>Ga0307373_10011813_pt1 | contig 12577 bp, 12 predicted proteins | sample OX2MG_FD_202534 | JGI IMG/M metagenome (GOLD analysis project Ga0307373, IMG submission 202534) | Soil microbial communities from Risofladan, Vaasa, Finland - OX-2 | ecosystem: Environmental > Terrestrial > Soil > Coastal area > Acid sulfate soil | place: Finland: Risofladan, Vaasa | collected...
CGCACAGGCTCCGTGCCCGCAAGGCCGGGCGGACTGTCCGAAGTCACGCGCACATCCTCCTAGCCAACCTCGATGAGGGCGTCGTCCCGGCACCGCGTAAGCCGGCCCGAGCCGATAGAGGAGACCCGCCGGAACGGCCTGCATCAACAGTGACGTGCCCTGCGGCCGCCCGGTGGTCGGTCGCGGTCCGTACATCCACTCCTGGCATTTCCGCACGTAGCCCTACTCGCCGGTCAGCGACGCGCGGGACCACCCCCAGTGACCCGAATGATACTGGCCACCCGGATCAGGCCGTGCCGTGAGCACCTCGGCCCCGAGAGGCGCCGATACCTGAAAGGCCGGGATTGCGTTTATCCGGAGAGGGCCGTAACCTAATACTCGCAAACCCGGGATATAAGAGTATCCCGGCCTCCCGTGTATGGAGGCCGCCCGATGATTCACATCACGCTCGGCAGCCGGGTCGACATGGACCCTGCCGAAGATCCGCTGGGCCGGTCGCACCGGGGATGGTGGCCTGGCATGAGCGACGCGGACTGCTACCAGTCCAACCGCGGCCGATGGGTACTCGGGGAACGCGCGGACCACGAGCGGTACGCCCTGTTCAGCGCGCGTGATGGGGGCCGGAAGCTCGTCCGGCTGGCCGTCGAGATCACCGCGCCGCCCGAGGACACCGGAGACGGGCGCCGCGCGCTGCGCGGCAAGATCCTGCGGGCCGGCCACCCCGTGTTCGACCAGTACGTCGGGCAGGACGCCCCGGTCATGGGGCCGCGCAACCCGGTCACATACTTCGAGTCCCCGCTGGACGGGCAGGGGTCCTGCGCGTGCGGGTGCGGTGAGCTGGTCCCGCTGCAGCGGGACTTTCTTCCCGGTCATGACCAGCGGGCAATCCACGAGCGGATCGCACGAGTAGGCGGCGTCCGCGAGTTCCTGGACTGGTTCGACACGGCCTGGGGCGGGTGAACTGAGACCTGGGACTGCTCCGCGGGCGCGGGCCGGGGCCCACTGGCGCCGAATGGCGGCGGCGCGAAATCCGGTCGGCCGCGTATTGGTGGTCGGGTAGGCTGGCGCGCAGTCCGGGGGCGGGCGCTCGCTGCGACTATCTCTGGTATCACCTCACCGGCCAGACGGCGGCCGGATCGTGATGCGGAATCTGGCAGGGCGGAATGGCGCATGCCTTCCCGGGCTAACAGCTGCGATCGCCTGTCACGCACGAAGCCAGCCTGCGACTCGCGGGCGCGCAGCCGGACCGGCAGCCGCGGACATGCTTCTGCCGCCCCGGCCAGGCTGAGCCGGGCCGGCCTCTTAACGCGAACGAGGAGGTCCGGTGAAGGTTCGGCGGGTGTCGATCAGCAACTTCCGCGGTGTGCGGTCCGGCAGCGTCCTGCTGGACTCGCACAGCTTGCTCGTCGGGGGGAACGCGGTCGGCAAGTCGACGATCTGCGAGGCGCTCGATCTCGCGCTCGGCCTGGAGCGGCTCTACCGGCGGCCCGTGATCGACGAGTACGACTTCCACGAGGCGCGGTACCGGGGCGAGGAGGCAGGCCCGGAACCGCTGCTCGGGATCCGGATCGAGGTCGTGCTCACCGGCCTGTCGCCGGAGGCCCGGCGCCGTTTCGCCGGGCATCTGCGGCCCTGGTCTGCGGAGACGAACGACTTCGCGCCGCCCGCCCCTGACGATGCCACTGAGCTTGTCAGTGGCGAGTGGTGCCTGCCCGTGGTATTCCTGGGCCGGTTCAACCCCGATGAGGATGACTTCGAGGGCAACACGTTCTTCGCGTACCCGCAGCGTCCCGAAGGTGACTACGACCCGGCCGATCTCGGCGGCGGGCTGGCCCCTTTCCGGCGGGACGACAAGAGGTACTGCGGGTTCTTGTACCTGCGGCCGAACCGTACCGGGAACCGGGCGCTGAGTTTCGGCCGCGGGTCGCTGATCGACACGATCGTCCGGCTGGAGTCGGATAAAGCAGGCTCGCTGTGGACCAGCGCACTCGGCGCGCTCGACAGCATCGACCTGGCCGAGTCCACCCCCGGGTTCGGGGAGATCCGCAGCCAGCTGCTGTCCCGGGTGCGGAAGTTCCTGTCGGTGCCCGAGGACGACACGGCGGTCGGCGTGCGCCCGTCGGACCTGACGCGCGAGCACCTGCGGGAGGTGCTGCGCATGTTCATCGCGACCCAGCCCGGGATCTACCCGGTGCCGTTCAACCGGCTGTCGACGGGTGCGCTGAACGTCCTGGTGTTCGCGCTGCTGACCTACGTCGCCGACCTGCGCGGCCCCGATTCGGTGATCTTCGCGATGGAGGAGCCCGAGATCGCCCTGCCGCCGCACACGCAGCGGCGGATGGTCGACTTCGTCACCAGGACGATGGGGCAGGCGATCGTCACCACGCACTCGCCGTACGTCATCGAGAGGTTCGGCCCGGACGAGATCGTCGTGCTCAACCGCGACGACAGCGGGACGCTCACCAGCTGCACCATCGACCTCGGCGATGACATCAAGCCGAAGAAGTACCGCGAGCAGCGCCGCCAGTTCGCCGAGGCCGTCCTGGCCAACGCCGTCCTTGTAGTCGAGGGCGGCACCGAGGTCGCGACCTACCTCGCGGTGGCCGACGTCCTCGACGCCGACCCGGCGACCGACTACCAGCACCCGGACCTGGCCGGCCTGACGGTGTTCGACGCGGGCAGCGACTCGGCCGTCCCGGCGTACGGGCCGGTCTTCGCCACCATGGGCAAGACCGTGTTCGGCGCGCACGACACGCCGAACACGCCGCTCACCGAGGACCAGATGAAGAAGGAAGAGTCGTTCGCGATCTGCCTCGACATCGGCTACCGCGGCATCGAGGACCTCCTGGTCACCGAGATCAGCCCGGACATCCTCCGCACGTTCCTGTCCGCGGTCGCCTCCCGCGGCGATTACCCCCTGCACCTCGGTTACCTCCCCGAAGGCGCGACCGCCGGACAGGCGGTGGCGCTGGCGAAGGAAGTCCTGAAGGCGAGGAAGGCCACCGAATTCGCGCCGCTGCTCATCGCCGAATGCGCCCCGGCCCAGCTGCCGCCGACCCTGGCCAAGCTGATGCTCGATATCAACGCGCACCTGACGGCGAAGAAGCCCGCCGGGACCGCCGCCGCAGCCGAGCCCGAGCCCCGGGCAGGCCCGGCCGAAGACGGCACCGCGGACGCCGGCGATCCCGGGACGGCGTGATGGATCTCGACGACACCCGCCGCGCCATCCTGGATGCGGCCGGCCACCTGCTGATCGAGGGCGGACCGGGCAGCGGCAAGACCACGATCGCGCTGCTCAAGGCCGCCCGGACACTGGAGAGCCTGGAGCCCGAGCAGCGGGTCGTGTTCCTGTCCTTCTCGCGCGCCGCCGTCCGGCAGATCTCCGACCGCGTCGCCGAGCACCTTCCCCGCGCGCTCCGCGATCACCTGGAGATCCGCACCTTCCACGCCTTTTTCCTCGATCTCGTCCGCGCGCACGGGCCGCTGCTGACCGGAACGCCGGCGGTGTTCCTGCCGCCCGACGCCGAAGCCCCGCGCAAGGCCGACCACAATGGCGACTGGGACGCCGAAACCCGGGCACTCGCCCGCCGCGGGATCTACGTGTTCGACCAGCTGGCACCGGTCACCGCCACCCTGCTCGAACGCAGTCCCGCGCTGCGGCGCCTGTACAGCGACCGGTACCCGCTCGTCATCGTGGACGAGTTCCAGGACACCAACCTGGACCAGTGGCGCGTCATCCAGGCGCTGGCCCAGGGCAGCACGATCATCTGCCTCGCCGACCCCGACCAGCGGATCTACGAAGGCTTCATCCCTGGTGTCGATGAGGCGCGCCTGCAACAGGCCATCGACATCCTCAAGCCGAAGCGGTTCGACCTGGCCGACGACAACCACCGCAGCGCGGGCAACGGCATCCTCGACTACGCCAACGCCGTCCTGCGCGGCCGGCCCGCGTCACTACCCGAGGCGATCCACGACCTCCGCTACCGCTACCCTTCCACGCCGGAACAGCTAACCCACAAGGTGATCCTGCTTCTTCAGGCCCAGCTCGCCCAGCAGCTCGGCCGACTGCCCAGCATCGCGGTCCTCGCCCCCTCCAACGCGTTCGCCGCGGGCATCTCCGAAGCAATCTCCGCGGACCGCCAGGCCCCCAACGGACAGGCGCTGCCCGCAGTCGACCACGAACTGGTGTGGGACCCTGGCCTGTCCGCCGCCGCCGGGTTCGTCGTCGCCAGCATCCTCGAATGGCCGACCCTAGCCTCCGCCGACGCGATCACCGCGACCCTGCGCAGCATCGCCGACTTCTACCGGGTCAAGCTCGCCGACAAGGAGACAGCCACTGCCCGGTCAGCGGTCACCACGATCGAGACCGCCATCACCAGGTTCCTCGACGGCAAGAGCGCGCGCACCAACACGGCGAGGGCAATCATCGCCGCTTACGGCGACGGTCTCCAGCTCACCGGAAACCCGGTGACCGACTGGCAACTCGCCCGGGCGAGGCTGCGCGGGTCACCCCAGCTGGATGAGGTGTACAGCAAGGCGCGGCTGCTCCGCCTGCTGCACGCCACCGACGCCCTCGCCTGGGGGCTCAACGACATCTGGGATGGCCAGGCCTCTTACCCGTCCGCCGCCGACACTGTCCGCCGCATCCTCGCCGACGAGATGATCGCGGGCCGTCCCGCCGAGCCGCACCCCGTGACGCTGATGAACATGTACAAATCGAAAGGAAAAGAGTTCGACGCCGTCGTCATCGTCGAAGGATTGCACCACGGCAGGCTTCTTGACCGTGACTGGGATGCCAGGCGGGTCACGCAGCAACGGCGCGTACTGCGGGTCGCGATCACCCGAGCCCGGCACGCCGTCATCTTCGTGCGCCCCCCGGACGCCATCCCGCTCGCACCTCCAGCCGGCCTGCAGCAAATGCCCAGGGAAACGGCATCGTGAACCAGAGCCGGGACGTTTCCGCAGAGCGCGGCATCTATCGGGCGCGAGATTACCTGCCACGCGCGGGACGGGATGGGGCCGAACGCGGACCGTACGCTGATCAGCTGAGCGACGAGGCAGCCACCGGGCCGGTAACGGATCAAAACGTGCCCGCGGCGGAGGACGTGGCAGGCATCGTGAGCACAGCCCTCCAGGAGCGGCTTGGAATTGATGCGGCGGCAGCCGAGGCCATCGTTTCGGGGCTGCGCCGGCGCGGCCCGGCCCAGGACGCGTTCTCGGTGTACCTGGACCTGAACCACTGGATCTCGCTGGCCAAGGCCCGGGTGGGACGCCCGGACGGCGCCAGGTTCGTCCCCTGCCTCGACCTTCTCATGAAGGCCGTAGACTCCGGCAAGGTGATCCTGCCGCTGGGCCGCACGCATTACCTGGAGGTCGCGAACGTCACCGACGTCCGCCAGCGCGCCGACATCGCGAACACGATGGCCGTGCTCTCCGGCTTCACGACCCTGGCGGCCAGGAAGCACCGGCTCCGCTGCGAAGTCGCCCAGGCACTGCACCAGCGTGTAGGCCGGCCTCTTTTCCCCGAGCGCCTGAAGCCGTTCGGCCGCGGATTCGCTTTCACGCTGGGCGTCAGCGACGGCCCAGCGGGCCACCTGCGCCCGGTCGGCGGCGCGTCTCCAACCATGAGCGCGCCGTATCGGGCCGAGCTTGAATTCCGGCTCAACCAGGCCGCCGAGTACCTGCTGCTACGCGGCCCAGCGCCCGAGGACCTGGCGGCCATGCCCGGCTATGACCTCAGCGCGGTCCAGGCGATCGCGGAAGCCCGCGCTGCCCGCGAACAGGAACTATTCGCGCTCCTGCAGACCGACCCGGCCGACAAGCGCCGGCTCGGCGACATCGCCCACGCGCGCGGACTGTACTGGGAACTCGGCCCGCAGCTGCCCGGGCTGCTCGCCGCGGCCGGCCTGTCAGTCGAGTCCTTCTTCTACAAGGGAAAGGACTGGATCACGTCGTTCCTGGACACGGTCCCTGCCCTGGCCGTGCGGACCAGCCTCGTCATGCAGACGAACAAGAACGGGACCCGGGCCTGGACGAGGAACGACATCTACGACATCGACGCGCTGGAAGCAGCCGTCCCCTACTGCAATGTCGTCGTCACGGAAAAGTACGCCTGCCGGGTTATAAACCAGAGCGGGCTGGCAGATCGCTTTGCCACCAAGGTGGTCCGCCGCCTCGACGACCTCATTCCCACCCTGCAATCTCTCGCGTGAGCATAAGGAATCTCATGCGCGTCCGCGCAATTACCGGTAGCGCAGGTCGACCAGGGGCTCCCCGGCGAGGCCGGACAGGGCGGCGGCGTCCTCGGGGCGCAGGTCCAGGTTGCCGCCTCGCAGGGCATGGCCGTTCGAGCTCAGCCAGGCCAGGAAGGCCGCTAGCGCCTGGTCGAAGCCGTCCCCGGCAGGCCGCAGGACGGACAGCGGGATGAGGCAGCCGCAGTCGCACTCCCATTCAATGGGATGGCTCAGCTCACCGGCGATCGTGAAGCCCGCGCGGGCCAGCATCCGGCCCCAGGCGCCGATGCCGAACTCGTGATTGTTCTGCTCAACGGAGACCAGCAGCCCGCCGGCCGCCAGCAGGCGGCAGGCCTGCTCAAGGAGCGGGAGGGGGCGGGTGTCCCAGGCGTGGTACCAGCGGGGGTAGCCGGTCACGTCGGCGTCGCCGTCGGGGCAGTGCCCGGCTATCTCGTTGAGCATGTTGTTGGCGATGCAGCTGGCCACGACCAGATCAGCTGTGCTGGGCTCGATCCCCAGATCGCCGGCCGCGTCCGCGGTGACCGCCCGGACGTTGCGGTGGCCTGCTGCCAGCGCAGAACCCTGGGTGAACAGGGTCATCAGGTCGCTCTGGTCCACGGCGATAATGTTGGCGGCGGGCCACAGCGCCGCGATCCGGGTGGTCAGCTCGCCTGAGCCGCAGCCGAGGTCGAGGATGCGGCCGGGCTGGCGGTTACCGAGGGAAGAGCGCAGGGTTTCCAGCGCCGTCGCGGTCGCGGCCCACCGGCGCTCCTGCTGCTGCGGCTCCCAGCAAGGCGCTCCCAGGGCGTCCCCGGCGGTCACCAGCTCGCCGCTCGACCCGCTGTAGACGAGTCCAGCCCGGCGGTCTTCGCTCATCGGTTCCTGCCTCTTTGGCGTCGGCTGCGAGCGACAACCATAATCGCCGCGACCGTGACCCTCAGCTCTTTCGATTCACTCAGGCGGCCGTCCCGCCCCGAGAGAGTCCCGCATAGGACAGTGACGAGTCCTGTCTCTGCCAGAATTGGTTGATGGCGGGTGGCATGGACGTCGTGGTGCTGCGTCAGATGGTCGGAGACGTCGTCGCGAGGCTGGCGGTGCACAACACTCACCGGGAGCTTGGCGAGGCGTGCGAACGTCTCGGCTTGCCGGAACCTCCCGGCGAAGGCGAAGGCACGAAACGCTACCGCGTAGACCACAGTTTCGCTGCCCTGCCAGACGCCGACCTGCCGCTGGTGGCAGAGCGGATCCTGACGAGCCAGATGCCGCCGGATGCCGCGACCCGCAATGCGATCCAGGACGTGCTGTGGGCCGGCCAGGGCAGCCTTGAGATACCCAGGAGGACCCGGCATGAGATCGCCCGGGACCTGGATCTCGCCGACCTCGTACATGATTCCGACCGGTTCAGTGCCCTGCTGAACGGCTTCTGGGTGCTGGACGACGACCCGCTCGGCGATCTGACCGGCGCGGCAGTGAGCCTGCGCGCGCGCATCGAGCGGCACGTGTTCCGCAACCCCGGCGACTGGTCCGCCGAGGACCTGTTCAAGCAGCTCGGCGCGTTCGACGCGAGCGACACCCGGTTTGCGCGGTTCCTTGAGGGGCTGGTCTCCGCCGACGTCATCCCCGACGAGCCGGCGCAGCGGCGCGTCGTCGGCATCGTCAACCCGCATCTGCGTTCGGTGGGAGCCGAGCTGCGGGAAACCGGGGCCGACGGGGGCTACCCGGTGTTCAGCGTGGTCTCGGCTCAGTCGGCGCGGACCCGGCGGCCGAAGAACCTCATCTTCGCCTCGCTGGCCAAGCCCGACATCCGGTTCACCGATGCCATCGACAACGACATCGAGATCGCCGGGAACGCGGACAAGGTCCTGGTCTACGACCGGCCCATCGGAGGCGACGGCATCCGGTGGCGTGACCTGCAGGCATGGTGGATGGACTCGCAGCAGCTCGCCGACGAGGCCACGGCCAAGAAGTCGCTGTACCAGAGGCTGATCCGCAGCCTGCCCGGCAACTCACCCCCGCAGCGGAACCTGTACGGGCTCTACCACGACATCCACGGCAGCGCGGTGCCGGATCTCCCGGCACTCTTGCCCGAGGTATGGCTGCACTGGGACCCTAAGACAGTCCGCGACCGCGGCCCTGAAGCCCTGCTGAGATTCCGAATGGACTTCCTGCTCCTGCTGCCCCATGGCCAGCGAGTCGTCCTCGAAGTCGATGGATCTCACCACTTCACCAGCCCCGACGGACAGCCAGACGCTGTCAAGTACGCAGACAGCGTGCGCGGCGACCGCGACCTTAAGCTCAGCGGATACGAGGTATTCCGCTTCGGCGCCACCGAACTCCAAGACCCCGAACATGCCCGCACCCTGCTCCAGCAGTTCTTCAAAGACCTGTTCCGCCGGTTCGGCGTAACCTCCCGCACGGACTGAACTGCTCCCGCCCCAGGGCACCACCAGGATCGTGCCAGCCGGGCGTTCGCACCTTGTGCCAGGGCGGCGGAAAGAACCGGGGTACCTCGCTCGGAACCATGCCGCTAGCTAATTCTCAACCCGGTGGCACATGTGCCGTCTATATGCCATCGCGATTGAGGATATGCCGCGCAAACTGCGAATCTACATGGAGGGTTATTCAAAACCCCATGTGAGCGAGAAGAAGAACAGTGCGCGTGCGGCATCGTATGCGCCCCGGTAGGTTGAGTAGGGGCGCCGGTAGTCGGTATGGAAGATTCGCCATGACTTGAAGTGCGAGATGACCCGCTCTACGGGTGCCCGCAGCGCCGATATCTCGGCGTTGCATTCTTTGTCCTTCTTGCTCAGTTCCCCGCCTTTCGGTTTCTTCCGCGGGGTGATGAGCCCGGTTCCCTGATAGCCCTTGTCCGCGATGCCGCCGCCGGAACTCTCGACGATCTTCTTCACCGCTGTTTCCTCATATGCGGTGGCGTCATGAACGCTCCCGTCCAGGGGGTCAGAGATATACACCGGATTTCCGTCGAGGAGGCTGACGAGTTGCGCGCTGAACCCGGTCGTGCCTTTCTTCCGGCTCCACAGCTCGTGGTGGCCTTCGTAGGACCAGCAGGGCGTGATGGTGCCGTCGACCAGGCACACCCGTCCCTTGACCATCTCAATCGCGTCCTTCGCGTCCGGCACGAATTCCTCCAGCACTGCTTTCACGACCGGCCCAGCTTCGTAACGATCCGCGAGATCGTGGGCTGTGAGACGCCGCGCAGATTGCCGAGAAATTCTTGCGGGCTGTTCTGCCGCAGATACATGCACGCGATTTCCACTGCCCCATACAGGCCGCATGACCTCGGCCGCCCGAGTCCTTTATTCCACGGCTCAGCCAGCGCTCCGCTAACTCGGCAGGCGAGTTCCTGCATCTGCGACAGCATTAATCCTGTAGTACGATAGTAGCGCAACGGTTCTCCTGGGTATGAGAATTCCTTTGACAGAACTCTCAATTATCTTGGGAGAACCGTTGTCTACCGTGGCGACACGCCGACCGCGATTACGCGATTATCAAAGACTTTTGAATAACGCTCATGAGTTCTGTAGGTTCCAGATCCTGATGTCCCCTGGGGGCACTGTGATCAGGGGTCTGCCAAGCAGTCCAACGATGTGTCCCCGCGATTCGTCCAGGTTCAGTGTCCCACGCTGACTCGGCCAGGAGCGGATGCCGGTCCCAGCTTCAGCGGCTGCGCAGCGTATTTATGACTAGAACGCATAGCGTGATGGTCCCGCCGCAGGCACCACCCCCGGCAAGCATCGCAGACGCGGCGTGATGGCCGCCGCTCCACGCGATGAGCCCAGCGGCCGCACCCGCGAACAGCCCGAGCAACACCGCCACCGCGACCCACAGCCCGATCAGCCGGTTGTCGTTGTTCACCTTGATCCTCTCCGTGATCCGATCCCACGTCGGCCGGCCTGATCCCCGCCGGGCCAGCCGACGGCCGCGCGGCTGCCCGCCCGGGGCAGTACTAGTAGACCCCTCTGGCAGAAGGTGATACAACTGGGCAACCGGATACGATTTTGAAGCAAGGGGTATCACCCCATGGCAGACCGTAATACGAGCCGCTCCAGGGCGCCCCGCCGACGGCGGGCGTCAGAGCTTCCGACGATGGTGGAGTCAGCCGACGGCTGGTACGGCTTCGGACTTCGCGGCATCGGATGGGTGGAGGTGGCTCTGGCGAAAGTCGACGGTTCGCCGGAGATCGTCGGCCTGCGCATCGACGTGAGGCCGATGTTCGTAAACGAGTCCGAGCGCTATGTGCTGGACATGACGGCTGAGCAGCAGCGCCAGTGGGCCATCGACAACGCGCCTCACGGCGTGGCGCCGGCAGCCGTGATCACTGCCGAGCGGCTACGATCGCTCCCGCTCGCCGAGCTGCGCGCTGCGGTCGCGGCGCGTATGGCCGGTGACGACGCATTCGGCGCGTTCAAGAAGGTGGCCCGCGAGCGCGGCAAGGCGTGGCCGGATGAGCATTACCGCCAAGTGGCCGAGGTGTACAAGTCGGCCGTGGAACATCGGAAGCCGCCGCTCAAGGCGATCCAGGAATACTGGCACGTCTCCCGGCCCGCAGCAGCCAAGTACGTAAAGGGTGCCCGCGAGAGGGGTTTCCTCGGCTGGCCGGAACGCGCAGGACTCGCCGGTTACGACGCGCCCGAAAGCCCGTTTGCGGAGTACCGGGCCAGCCAGCCAGCCGGTCGACCGGGCAAACGTAGCCCGGCGCGGCGCTAACTTAGTGTCCCGTCTCAGTTAATCTGACACACGCTTGCCTCTCTGACCTGCGGTGCGTCAGAAGGACTGAGACTGCCAAACGGCCCGTGTCTTAGTTATCTTGACGCAACTCGCCGCTTTGAACCCTGGCCCGGCCTTGCTTATATCCTGCCGGCTAGGAACGCCCGGGCCTTGTCCTCGATGAAGCTACGGGAAGCGCTGGTGAAGCCGAGCTGGCCGAAAAGGCTCTCGGCCGCGGCAGCGGACGGCTCCAGGATGCCCGCGGCCAAGTCGGCTCTGGGCAGTTCGGCAACGTAACGGGCTGCATTCTGCCGCGCCTGGTCACCGCTGAGCGGGTCGTTAATTGAATCGCCGCTGGCTGGTCGGCCAAGCACGTCTTCGAGCGTGATCCTGAACGTCACCGTGTCCACGGTGACGTCCTCCTGGTACAAGCGGCGGCCAAACTCGAAGACCTCTGCAACGGTGTAGATAGCGGCAATCACGTTGATCGTTCCCTGGTATCCGGTGCCGTCCTCACGCAGGCGCCACCGGTGCGTGAAGAGCCCGCTTGGGTGCAGCCGCCACACCTCCTGGTAGCGCCCGGTGGCCGTGACTGCCTCGATCCCGCCGTCAGGCAAGCCAGTGACGCCTTGCGGCGGCTCGTTGCGCGGGACGTGCGGATAGTTCCAGCCGCGCAGCGCCACGCCGCGATCCCACACCAGCTGCACCAGCCGGTCTGGGCTGGCCGGGAGCCGGTGATCATCGGCAGGGGACGGGACGATCCCTGCTGTCCAGTAGGCAACCGGGCTGTCACTCACGGCCGCCGCATCTCCCCGAGGTCCTGCTCGATCAAGCTGACCAGGCCCGGCACCGCCGGGAGCTCGCCGCCGGGCCAATGCACGTCGATGAGGGCCTTTATCTCGTAGAGCAGCCGTTCTGCCCGTTTCACGTAGGCCCGGCCCAGCAGCTCGCGCATCTGAGCCTCGGTGGACACTTCCCGCGTCCTCGTCTCCTCAGTGCGGATGTAGAGGGCCCCTTCCCGGGTGATCGGCTTGTTGTCGGTGTCGTTGACCGTCTTCGTGCAAACCAGGGGCTGCTCGTCGAACGGAGGGACCCGCAGGGCAATCAGGACCTTGCCATCTTCCAGCGACCCGCGGAAGACCTGCACGACGGGCGCGGGCGCGGCAAATGGCGCTAGCCAGGAGTTGACCCCGGCTGCGTCCCACGATGCGACCTGAGCCTCGGTGAGCCCGACTGGCACGAGCGTGCTGTCCTGTACGCCGATCAGCAGGTAGCCGCCGTCCTTGCGGTTACTCAGCCCGATCACGTGCTTCGCGAGCTCTGCCCGCTGGCGCGCGTCCCGGGGAGCCTGCTTCGCGCTTTTGTAATCCACACGCGACTCCGACCCCTGGGCCAGCAGATCGCGAACCAGTTGGTCGGCGTCGGTAGGAGTATCCGGGGTCACAGGCCGTAAACGTAGCGGGTGAGTCACAGCACGTCTACTTAGGCGCCACCATCTTGGCCAAGCGGCATGAGTCGTCATCGGGACAGAGGCGTCAGGCGCACCCGCCGGATGATCTTGCGTCAAGATAACTGAGACAAAACTGCATGCGTCAGATCAACTGAGGCAGGACAGC
>Ga0307373_10011814_pt1 | contig 12577 bp, 13 predicted proteins | sample OX2MG_FD_202534 | JGI IMG/M metagenome (GOLD analysis project Ga0307373, IMG submission 202534) | Soil microbial communities from Risofladan, Vaasa, Finland - OX-2 | ecosystem: Environmental > Terrestrial > Soil > Coastal area > Acid sulfate soil | place: Finland: Risofladan, Vaasa | collected...
GCTTCGGTTCGTTCCCGATATTCTTTTCGAGACGTCGCTGTCGGATTACCACGAGTTGGCGAATACCTTTGGTTTTCGTGCCCTCTGCAGTGTTCCTCTCATCCCGCAGGATGAGCCGATCGGCGCTCTTCAGCTCTTCTTCAAGCGCCGCCGCCGTCTCGACCAGCAGGAGCGCGAACTGCTGGAGACGGTCGCGAACGCCGCCGCCGTGGCTGTTCAGCGGGGGCTCTTGCAAGACAGTCTGCTGCGTCAGGAGGCTGAGCGGCTGGCGCTTATTGAATCGAGCCGACTCAAGACGGAATTCATCTCGACGGTATCGCATGAGCTCCGCACACCGCTCGCTTCCATAGAAGGTTATGTGAAGTTGATCCTGGCCGGCCATTGTGGGCCTGTGGCGGCGCTGCAGGAGGAGTTCCTGCAAACAGTGGACCGCAACAGTAGACGCCTCTCCAGCCTGGTGGATGATCTGCTCGATGTTTCACGCATTGAGTCGGGAACGCTGGCGCTGGAGCGGGAGCCGGTGGATCTCGGCGCTGTGGTCGCGGAGTGCGTGCAGATGATCGCGCCCCAGGCGGAAGCTCGCCGCATGGAGATCAGGCAGCGGATTCAACCGGATCTGCCGACCGTGAGTGGGGATTTTCGGCGGCTGGGGGAAGTGGTTACGAATTACTTGAGCAACGCCATCAAATATGGCACTGAAGGCACTCCCATCGAGGTGAGCGTGGAGAGGGAGGACGCCGTCGAGCTGCGGCTGGTTGTGGTGCGGGTTCGCGACTATGGGATTGGGATCGCGCCGGAGGAGATGCCGAACCTGTTCCGAAAGTTCTACCGGGTTGATAACTCATCCACGCGACTCGCCGGCGGTACGGGCCTCGGTCTCGCGATCGCGAAACATCTGGTTGAGCTGCACGGAGGAAAAGTGTGGGCCGAGAGCGAACCCGGAATTGGTAGTGTTTTTTCCTTTTCGATTCCCGCTTGCGTCACGAGAACAGAGGTTGATCAACATGCCGAAGATACTGGTTATTGATGACGAGGTGGACCTGCTTCAACTGGTGAAGTTTCGCCTGGAACAGGAGGGCTGGGAAGTGGTCACGGCGCAGGACGGGATTGCCGGTCTCGACGCCGCGGTTGAGTCGCAGCCGGATCTGATCTTCCTGGACATTATGATGCCGCAGATGGACGGATTCGCATTCGTGGAGCGGCTGCGCACCACACGCGGCGTCCACCGGACTCCGGTGGTAATGCTGACCGCCAAGAGCACCGCCATGGACATTCAGCGCGCCCGAGATCTTTATGTACAGAATTATATCACCAAGCCGTTCGACCCCGAAAAACTGGTCACTACGGCGAAAAAACTGCTTAAACTCTAGATGACCATTTTGCACGTCGCGCGGCCACCATCGCGCCAGGGAGCAAGTAATGCCGAAGATTATGGTAGTGGACGATGAGCCAGACCTCGTGCGATTAGTGCAGTTCCGGCTGGAACGGGAGGGCTGGGAAGTTGTCACCGCCTCAGATGGCCTGAGCGCTGTCTCACTGGTCATTGAGGAGAAACCGGACCTCCTCTTCCTGGACGTGATGATGCCTGGTATGGATGGTTTTGAGGTGCTGGAACAGATTCGTACCCGGCGCGATCTGCATAAGATCCCGGTCGTGATGCTCACTGCTAAGGGCGGCGCCACCGATCTGGAGAAGGCCCGTTCTCTTCACGTGCAGCATTATGTCATCAAGCCGTTCGACCCCGATCGATTGGTCGCTACGGCGAAGAAGATTCTGCGCCTGGAGTAGCGTGCCGCTGGAGAACTACCGACCGAGGACCCTTCTATTTTTTGGGGCCGGCGCGCAGCGTGTAAGAGTTTGGGAGATCTGATGTCATCAATTGGCGGAAAGTCGCGTGAGCCAGGCGAGGGACATGGGTATCGCTTCTGGGTGGTTCCCGATGGTTACCTCGCCTCTTCGCCCGGTGTGCCGCCCGGGCCCTCCGGTTATTTTTCGCATGAGTCGGTCTGTATCCTGAATGACGGAGATCGCCCGGCCGGGTGCAAGTTGCACCTCTACTTCGAGAATCGGGACCCGGTTCTTGGCATCCCGTTTGAAGTGGGCGCCCGCCGATCACTGCACCTGCGGCTGGACCAGGTGAAGGATCACGCCGGGCAGCTGCTTCCGAGGGATCTGCCATACTCGCTGACCGTCGAGAGCGATTCCAATATCGTCGTCCAACATTCTCGCCTGGATTGCACGCAGGAGAACCTGGCCCTCTTCACCACGATGGCATTTCCGGCGCCCGATCCGCGCGATTAGTTCTTTTAAGATAATGGGTGAGTCGCAATGATGAAAGCACGCTTTTTGGGGCATGCCTGCTGGCAGCTTTCGGATGGCCAGCGGAGTATCGTGATTGATCCGTTCCTGATGGGAAATCCCGCGGCCGCGGCCCGGCCGGAAGAGCTTCAGGTGGAAGCGATCCTGATTTCACATGGTCACTCGGATCACGTGGGGGACGCTCTCTCCATCGCGAAGCGCACGGGCGCTCTGGTGATTGGCTGCTTCGAGGTTGCCACCTATTTTCAGCAGAAGGGGGTCGAGGCCCACGCCATGCATCTCGGCGGCGCGCACAGCTTCCCGTTCGGCACGGTGAAAATGACGCCGGCGCTGCACGGCTCGGGCCTGGTGGAAGACGGTCAGATGATTTATATGGGAAACCCTGCCGGCTTCCTGATCGGGATGGGTGACCGCGTAATCTACCATTCAGGTGACACCGCGCTCTTTAGCGACATGAAATTGATTGGACGTAATCGCAAAATTGATCTGGCGCTGCTGCCGATCGGCGATAATTATACGATGGGCATCGACGACGCAATCGAGGCGGTGAAGCTGCTCGACCCGGCGCGCGTGGTCCCGATGCACTACAATACGTTCGATCTTATCCGCGCCGACGCCGAGGAGTTCAAGCGCCGGGTTCTCGCTGAAACGGGCGCCGGCTGCGACATCGTTGCGCCCGGTGAGAGTATTGAGGTCTAACCAGGGATCGACGGGGGCGCGAGGAAGATATGCCAGATGTCGTGTGTGTGGGAATACTGGTGGCGGACGTGGTGGGGAAGCCGATCGACCGCCTGCCTGATCGCGGGAAGCTGCAGCTTGCGGCCCAGATGGAAATGCACTCCGGGGGCTGCGCCGCGAATACCGCGGTGGCGCTGGCGAAGATTGGAGTCTCCACAGGTATTGTGGGAATGGTGGGGCACGACGGATTCGGAGATTTTCTGATCGGGGCGATGGAGCGTCATGGCCTGGACGCCGCGGGAGTCGCTCGCAGTGACCGGGCCAATACCTCGGCCACCATGGTGTTAGTCCACAGTGATGGTGAGCGCAGCTTTATCCATTATCTGGGCGCCAACGCAGAATTCCGGCTGGCCGATGTCAATTTTGACCTGGTGAGCCGTGCGCGGCTGGTTCACGTCGGCGGGGCGCTCCTGATGCCGGCGTTCGATGGTGATCCCACGGCGGAGCTGCTCCGGAGAGCACGCAGCGCGGGCGTCATCACTAGCATGGATACCGCCTGGGACTCCCAGGGGCGCTGGATGAGTCTTATCGGCCCCTGCCTCGAGCATCTTGACTACTTCATTCCAAGCATTGAAGAGGCGCGGATGTTAACCGGGCTGCATCGTCCCGAGCGGGTGGCGGCAGCGCTCATGAACCGGGGTGTGAGAACGGTGGTCTTGAAGATGGGCGCCGATGGCTGTTATTTGCGGAGCTCGGACTTCGAGCTCCTGCTTCCCGCCTTTCCAGTGAAAGCGATCGACGCGCTCGGCGCAGGAGACGCCTTTGCCGCGGGGTTTCTAACCGGTGTTGTGAACGGGTGGGATCTTCGAGAGACGGGCCGTTTCGCCAATGCCGTGGGCGCGCTTTCCGTGATGTCTTTAGGCGCCACCACCGGTATTCGCGCACTGGATGAGACGCTTTCGTTTATGGAGTCGCAGCCGGCATGATGATTGACTCGTTTGCGGTGACCGGGCATGGGCGCAGGCGCGTCCTACTCAATGATTCATTATCGAGAGGAGATCGCGGCATGGTGATTGAGGTGTTTTCGGTGACCACGGCATGATTGTTGGCGCGCCATCTGAGATCAAGGAGAGCGAATACCGCGTTGGCATCGTGCCCGCGGGAGTGCATGCGCTGGTTCAAGCGGGACACTCGGCGCTGGTGCAGGCGGGCGCCGGGGTCGGGAGCGGTATCCGGGATGAAGACTACGCCGAAGCCGGCGCCGACATCATTTCCGGTCCGGAAGAAATCTTCTCCCGCGCCGACATGATCGTTAAGGTGAAAGAGCCGCAGCCGTGTGAATGGCCGATGCTTCGACCCCGCCAGATTCTGTTCACCTACTTCCACTTTGCCGCCGACCTCGCGCTGACGCGGGCAATGCTGGACTGCCGGGCCACCTGTATCGCCTATGAGACGATTCAGCTTCCCGACGGATCGCTTCCGCTGCTCATGCCGATGAGCGAGGTGGCCGGCCGGATGGCGGTTCATGAAGGGGCCAAGTACCTGGAACGACCGATGCTGGGCCGCGGAATCCTGCTGGCAGGTGTGCCGGGCGTGGCCCCCGCGAACGTGGTGATTATTGGTGGTGGGCTGGTGGGAAGCAACGCTGCCAAAATGGCGGCCGGCCTGGGCGCCAACGTGGTGATTTTAGATGTCGATCTCAACCGGCTCCGGCATTTGGATGATATCATGCCGCCCAACGTGACCACACTGATGTCGAACCCCTACAACATCCGGGAGGCGGTGCAGCGAGCAGATCTTCTCATCGGGGCGGTGTTGATTCGGGGCGCGCGGGCGCCCAAGCTGGTGACCGCCGAGATGGTGCATACCATGAAGCCCGGCGCAGTCATCGTAGACGTCGCCATTGACCAGGGCGGATGCATCGAGACCTGCAGGCCCACCACTCACCAGGATCCCACCTACCTGGTCGACGGAGTCGTTCACTACTGCGTGACCAACATGCCGGGCGCTGTCCCAGGCACCTCCACGTACGCCCTTACCAATGCCACGCAGCGATACATGGTGCGGCTGGCCAGGGGCCTTCCGGCAGCCCTGACCAACGATCCCATCCTGCAGACTGGTGTTAATATCGCGGGCGGCAAGATCGTCCTTAAGGAGGTGGCCGAAGCCACCGGTCTCCCGCTGAGCGAGCTCAGCGAGGTAATGGACGGGGAGATCTGAGTGAGGGATGAAGGATGAAGGATGAATGAACGGCGCGGGTGCGCTTCGCCGACCGGGCGCCCCGCCGCGGAATCGGACGCGTCGTTAGGTGGCGTTATCTTCGATTGTGACGGGACGCTGGTGGATACGATGCCGCTGCACTTTCGCGCCTGGCGGCAGGCGCTGCAGGCAACCCCGCTGGAATTTGAGGAGGCCCTTTTCTATGAGCTTGGTGGCGTTCCGAGCACTGCGATTGTACAAATTCTGAACGACCGGTTCCACATGAGCCTGGATCCCGACGCCATTGCCGGCTACAAGGAAAAGATATTTATGGATCTGCTGCCGCAGGCGCAGCCGATCCCACAAGTGATTGACCTGGTACATGAATACGCTGGTCGTTACCCGATGGCGGTGGCGAGCGGAGGTCTCCGGTCGATTGTGATTCGCATTCTGGACGCCCTCGGAATTACGCATCTATTTCAGGTGATTGCGACGGCCGAGGACGTGGTCCATGGTAAACCGGCGCCGGATCTATTCCTCTTCGCGGCGCGGGGACTGGGGGTGGCGCCGGACCGATGCCTGGTGTACGAGGACAGCCCGCTCGGACTGGAAGCGGCGCGGCGGGCTGGCATGAAGGGGATTGACATTCGCAGCTTACCGGAGCTTTCTTCCGCAGCGCGGGACACGACATGACGATCCCGGAGCCGGCTGCCGGGATCTCGATCGCGGAGCAGCAAATCCCTGTAGAAAAGGCGACTGCGAGCGTAATCAGTCTGCCGGGTCGCCGTTCGCTGCGAGCGTCTCTTGCGGTCCTCTTCATCCTTTTAGCGGCGCCATCATTTGCCGGCCCCGCAGCGGCGCCGGCCCCTCCCGCGGCGCCGGCCATGACCCCGGCAGAACAGGCCGCCGCGCAGGCAGCTCACCTGGCGGCGGTGGAAGAGAACCGGAATCGGCGCCTGATTCATGGCGCTGTGCCGGGTGGGTTGACGCGGGTAGATCCTAACGCCGGACCTTACCCCGCAAGCTCCCTCGCCGACTTCTCTGATCTGTTGAAACCGCCTGCCGGCCGGTTTGGATACCTGAGCGCCGGGCCGGACGGTCATTTTCACTGGAGTAATGGCCAGCGAGCTCGCTTCTGGGGCGTTTCCATCTCACGCCGCAGCATTATGCTGCCCCACCCCGAGATCGCGAGAGTCGCCAACACGCTGGCCCGCTCCGGATGTAATCTCGTCCGTTTCGAAGCGCTCGATGGACACGGCCCGCACGATGACCAGGGCATTTTAGACGGCTCCGACACAGACAGCCGCCATATCAATCAACCCTTTATGAATTCGCTGCAGTTCTGGATCGCGTGTCTACGCGCGCGTGGGATCTATTATTACCTGGACCTGCTCGACTTCCGGCATTTTATGCCCGGTGATGGTGTAGCGAACGCAGATAAGCTCCCCACGGCCGCCCGACCCTACGCCATCTTCGATCCGACGTTGATTGAGCTGCAGCAGGAATACGCCCGGCAGATTCTCCTCACCATGAACCCCTACACCCGCCTGCGTCCGGTAGATGACCCGGCGCTCGTGATGGTGGAGCTGATCAACGAACATGGACTATTCTCCAGCATCACCGATATCAACAAACTGGCGCCGCCCTATAACATCGAGCTTCAGCGACTCTGGGACCAGTGGCTGCTGGCGCATTATGGAAACAGGGAGGCGTTGGCCGCGCATTGGGCCGCGGCCAGCGTGCCGCTGAGCGCGAGCGAAAATCCCGCCACCGGCACAGTACCTCTCGCCGCCATGCCTCCCTCAGAAGCTGGGTGGGACCAGGGCGGAGTTCGGTCTGCCAGGGTCCGGGACCAGGTGGATTTTTTGGCGGATACACAGCGCGACTATTTCCGGACCATGCGAGACTTCCTGCATGGGATTGGCGTGCGCTGCCCGATTACGGCATCGGTGACCAGCGTGGTGGGTCCTGACGTGCTCTCGGTAGCACAGGAACTCGACTGCACCACGGGCAATTTCTACGCCGACCATCCCAAATTCGCCGGCGCGGAATGGACGGGCCCATCGTTTTACAACAACGACAACCAACTGCGGTCTTCGCAGCCTACGGCGGTAGCGCCGCAAATCGCCGTCCTTCGCTGGAACAATAAACCGGTAGTCATCCGGGAGTGGGACACCGCCTGGCCCAACCAGTTCCGGGCGACGTCGGTTCCCGATATGGCCACCTATGCGTCACTGCAGGACGTGGATATGGTCCTGGCGTTCACGTACGTCACGGGCGCCGACACCAATCGCCTGCTTGACTTCTCGATTCAGAGCGACCCAACGTTCTGGGGACTGTTTGGCGCGGGCGCTCGCATTTTCCTGGGTGGGCTTATTGAACCGGCCCGGTACGACGTGGATTTAGCCTACAGCGCCTATGATCTGCAGCACTGGGGACCATTTTTCAGTCAGCTCCACCGGCTGGCCTGGGTGAGCCGGGTTCGGAACGTTGTGAACGGCGCTCTGGCGCCGCCGGCCCGGGGTTTGACCGTGTTTTGTGGGCGCGGTGGATGGGCGTCACTGCCGCGGCAAAACAGCCTCCTCTTCCAGCGGCTTGACGCCGTTCCTCCGCCCGATCGGGAGGCGTCTGTCGATAATCTATTGAGCAGCAATAAGATTCCACTCACCACGTCTCCGCTCGCCACACAACTCTTCCGCTTTGATGGTCTCATCTACGACAAAGGCTCGACCCGGCCGGTGGAAACTACCATCGGGTTTCTGCTAGGTGGGCTGAAGAGCGCCGGTTATACTCCGGTCGGCGTGGACACGCTCGGGCAGGTTGCATTTGGCGCCTATGATCCGTCCACGCATCAGCTCGTGCTGCCAACAGTGACGGCCGAACAGGGCCTGCGAGCTTCGCTTGACCTGCTGGGCCAGTTGGGCGCCAACAGCGCTCACGACGAGGTTGACGTGAACCACTGGCATAGTGATACCGGGCAGATAATCCGAAACTCCGACGTGGGCCGGCTCGAGGTGGCCGCCCCTTCCTGCGCGATGTTGGCCGGCGAATTTCCGGTAGACGCGTTGATTCGAACCGGAGCATTGAGCGTTAAGACTCATAATCCGGATGGCGCCATCGTGGCCGTCTCACTCGACAGCCATCCACTGGATTCGTCCCGTCAGTGGCTCATTAAAATGGTCACTCACGCCGAGAACACCGGGCAGGATTTGGAGCCCGCGGTGGTCTCTGCGCCCGCGGATTATATGCTCCAAAAAGAGGGTGGCGCGCCGATTATTACCGGTGGTGTTCCTTCGGCCGCGCCCACCGTGGTGTCGCTCGGCGGCCGCCTGGCAATCACCATATTCGCCACCGGCGGCACGTGGGAGCTGCTGCGAAACGGCGGGCGGGTGGACTTTGCGTGCGATACGCCCGGCATTCATTTTCGGATTGGCGGCGCCCGGGCGGTCTTTGTGGTGACGCCTCAGGGAAAGCGGATCCCGGTCCACGTGGATCGCGTTGGCCTATTCACCTATCCAACAAATGCGCTTGCCATCGAAGCTACTCTGTAATGGCTGTTATCGGCGCTACTCTGTAATGGCTGTCCTGGAATAGCGGTTCTACGAATGCAATTCTATGCGCTGGTCTCTTGCGCTTCTGGCGCCTTACGGTTATAATGACTTATGCTTGAACCAGGAAGCGCCCTTCGAAACGCGCTCGCTGCCGTTTGGTGTATTCTGGGCGGAGCTGGCTACTTTCTGGCCCAATTTGCTGCATTGAACGGGAACCCCGTTCATGTGATGGACCCGGTGGAGGTTCGTCTCCGCACTATTTACCTCGCCTTTCTCGCGCTATTTGCGCTGCTGGCGCTCTTTGATTTATGAAATCGGCGCCGGCAGTCCACGACTGTCCCGGCCGGCGCGTGATCTCCCAGTCTTCTACTTGAATTATGGCGACTGTCTCCAGGCTGACGGGTGAAGATGTCACGTCTCGTTACGAGGCGCTTGACGCGGGCCGATCCGGGCCCCTGTTCAATGAATACGCGGCGCACGACCGTGCGCTGAACCGGGGCGTACGAATCCGCCTGCTTCACAACGGGGCTGCAGCCCCTGAGCTGATGAATGCGCTCAACCAGGAGATCGGGAAAGTCGCCGCGCTTTCGCATCCGGCCATCGAGAAGGTGTTAGACCTGCTTTCGGTGGGAAAGACACTGGCCATCGTGCTGGAGCCGCTTCGCGGCGCCCATCTGGAAGAGCGGATCCGGAAGGTGGGCGCGTTCCCTACAGCGTACGCGGTAGATGTAGCGACGGCGATCGCCGAGGCAATACAGGCGGCGCATCACGCGGGTGTAACGCATGGAGATCTGAAACCGTCCGACGTATTCTTGAGCGCAGAGGGCATTGTGAAAGTCTGTGGTTTTGGCCTGCAGCAGGCCCTTGCTGCAGCCGCGCCCTCGCATCAAGCCAATCCTGGTGTATCTCCCACACCGGCGGCGGATCTGCCGCTCTTCGGATCGCTGCTCTTTACGCTGTTAACAGGCCGCCTCTCTCCTCCCGCGTCCGACGTGGCGCTGGGTCCCTCTGCGTTCAATGCGCGTGTGCCCGCGGCCCTTTCGAACCTGTGCCGCTGCCTTCCGGCCGGTTCTTCGCGCTATCCGTCGATGGACGAGGTATTACGTGATTTGCGGGCCGTCCGGGAGTCGATTCGAACCGGGCAGCCGATGCCAGCCATCCCACCGCCGATGCCGCCCGAGCCGCCCCGGCGCGGTCGGAAGACCCGGGTGGAACGTCCGCCTGAACCTTTGCCTGAACCCGCGCCGACCCTCACTCATGGCGCTCTTGCCGCCGCCCGCGAATCAGCGCACCGCGGCGCGCGGCCGCGCCCGGCCGTTGGCGCCGCCAATAGCCGCTCCAACAATGGCCGTAAGAGGGAACCGCGACGGCGACCGGCGCTCTGGGTACGCGCCTTGAGGGGAATCGCCTGGCTCTTATTCCTGACATTTCTGCCGATAGCCGCTGGAATTGGGGCGTTCCTTTATCTGAATTACCTGGCGTCGACGCCCGAGGTGAGCGTCCCGGCGCTGCGTGGGAAGACGGTGGATCAGGCGCGTTCGGCCCTCTCGGAACTCGGTCTCAGGATGAAGGTGATCGGCGCAACCGCATTCGACGATACGATACCTCCTGGTTCGGTATTACAGCAGATGCCCGAACCCGGGATACATACCAAGCCACCCCGAACGGTGCGGGTTTTTCTGAGCCGCGGATCACGCGTCGTCAGGGTTCCGCTGGTTCAGGGCAAGCCGATGGAAGAAGCGAAGTCCATTGCCGCCGCTGCCGGACTCCGTTACAAGAGCAATGGGAGCGTGAGCAGCGCGACGGACGCGTATGGCACTATCGTGAAGCAGTGGCCGCCGGCGGGCCGGGTCGTACCCCGGGCGTCTCGACTCTCGGTGCTGGTGAGCGCCGGGCCTTCGGAAGCGGATCTTGAAAACGCCGAACCTGACACGCCTCAAGATCGAACCGTGTCGTTCACGATTCCTGGCCCCAAAACCGCCGCGCCGCATCACGTTGAAATCCATGAAAAAGGCCCCTCCGGTGACGATAAGCTGCTCTGGGATGGCGACGAACCGGCGGGGCTGAGCTTCGTCAAAACCGTCACCGTTGATCCCTATTATCACCTGAGTATCTTGCTCGATGGCCAGGAGCTCCAGACCCGCATTGAGTCCGATCAAAACCAGGCCGGCGCGGGGAGCCAGTGAATTGAGATTCCGATGACCCCACCCAATGAGCCGGTGTCGATTCGGCTGGCGCGGCCGGCAGACGCTGCCGTGATTACGGAGTTCAACCGGCGCATCGCCGAGGAAACTGAGGGGAAGTCGCTGGACGCGGACCGGCTCATTCCGGGTGTAAAACGAGCCTTGTCGGATGAGATTGACGCCGTCTATTACGTGGCTGAAGCCGGGACCGACGTGATCGGGCAGTTGATGATCACGTATGAATGGAGCGACTGGCGCAACGGTGTCCTCTGGTGGATCCAGAGCGTCTACGTCGATGAGGAGTACCGAAGCGGCGGCGTTTTTCGGCGGCTGTTCGAAACGGTTGAGCGTGCCGCGCGGGCGGCCGGAGCCGCAGGGCTGCGCCTCTACGTGGAAAAGGACAACCACCGCGCCCAGGCTGTCTACCGCCGCCTCGGTATGGACACACCAGGCTACTTAGTGATGGAGCGGCTGTTTTAGAGGCTCGCCGGAGTCTCTTGCTCCTGTGCTTTGGAATGGCACATGGCGCCCATCGCGATCGGAATCGTGGTGAGGACGCCGACGGCGATCAGCGCCCATCCGGCGCCTCTGCGGGTGTCAGAGTTGAGCTTATCACCTATGACTAATCCCATTCCTGCGCCCAGGGCAGCACGAGTGCCCACGAGCAGGACGAGATCGGGAACCGTTAGGTTCTTCATTCGTATCATCATAACCTCCCGTGACCTGAAAGCGCGATCCGCGCCGCTCGGCGCTCGATCCCTCCTGGCGCGCCGATGGTATTCAAATCCACCCGATTCCGTCTATGGAACCGGGCGCGCCGGTCCGGTCACAATGCCATTATACCCGGCGATCCCATTTTCGTAATGCTCCCTGCGGAGCGGGCGTGGGGCGTGAGGCGCGGGCGTGGGGCGTGAGGCGTGGGCGTGGGGCGCGAGGCATGGGCGTGGGGCGCGAGGCGTGGGCGTGGGGCGCGAGGCGTGGGCGTGGGGCGCGAGGCGTCTTATGTCGGCGACGGAGGATTTGACCGTCGGGGCGGCGAAACAGCAGATGGAGGATATCTCGGAGCGCGCGCCGGCTTGACTCCAAGAATCTGGGCGCCCTTCTGGCGATGCAAGAACGAATCGCCGCCGACTGGCTGGCCGCGAATCCGCCACCCTCTCACACACTCACCCTCTCACGCGCATCCTCCGTCCGCCGTCGTGCTCGGAAGACTGAGTCGTGAACGGTGATGGGTTGGCCGGCGGGATCGGTAACGGTGCGCCCGCGGGAATCCTCGACGATGATATCCCATCGATCCGGTTCGACGAGAGCGGCGACTTCGGCGGCCGTGTAGAGAAGCTCAGGCCCCGGCGGGCGTCTGGCGGTGGTTTGAAGGTCGGAGGGATGGTGACCGACGATAAGGAGCGTTCCACCTCGTTTGACGGATGCGGCGAGACGCCGGAACAACAATGCGCGCGGTTCCGGGGTCAGGTGTATGAACTGCGATGAAACCAGGTCGTAGGTATCCGGCGGCGGCGTCCAAGCAAGCAGATCCTTTTGGCGCCATTCGATGCGCTGCGCGACCTCGTCGCCGACTCTCACCGCACGAGCGCGGTCCAGAGCGACGGATGAGACGTCCACGGCGGTAACCCGCCAGCCGCGCTCGGC
>Ga0307373_10011815_pt1 | contig 12575 bp, 9 predicted proteins | sample OX2MG_FD_202534 | JGI IMG/M metagenome (GOLD analysis project Ga0307373, IMG submission 202534) | Soil microbial communities from Risofladan, Vaasa, Finland - OX-2 | ecosystem: Environmental > Terrestrial > Soil > Coastal area > Acid sulfate soil | place: Finland: Risofladan, Vaasa | collected...
CCTCGACGATGCGATCATACCCTGGCGTCTCCTCGTTTTGGGGAGCCTCCCACCACAGGCAGGCGCGGCCACGGGTGATGTGACGGATCATGTCGCTGATACTGTCGCGGGAGGACTGACGAGCGCCCAAACTACCCATCTGCGCGAACGCGAGGCAGCGTTCCGTCAGGGACACCCACTCTTCGAGGGCTGCTAGCTCGTGGCCTGCGCGCTTGTCACGCGCAACATTGGCGCCGTACTGGCGTTCTGCAATCTGTGTTCGTACATGCTCTGCCATGTGCGCTTCTCCTGCGCTACGCCATACTGTTCGTAGTCTGCGTGTGAAGCGAGACGTCAGTATCCGTGCCTGGCGCAGAAGGTGAGGGAGCCGAAATGACGAGGGTGTGGAACGCTGCGGCGCCTCTTCGCGTCGCTCCTACAACGCGTCCTACAATCGTGATGTAACGATGATACACATGCTGGCTGTCTTTGTCAATCACAAAATAGCGTAGAGGACGCGCAATTAGTGAAGCGCCATCCTTTGCCCTTCACGCACACTCGCGCGAGTTATTTCTGGTCGGACTGTACAACTGGGTCAACTGTTTCAACGAGACCTGTCGCGCCCACTGCCTCCTCCACCGCTGGCCCCAGCGGACGCCAGCCCTGGCGCGCCTCCTGCCTCGGCGGGCGCAGCCAGAGCGCGCTGTGGGTGGGCGCCATCGTCTCGTCGATCACGGCGACCAATCGTTCGCCCAGGCGGTCGAGGTCCACCTCGTCGCGCAGACTGGCGCTGAAGGCGGCGAGTGTGCGCGCGTTGTCGTACTTGCGGGGGTAGAAGCGGCGGTCGATGATGCGCTGGATGCCGTTGAGCAGCGGCTGGTAGACTAATGCGATTACCAATGTAGACGCGATCAGCGTCAGCGACGATTGCTGGCCGGTGAGCGGGCGCGTCAACGTTTGCAGCGCCACCACGCTGGCGAAGAAGATCGCGGCCAGCGTGACCGCCAACGCGCCATACACCAGCGCCCGGTTAATCACGATGTCCACATCCCACAGCCGGTAGCGCAGGATCGAGAAGGCCACAAAGAGGGGGACCAGCAGCAGCGAGAGCATATACAGCGGCGCGCCAATCATCGTGTAGATTAGGTTGACCTGGCCGGGCGCGTTGAGAGCGGGGATGGTGAGGCGTGGCAGGATGAATGTGATGTAGCCAATGGTCGCGAATACGGCGCCCAGCATCGCCCACTTTGTTTGCTGACGCTGGCTGAGCGTGGAGACGCGGCGATGGCGATAGAGCTGCGCCCACAGCCCCGACCCCAGCCAGCCGACGTAGACCAGGAAGCCGAAGACGGCCAGCGGCGTCGGCGCCGCGCCGCCCGGCTGCGCGCCTACGTAGTGGAACGGCGCGAACGGCAGCACGAGCGTCGCCAGCCGGATCAGCGTCCAGATGACGGCGAGTGGGCGCGTCCAGCGGGGGATGAAGCGGCCATCGGGCGAGAGGTAGAAGATCAGCGGCTCGCATTCCAGGCCGACGCCCTGCGCGAAGGCAACCGGCGTGCGCCAGATCGGTTGCGCCTGGGCCAGCGCGTCGAGCGCAGGAGCGGTCGCCGCCGCCACGCCCACCAGCGTCAGCGCGGCGAAGATGGCAATCCAACTATCCGAGCGGCGCCAGAAGATCACCAGCGCCGCCGCCACACAGGCCAGCGTCAGCCCCACCTCCAACGCCAGCGCGACCACCGGGTATACCCCCGACGCCAGCGCACTCAGCGCCAGCCGGTCGAGCGCGCCCCCATCGGTGGGATGCGGCCCCTGCGCCACTCGCATCCGTGTTAGCGTGGCGGCGGCCACCTGCGTCAGCGCGAAGAGCTGGCGGTAGCGCGTGGGAATGGCGACAGCGAAGACGCCCACCAGCGCCAGCGTCAGCGCCGCCCACACCACCCGCGCGATGGGTAGCCAGCGCGCAGCCAATCGCGGGTCGTCGTGGCGCTGGCCTAGCGCTTCCGATTGCGGCGTATGAACGGTTGGCGCGGTCGCCACACTCGGCGGAGCGGATGGGACGACGAGGCGCGTTTGTGTCGCCGAAGTGAGTCGTCGCCCCATAGACCACACCTTTTCATGCGTTGTTCATCGGCGGGCGTGAGTGCGGGTGCGCGCGAACCCCGCGAACTACGCCAGCCGCGTGCCGCAGTTCTGGCAGGCGTAGGCCCCCGGCTGATTGACCGTCCCGCAGGTTGGGCAAACCATCCCCTGCGGCGCTGGCTGACCCATCGGCTGCGGCATACCCGGTTGTTGTGGGTAGCCGGGCTGCGGCGGGTAGCCGGGCTGCGCCATCGGGGCTTGTGGCGCGCCATAGCCCGGCGTCTGCGCAGGCGGCGCGTAGCCAGCCGTGTAGCCAGGCGCGCCATAGCCAGGAGCCGCCGCTGGAACGGGCGCGGCGTAGCCCTGGTTAGGCGCTGGCGCTATGCCGTACCCCTGCGCATTATAGCCCTGCATACCATAGCCCGCGTAGCCCGCCATCCCCGGCGCCGCGTAGCCCTGCACGCCGTAGCCATAGGCCGGTTGGCGGCGATTGCCGAACCGCGCGAAATAGCCCCGGAACGCATTGGGAACCGCGACCCACAGCGGCGGCGGTGGCGGCGCCATTGGCCCCAGCTTGGCGCGTTCCAGCGACTCCCAGATGAAGAACCGCAGAAGCGACAGCCCCACCACTGCGTCGAAGACCCAGCCGATCACTGGCAGGCCATCCCACAGCATATGCAGAATCACCGAGGTAAAGAAGGCGACGGCAATGTTCCCGATCTGCTGCGTCAGCGGCTGCTGGCGATAGCGCCAGATCGCGGCGCAGATAATCGCCGTCCAGACGCCATGACCGAAGAGCGCCAACGCCATCCGCAGGATCAGCGCGCCGTTCATGGTAGTAATGCCATTTGTGAAGGCGGCGCCAACCGTTCCTGACGATTGCCCCAACGTGTTGAGAAAACCGGTGAGGAAGTTATCGAATCCATAGCCTGCCGTCTCAAACGTGGCGAAGCCCATGCCTGACGCTGCCCCCAGAATGATGCCATCCAACTCCGTGCGCAGGCGTCTATCGCGCAGGAAGAACAGCACCGGCACGACCTTGGCGGACTCCTCGATCAGACCCACCATGAAGGCCGCTGGCAGCGAGAGGCCACCCGTTGCCGACGTTGGCACCAGGATCGGTTCCAGGATGCTGGCGATCAGCAGGCCGATCACACCACCACCAATATACGCCAGCGCGACCACGGGCAATGGCATGTCGGTGAAGACGTTCTGCTCCCAGCAGAACGTGATGAACGTCACCGGCACAATCGCGCTGGCTAGCAGCATCACGAGTGGAACGAGATGGGGGTTAGCCGTCGCACCCAAAACAATCGCCGAGACGATATAGCCCGCCAGCCCGATCAAGAAGACCTTCCACCACCACTTGGGTCCCAGGCCACTGAAGAAGCGCGCCAGCCCCGACTGTGGCTGCTGCGGGAACGGATAGGGGTACGCCGCCTGCGCCATGCCACCGGGCATTCCCTGCGGCGCCATCTGCGGCTGGCCCATGCCCGGCTGGGCCATCGGCTGGCCCATCGCCTGTGGCGCCGCGCCTGCGCCGATCGGCGGATATTGCGGATATTGCGCATACTGCGGATAGGCCGGGGGCTGGGCGGGCGCCTGCATTTCCGGCGCGGCGCCAGGCGCCCCAGGCTGCGCGCCCAGCGCGGCGCCCAGCTCGGACGAGAGACTCCCACGCACGGTGGGGGCCTCGGCGGCGGGGTTGCGCTGCATCGGGCCAGCGGCGCGCGGCGCAGCGACGGACTGCCCACCCATCTGCTCGATGTCTTCGGGCTGCAACGCCTCTAGCGTGAACTCCGTAGAGCCGATGCGGAAGCTCTGGCCGGGCGCGAGGGGCGCGCTGCCACGCAAGGGCTGCCCCTGCAAGGTCGTTCCATTGATCGAGGTGAGGTCCACAATCTCATAGCCACCGGGCGCCCAGCGGAGGATGACATGGTGACGCGACGCCTGTGGATCAGAGAGTACGATATCGTTGTCTTCCATGCGCCCAATTGAGATAATCGGACGTACCAACGGCACACGCCCATTGCGCGTCAGTGCGCTGCGCCAGTTTGGGCCGGTAATCGTGACAGCGGCGGGATACAGCGGCGTCATTACGCCCCTCCAGACTCGAAATACTCGTGCGAGTGAACACAAAAAAAACAATCAATTCATCCGTTATCGGATGCTGGTAGAGGTCGCATGCTCGTAGAACGATCATACGCTGGCTTTTCTGACTACGGTATGTTGTACATGGTATGACGAAGAATACGCAAAAAAAGTGTGCGATGTGCGACCATTATTGGTCTGGTTGGCCGAATCAAGACAACATCTCCTCGCGTGGGCCGGGCGCCACGTCAGGCAAGCGCGCCGTGCAGCGCGGCCTGCGCGGCAAAGTAGCCGCACATCCCGTGGACGCCGCCGCCTGGCGGGGTGGACGACGAGCAGATGTACAGTCCCGGCGCCGGGGTGGCGTAGGGGTTGATTTGGACCGTCGGGCGGGTGAAGAGCTGGGCGAAGTCCTGGATGCCACCGTTGATGTCGCCGCCGACGTAGTTGGGGTTGTACTGTTGCATCGCGGCTGGCTGCATCACATGCCGCGCCAGGATGCGGTCGCGGAAGCCCGGCGCAAACCGCTCGATCTGCGCCTCGATGCGCTCGGCCATCTGGCCGTCGTCGGCGTAGCCATTGGGGACGTGGCAGTAGGCCCAGACGGTGTGCTTGCCCACCGGCGCGCGTCTGGCGTCGAACAGGCTTTGCTGGGCCAGCAGCACAAAGGGCGCGTCTGGCGCGTCGCCCTGCCCCACCGCGCGCTCCGCCGCTGTCACCTGGGCCAGCGTGCCGCCGACGTGAACCGTCGCCGCCCGCGCGCATTCTGGCGCCGCCCAGGGGATCGGGCCGTCGAGCGCGAGATCGATCTTATAGGCGCCCGGCCCATAGCGGAAGCGCGTCAGCCGCTGCCGGTAGCCATCGGGCAGGCGATCGCCCGCCAGCGCCAGCAGTTGGCGCGGCGTCACGTCGCAGAGGATGGCGCGCGACGGGGGCAGTTCCGCCAGCGAGGAGATCGGTGTGTCGGTCACGATCTCGCCGCCCAGCGAACGCAGATACGCCGTCAGCGCGTCGGCGATGCGCTGCGAGCCGCCGCGCGCAATCGGCCAACCCAGCGCATGCCCCGCCGCGCCGATCACCAGCCCAAACGCCGCGCTGGGCGCCTCCTCCAACGGCAACATCGAGTGCGCCGAGAGTCCGGAGAAGAGCGCCCGCGCCCGCTCGCCATGAAACAGGCGCTCGGCGACGTTGTGCGCTGAGCGGATTGCCCGTAGCCCAAAGCGCGCCATCACCAACGGATGCGCCATCCCCGCCGTCACCATCCCCGGTCGCAACGGCCCCAGGAAGGCGCGCGAGAGCGTCGGCCAGTCGTCGGCCAGCGGCTGCATCAACGCAGCATAGGCGTCGTGGTCGGCGGGATCCAACCCGGCGGCGGTCGTGGCGACCGAGCGCTCCAATATGACAACGGAGCCATCGGGCAACGGATGGGCCAGCGGGGCGTCGGGGTGAATCCACTCCAAGCCATAGTCGGCCAGCGGCAGGCTGCGGAAAAACGGCGAACCGACGCCCAATGGATGTACGGCGGAACAGACATCATGCGCGTAGCCGGGCAGCGTCAACTCCTTCGTGCGCATCCCGCCGCCGACAGTCGCGGCGCCCTCATAGACGACGACCGAGCGCCCGGCGCGGGCAAGCGTGATCGCCGCCGCCAGTCCATTCGGCCCGGAGCCGATCACCACCGCGTCATGCCGAGCGCGAGTGCGTGCAGGCGAGGGCGACGAAGCGGGCGACTGAGAGAGTGACGACATAGCGAAAATATCCTGACGCTTGGCGCGCCGATGCGCTGATTGGCGACGGGTCATCATTTCCTATTGTAGCGTGAAGCGCGGTGCAAGTGATGCGCGCCGCCACCAACGCCCGCTGCCGTAGCGCCGGACTCCGATCCGGCGCGTGGCTTCTGCCGTACCGCCAGCCGCCGGGCTGGCGCGCCTCCTTCGTACCGCTGGTCTCCCCTGGTCTCCCAACCGGCGTGTTTGCACTCCTCTTGCAGGCATTCAGCCAAACCCCACCGCGACTCACATGACATCCGCTACTTCGGCGCCCGATGATTGGCGCCAGCGGACGCGCCAGCCCGGCGGCTGGCGGTACGACCGCACTCGTCGCACGCTCATGTCAACGGCGCATCACCTGCCTGCCGCGCTACGAACTCACAGGCTTCGTGAAATAAAGAACCGCATCGTCATCCACGACGATCGTCTCTCCCCAGGCGACACGGCGCCCATGCGAGGTTATCCCCCGCCCGTCAGGAACATAGCCGCGCTTGACATAGAGGCGCTGGGCGGTCCCATAGTCGGCGTCCAGCCCGACACCGATCCCGGCTATCGCAGATCGTTCAGTGATGCGTCGTTCGGCCTCGTCGAGGAGGCGTGAGCCGATGCCATGTCGTCGCAGGTGGGGCAGCACGTTAAAATCGGCGATCTCAGGAACGCCTGCCTCGCGGAATGGCGGGTAGTCAGAGTCCCAGACAATCGTGACATACCCGGCGAACTCGTCTGCCTGCCAGGCGACCAGAACCACACGCTCGCCACATTGCTGCTCCGTCAAGTAGCCTTCGTACTGGCTGGCGGGCTTGCGCCAGCCCAGCGTAGCGAATGCAGCGGCGATGGTTGAGATGTCGTCCGCGACGAGTAACTGAATGCTGAGATCACCCATGCGTGTCGTCGCTCATGCTGGCCAGCGCGGTCGCCTCGTCGGGGAAGACGCGCATGTAGTCGGCCAGTCGCGTGATGGTGAAGAGCTCGACGTAGTGCTCACTCAGCCCGCAGACCAGCAACGCGCGGCCAGCCTGTTGCGTCTGCGCCAGCAAGCCGACGATCAGCGCGATGCCGGTGCTGTTGATGTAGTCCACCGCCGCGCAGTTGAGCAGGATGGCCGTCGGCTGGCTGGCTGCCGCCTCGGCATAGGCGGCGTTGAGCGCGGTCTCGGCGTAGGCGTTGATCTCGCCACTCAGTGCGACGATGGCGACCTGTGGCGTCGCCTGCCGGACCCGCGCCGCAAACCGTTGGTTAGCTGGAATGTCTGACATCGCGCGCCTCCTGTGGTTGCGCCGTTGGCGACGCTGGCGCTGGCGCGTCACGCGCGATCACCAGCCGGATGGTATGGCGCCCATGCGCGATCTCGATCCGCGCCTCATCCACGAGTTGGCGGATGAGGAAGAGGCCCCAGCCACGCGGCGACTCCTCGCCCGCCAGCTTGGCCGCCAGATTGGGCGTCGTCGGCGTGCGGTCGGCGACGCCCGCGCCCTCGTCGCCTACACGCACGGCGGCCGCCGTCGGACTGGCCAGCGCCTCCAGATAGACGAGTCGCGCTGGGTCGTGCTGATTGCCATGCTCCATCGCGTTCATCGTCGCCTCGGCCACCGCTGTCTTCAACCGCTCCAGCGTCGCGCTCGGCAACGCCAGCGGGGCGAACGTCTGCGCGACCCACGCCATCGCCAGCCGCTCGTCGCCGTGATGGCTGGGCGTCGTCCACTCGCCGAGCGTGCGCCAGCGACTGGCTTCGTCGCCTTCGTCGCCTTCGTCGCCTTCGTCGCCTTCGTCTGGTTCGCTCTCATTTGGGTCTGCGGCGTCCGCGGCGTCTACCGCTTCAATGGCGGTGTCTTCGAGGGCGCCTGCGCGCTCGTCATCCTCACAGGAGATGCGAACGCCGAAGCCGCTCCGATCAGCATATCCCCCAGGCGCACAAAGCGCACGCAGCGTGACCAGTGTCACGTCATCCTCCTGGTCCCAGTTGGCGCCGACGAAGGCGGCGAGTTGGGCCAGCGCCTGCTCGATCAGCGCCTGATCGGCGTAGGATTGTGCCATCAGCGCCGCCAGACGGGGCTGGCCAAACATCGCGCGGTTGACGCCGTGCGCCTCCACCAGCCCATCGCTATACAGCAGCACACTGTCGTCCGCCGCCAGCATGACCGCCTGCTCTTCATAGCGCATGCCGGGCATCAGGCCCAGCGGCATGCCGCTGGCGCGCAGCGGCGTCACCGCGCCGTCGTGTCGCCAGAGCGGCAGATTATGTCCCGCGTTGGCGAAGCGCAGCAGGCCCGTCTGCGGCTCCAGCGTGGCGTAGAGGCAGGTGACGAACATGCGCGGTGGGATGTCATGATGCAGCAGGTCGTTTGTGCGTTCGAGTGTGGCGCCGGGCGTGGCGCCGCCTAGCGCGGCGGCGCGCAGGATGCTGCGGGTGGTGGCCATCAGCAGCGCGGCGGGCGTGCCCTTATCCGTCACATCGCCGATCACCAGCCCCAGCCGACCGTCCGGCAACGCCAGGAAGTCGTAGAAGTCGCCGCCGACCGCGCGGGCGGGCTGGTAATACGCAGCCAGCCGCCAACCGGGGAGTTCCGGCGCTGCCTTGGGCAGCAACGTCTGCTGGATGAGCCGCGCGACATCGAGTTCGTGTTCCAGGCGCTCACGCTCGCGGGCTTGCGTCTGCTGCTCCTGCGCCAGTTGCGCCACGCGCACGGCGGGCGCCACCTGTGTCGCCAGCGTGGTGAGCGCGGCGAGGTCGTCGGCGCCATACTCTTCGCCACCGGCGCGCGGCCCCAGCGTGATCACGCCGATCAGCTCGCCCTGGCTGACCAGCGGCAGCGCCAGCCGCATCCGCGCCGCCTGCCACGTTCGCAGCGTCGGTGAGTCCAGTTGCAAGCGGTCGATCTCGATGACGCCGGACGCCGCCAGGCAATACGCCGCCAGCGGATCATCGGGCGCAAGATCGAGCGCGAGTGTGGCGGCGGGCGAGGCTGGACGGCGTGGTTGGCGACGTGGTGAGCGGGCGGGCGTGGCTATAGGCTGGCCTGCGTTGGGCTGCTCGCGCCGGTCGCGCAACACGCCCAACGTCTTGAGCCATGACCTCATCGCCGACACCCGCACTGACATCGCCTCGCTCCGTTCGTTCTCTACCCTTCTCTACGAACCAGCATATCACCCCGGTGTCTGTGGATCGTTACGGCGGCGTTACCAGCGGCGAACTGGCTCACGCCGTCAGTTGGATCAGTTGCAGGTAGTTGGCGTCGGGGTCGAGGAAGGTGGCGACCCAGCCGCCCCAGCGTTCCTGCGTTGGCTCGCGCACGAAGACGACGCCCGCCGCGCGCAGCGCCGCCGCCGAGGCATGGATGTCGGTCGTCTCAAACGTCAGCATCACGCGATACGGCTCGGCTGGCGGACCCTGCACGCGGCTATGACGCGCGGGGTGGATCACCACGCCGCCGCTCTCCAGCTTGCCCAGCGCGTTCGGCTGCACGCCCAGGATGTCGTGGTAGAACGCGCGTAGCCGGGCCGGGTCGTCGGTGGCGATGATCACGCTGCCCAGCGTGAGGGGCGGCGTTGGGGTATCGGACATGGTAGCGTCTCCTTTTCGGCGCCGGGCGGGCATAGCGGGCGCGCGTTCACGCGCCCGCTATAGCGCCCCCAAGCCGCGCCTCACTACGCCAGCCCCAGCAACGCCTGCGCATTGCCTCCCAGCGCCAGCGCCAGCGCCCCATCATCCAGCCCCCCTGCGCGGGCGTGGGCCAGCATGCGACGGTGGCTGATCAGCGGGTAGTCGCTGCCCCAGAGCAGCTTGTGGGGTCCGCAGATGGCGGCGACCGAAGCGAAGATGTCGGGGCGGTAGAGATACAGCGAGGCGGCAGAGTCGTACCACAGGTTCGCGGCGGCGGCCTGGACCTCCGGCATCAGTTCGTAGAACGGGAAGCCGCCGCCCCAGTGCGCCGCGACCACCCGCAACGCCGGGAACGCTTGCAAGAAGGCGTAGAGGTCGGCGGCGCCAACGTTGCCCTTGCCATGATAGAGATGTCCCACTGGCTCGCTGGCGTGCGTCAGCACGAAGAGATCGAGCGCGGTCGCCGCCTCGGCCAGCGGCGCCAACAGCGTGGTGTCGCTCAGGCGATAGCCCTGGCCGTGGGGCATCAACTCACCCACGCCGCGCATGCCTGCCCGCGCGCACCGCTCCACCTCGGCGATGGCCCGCGCGCCCGCCAGCGGCTGAACCACCGCCAACCCGACCAGCCGCCCCGGATACCGCCGCATCGCCTCGATCACATAGTCGTTGCAGTCATGGGCGATCTCGTGGTCGGACCAGCCAAAACCGAAGGTGACGGCGACATTCACCCCGTCGGCGTCCATCGCGGCGACAAGTTGATCGGCGTCAGCCATCTTCGCGCGTGGGTCGCCATACAACTCGGCGAACCAGTGGTCGCGGGCGGCGAACGCCTCGCGCCGCGCAATGATCTCCGGCGGGAAGATGTGTGTATGGAAGTCAACGATCACCGACTTACGCCCTCACCCTATTCTCATCCCACATGATTCTCATCCCACATGTCACACCGAATGGCTGCGCCGATCACTCAGCCGCGCCCGTCTGGTGAACATACCATAGCACAAAATGCCTCGCTGGTTGGGGAGCGCGCCGTTTCGCAGCGCATCGGGTAGAATGTGGATGAGGGGCGCGCCCCCACCCCCGGTCCCTCCCCCGTAGGGAGAGGGGGGGATCGTGAGGCGGGGTGGGCGGTGGGGGGCCACCCACCCCGCTACGACATTTCCCAGACAGCCACCCATAGAACGGCGCATCCGATGACATCGATAGAAGACACTGGCGATTCCACCATCACGCTGGAATGGCGCGGGCGTGACCTGGCGGTCGTGCCGCCGGACGCGCTGTGGCCGCTGGACGACGCGGCGCTCTATGGCGCGCTGTTTGGGGTGAGCGCGGCGGCAGGCATGCGCGCCATCCTGCTGCGCGACCGGCGGGGACACTGCCTGCGCACGCGCCCGATGGCGTTCACGCGCGTCAAGGCGGCGTTGCAGGCGCAGGCGACGTATGGTGTGGTTGTCGCCTTCGACGAGCGCCCGGCGTTGCCCTGGGCGCCGCAGCCAACGCTGACCGCGCGCCCGTATCAGGAGGAGGCGTTGACGGCGTGGCGCGCGGAGGGCTGCCGGGGCGTCGTCGTGCTGCCGACCGGCGGCGGCAAGACGTTCGTCGGCGCGCTGGCCATCGCCGAGGTCGCCCAGTGGACGCTGGTGGTGGTCCCCACGATTGACCTGCTGGGCCAATGGCGACGTGCGCTCACCGAGGCGCTGGCGCCGCCGGATGACGACCAGATCGGCGTCTACGGCGGTGGCGCGCACGAACTGCGCCCCATCACCATCACGACCTATGAGTCAGCGCAACTGCATCCCGACCTGCTACGGCGGTTTGGACTGCTGATCTTCGACGAGTGCCACCACCTGCCCGCGCCGACCTATCGGCAGATCGCTGAGGGCGCGTTCACGCCACTGCGCCTGGGGCTAAGCGCGACGCCGGAACGCGCCGACCAGGAGCATCTCGCCCTCGTCGAACTGATCGGCCCGGAGGTCTATCGTCGCCACCCGGAGGAACTTTCCGCCGCAAAGTATCTGGCGGCGTATGACGAGGAGCGGCTGGTGGCGACGCTCGACGCCGACGCGCGTCGGCGCTACGAGGTGGCCCGCGCGACCTACAGCGACTTCATCCGCCGCCGACGGCTGATCATCGCGTCGCCCGCCGACTTCCAGCGCAAGATACTGTGGGCCAGCGCGCGTGACCCGGAGGCGCGCGCGGCGATGCTGGCGTGGCGCGAGGCGCGCAGCCTGGCGCTCAACGCGCCCGCCAAGCTCAGCCTGCTCGAAACGCTGCTCGCGCGCCATCAGGATGAGCGCGTGCTGGTCTTCAGCGAGTATAACCAACTGGTCGGCGAGATCAGCCAGCGCTTCTGCCTGCCGCAGATCACCTACAAGACGCCCGCCGACGAGCGACGCCTGATCCTGGAGGGCTTCCGCACGGGGCGCTACTCGAAGCTGGCGACGGGGCGCGTGCTGAACGAGGGCGTGGACATCCCCGATTGCTCAGTGGCGATCATCGTCAGCGGCAACGCTACCCGCCGCGAATACGTGCAGCGGCTGGGGCGGGTGCTACGCCCCAAAGCGCGCCGCGCCGTCCTCTACGAGCTGGTGACGGAAGACACCACCGAGGAGCGCATCGTCGAACGCCGACGGCAGCTACCCCAGTGAAAGGATGCGCCGCATGCGGTTAGCGATGGCTGACCTGAAGAAAAGCGTGGTTCGGCGTGATGGCGAACAACTGGTGACGCCATATCTGCTGCGTCCGCGTGAGCGCCGCGCCGAGTTGGACGCGCTGATCGCGCTCTACGAGGCGTGGCTAGGCCGTGAGCGCGCGTCCTTCCCCGACGACCGCCCCGCCGAACTGATCGGCGACTTTCGGCTGGCGCGCTGCCTGACGCTGTGCCTGGGCGAGTGGTACGTCTGGGCGTCGCCGGTGTGGCCAGGGCCAGCCAGCGCATCCGAGGCGGCGGCGCTGGCCGAGCAGGGGCTTGCCAATCCTGGGCAGTTACGCCTGGCGCTGTACGACGCGGTCAACCAGCGTGCAGGCGGCTACCTGGGCGTCGGCGAGCGCGAGGCGTG
>Ga0307373_10011817_pt1 | contig 12574 bp, 10 predicted proteins | sample OX2MG_FD_202534 | JGI IMG/M metagenome (GOLD analysis project Ga0307373, IMG submission 202534) | Soil microbial communities from Risofladan, Vaasa, Finland - OX-2 | ecosystem: Environmental > Terrestrial > Soil > Coastal area > Acid sulfate soil | place: Finland: Risofladan, Vaasa | collected...
GTGCGGGAGATGCCGCAGCCGAGCGATACCATCGCAATTTATCCGAATCCTGCGAGCGGGGCTGTAACTATTTTTGCAGGCGGCACTTCTATCTACGGCGTGCGCGTGCGGAACGTGCTGGGCGAGCAGGTGCTCGATATGCCAAGCCTACACGAATCGAATATCACACTTGATCTTTCGAAGCTTCCGTCGGGAACGTATTTCCTTCAAATCGAAACCGAGATAGGAGTCGCATTGCGGAAGGTGATTCGGAAGTAGTACAATTCGCTGCAATCCTACACCATCGCAAACACGCCGCTCCGGGACACGGGGATTCGGGAGGCATGCGCCGCCTTCGCGACGATGGGGAAGCTCATCCAGACTTCGGTTCCCTTGCCGGCTTCGCTCGTGAGGCCCATGTCGCCATTCATTTGGCGGACGTATCCACGGGCGAGCGGCAACCCAATTCCGATTCCTTCGTAGCCGCGTATGCCGTTACTTTCCTGCTTGAATTTATCGAAGGCTCTCGCGGCAAATTCCGGAGACATGCCGATGCCCGTATCGCGCACCCTGATAACCGCGCGTTCCTGCGGAGGCCCATAGGAACACGCGCGGACTTCTTCCCCAAGCTCGACCCGAATCCCACCCTGATGCGTGAACTTTATGGCGTTCGCCATGATCCGTTCGAAGGCTCGTTTTAAGCGATCTTCGTTCAATAGAACGATAGCATTCGCTTGCGGCACGTCCAGGACAAGCTCAAGCCCGCGCTGCTCGATATGCGACCGGTACGGTTCGATGAGGGATTCGAGCACCTCGGCAAGCGGCATCGGGTAAAGAACGAGATCGTTCGGCCTGGATTCCAGCGCGGCAAATTCTATGAGCGAAGTCAGGGTCGCGAGCATTCGCTTCCCGCTGGTTTGAATGCTTCGCGCATAGTCCTGAGTCTCCCCTTCGGCAAGCGCGTCCGCGAGCAGCGCGCTAAATCCCAGCATGGAATGAAGCGGGGTGCGCAGTTCATTGGTGAAGTTGGAAAGAACCACGGATTTGACTCTGCTCAATTCTTCAGCCTCCGCTTTAGCAACGATTGCGGCCTCCAATGCTCGCTTTAGCTCGGTGAGGACTTCGACAGGAGCATCTGCAGCAGCATCTGCGCTATCCAGCCCGTTCGAAACACTGTTCCCGGGAATTTCGGAGGCAAGCTCCACCACGGGAAGCTTTGTCCCCGAAAAAAAATGCCGGAACCGTTCGAATACGCTTGTTTTGGCCAAGGAAAACTAAACCGGACGTTGCAACTAACTCACTGGCAACCCGAAAGACCTTAAAAAGAATCCAACGTCTGAGTTCATCTCCCAGGAACGTGAAATAGCTATTCTTCCTGCGCGCCCGATCGCATTCCGGAGCGCCGTGCCCGATTCCTCAAAAACTCGATGACCGGCGGAAGCATCGAAAGGACGATGACAATCCCGATAATCAGATAAATATAATTACCAATGTTCTTCACCGAGGCGCCAAGCAGCAGCCCAATGAGCATCACGCCGCAGACCCACAGCAGACCACCGGCGATATTGAACATCGTGAATCGTTTAATATCCATTTCCGCCGCCCCGGCCACGACGGGGACGAAGGTACGAATGATTGGGATGAACCGGGCGAGGACGATCGTTTTGCCGCCATGTTTTTCGTAAAATTTATGAGCGCGCTCCAGATGCTCGCGCTTGAACAAACGGGAATTGGGGCGCTGATATAATTTTTGTCCCGCTGTTTTACCAATATAATAGCCGACCGTCTCCCCCGCTATCGCCGCCAGCGTTAACACGCCTGCCAGCGGGAGAAATTCGATGGCGACCCGGTGCCCGCCGATGAGAATGCCAGCCGTAATCAGAAGTGAATCGCCCGGCAGAAAAAACCCAGCCAGCACGCCATTTTCCGCGAAGATAATGATGGCGAGCATGAGCATTCCGCCCTCGTTGACCAAGTGTTCCAGCCCTACGGGGCTGCTAAGAGTATGAAAAAGGCTGCTGATCTCGTGCATCCGGTTAATAGTTTGGCCCTCACTACGCGAAACGGGGCAAGGGAGTTCAAAATTTTTGGAATGAATTAAACCTTCCGGGTGATTCCATCATCCATCTTGTGTTATCGTTTGGCGGGGCCGAGGCCGTCTCGTACCCGCGAACGTCATTCATTCTTGTTGTCGCTATGGAACGAAGAAATTTTTTGAAAAGCACGGGCGCGAGTGCAATCGGCGAGGCGCTTGGTGTCGGGGGCTTGCTCGGAGCCTTTAGTCCATTAGTAGCCTTCGCGAGGGGAACCACCACCCCCCAACCCCCTCCTTCTTTAGGAGGGGGCCTTCGGACGCTCTCCGCCGATCTCTCCCCATACACCGGTGCATGGGGCGATACGCAGCTTCGGCACTTGCTTCGGCGCGCGATGTTCGGCGTGCCCGAATCGCAATTTGTGGCGGCACAGGCGTTAGGCTCGATGGATGCCGTCGTTACGCAACTCCTTGCCTGTCAGAATTTAACGAATGATCCGTTGCCGTCTCTGCTGTCCCCGACCGTTACATGGCCGAATAATTTCCCGACGAATTATCCCGCCGGATCGAACAATGCTCTGAATCAGGCGACGCTCATGGCTTATGAAGTTATCGAGACCGTCAACTGGTGGTTCGACCAGATGATGCAGGAAAACCTCTCCATTCGCCAGAAAATGACGCTGATGTGGACGAACCATTTCGTCACCGGCTCGGCAACGGTGAACATTCCGGCCTATGTTTACACGTATCTCATCACGTGCATGAAAAATGCACTGGGCAATTTCAAGAATTTCGCCAGCGCGATTTCAATCGATCCGGCGATGCTCCTTTATTTGAATGGGAACCAGAATTACGTAATCAATGAGAAAAATGGGACTATTAAACCCTACATAAACGAAAATTACGCGCGGGAACTCATGGAGCTGTTCACGCTCGGAATAAACTTCCCAGGCACCTCCACGCCCAATTACACGCAGGACGACGTTGAAAATAATGCGCGCGCGCTCACCGGATGGAGACCCACCATCACCGCCCCCTTTGTAGGGCAATTCAACAGCGCGCTCCACGATTCCACCAACAAAACCTTTCTCGGCCAAACCGGGAAATGGGCGCTTTCGGATGTGATCGATATTATCTTCCAGCAGCCGACGGCTTCCTATCCTCCCGGAGCGCCGAGCGGGTTCCCACAAGGTTATACCGCAGCGTATTGGGCCTGCCAAACAATCTATAAAACATTCGTCTATTACAATCCGAACATTACCGATCCGAACGGCACGGTGCGCGATGCGATGGCGCGGCTGATGCTTAGTCCACCAAACCCCTATAAACCCTTCGATATCGCGCCGGTCCTGCAGGCGATGCTCACGAGTGCGCATTTTTACGATCCTTCGGTTATTGGCGCGCAGATCAAAAGTCCGGCGGAATTTGCCGGGAGCCTCGTGCGCGAATTCGGGCTTACCTATCCCACATTCGTTCCGACCGACCCGAGTGTCAAAGGCCAGAACAGCCAGGGACTAGACGAATACACCGATACGAATCCCGCGCTCTCCTATCTCACCAATGCAATTATGAATAATTCGCAGGGCCAGCAATTACTGAATCCTCCGAACGTGGCGGGCTGGCCGGGCGGAGAGAATTGGCTCTCGGCGGGGTCGTTTCAGGGGAGGCAGAATTTCAGTAATGCTATTCTTAATAAGAAAACACCGCTTACATTTAACGAGAATACCTACGCGGACCAAATTGCGAACGCCGGTACATTAGCGGAGGGAGTTTTATTTTCCGATCTGGAAAATGTATCGCTGGAGTTTACGCTTGGCCCGATCGAATCCGGCGCCCTTGCGCCCGATCCGAGTAAGACGGACGATGTTATTGGCACTCAGGTGCCATCATTCGCCCCAGCCATGGCACAACTCCCGGAATTTCAATTATTCTAATCGGGTTCTCTTTTGCATGGAACGTAAAGCCTTTTTAACCAGCGCAAGCGCCCTGGGCGCTCAGGAACTCCTTTCTTCGCTCCGATCCGCGGGACGATTCGGCGCGCGAACGGCCGCGGGCGGCCCGCTGCCGTTCAACAATGCGGGAAGCAATTATCGAGAGCACCTTCCGAAGGGACAGCCTGTCGGAACGCTTTCCGATAACCTCGCGCGCTACACGGGAACCTGGGACGACGCACAAATTTATCATCTGCTGCGACGGACGATGTTCGGGGTTCCCGAATCGCAATTCCAGGCTGCGAAGGTCTTAGGTTCGATGAACGCCGTCGTGTCGGCGCTGCTCGCATGTCAGGACACTACCACGGTTCCGCTTCCGGCAAAATTCGCATCCTGGCTCGACGATTATCCAACACTCACCGGCACGACCTCCGAACTATTGAACGTCGCCACGCTCGAAGGATACAAGATTGCAGAGATCGAAAATTGGTGGTTCGATCAGATGATGCAAGAGAATCTCTCCATCCGTCAAAAAATGACGCTCCTGTGGACGAACCACTTCGTCACCGGCTCCGAAACGGTTTTTATCGCTTCGTACGTCTATACCTATCTCATGACGTGCATGGCGAACGCGCTCGGGAACTTCAAAGACTTTGCTTCGGCAATCTCCATCGATCCGGCGATGCTCCTGTATTTGAATGGGAATCAAAATTTTGTTCTGGGCAGCCAAAGTTTCGTCAATGAAAATTATGCGCGGGAACTGATGGAGCTGTTTACACTCGGCCTGTTCGATCCTAAAACCGGAAAGCCGAATTACACGGAGCTGGACGTGCAAAACTCCGCTCGCGCGCTCACAGGCTGGATGCCATCGGTAACCGCACCGTTTGTCGGGCAGCCCAATCCCGGGCTCCACGATTCATCGGAAAAAACCTTCCTCGGCCAGACCGGGAACTGGGCGCTCGCGGATATTATCAATATTATTTTCAAGCAAGGCAGTCCGGCGGGTTACACCGCGGCCTACTGGGCGTGTCAGAAGATATATCAGGAGTTTGTTTACTACGTTCCCAATAAAAGCGTCGTCGATGCGATGGCGACCGTGATGCTCCAGAATAATTTCGCGATTGCGCCGGTCATGGAAGCCTTGCTTTCCAGCGCGCATTTCTACAGTGCGAATGTGATCGGCGCGCAAATCAAAGGCCCCGCGCAATATATGGGGACGCTCGTGCGCGAGTTTGCGCTGACCTATCCGGCATTCGATCCGGCGGAACCGCCCGTCGTCATGACGGACAAAGCGGGACTCAACACGTACGGCGATACGAATCCGACGCTTTCCATTATGACCGGCCTTTGCAATCAGCAGGGACAGGAACTGCTCAATCCGCCGAACGTCAAGGGCTGGCCCGGGGGCGAAAGCTGGCTGAACGCGGGATCGTTTTCAAACAGGGAGGAGTATAGCGCGATCATTGTGAGCGATCTGTTTGACAACAAAACGTACAACGGTGTAACCTATAATCTCGCGTTCGGTCCGAATGCATACGCCACGCAAATTCCGAATGAGGCAACCATGAATGAAGGCCAGCTTTTTTTGCAGTTGGAAAATTTGTCATTAGCCTTCACGCTGGGACCGATCGAATCGGAAGCGCTTGCGCCGGACCCCGCTTCCACGATGGACCTTATCGACAATGCGGTGCCGGCCTTCGCATTGTCATTGCCGCAGCTTCCAGAATTTCAACTTTATTGAGACTTGAAAGAAGTTTAACACGAACTTTAGCACTTAGCATTTACGCCTATGAAACGTCGCGATTTCTTAAAAACAGGACTGAAAATCGGTGTGGCGGCGAACGCGCTACCCGTGATGCTCGGAGGGTTTCCGATTCGGGCGCTCGGGCGCTCGCCGCTCCGCAGCGCGCTGGAAACTTCCAGCTCGGCGAATAACAACGTGCTCGTCATCATTCAGCTTCAGGGCGGAAATGACGGACTGAATTGTGTCGTGCCTTTTACGGACCCGAACTACGCTACGCTTAGACCCACGCTCGGCCTTACGAGTTCGGGCATCACCGCCGCGCTTCCCGATCATTCCTCTCTCGCATTCCATGCGAGCATGGATGGCTTTTTGACGCTTTATGGAAATGGCGGCGGCAGCGGGAATATGGCCCTTATTCAAAACGTCGGTTACCCAAATCCGATTCTTTCGCATTTTCGCGGCACCGATGTGTGGAACACCGCGACCGACAGCGGAATCTATGCTTCCTCCGGCTGGATCGGGCGTTTCCTCGCGGGGCAATATGGCGCGCCGCCCACCACATCGGGTAGCTGGCCGTTGGGTATTGAATTCGGCAATGCGCTCAGCGATATTTTCTTAGCCGCTAACGGCGGAATGGGCATTGCGATGAATGAAATGCCTTCCAAAGCCGCGCCCGGTGGGCAAAATTACGATCCCATTCCATCCAATCCGACGACGCAATACGACGAGCTGGCGTTCGTGCGGCTGATTCAGCAGGAGTCCGCTATTTATTCGCAAACGATCGTTTCCCAAACGCTCGCCGCGAACAAAGTTACCTATCCATCGAGCACGCTTGCCACGCAGCTTGCGGGTATTGCGCGCATGATCGCAAGCCAACTGCAAAATGGCGGCACGGCCCAAACAAAAATTTATTTGGTCACGCAAGGCAGTTACGATACTCATTCGGACCAGATCAGCCGGCAAGCCAGTTTGCTAACCGATCTTTCCGCCGCCGCGCTTGCCTTCCAGCAGGACATCGAGGCCTTCGGCATTGCCGACAATGTTGCAGTGTTGTCCTATTCTGAATTTGGCCGCCGTCCGGCGGAAAATGGTTCCGGCACCGATCACGGCACCTCCGCGCCACATTTTATCATCGGCACGCAGGTCATCGGGAAAGTCTATGGCAGCGATCCCGATCTGTCGAAATCCGGGCTTGCCGGCTCGACAAACCCCAACGATGTGATTCCTTCGGGCAACATGACCTATGATTCCCTGTACGACTTCCGTAACGTCTATGCGACGGTCATCAACGAATGGCTGCTCGCCGGCGCCGATCAATCGACAATAAACGCGGCCATTCAGGATATTCTCACGCAGGATTCGAACGCAACGTATTCGGCAAATTCCGCCTGGAATGCGTCGCTCGGTTTTTTCAAAACAAGCTCGCAATCGGTGGGATCGAATGCCTACGCGCCGGGCCTGATGCTCCTGCAGAATTATCCAAATCCCGCGTATGGCGCGACCCAGATTCCTTATGTGCTGCAAGCTTCCGGGCCGGTCGAGCTGGGAATCTTTACGAGCGCGGGCGTGGAAATCGCGCGGCCCGTCGATGGCTGGCAATCGGCTGGGAACCAACAGGCATCGTTCGATGCGAGCAAACTTGCGAGCGGCGCATATTTTTACCGGCTTACCACCGCATCGGGGACTGTGACGCGGCCAATGGTGGTGGAGCATTGAATCCGTAGGGACGTGCGCAGCACGTCCCTACAGTCATTTCAATTTTCGAATGAGCGCGTCGCGGCTCGTGCGGTATTTGAACGCGACTTTGCCGTTAATCAGAATGACCGGAATCTTGTCCCAGTATTTTGCCCACAACTCATCGCCCTCGCGGATTTTTACAATATCGAGATCGAACTCGACGTAATCCATCGCCGATTCGAGTTCTACAAAAGCCTCATCGCAAAGCGAGCAGCCTTCCTCTTTGGTGATAAATTGAACTTGAGGTTTGGATTTCATGGGGTCGAAACTCGATACGGAATAGGATTCGCCGGATTCGATGGCATAAAAAAGATGGTAATCGGCTGGCTATTTGTAAGATCAAACATTACGGCCGTCGAATGGGAATTGCCATCGGTGACCGGAACGGAGATATTCTGTCCGATGGGCACATCCACGAAACGGACATCCCGCTGCTTCAGGCTGAAATTCGTTCCACCGAGCGAGAAGTTGGCCGTGTAATCCGGCGAAGTATTGACGATTCGAACGCGACCCAAGCCCGGATCCGCCGGCGCGGAGGTGCTATCCAGCAGGATCATCGAATCGACATCCGGCGTGCCGGAATTATGTGGAACCTTATCGAGCGCGATATAGGTAAAGCGTTCGTTGGCGGAGTTCACCATGTGAAAATGAAATACCGTGTCGGCGGCGTACTCCACGTCACTGTTCGCTCCGATGGCGCTGGAATACCAATAGTCAGCATAGCCATCGAAATCCGGATTGAGGGGGATGTAGGTTCCCACGGAATCCGCGCCCAGATTGAGCACGCCGCGTCCGCCGCCATTGGGCACTCCGGCACGCGGATTTGGATCCGACGCACCTTTTATCAGCAGGCTCAAATTCGGATACCGCGATGCATTAACCAGGCGAACGCCAAAACTTTGGACGTTATATAAAATTGTACGGGCATAAGCGTCTGCCAGCAGAAAGGCGGAAGCCACCGGTTCCTGGCCTACCGGCTTTGTTTCGCCGCGAACGACAACCGTCAGTAAGAATCCGGATGTGTTCGCCGAATAAGGCACACTCAGGATGGCATCGCTTAGCACGGTATCCCCAACCGGCAGGATGAGAATGCCCGGTATGTTGTTAGGAAACTGAATATAATCGTCCGCCGAGAGGCCGGTGCCATCGTCCGAGGTGGTACCGTCGGGATTCTGGTGCGATATATGGCCGAAACGGATGCGAATGTCGGGATGCGCTATTCCCCCTGCTCTCTTGACCGTGTCGGAGAAATACACATCGAGCGATCCCGTATCTCCGAGAATATCCGGCACGGCATGGACGAAGCGGGCGAACGTTGGGCCGGCGGGAGCGCGAAGCGCATCATTCAGGTAAAGCGCCCGCAGCGCCTGTCCGGGCGTGCCGTGGAGCTTTCCGATATAGATCAGGCTCTGATAATGGTCGTACAGCGTTCCATCCCATACGATGGAAGCGCCGGTGCCGGGGTCGATCGCGACAACATGGTGCTGCCCCGCACGTAGCGGCGAGCCATCCGATAAAAAGCTGCTCCGTTCCCCAAAGACGTGGTTCGGATTGGAAAGAGAATATTTGTTATTGACATCGTACCATGCGCTGTCGAACAGTTTGCCATCGATATAGACCAGGAGCAGGCTGGAATTACTGACGGCATTCAGAATTCGCAATTGCGCGAACGACTCCGAGGGCAGGCTGTCGCAGGCCGGCTGGCAGCCTTCGAATAACGCGAGCGAAGCGAGCACCGCAAGCGATGCCACCAGCATGAGGCGAAGCACGCCTGCCCTACGAAAAATCGGATGTTGGATCATGGAAAATGGAATAAAACCCTCCCGCTAAAAATCTACTTTTAAGAAAATGCCGAAACGCATCCCTTTTCCAAAACACCCGGAAGGCCCGAATGTTACAGCGAGCGGAAGGAATATTTTTTCACAACTACACGCAGGGCATTTTTTAGTAGTGAGTAGCGAGTGTTCGAAAAGGCAGAAATTCGGGCCAAAAAGTAGCAAATGGCAATTTGGCCCATTCGTCCCATAGGTCCAATAAGGCTATCCCGGAAGCAATCAGACGATTATGCCGCAAAGCAAGTACAAGCTACTGTTTTACAAATTTCAGGGCTGCGGAATTCATGCAGTAGCGCAGTCCGGTGGGTTTCGGGCCATCGTCGAAAACGTGGCCTAAGTGGCTGCCGCACCGCGCGCACAGGACTTCAGTGCGCGAGATGCCGAGCGTGTTGTCGGTTTTTTCTATCACGCGGTCCGCTTCGATAGGCGCCCAGAAGCTGGGCCAGCCGGTGCCCGATTCGAATTTCGTTGCCGAGCTAAAGAGCGGGTTCCCGCATGCCGCGCAAACGTAAATCCCTTGCTCGTGATTGTTGAGCAGCGCGCCGGTAAATGGCTCCTCCGTGCCGGCATTGCGCAGTATGTCGTAGGATTCCGGCGAAAGGAGCGCGCGCCAATCGGCGTCCGTCTTCGTAACTTTATCGCTCGCATTCGGATAGGCAGAGAGATCGTAGTGCGTCGGATTCCCATTCGTGGGAACGACAGACGGTTTTTGCGCGCAGGCGGTGAAAGCGCCGAGAAAAAGTAAGGCTGGAATCGTGAGGCGGTGTAGCATAGTTAAAAAAATCCTACCTAAAAATTCAGGGTCTGGATTCCCGCATTCGCGGAAATGACAGGAGCGTATAACATTATGCGCTTCGCGCTTGGTACTTAAATTTCTGTCATCCTCGCGAATGCGGGGATCCATCCGCGTAATCCATCTAATCCGCGAAATCCAGGTTCGGGTTCCTATCCCGCTCGCCAAGGATGAGCACGCACTCCCCTTTCACGGCCTCCGGGAATCGCTCTTCGAGTTTGGAGCGAACCTCTGCGAGCGAGCCGCGTTCGAAGGTCTCATGGAGCTTCGTGATTTCGCGGGCGAGTGCGGCGCGGCGCTCGGGGCCGCAGAGCATGATAAGTTCATCTAATAGCCGCTTGATGCGGTGCGGCGATTCATAGATAACGACCGTGCGGTCTTCCTGAGCGATTTGTTCGAGCCGTTTTCGCCGGCCTTTTTTTAGCGGCAGAAATCCTTCGAAGGCGAAACGCGTGGTATCCAAGCCGCTCGCCGAAAGCGCGGCGATGGCCGCACACGCGCCCGGAATGGGAACCACCTCGATGCCCAGCGCGATCGCATCGCGCACGATGGCCCACGCCGGATCGGAGATCCCCGGCGTTCCGGCATCCGTGATGACGGCGACGGAAGCGCCCGTTCGCAAATCCTCCGATAATTCCGCCGCGCGCGATTGCTCGTTGTGGGAATGGTAACTCACCAACCTTCGCGGGCGAATGTTGTGGCGCTCGAACAGAATTCGAGCGTGCCGCGTATCCTCGCAGGCGATAATATCCGCCTCCTGAAGCGTGCGGATGGCGCGGAGCGAAATGTCTTCGAGATTGCCAATCGGCGTGGCGATGAGATAAAGCACGTATTTACGAATTAATAGTGAAGAATTAAGAATTAATAGTAAGAAAGTGATGAAAAACGGAATGAACCTAACTTCGATTTGTGGAATTATTCCTATTCTTAACTCATCATTCTTAATTCTTAACTTTTTCATTTAACTCTTAACTCTTAACTCTTAATTCCTCGAGGTATTGGCATGGTTCTTTCAAGCTGAACCATAGAACTTTGGCTGAACGAGCGCTTTCGCCTACCCCGTACCCCGATGATGGAATAGATATCCTTGGCATTTACCGTTCGCGTAACCGGTCCGGAGTTCGCTTCGGAAGAGAGTCAACGAGCGTTTCTTCGCATTGAAGAATCGGCCCGCCAATATTCCGCGCACTCGCGGGAGCCGGTGTATCTTATTCGCCGTCCGCTGGAAATTCCTGAGGATCATTTCGTCTTGCTATGGCCGCGCGGGGCAGCGATTGCCGGGATGTATCCTTATGGCGGTATCATTCGCGGCTGGGAGCATGGCAACTGGGAATCGGAACGCTCCCCATCCGCGCCCGAGCCGCGCCGCCTCTCGATGCGCCCGCGTCCGGAGCATCCCGTTACGACGTTCGCCAATCCCCACTCCACGCTGGAAGCCGCTCGCCGGGAACTCGCCGGAATACTAACCGGTGATTCCCTGGAACGCGAACCCGCGGAGATGGAAGTAGCCCAGAGCAGCAGGAAGGAAACTATTTCGCCGGAGAATACACGCACCCTGCCACCCGCACGCGAGGAAGCGCCTTTTGGGCTTATCGCCCTATTCACCGGCCCCGTGGAGCAAATGCGCATTGCGCCTTTCTCCGACACGTTGTTTTTTGCGATGACCTTCGAAGATGCGGTTGCTCGATCGATCGTTCACACTCCCAATCTGTTGCGCGCGGCGGAGATACCGGGCGTTTCCTACTCGAATGATGCTCTGGAAAAAATGTACGGCCTGCTGGAACGCTCGGCGCAAATCCACGGGAGTATTCGTGAATCCGAACGGGAAACGGAAATGCCACTTCCTCCCGTTGCCCCGCTTCCCGCGGTCCGCCAATTCAAGTTCCCATTGCAGTGGCTCGCGCCGATTGGAATCCTTCTGGCGGCCATTGTTTTTTTTGCGGTTCGTTCCATACGGCATCCGGGCCCGCTTCCAACACCACCCATGCCCCCGGGGCCAGTTTCGCATCCGCCGAGCGAAATCGTTATCAAAATGCCGGTCGAAGCCGAGCTTTTTATTTCGAGCTATCAATTCCATACTCGCCAGTTGTTGGACCGCGCCTTGACCTACGGCGAGGGCGAGCGGTTTTTGCCGGATACCGAAGACATTGTCGTCCGCGACAGCCTTTCGCTGGCTAAAGGTGTCTATGGATATTTCAACGTCGAGAACACCTGGCGCAAGGGTATGCTACTCCAGACCTTGCAGCACGTCGACACCATTTCCATTGTACGATTTCTGGACCCATTACCATAGAAAGTATGAAGTATGAAGTATAAAATGCAAACCCGTCATGTCTCCGGTGCCATGATGGCGCTACTGCTCCTTGGCAGTTGCACATATTACGTTCCCGCGAAGCTCGCTACCAGCCGCGTGGGCGATACGCTCAGCGTCGCGCTCGCCGGGCCGGGCGCGGCACGGTGGGAGCCGCGAAAAGACAGCCTCGTCATCGAATGCGCCGGGTGCTCGGAGGAAGCAGCGCGTGA
>Ga0307373_10011818_pt1 | contig 12574 bp, 10 predicted proteins | sample OX2MG_FD_202534 | JGI IMG/M metagenome (GOLD analysis project Ga0307373, IMG submission 202534) | Soil microbial communities from Risofladan, Vaasa, Finland - OX-2 | ecosystem: Environmental > Terrestrial > Soil > Coastal area > Acid sulfate soil | place: Finland: Risofladan, Vaasa | collected...
GCGGTTTCTGCCGATCAACTGCGGCGCGCTGCCTGAAACCCTGCTCGAAAGCGAGCTGTTCGGTTACAAAAAGGGCGCCTTCACCGGCGCCGGGCAGGACAAGCTGGGACTGCTCAAGGCGGCGGACAAGGGCACGGTGCTTTTTGACGAGATCGGCGAGATGCCGCTGTCGCTGCAAGTCAAACTCCTGCGCGCGCTCCAGGAGCGGGAATGCTATCCCCTTGGCGCCAACGACCCGGTCGCGTTCGACGTGCGCGTGCTGTGCGCCACCAACCGCAACCTCGACGCGGAGGTCAAGGCCGGCCGCTTCCGCGAGGAGCTGCTCTACCGAATCAACGTCATCAACATCAACCTGCCGCCGCTTCGCGATCGCAAGGACGACATACCGCTGCTCGCCAATCACTTCCTGCGCAAGTCCGAAAAGTCGCTGGGACGCAGTGCGATGCGTTTTTCAAAGGGCGCGATGCGCCTGCTGATGAACTTTCCGTGGCCGGGCAACGTCCGCGAGCTCGAGAACACCATCGAACGCGCGGCGATCCTGTCCGAAACCGACGTGATTCATTCCCACGATCTGCCCGACAAGCTGCGCAGCCCCTCGACCGCGGCGGTCTCGAATCTGGAAAGCTCGGGCCTGACGCTCGAAGAACTCGAACGCGAGCATATCAAGCGGGTGCTCGAAAAGGCCGAGGGCGACAAGGCCAAAGCCGCGCAGGTTCTGGGCATCCATCTATCGACCCTGTATCGCAAGGTGCAACGCTACCGCCTCGACGACACCGGGATACCGGCGGCATCCGAGCCTGCCGCGCGGATCGCCTAGGGAAGCTCCGCACAAGGCCCATTCTGTCATTCTGAGCGCAGCGAAGAATCCAGGGATTCTTCACTTCGCAGACTCCCTTCAGAATGACGAGTTGACTTGTACAGAGGTTCCCTAGGGTTCCCTAGCGCGCGCGCCGCCGGTAGCAATGCGGGCAGGCGAGATATAGAATTTTTGCAAGGTGGCCGCGGCCGGCCGCCGGAGATTCAATATGGGTGACCTCTTAGCTCCCTGGCATCTGCTGGTAATCCTGCTGATCGTGCTGGTGATATTCGGCCCGAGCAAGCTCGGCGATGTGGGCGGGGCGATGGGCAAGGCGATTCGAGATTTCAAGAAAGCGATGAACGATCCCGACGAGGCGCCCAAGCCAGTTCAGAAGACCGCCGAATCGGCGCCAGCACCGGCGCCGGCCGATAATAACCCCATCAAGCCCGCCTGAACGCGACGCTTCGGACGCGGCGCCACTTAATCGATATCCCAAGCGCTGGCCGGCGACGACCGCGAACGGGTTCCGCGATCGATAGAGCCCTGCTCACATCACCGAATCACGCGCGCGCATCCTCTGCCCGTAAGGCTGGCGATGTGCCGGTCGCGACGTGAGCGCCTGTCCCGAGTATTCAGCGGGAAATCCCGGGACTCCACGCGACCGCGCCACGCGAGGGCCATCGATCCGGCGCGCACCCTGCTTGCTCAGTGGCGGTGCGTACGCGCGCCGCGCCGCAGGTCGGCGGCGGCACGCGGCAGAGCGTCGGGGCCTGCGCGATGCCGGTAGTTCATGTCGTTGCCGCAGTGCGGGCAATTGACATCCTTCCACTGCACAAATTGTCCGCACAGCGGGCATCGGTAGTGATGCCGCGCCTTCCACCACAGCGCGAGCGCCGTAATCGCCGCCATCGCGATTCCGAAAATCGTCTGATACATCGCGCGCGCCGCCGCTTCAGGCCATCCCGTCCGCAAGCGCCTTGTCGAGCGCGCCGATATTGGTGTGATGCCCGGCCGCCATCACGGTCAGAAACGCTTTGAGATGCGGATCGTCGATAGCCGCAAGGTTTTCCTCAATCTTGCGGATCACCCAGCGCTGGCCCCGGTTGAGCAGTTCGAGCTTGGCGCGAAACTCGCCGACCGCGCGCACCTTCTCGACGAAGTCGCCGGTCTTGTTCGACGCCACTCCGCCCAGGCGCCGGATATGCGCCGCAAGTTCGCTTGCGTAGTAGCCCTCGTCGTGGCCGACCTTCTTGAGCATCTCGCGCAGCACGAGCGATGTCGCCTGCTCGGTCAGCTCGTGCAGCACGCGGCCGCCGGCGCGCTCGGCCTCGCCGAGCAGATTGAGCAATCCTTCGAGTTGCGGATCCATCGGCGTCCCTCCTGAAGCATCTATAGCATCGGCACGATCGGGCAGTACGCGGCGCCGAAGCCCGCGCGCCCGCTTATCGCCGCGCGAATCATCTTTGCCAGCGGCTCGAGCGCGTCCGCCGGATTGGCCGCCAGCGCGTGCGCGGCGTTGACCCGCCCGGAGAGCAGGGTCTGAATAATTCCGGGCTGCTCGGGCAATTCTTCGATCGCGATTTCCTGGTTCGGGTCCAGCCGCGCCAGCTCCTTCACCTTGCGCAGCGCGTCGTCAAAGGTGCCGAGCGAATCCACCAGCTTGAGCGGCAGCGCCTGCGCGCCGGTCCATACGCGCCCCTGCGCGATCTGATCCACATCGGCGACGCTCAGATGGCGTCCGTCGGCGACAATCTTGAGAAAGTACTGATAGGTGTCACCGAGCATCTGGTTTTGAAACACCGCCGCTTGCGCGGGCGTGAAGTCGGTGAACGCGTCGAACATATCGGCGTTGGCGCCATAGCTGATCGCGCCAGTGTTCAGGAACGCCTTCTGGGTCGCGGGCCCAATGTTGAATTTGCCGCCCAGCACGCCGATCGATCCGGTGATGGTGCCGGGGTCGGCGATCAGCGCGGCGGCCGGCGTCGAGATCCAGTAGCCGCCCGAGGCGGCGTAGCCCGACATGCTGATTACGACCGGCTTCTTGGCGGCAGTCAGTTCGACCTGGCGCCGAATCAACTCCGAGGCGATCACGTCGCCGCCGGGCGAGTTGATCCGGAACACGACTGCGCGCACGGAATCATCTTTGCGCGCGCTCTTGAAGGCCTCCACGATGTCGTCGGAACCCATCGCGCTGCCCTCCGGCGATAGCATCGGATCGAATCCGCCCTGCCCGCGCTCGATCGCGCCCGAGCCATACACCACCGCGATCTTGTCGCCGCCCGTGCTGAACAGCCCGAGTAACGATGCCGAGCCGCTATACGCGGCGTAGTCCGTCAGCTTGTGCTTCGCGCCGCCGCCGTGATGCTTGACGCGATCGGTGAACTGATCTTCGTACTCGACGTGATCGATGAGCTTGTCGTTGAGGCTCGCGGTGGCGTTCAGCGGCGCCAGATCCACGAATCCCTTGACGGCGGACGGATCGAGATGGCGCTCGGCGGCGATCTGCCCGACGATCTGGCTGAACATGTCGCCGGCCAGCGCCTCGTCTTCCTCGTGCTGCGCGGCCGTGAAATCCTTTTGGGTGAAAATGTTGCCGGCCGATTTGTACTTGCCGATCGCCGCGAAGTTCGGATGGATGCCGATCCAGTCGAGCGTCCCGCGCGCGAACATCTCGCGAATCCCCACCCCGGTGATTCCGAGCGACCCCTGCGGCATCAGCGAGACCTCGCCGGCCGCGGCGGCGACGATGTAAGGCAGGTTGCCCGGACCGAAATCGCCGGCGCTCTCGATATACGCCGCGGTCCATTTGCCGCTCTTGGCGAACGACTTGATCAGCGCGGCGATCTCCTGCGCCTGCGCCAGGTCCATTTGCGGATCGACCACCTCAACCGCCAAACCGACGATCCGATGATCCTTCGCCCCGCGATCGATCGCGCGGCGCACGAAGTTGAGTGGGGTCTCGTCGTTGTTGATCAGCCCGAGCACTCCGTTGCTGCCGCGTTCGACCACGTTGCCGCTGAGCTTGACGACCAGCACGGAATCATTCGATACGCGATGCGCGATATACTGCGAGGCCACGATAATCGCGCCGAGCACGGCGAGCGTGACGGCGGTTCGGATAATCCACTTGAGAATTTTTTTGAGCATTCGCCCCTCTGTGGCGCGTTCGCTTGACAGCCCGCGCGTCCACGCGTTAGCCAACCATACCTTTCCCGCCAGGGCCAGAGCGCGGCTCCGGCTCGAAACGGCGGAAATATCCGATGAACGCCGAGCCGGCCAGTCCTCCGAGCCGAGCGGATCACAGCCGTGGCCCGCTGATGCATCAGCGCGCCGCCGACGGCGCGCATCGGCGGATCATCGCGCTGTGCTTCCTCGCCTGGATTTTCGACTTCTACGATTTGATCCTCTACTCGTTTCTGCTCGTGCCCATCGCGCGCGAGCTGCACTTAAGCCGCGCCGATTCATCGCTGGCGCTGGGCACTTCGTTCCTGATGACGGCGGCGGGCGGCGTGATCTTCGGCTTCCTCGGCGATCGCTATGGCCGTCGCCCCACAATCGCGGCGACCGTCGCGATCTATGGATTCGGCACGCTGTTGTGCGCGGGCAGCAATTCGCTGTGGGAGCTAATCCTGTTTCGATCGATCACCGGGCTCGGGATGGGCGGCGGATGGGCGCCCGGCCAGAGCCTGATTGCCGAGAGCATGCCCCCCGAGCGCCGCGCGCGTTACGCCGCCTATGTGCAGACTGGCGCTCCGCTGGGAATCCTGCTCGCCGCGGCCGTCAGCGGTTACCTGACCCCGGCGGTGGGATGGCGGCTGACCTTCGCGCTCTCCGCGCTGCCCGCAATCGCGATTTGCGCCGCCGTGCTGCGCTGGCTGCCCGAGAGCGACGTATGGCTGCGCACGCGCGCCGGCGCGGGCTTCGGATGGCGGGACCTCGCGGTGCTGCGGCCGTATCGCGCGATGCTCGCGCTGCTGTTCGTGATCCTGCTGCTCGACAGCGAGGCCTACTGGTTCACCTATAGCTGGATGCCCGGCTACCTGGAGCTGCATCGCGGCCTGTCGGCGCTCGGCGCGAGCCGGCTGATGATCAAGATGCAATGCGGCGGCGTGCTGGGCTACTTCGTGTTCGGATTTTTGGCCGATCGGTACGGACGGCGGCCGATGTTTTTCATCTTCGGAATGGTGATGGCGGCGGGCTTGCTGCCGGCGACGATTTTCTGGCCGCGCGCGGCGGCCGTCCCCGGACTCATCGCGGGCGCGATGTTCACCGCCGGATTCGGGACCGGAATCTGGAGCGGGATGGCGCCGATGATCTCGGAGTTGCTGCCCACCCGGGTGCGCAACACCACGCTCGGACTGCTGCTCAACGTCACGCGCGGATTTCAGTTCTTCACCCCGATCGCGATCACGATTCTGAGCACGCGCGTCGGCTTCGGATCGACGCTGGCGATCGGCGCGGCCTTCTCAGCCCTCGGCGCCGCGATGATCTGGCTACTCCCCGAAACCCGCGCCCGCGACATCACCGCGCTGGATTCCGCCTGAACCGCGGCGACGGCGAGCCGCCGGGCGCCTCGAGACGCCAGGGCGAGGCGCGGCCAGCACCGCGCAACGCGGTGTGACCCCCGTGAGCTCGAAAGATCCGGCTCGAGCGCTACGTTTGCAGAACCCTTCGGTTCGTGGAATTCTGACTCGAAGTCCAGAATAGAAGTTCCGCTTTGGAGAGATCGTTATGTCACTAAATTCCGGGATTGTTCGAGAATGGAACTGCCTCAAGCTTGCGGCGGCCGCGCTGGCTATAGTTACTTTCGCCGGATGCATGCCGGTCAGCGGCAATGCGCTCGGGTACCTGTATGCCGACATAAAAGGACCTGTGACTGCAACCTCCGCCAAGGAGACCAGCGCCAGCAAGACCGGGACGGCATGCGAGCAAACGGTTCTGGCCTTGATCGCATGGGGTGACGCAAGTATCGATACCGCGAAGAAGAGCGCCGGGATCACGGAAATCATCTCGGTCGATCAGACCGCGAATAATATCCTCGGCATCTACGCAACCTACTGCGTCGTCGTCAAAGGAAACTAGCCCGGCCCGGAGAGATCCTGACCCCTGGACCGCGTCGCGCGCATCATGCCCACCATCACGGCGGTGGCGGCGGGCGCGGCGCCCCGATCAACGGAAGACCCGCTCGCCGCACTTGCGAGCCGGCGGCCTACGGGGAGCTGCCGAGGGGCTTGCGTTGCACTGACGAATCGTCGAGATAGATCCGCGTGCCCAGGCGCGTGAGCTTGAGCGTCGTGATCGCCTCGACGCCTTGCAGCTCGAGGTTGGTGGTCATCGTGAAAGCGTGCGCGGCTCCCGCGTATGAGCTTTCGCCGGCGAGCGCCTCGGTCAGCGCGCGCCCGCTTGGATATACGCCGCCGGGGCCGGCATTGATCATCAGGCCGAGCAGATGCGAAATCGTCGGCGCCACGTCGAGGTTCGCGGTCGGATTCTGGTCGAGGAACACGCGCTTGAAGTCGGGGCCGATCGCCGCACCGAAATTATGAATCTCGCGCGCGCCGCACGCCCCGTGCATCCCCATCCCTGTCGTCCATCGGTCGCCGGAGCCGGTGTCGGAATAGATGAGGCCCTCGACTGGCCGCACCAGCGGCTGCGATTTGTTCGCGACCGACCGCTGCCCGTTGGCTCCCATAGCGAATGCCGGAGCCTCGGGGCCGGTGAAGCCGCGATTGCTCGCGTTGGGGGTCTCGGCGAACGAGATGATCAGGTCGGGCGAGCGCACGGCGTTGAACAGTCCTAGCGCGGACTGCGAGAAAGTGCCGTCGATCGATCCGCGATACGCAAGCACCGCGGCGCTCGGATGAGGGCCGCGGATGGCGGGCGCTGGCGGCGCGCCGTCGCGCGAGAAGATCGGGCCGCACCATTCCTGTGCCTCGGCGAAGTTGACGATCCTCTGCAAGCGGTCTTCGAGCGCGGCGCCGGTCTTGAATTCATCGCGCGAGAGATAAACCAGATCGCTGCCGCCGTTGGGCGCGACCACGACGTCGGTCGAGTCGAGCGCCTGCTTGAGTCCCGCGGAAACCAGCAGCGCGGCCAGCGAGATCCGCAGCCGGATCGTCGCGAAGCCGTGATCCGACACGACCATCAGGTCGGTGCGGTCGGCGACGCCGCTCGACTGGATCGCGGCGCGCACCGTCGCAAGATTATTATCCGCCGCCGCCAGCGCTTCGAGCGCGGGCAGCGTGCCGAGGCCCGCGCGATGCTGGGTCGCGTCGGGATTATGCTGCCAGAGAACGATCGCCGCGGGATGTCCAGCGGCGGTGGCTTTTTTCGCCGCCGGAATCGCGCGATCGGCGACGACCTGGGCAAAGTAGCGATCCTGATCGGCGCCGGAGACTCCCGTCGCCGCCGCTTTTGGCATCGCGGCGCTGAGCGCCTGCGCGTCGGCGGGCGCGGCCGCGTCATCGGACAAGAACAGATAATTCGCATGCGCCTGATGCAGCTCGTCCTGTCCGCCCGCGACCGTCAGCACCCGATCGTCGAACAGAAAAGCCGGACCCTGCTTGCCAACGATCGCGACGTAGCCGCCCTCACGCGCGGTTTCCTGCACGACGGAATCGAGGCCGAGCAGATGGCCCTTGAACGCGTCGGGAGCGTCGAGCTCGTCGAGCCGTTTGCTATTCTCGAGCATCGCGGGACCAACCGCGAATCGCATCAGGCCGTCCTGCTGCAAATTCACGCCCAGCTCCTTGAGGGCGGGCGCGAGATACATCGTGTCGCCGAAAATTCCGGCCACGCCCGGCGGCGCTCCCGTCGCGAGCGTCGCCGCGTTGACCATCGTGACCGTCGGATATTGCGCGTGATGACGCGCGAAGCGCACGCCCTCGCGCTCGAGCGCGAACAGGTTGGGCGTGTCGTGCTGGGTCACGAAGTCGGGACGCAGGCCGTCCCAGACCATCAGGATGAAGATGCGCGGACGGACGCGGGTGTCGGCCGCGGCGGCGCGAATCGAACTCGGCGCCGCGATCGCGAGCGCGACCGCGGCGAGCATCAGCGAACGGATGCGAACGGCTTTCATTACATCGAGCATCAAAGCGGGCGCGGGCGCGTGAAGTCAATCAACCCGGCCCGCTGGCGGCGCGCCTTGGGGCGGCGCGGATGATTTGGTAGCGTGGCATTTCGAGTCTGGAGGACAGTCATTTGCGCATCGCACTTCTCGGACAGGCCGCGTTCGCGGAACAGGCGCTCGAGGCGCTTATCAATCACGGCGAAGAGATCGTGCAGGTCTTCGCCCCCGCCGATCCGCCCACCGGCCGCCCCGACGCGCTGGCGGCGAAGGCGCGCGCGATGGGCTTGCCGCTCGCGCAGCCCAAGTCGTTCAAGAGCGACGCGGCCTTCGAGCATTTCAAGACGACCGGCGCCGAGCTGGCGATTTTGGCCTTCGTGACGCTGATCGTTCCCGAGCGAATTCTCTATCATCCGCGCCATCAAGCGATCTGCTTCCATCCGTCGCTGTTGCCGCGCCATCGCGGCGCCAGCGGCATCAACTGGGCGATCATCGAAGGCGACCGCGAAACCGGGGTCACCTGGTTCTGGCCCGACAAGGGTATCGACACCGGACCGATCCTGATTCAAAAGCGCGTGCCGATCGCCGACACCGACACCACCGGCTCGATCTACTTCAACACGCTCTTCCCGATGGGGATCGAGACGATGCTCGAAGCGGTCGATCTGATCAAGGCCGGCCATGCGCCCAGGGTCGCGCAGGACGAGAGCCTCGCGACCTATGAGCCGCCGTGCCGCGACGAGCACGCGAAGCTCGATTTCGCGCGGCCCGCCCGCGCGGTCTTCAATCTGATTCGCGGATGCGATCCGCAGCCCGGCGCGTTCGCGGAACTCGGCGGCAAGCGCGTGCGCCTGTATGACGCCGCGCTCGGCGCGTCCGCTTCCGGAGCCGCCGCACCCGGAACGATAGTCGAGATCGGCGCCGAGGCGATGACGATCGCGCTCGACGGCGCGACGCTCCGCGTCAAGCGCGCCCGAATCGATCCAAATCCCAAGAAGCTCGCCCCCGCCGAACTCGCCGCGGCAGGCGAACTCAAAGCCGGCACGCGGCTCGGATAATCCGAGCAGACCGGAAAAACACCAAGGCACCAACCGGCCACTAAGACACGAAGGCACAATGAGAAGGGCGCCTTGGTGTTTCTCTGGCTAGCCGCCAATCCTGCTAAGCCACCCGCTTGCCGAGGTTCATCAAAAAATCGCCATGTCCCGTCGCGCGCCATTGCGCTACGATCACCGGTGCAAAGTGGAGAGACTTTGATGCGATTGTGCATTGGTACCGCGAAAGGAATCGTGATTCTCGATCCGGATCGCGGCGGCATCCCGCTGATGGTGCTTGCCGATCCGACCGCCGTATGGTGCATGGCGCAGGACTCTGCCGATCCCGCCGTGATATACGCGGGCGGCTTCGAGCACCTGCGCGGCAGGGGCACGCTGTCGCGTTCGTCCGACGGCGGCAGAAGCTGGGCGGATATTTCGCCCGCCACAGCTCGCGATGAGGAAATCTGGGCGCTCGCAGCGTCGCCCGCCGTCAAGGACCAGGTGTTCATCGGCACCTCGCACGCGCGGCTGTTGCGCAGCGACGATCGCGGCCGCTCGTTCCTCGAATGCGCGGGCTTCCTGAAAATTCCCGGGCGCGAACGCTGGACCTTTCCGCCGCCGCCGCACATCCCGCATGTGCGATCGATCTCGTTCGACCCCCACGATCCGCGCACGATGTACGCCGGGGTCGAAGAAGGCGGAATCTTCCGCACCCGCGACGGCGGCGAATCATTCGAGACTCTGAACCAAGGGCTATACATCGACGTTCACACCGTCGCCGTCGATCCGGCCGACTCGCGCCGCCTTTACGCGACGACGGGACGCGGCTTCTACCTCTCGGAAAATAGCGGCGGCTCGTGGAGCCAGGTCCGCGCGGGAATCAGCCGCACCTACACCGTTCCGCTTCTGGTCGAGGGCCTCGCCGGTGACAGCATCGTGACCGCGGCGGCTGCAGGTCCGCCACCGACCTGGTCGGGAGGCTATTCGGGCGCGGACGCGATTTTGTTCCGCAGCCGCGACCGCGGCGCATCGTTCACCCCCATCGCGGCCGAGTATGCGTGGGGGCGTGGGATGGTGATGCGGCTGCGGCCCGACTCTCAGCGCGGCGGATTTTTCGGAGTGACTACCGACGGCCACGTGATCCGCGCGCTCGAGGGCGGCGCGGTCACCGCGATCGCCGAGAAGCTGCCGCCCGCGCACGACCTGGTGATCCTGCCCTAGGCGCTTCACTTTCGCACCGCCGGAACCAATCGCGATGCCGCGAGCCAGAATCGCGATGCCGCGAGCCAGGTTGAGAATCGGCGCGCATCGAGCACTACCTCCGCGACCCGCTGGGACCGCGGCCGCGGCGCAGTGGGTTCGATCGCCCGAATTCGCGGTTCGCAAGCGCGGGGATATCCAGCAAACTCAAGGACTTCCTGCCGAGAAACGTAACTTCGTGTGGTCTCGAAGGTTCGCCCATTTTCAGCGTGGAACCGCGCGCAGGTGAGCCTCGACGATCCCCCCTGCCGGGGCGCCGATCTTGCCCGCGGCAGGCCTCGCGATATGCGCATCCGCCGCCCGTCAACGGCTCCCCGCGCGATCGACAACCCGCGTCGCGCCTCGCGGCGGGCGGACGATCGGGAGTGTGGGAGCTTGGTTGGTTCCATGCGTTCAATTTCGCACGAAGCGTCCGCGGGCATAAGGCTGAACAGTTCAGCCCTGAACAAATCCGGCAAAAAACCTAACGAGCGTTAGGCGGAGGGAATCGCACCGTCATAAGCCGATGCCGCCGAGTCCATGCCCGTCATTTCGAGCGAGCGCGCCTGATCACGATCATTGGTGCGATGCGCCTCGCATCGGCACGCGTGGCGAGAAATCCCGGCCGCGGGGGCACTGCATGTGAGGCGGCTGGAGCATGGCCGCATCGGGATTTCTCGCCGCGGGTGCGCGTGCGACGCGAAGTGCCGGCCTCGTGGCGATCGGAGGATCTGGCTCGAAATGACAACCGAGGGCGGCTCGCTCAACCAGCGCTGCCGACACCGCCGATGCTGCCGAATCCACGCTCGTCATTATTCGCGCGGCGCGGGCGGCAAGCGGAACAAGCGGGTTGCGTTGGATACAGTTAGCGCCGCGAGGGTGTCAGGATCGGCGGCGCGCGTTTCGGCCAGCACTTCGAGCGTGCGGCGCACGAACGCGGGCTCATTGCGTTTGCCGCGGTAAGGCTCGGGCGCTAGGTAGGGGGCGTCGGTTTCGACCATCAGGCGATCATCCGGGACGATTCGCGCGGCCTCGCGCACCTGGTGCGCGCTCTTGAAAGTCAGGATTCCCGAGAACGAGATGTGAAAACCCAGGTCGAGAAATCGCGCGGCCGCGCCGGCGTTGCCGGTGAAGCAGTGAATCACGCCGCCGGCCGTCGCAGTCGCGGTTTCGCGGATTATCTCGACGACGCGATCCTCGGCGTCGCGGCAATGGATCACGATCGGCTTTTCGAGCTCGCCGGCGAGTTCCAGATGACGCCGCAGCGCGGCCGCCTGCGCCTCGGCGGGCGAGTGCAGGTAGTGAAAGTCGAGGCCGCTCTCTCCGATCGCGACGACCTTGTTCGAGCGCGCGAGTTCGCGCAGCTCGGCGATTCGCGCGGGCGTGCAGTCTTTCGCGTCGTGGGGATGCACTCCGATCGCGGCGAAGATGTGCTCGTGGCGCTCGGCGATTTCGACCGTGCGGCGGTCGCACTCGATCGATCCGATCGCGCCGACCGAGACGATCTGCGTGATTTCCGCCGTGCGTGCGCGTTCGAGCACGGCGTCCAAATCCGCGTCGAGCTTTGGGTCCGCCAGATGGCAATGCGTGTCGATGAGCGGCGTCATCGGTGATGCGCGGCGCGCTACGGTTTCTTCTTTTCGATTCGCGGGAACAGCGGCGCCGCCGGCTTCACGCGATGCCCCGGCTTGAGGCCCGCGCCAAATGGCGCGCGCGCGATGATTTCATCCACCCCGAGCAAGTCGAGGATTTTGCGCGAGGTCGCCGGCATGAACGGCTCGAGCGTGTCCGCGATTACGCGCAGCCCCTCGCACAGGTTGGCAAGAATTTCGCCGACACGCGGCAGATTGGCGGGATCTTTCGCGAGCGTGAACGGTGCGGTCGCGACTATATATTTGTTCGCCGCGTCGAGCGTCAGCCATATGTGTTCCAGTGCGACCTTGAAGTTGAGACCTTCGATTTCATTGCCAACCCGTTCTCTGAGATCCAAAATTCCGGCGTCCACGCTACCGGACAACACCCTCAAAAAGCCGAGGAATTTGATGTCCTCGTCCTGGAAGCCCGCCGCCTCAGTCTGGATCACGCCGCCAAAATACTGCTGGACCATCGCGAGCACGCGGCTCGTGAGATTGCCGAGATCGTTGGCGAGGTCGGCGTTGTAGCGTTCGATTACGCGCGCTTCGGTAAAATCGCCGTCGAGGCCGTAGCCGAATTCGCGCAGGACGAAATGGCGCAACACGTCGGGACCGAGGCGCTCGGCGAGTTCCATCGGATCGACGACATTACCTGAGCTTTTCGACATCCGCGAGCCGCCGGTCGTCAGGTACCCGTGGACGTTGAGGCGGCGATAGAGCGGCAGTCCCACCGCCAGCAGCATCGCGGGCCAATAGACAGCGTGGGTCTTCAGAATATCCTTGCCGATGAAATGCTCGG
>Ga0307373_10011819_pt1 | contig 12573 bp, 10 predicted proteins | sample OX2MG_FD_202534 | JGI IMG/M metagenome (GOLD analysis project Ga0307373, IMG submission 202534) | Soil microbial communities from Risofladan, Vaasa, Finland - OX-2 | ecosystem: Environmental > Terrestrial > Soil > Coastal area > Acid sulfate soil | place: Finland: Risofladan, Vaasa | collected...
TACAACGCCGGTACTCTCAGCGCCGAGGGCCACGTCGTGCGCCGCGGCGAGTATCTGACGCTCGACGGCTCGGCGGGCGAGGTGATTATCGGACGCGTGCCGACCGTGCAGCCCGAGATGCCCGCGCATCTGAAGAAGTTCATGGGATGGGCCGACGCGGCGCGCAAGCTGGGCGTGTGGGCCAACGCCGACACTCCGACCGACGCTAGGATCGCGCGCGAATTCGGCGCCGAAGGAATCGGGCTCTGCCGCACCGAGCATATGTTCTTCGACCCGGAGCGGATCGAAGCGGTGCGCCAGATGATCCTTGCCGAGAACGCGAAGCAGCGCGCGGCGGCGCTCGCGAAGATACTGCCGATGCAGCGCGCGGACTTCGTCGGAATCCTCAAGGAGATGGCGGGGCTGCCGGTCACGATTCGCCTGCTCGATCCGCCGCTGCATGAATTCCTGCCCAAGGAGGACGCGGAGATCGCGGACCTTGCCGCGAAAATCGGCGTCACGCCCGCCCATCTGAAGCAGGTCCGCGACAGCCTGTTCGAGTTCAATCCGATGCTGGGGCATCGCGGCTCGCGCCTGGGCATCAGCTACCCGGAAATCTACAAGGCGCAGGCGCGCGCGATTATCGAAGCCGCCTGCGAGCTGCGCAAGAAAGGAATCAAGGCGCTTCCCGAAATCATGCTTCCGCTGATCGGCGACAAAAAGGAATTCGACGTGCTCGCGGGGGAGATCCGCGAAGTCGCCAAAGAAGTGTTCGCCGAGATGGGCGCGAAGGTCGCGTTTACGATCGGCACGATGATCGAAGTGCCGCGCGCCTGCATCATGGCCGGTGAGATCGCCAAGTCGGCCGAGTTCTTCTCATTCGGCACCAACGACTTGACCCAGATGACGTATGGACTGTCGCGTGACGATTCGTCGAAGTTCCTGAACGATTACGTAGTGCGCGGAATCTACAAGAAGGATCCGTTCCAGGAGCTCGACGCGAGCGGCGTCGGCGACCTGATGCGTATCGCGATCGAGCGCGGACGCAAATCGAACAAAAAGCTCAAGATCGGAATCTGCGGCGAGCACGGCGGCGACCCCGCCAGCGTAAAAACCTGCCACCGCCTGGGCTTGGACTACGTATCTTGCTCGCCCTACCGTCTGCCGGTCGCACGCCTGGCGGCGGCACAGGCGGCAATCGAAGCGGGCCAGAAAAAGAAAGCCTTCAAGGACGTGTAGGAGGCCGACACGCGAGTCCGTCAAGAAGGTTCATTCTCGCGAACATGGAGCGGTTCCGGCCCAGGGGCATGACACGATGAGTTTCTCCCCGCGCGAGACGCCGCGCCTGGTCTTGCGGGCGATCGCAATCGACGACTGGCCGGCGATTCACCGGTACATGTCCGATCCTCTGGTCACGGCCTGGCTGCCGGAACGCCTGATGGACGAGGAGCAGTCGCGGGCATTCGCCATCAAGAACGCCGGCGACAAACCCGAGGCGGTAGCCGTGCTCACCAGGGGTTCGAATGAGTTCATCGGTCACATGGTGTTCCACCCGTGGGATGCACCTCATACTCACGAGATTGGTTGGGTGTTTGGCCGGATGCATCAGCGATGCGGATATGCGACGGAGGCCGGCAGATCGCTCCTTGCCTACGCCTTCGAGTCGCTCCGCTCCCATCGTGTCATTGCGACGTGCCAGCCACAGAATGTTGCGTCCTGGCGGGTGATGGAAAAGCTCGGAATGCGTCGCGAAGGATACTTTCGCAAGTGCATCCTTCGGGGACCGGGCGAATGGTGGGACGAGTACTTCTACGCCATCCTGGAGGAAGAATATTTTGCCGATGCTACTCGAACGACCACCGGACGTAAGGACGCCTAGCCCTAATCGTCATACGAGATCGAGCCAGAAGTTGAAATGGCCCTCTGCTTTTCCGACAGATCGACAAGCGCACACGCCGCACTGAATCTCCAGGCACAGAATTTAAGGCACGCGGCGCTGCCGCGCGCGGATCGGACCCTCACCTGACCGTGTGCCAGTGGCACCTCCCTTTCAGGGCGAGGGACCAGATCAAGAGTGACGGATCAGGTTTTGTACTTGCGTTCGAGGGCCTGGTATTCGGGGACGCGCATGGTGCGGGTGAAGTCCGCGAAGACGTTGCTCGTCGTGCGCGTTGCGATTTGTCCGGAAGCTTTTAGTTCGCGCATTGTGTCGCGCATCGAGGCGTAGGCCGCGAGCATCGTGCCGATGTGGATTGTTATCTTGAATGGGAACGCGCGCAGTTCTTCGAGCGGCAGCAGATCGCCGTTGTAGATCAGGGGCAGATCGCCGAGGCGGCCGGCGTAGGTCTTCAAGTCATCGCGGGTTTTGATTCCGTCGGCGAAGATCAAATCGGCGCCGGCTGCGCGGTACGCGCGCGCGCGTTTTTCGACCTCATCCCATCCGTGCGGTTCAAGTGCGTCGGTGCGCGCGATGATCACCAGATCCGGATCGCGCCGCGCGTCGCAGGCGGCGCGCACCTTGAAGACCATCTGCTCGACCGGAATTACCTGCTTGCCGGACAGGAAGCCGCAGCGTTTGGGGAAGACCTGATCCTCGATATGCAGCGCGGCGGCGCCCGCGTCTTCATACTCGCGGATCGTGCGCGATACGTTCAGCTCATTTCCGTAGCCGGTGTCGGCGTCGCAGATTACCGGCACGTCCACGGCGCCTGCGATTGCGCGCGCGTTCGCCGCCATCTCGGTCATCGTCAGCAGTCCCAAATCCGGAAAGCCGCGCGCCGCGGCGGTGCCGAATCCAGTCATGTAAACCGCCTCGAAGCCCGCCTCCTCCGCAAGGCGCGCCTGCAGGCAATCGAATACGAACGGCGCAACGATCATTTCCGGCCGCGCGAGTCTCGCGCGCATCCGCGCTCTGGATTGGTTCACGTAGGGGCACCTCCCGGAAGGCCGGATGCACGAGGTCAGCCGAAATAATCCTCGGGACGGACCGCGGCGATATCGATCTGATGGATGCGGTTTTCGCGCAGGACTTTGAGATTGATTTGCGCGCCGGGGCGGTGGTTGCCGAGCGCCAGGTACATCGCGCGGCGCTCGGTTACCTCGTTGCCATTGACCGCGAGCACCAGGTCGCCCTGCTGCAGGCCCGCCTTCTCGCCCGGCCCGCCCGGCATCACGTTGGCAATCACCACATGCTCGCGCATCGTGTAGGAAAGCACGCCCAGCCACGCGCGCGGCACCGCGGAGACGCGAGCGCCGTGCTGAATCAATTCGTCGCGCACGGCGAGAAAATATTCGCCCGGGATGCCCAGTATTGCGCGGCCGATATCGGCGAAATTCAAATAGGAAATCGCGATCGCCTGGCCATGGCGGTTAACGATCGGGCCGCCCGAAAATCCGATCTGGAGCGAAGACGCGGTCACGCACACGCATCGCTCGAGCACGAACTCCCACACCGCGTCGAATGGCCCGAGATAGGTGATGATCCCGCAATCGGCGCAGCGCTGGTCGCCGCCGAGGCTCCCGACCGTGAACGCATCTTCGCCGACGACGCACGCTTGCGAGGAGACGATGTCGAGGTGGGGCAGGGGACGGCCGGCGTCGATGCGCAAAAGGCCGAGCCCGGTGCTGTAATCCTTGCCGATGATTTTGGCCTGATGCTGATCGCCGTTTGGCAGCGTGACCACCACGCTCTTCGCGCCGAGCAGCAGATAGTGGACGGTAGCGATTAGTCCGTCGGGGCTGACGATAGTTCCGGTGCCGCGGCGGTCGGTGCCAAGGCCGATCGCGGTCGAGACGTGCGTGGGCGGCACCTGCGAATGCAGGCCGACGGTCGCGCGCAGCGCTTTCTCCAGCAATAATACGGGGGCATTCACCGCGTTACTTCTCGGCGTTACTTCTCGCAGGTCAGGCTAAGTCTCGCGGGCGCGGGTTTCAAGCGCGATTGCGCCCTTTGGATCGATCGAAAAAAAGAGGCGGTCCGTTTCCGGACCGCCCCGAATTCAATTCGCAATCTAGCTGCGGCGGCTTACTTCTTGCGCGGCGAGGCTTGCACGGCCGGAACCGCGGTTTCATGCGCGCGCATCGTCAGCACTTGCAGCGCTTCGCCAAGATCGAGTTCGCTATACTTCTGATTCGAGTAGAGCGAATCCAGCCGCTTGACGACCTGCTCCGGCGTCATGTCGGCCATCGAGAGCTGGCGCGTGGTCTCGTGGATAATCTTCGGCGCACCCTTCCAGTGGAACATATTCGCCGCGATGGTCAGGCTGTCGAGTTGCGCAACGCTCACCTTCATCGCGTCGGAATAGCCGTTGACGTAGCCGTCCTTCGCCGACAGGTTGAGCCGGTTCCAGAACGCACCGTCGTGTCCGACATTGGTTGCCGCAAACGCGACAGCCCAACTGGCCAGAAACCCCAGCAACACGCCCGCGCCAAATTTTTTCATCAGAAGATGCCTTTCCCGCTCGCCGATGCGATTTCTTTTAACAAAAATATGTTGCCACTGCAAAATTCGTTACGCAAAAATCGGCGGCATCACTACTTTCTTATGCGTCGGTCGATCCCAGCGTTCCCCGACGCCTCTTTTGCCCGGCGCTTTCGCCGCTTATGAGGCACCGCCCCTTCCACCGCCACGGCCTGCATCGTAGTCCTTTCCAGCCCCACGGTAAATAAGGGTTCTGGCATAATTCGAGGGCCGAGGGCGCGGGATTGAACCGCTCCCGCACCCGCGACATCATCGAGGTGTCCGCGCAACCGCTCGGAACCAGCATGGATCCCAACATTAGCCAGGTCATAAGCGAGGTACTCGCATTTATCGACAAGCCGGACCCGGCCCGCTTTGATATATACGCAATGAGCGTCTTGCGCTATCAATATGATGTTATAGCATCGTATAGAGACTTTTGCCGTCAGCTCGGAATCGTCCCAAACGCGGTTTCGTCGCCCGAACAGATTCCGTTCGTCAGCACTATCGCCTTTAAGTACGCGGATCTTGCCCCGTCTGGAGCCGCGCGGACACCCGGTGCGCGGGAATTTCTGACCAGCGGCACGACGATCGGCGCCGAGCGTCGCGGACGCCATATCGTTGCCCGGCCAGAGGTTTATCGCGCCTCGGCGGTGACGAATCTTGGCGCGATGCTGTTTCCCGACGGCGCGCGGATGCGAATCCTGGCGATGCATCCGACGGCCGAGCGGATGCCCGAGTCGTCGCTCTCGGCGATGATCACCTGGTGTATCGAGGAGTTCGGGCGCGCCGAGTCGCGATGCGTCGCGGACCGCGGGCGGGTCGATACTGCCGCCGCGCTCGCTTTCCTGCGGGAGGCATCGGCGGCGCGCGAGCCGGTATGCATCCTCGGAACGACGGCGGCGTTCGCTGCGATCTTCGAGCGGCTTGCGGACTCGCGCGATCGGCTCGCGATGGCCGCGGGGTCGCGCATGATGGACACCGGCGGACCCAAAGGGCAGCGTGTGCCGCTGTCGGCGGCGGAAGTCGCGTCGCGCGCGGGCGACTTGCTCGGCATCGACCCGGATCTCGTCGTTAATGAGTACGGGATGACGGAACTGTGCTCGCAGCTTTACGACGCTACGCCTTTCAACTCGCGATATGGCGGCGCGCCTGGAGCGCGGGTCAAGCTCGCGCCGGCGTGGATGCGCCCGGTGGCGATCGATCCGGCGACGATGCGGCGAGTGCCGGACGGAACACCCGGGATGCTCGGGTTCATCGATCTTGCCAACGTCTGCTCGGTCTCAGCGATCCTTACCGAGGACCTGGGAATCGTCGAGGCTCAGCGCGTGCGCGTGATCGGCCGCGCGGTTGGCGCGGGGGCGCGCGGATGCGCGCTCTCTATCGACATGTTCCAGGAAGCGGCGCGCCGGTGAGCGGGCAAATCAGCATCGTGGAAATCGCGACCGCATTGGAGCGGATACGCGTCGGAATCGGCCAGGCTCACGATCCCGCGCGCGCCGCGAGCGCGCTTGCGGCGGTGCTCGAAAAGTGGCGCGCGCGCAATTTTCCGGCGCGACGGGCGGTCGTTGCGCAAATCCGCGCGAGCCTGGGCTTTTCGGCGGCGCTGCTCGACGAGTCGCTCGACGCGCTGCTTGCGCCGTTTACTCCGGACGCGATGCTGTCATTCGCGGCGGCAGCGGCGGAGCGCCGCGAAGTAATCGGGTTTATCATGGCGGGCAATGCGCCCGGCGCGGGGCTGCATGAAATCGCACTGGCGCTCATTTGCGGAGCGGGCGTGATTATCAAGACCGCGACTCAGGAACCGCACTTCTTTGCGCAGTTCGCGCGCTCGATCCGCGAATTCGACGCGCGGCTCGGCGCCCGGATCGAGGTTTTCAACTGGGGCAGGGGAGATCGCGAAGCAACCGCGGCGCTGATCGGCGGCGCAAGCCGGATTGTCGCTTACGGCGACGACGCGACGCTCTCAGCGCTTGGCGGCGAGCGTATCGTTGGCTTCGGCAGCAAGCTCTCGGGCGCGATCGTCACGCGTGGCGCCCTCGAAAAAGTGGGCGGTGGCGCAACCGCGGTGGCGCTTGCGCGCGACGTGACTCTATTCGAGCAGCTCGGATGCCTTTCGCCGCATCATGTATTCGTCGAGGATGAAACCGGCTCCGCGGCGCGCGAGTTTGCACATGCGCTGGCGGAAGCCCTCGCGGCGCTCGCGCTTGCGCTCCCGCCGCCTGAAGCGCTCGCGCTCGAGGACGGTACCGCCCTGCGCCGCGCGCGAGAGACCGCGCGATGGCGCGGGATCGCGGGCGCGGCGGTCGAATTGATCGCGGGACCGGGCGTCGGCTGGGCGGTGATCTACGATCGCGACGCGGCGTTTTCGCCCTCGCCCGGGTTTCGCACCGTGTACGCAAGTCCGTTTCACGATCGCGAAGATCTGCGCGCGCGGCTGGCGCCAGCGGCCGGCCGGCTCGAGGCATTCTCTCTCGCCAGCGGCGGCAGCGGCGATGACGATGCCATGATCGCCGATCTCGAGGCGCTCGGCGTGGCGCACATCGCGGCGCCCGGTGCGATACAATCTCCCCCGCTCACCTGGCGCCATGGCGGCGGCGCATACCTGGATTCGATGATCAAATCCGGCGCGAAGCGATGACCGAAAAACTCAAGAACCTGTTCCGGCGCCATCTTGCGCAAACCTCGGACGCGCCGATCGGCCTCGAGATCGCGCGCGCCGAGGGATGCTGGCTCTACACGAGTGACGGCCGGCGCTATCTCGATCTGATCGCGGGCATCGGAGTTGCGGCGCTGGGCCACGGCAATCCTGTCGTCGCGGCCGCGATCGAGCGGCAGGCGCGGCTTCATCTGCACGTGATGGTTTATGGAGAGTACGTGATTGAAGCGCAGGTCCGCCTTGCGGCGCGTCTGGCCGAGCTGCTTCCGGCGCCTCTTTCGCGCGTCTATTTCACGAGCAGCGGGGCCGAGGCGATCGAAGGTGCGCTCAAGACGGCGCGCAAATTTACCGGGCGCAAAGCTTTCGTCGCGTTCGAGGGCGCCTATCACGGCGATACGATGGGCGCGCTGGCGCTGGCCGGAAACGCCGCCTTTCGCGCCCCGTTCGAGCCGCTGCCCGGACCGGTAATCCATCTGCCATACGATAAGATCGGCGGCCTAGAGGCGATCGATGCGTCGGTCGCCGGCGTGATTGTCGAGCCGGTGCAAGCCGAAGGCGGAGTTAGGGTTCCCGATTCGAGGTTTATCCGCGCGCTGCGCGAAAGGTGCGACCGCGCGGGCGCTTTGCTCATCTTCGACGAAGTGCTGACCGGGTTCGGGCGTATCGGGCGGATGTTCGCGCTCGAGCATTTCGGCGTCGTGCCGGATATCCTCGTGATGGCTAAGGCGTTGGGCGGCGGATTGCCGCTGGGAGCGTTCGCGGCGCGCGACGAGGTGCTGGCGGTGCTCGCGCACGATCCCGCGCTCGGTCATATCACGACCTTTGGCGGTCATCCGCTGTCGTGCGCCGCGGGACTCGCGGCACTCGAGGTTATCGTCGCCCAGCGGCTTCCAGAGCGGGCGGCAGAGACCGGGGCATACCTGCGCGAACGGCTCCTGGCGATTGCGGCGCCGGAGATCGCGGCTGTGCGCGGTATCGGGTTGCTGGCGGGAATCGAATTTCGCGACGCCGATTTCGCGCATCGCTTCGTTGCCGCCGCGCTGGCGCGCGGCGTGGTGATCAACTGGACGCTTAACGCGCAAGGCGTGGTCAGGCTTGCGCCGCCGCTGGTGATCACGCGACAGGAAGTCAACTTTGCCGTCGAAATGTTATGTCTCGCGCTCGCGGACGCCAGAAATTGACTCGAGACCGCAGATTTCCCGCCCTTTAGCCGCGAAGCTTCCTCGACTATGATCGTGGTTCACCGCGCCGCTTGCGCGGTCAAGCTTTTCGATCGAGTGACGATCCATCACGACATTTCCGCCGGTCCCATCGCGGGAGCCAGCCCGGACCAGGGTGAGCGTCCCGCGATTGGCTGGACCACCTACGATGCTGAGGCGCTCGGCGTCCTCAAGATTGGGGGCGCGCTGGGCCTGTTTTTTCTGCTGGGCTACGCGATGGTCGATTTTGCCGACGGGCGCATCGGACCTGTCGTCCGGGCCGAGCATTGGGCGCTGCTGGCCATAACCTGTCTGTTCTTCGGCATGACGTGGACCAGGGCGTTTCAGCGTTACTGGAAATTCTGGACGCTCGCGTACTGCGCCGTCATGATGACGATGTTCGTCGGGATCAGCGCGCGCACCGGAGATCCGGAGTCGCGGTTTATCGCGATGCTGCTGGTCCCGCTCGCGACCGCCTCGTTCGTCAGTTGGGGCTCGCGCTGGCAGCTCGCGATGGATGCGACGGTGGTTGCGATCTACGCCGCCGCCGAGCACTTCGTCCCGGTCGTAACGCGGTTCAATGCTTTCCGAGGGCTGGGATTGCTGGCGGCCCTCGCGTTCGCTCAGGCGACCGCGATGTTCCTCGATCGCTATCGGAGCAGGATTCGCCGCCAGTTCGAGGCGCTGGAAGAGGCCGCGCGCTTTCGCGAAACCCAGATCGCGACGATGGCGCATGACATCCGCAGTCCGGTGGCCGCACTGACCGGCTACGCGGAACTGCTCGAGGATGACAGTTGCGACCCGGCCGAACAGCGCGCAATTCTGGCCCGGATCGGCTCGACCGCGTGGAACATGAACCTGGTCGTCAGCAACGTGCTGGACCTGTACCGGATCGAGGAAGACGGGCGGTTTCATCCGATCCTGACCCGGGTTGATTTGAAGCGCGTGATCGCTGAAGCCGCCGACGACTGCTCCGCCGAGGCGCGCCGCCGCGGCCTGGGGACCACCGTCGTGCTCGCGGCGCTGCCGCCCGCCACGCTCGACGGGCATCATCTTGACCGAATCGTGCGCAACCTGATGGCGTGCGCGATCGCCCGCGCGAACAGCGGGCTAGTGTCACTGCGCGCGGCAGTGCATGATCGCAGGCTCAAGATGGAAGTCAACGCGCAGTGCCCTATCATCACGCCGGCCGACCTCGCCGCAATGCTGGCGCGTCCGGATCGCAGCGGGCACGGGTCGGGCGCGACCTCGCTCGGACTGTTTATCGCTCGTGCGATGGCCGAGGCGGCGGGAGGAAGTGTCGAGGCGACTTTCGAGCGCGCCTCAGGTCTTACGCTGCGCGCCACAATTCCGATTGCCGAAGCCGGCGAAGCGCCGGACGCCCCAAGCGAATCGTGAAGCGGCTTGCGCCAGGGTCGCGTAGCGCAATCGTTGCGCGCGAAAGCGCGGCAGATTCGGTGGGCGAGTTCGCCCTGATTGCGCGTCTGTGCGCGCGCTTGCCGCTGTCGCCGCGCACGCGCCTGGGTCCGGGCGACGACGCCGCGATAATCGCGCGCAGCCGGGGCGCGCAACTTCTCACAATCGATTCCATGGTCGAGGGCGTTCACTTCAACTTGCGCTGGGGCACTGCCGAGCAACTGGGCGCTCGCGCCCTGACGGTGAACTTGAGCGATATCGCGGCGATGGGCGGCAGGCCGGCGGCGTGCGTCGTCAACCTTGCGATTCGGCCCGGTCTATCGCTGCGATTTTTCGAGCAGATGTACGCCGGGCTTGGGCGTGCGGCGCGCGCGGCGCGCGTCGATGTAGTCGGCGGCAATATCGCGCGCGCCGATCAACTCGCGATCACGATCGCGCTTATCGGCGACGCGCCGGCCCGACCGCTCAGGCGCGACGCGGCGCGCGTCGGCGACGATATATTCGTAACCGGAACGCTCGGCGACGCCGCCGTTGGCTGGCGTATTCTGGCTGGAAAGCTGCACGCGCGCGGAGCGGCGCGCGCGCATTTGATCGATCGCTTCCTGGCCCCGGTTGCCCGACTTGCGGCCGGAGCCAGACTCGCGCGAATCCGTCCGGTTCCCGCCGCGATCGATATCAGCGACGGGCTGTGGCAGGACCTGGGCCATATTCTCGAGCGCAGCCGCGTTGGCGCGGAAATCGATCCGCGCGCGATCCCCGTCTCTGACGCGTACCGTGCCGTGATGCGCGACGATCCGGCGCTCGCGCTCGGCGGCGGCGAAGACTACGAGCTGCTGTTCTGCCTGCGCCCCGGTCACACCGAGCGGCGGCTCACCGCGATACTCGGGCTGCGGGTTACGCGGATCGGGCGAATCATCAAAGGACGCGGCGCGCGCTTTGTCGGCGGCGGAGCGCCCGCGCTGGCGGGATGGGACCAATTGCGGGCGGCCCAGTAGTGATCGTCATCCTGCCTATCGCGGTTGCGGTGCTGATCCTTGCGAGCGCCGCGCTGGCCGCGTCGGAAACGGCGATTTTCACGATCGCGCGGATGGAGCATACGCGCGAGCAGCTAACGCGTCCGGTCGGAGCCGCGCTCGACCGCCTGATGCGCCGCCCGCTCGAATCGCTGATTGTCGTGATCGGAATCAACGAGGCGTCCAACGTCTTCGCTGAATGTCTTGCCACGACATTTTTTCTGCTCTGGCTCGGCGACGATATCGGGCCGTACGTGGCCGCGCCGGTGATGCTGGTGCTGGTGCTGATCTTCTGCGACATCACGCCCAAGACTTTCGCGCTTGCCTACCCGGCCGCGGTGGCGCGGCTCACCGCGCGGTCGCTGGCAATCCTTGCCGAGCTGGTGCATCCGATCGCGCGCCATTTCACGCCGCTGGAGGAAGCGCCTCATCCGGGTCCGGTTTCGGAAGCCGAGTTCAAGGCGCTGCTCCGCCTGGGAGAGCATCAGGGCGAAGTCGAGCCGGCGGAGCGCGCGTTTATCCATCGCGTATTCGATTTTGGGACGCGGCGCGCGTCGGAAGTGATGACCCCGGGGGCGAAAATTTTCGCACTTGATATCGCGGCGGCGCCGGAGCAGTTGATGGCGGAAATTGCGCACGGCCACTTCTCGCGCGTGCCGGTCTATCGCGGCGCGCCCACCAATATCATCGGCATCCTGCACGCCAAGGATCTCGTCGCGCGGCGCCTCGAGAGCGTCTCGCCGCGCGTCGATCGCCTGGTCCGTCCGGCGTATTTCATTCCGCCGGCCAAGGCGCTCGGCGACTTGTTCGATGAAATGCGGCGCGGCCGCTTTCAGATGGCGCTGGTCGTCAACGAGTACGGAAATCTGCTGGGCCTGGTGACGCTCGAAGATCTGCTCGAGGAATTGTTCGGCGAACTCAGAGACGAATTCGACACCGAAGTTCCCGAGCTCGAAAAGATCGGCGACAATGAATGGCTCGCTTCGGGCGCGATCGAGGTCCGAAAGCTCAACCTCGCGCTCGGCGCCGATCCTCCAATCGAGGCGCGCGGCGGCGGTCCCACGCTCAGCGCCGTGATGCTGCGCAAGCTCGGGCGCGTGCCGCCCGCCGGAGAAACCCTGCGCCTGGGCGCGTTCGAGGCCCGCGTCGAGCGGGTCCGCGGCGCGACCGTCGAAATCGTGAGGCTCAAACGATGACGCTGTTGGGGCTGGTTGCGGCGCTCGTTGCGTGCGTGGCGGTGCAGGCGTTTTTTGCCGCCAGCGAGATCGCGGTCGTCTCGGCCGACGAGGTCAAGGTGCGCGCCGAGAGCGAACGCGGCGATTCGCGCTCGCACGCGCTGGGCGCTCTGCTTGCCAGCCGCGATCGGCTGCTTGCGCTGACGCTGACCAGCAACAATATCGCGACCGTTCTGGCCGCCGTCATGCTGACCGCATTCCTGCATCGCGCCTGTCCGGGCTATTCGTACTGGGCGCCATTTATACTCGCGCCGATCACGCTCGTCTTCGGGGAATCGATTCCGAAGATGATCGCGCTCGGCAACCCGCTCGGCTTCGCGCGCTATGTCTCGCGTCCGCTCAGGATCCTTGCCGCGATCCTCGCGCCGGTGCTCGTCGCGGAAACCTGGCTGAGCCGCGGGATGCGCCGGGTGGTGGGTGTCGCGCCGGACGCCGAGAGCGTTTTCATGAGCCGCGAAGACCTTGCCCGGCTGTTGCATCGCCGCGCGTCCGATTCTTTCCCGCAGGACCAGCACGACGCGATCCTGCCGTCGGAGCGCCAGATGATCAGCCGGATCTTCCGCTTCTCACGCGCCGACGCGCGCAAAGCGATGGTGCCGCTGATGCGCGTGGA
>Ga0307373_10011820_pt1 | contig 12573 bp, 9 predicted proteins | sample OX2MG_FD_202534 | JGI IMG/M metagenome (GOLD analysis project Ga0307373, IMG submission 202534) | Soil microbial communities from Risofladan, Vaasa, Finland - OX-2 | ecosystem: Environmental > Terrestrial > Soil > Coastal area > Acid sulfate soil | place: Finland: Risofladan, Vaasa | collected...
TACATCGGCGGCTTCGCGCTTCTCCTCGGCCTCGCTCTTTATCTGCGCTCCGTTTCTATCGCCCTGATGTTCCTGGCGATTCTCCCGGTATGTCATCTACTCGTCGTTTTGCACGAAGAGCCCAGTCTTAAACGCAAATTCAACGGCGCGTACCAGAATTATCTCCGCACTGTTGCGCGATGGCTCCCGCATGCGACTCGCGCCGGCGCAAAAACAGATTCCCGGCAGGCTGCGCGATGAAATACGTACGCTACAAGAAATACACCGGTCAGGAAGCCGATGACATCGACTTGCAGGAGCTGATGAATCGCCTCTCGAATTTTCTGCTCCAGAGCGGCTTCGAATCGCAATACTACGGCTTTCAGGAAATGGACCCAGAGCGTTCGATGGAGCAATTGCGGCAGGCCATTTTGCGCGCGCTCGAAGAGGGCGACCTTCTGCCGCCGGAAATGATGGAAGAGTTGCTCGAGAATCCCGACCTCGACCAGAGTCAGCGCTTGCGCGACATGATCGACCAGCTCATCGAGCGCATGACGCAAGAGGGCTACATTTCGCCCCAACCCCCGCAAGTCACTCCGCCTCCGCAGCAAACGCCCGGCGGTCAAATCGGCCCTCCCGGAAAACAGGACATCAACGCGCGATTTGAAATCACCGACAAGGCCATCGACTTCCTCGGTTTCAAAACGCTGCGCGACTTGCTTGCATCACTTGGCAAGAGCAGTTTCGGCCGGCACGACACGCGCGATCTCGCCACGGGAATCGAATCGGGCGGCACGTCGAAACCATACGAATTCGGCGACACGTTGAATCTGGATATTCCCGAAACTCTGTTTCACGCTTTGCGGCGGCAACAGGCCGCTGGCGGGTCCATGATCCCGCTCGAAATTGATTATCAGGACTTGATGGTCCATCAATGCGAATACCAGAGCTCGTGCGCAACCGTGCTGTTGCTCGATTGCAGCCACAGCATGATTCTTTATGGCGAAGATCGCTTCACGCCCGCGAAACGCGTGGCGCTGGCCCTTTCGCATCTGATCCGCTCGCAATATCCGGGCGATTCATTGCACTGCGTTCTATTCCACGATAGCGCCGAGGAAATCCCGCTTGGACAGCTCGCCCGCGTGCAGGTGGGCCCGTATTACACGAACACGCGCGAAGGCCTGCGGCTGGCGCAGCGCATTCTCGCGCGACAAAAAAAAGACATGCGCCAAATTGTTATGATCACCGACGGCAAGCCCTCGGCGCTGACTCTGGAAGACGGCCGCATTTACAAAAATGCCTTCGGCCTCGATCCCCTCGTCGTCACGCAAACCCTCGAAGAAGTCGCGAAGTGCCGCCGCGCGGGGATTCTGATCAACACATTCATGCTCGCAAGCGATTACAGCCTTGTGCACTTCGTCCAGAAAGTCACCGAACTCTGTCGCGGCAAAGCCTACTTCACCACGCCCTATACCCTCGGCCAGTACCTGCTGATGGATTACCTCCAGAAAAAAACCAAACACATTCATTGATGGCTTAACACGCGGCCCGCCGATACCGCAACAAAAGTGTGACCATATTTCCTGCATCGTGAATGCTTTGTTACAATCCAATTACAATGAGGTTTCTGCGCGCTATTTTTGGAGGCGGGATTATGTCGAAGATTCAGGCGGGCGGCGCGGCGCCGGTGTTCGCGCTCGCCGCCGTCGATGGCCAGCAGCACTCGCTCGCTGACGCGCTCAAAAAAGGACCAGTGCTGGCGGCATTTTTCAAGATCAGCTGTCCCGTGTGCCAATTCACGTTTCCATTCCTCGAGCGCATGTACGAAAGCTACGGCGACAGCAAAGTGAGTTTCTGGGGCGTTTCGCAGGACAATGCGCACGACACGAAGGAATTCCTCGATGAATACGGCGTGAAATTCCCCACCCTGATTGACGCCGACGGCTACAAAGTGTCCAAGCAATACGGACTGACGAATGTCCCGAGTATTTTCTTGATTCAGCCGGATGGCAATGTAAAAACCGCATCCGTCGGTTTCGCAAAAAAAGATTTGGAGACGATCGCAGCGGAAATCGCGAACGCGTCGGCGAAAACCCCGCAAGCGCTTTTCCGTCCCGGCGAAAAAATCCCGGAATTCAAGGCTGGTTGAGGGTCGAAAGGCTAGGTTCCGGTCGGAACCTACAAGCAACTCAGAGAAGTTCCTCGTCGAGCAATCGTTTCTTATGTTTCGGCGGTTTTGTCCGGCGGTCGGGAATCACGCGCGCGGGCGGTGGCGTGCCAACAGTTTCCCGGGCCATGCGCCGAGCCTCGGTTCCCTTCTCAAATTTCCGCTTTTTCTTTCTTCGCGCCACGGCTAACGTATTAGGCCACAGTGAAGCCAGCTTCGGCAAATTCGATATCGGCATTGCGGCGCAGAGTCCGAGCGTATGCCACTTCACTCACGCTGATTCTGATCTTCGCCGCGGGCATCCGCGTGGGATTCGCGTGGGATTACACACGGCAAAACCCGAAGCAGGCACTCAGCGTGATCCCTTTCATGTTCGAATCGGGGAATATTGCCGTATCGCTGGCGCGGGGCCACGGATTTAGCTCACCGCTGCGCGTGTCCACCGGTCCCACTGCGTGGATGACCCCGATTTATCCCCTGCTGCTCGCCGGAGTCTTCCGCTACTTCGGCGTTTACACGTTCCATTCATTCGTGGCCGCTGTTCTTCTAAATATTCTTTTTGCCACGCTCACATGCGTGCCGATTTATTACGCCGGCAAACGAATCGGAGGAGCGGGATTAGGCGCGGGCGCGGCATGGCTGTGGGCCATTTTTCCAAACGCGATTCTGATTCCTTTCGAGAGCATGTGGGAGGCGTGTCTTTCTGCGTTGCTGGCAGCCACGATTTTATGGGCGACCCTGGCGCTGGCCGAATCACGCCGCGCGCGCGACTGGTGCGGCTACGGATTGCTGTGGGGCGTTGCGCTGATGACGAATCCGACGTTGGCTTCCCTGCTGCCACTCTTGCTCGCGTGGCTCGCCTATCGCGACTACAAGGAAAACGGGCCGTGGCTGGCGAAGCCTCTGCTGGCTTTGGGCGTGGCTGCTCTCTGCTGCGTGCCGTGGACCGTGCGAAACTACCATGCCTTCCATACCCTTGTTCCGCTGCGTTCCGTCCTCGGTTTGCAGTTGTGGCTGGGCAATAATCCTCACGCGCAGCCCATCTGGCACGCCACATTGCACCCTATCAACGACTCCACCGAACGCGCGAAGTATATCGCCATGGGCGAAATCGCATATATGCGGCAGAAGCAGCGCGAGGCGATCACTTACATGTTCGCCAATCCAGAGAGAGAAGCGCATTTGACCGCCAGCCGCTTCATCAACTTCTGGGCCGGAGGCACGCCGCAGCCGCTCAAGGATTTCGAGCAGAATCATTCGCTGTGGTTCGGCTACGTTTTGATTTTCAATATTGCTGCGGGGATTGGCGCGCTGGCCGGAATCGTGCTTCTGTTTTGGAGGCGCAGTGTGTTCGCGTTTCCGCTGGCGATCTTCCCCATCGTTTTTCCATGCGCGTATTATTTTACGCTCGCGCTGCCACGCTATCGGCTGCCGGTTGATCCCGTGGTGCTTCTGCTGACGGCGATTGCGCTTGCTTCCGCCCTTCACCGGACCGCGCGCACGGATGCGCTGACGGCGCGAAGCGCCACGCAGGCGCGAAATTCATAAGGGGGAACACGCATTTTGCGTATGCGGGGACTCCTCGCGATGCTCTTGTCACATTCGCGCCGCGCTCGGCCTATGGAGCCCGCTAGTTCTTGTCGAGCAAAGCGGCGCGGAGTAGACTGCCGCGTGAGATTTTTCCCGGAGGTGTCAAATGCCTCGCATTGTCCGTTGCGGCCTAATTCAGGCGCATTGTGAATGGTCGCCTGCCAAGTTTTCTTTGACACAAATCAAACAAAAAATGATTGGCAAACACGAACGCTTGATTGCGGCGGCGGCAAAGCGAAAAGTGCAAGTCCTCGGTTTGCAAGAGCTTTTCTACGGCCCTTACTTTTGCGCCGAACAGCAAACGCGCTGGTACGAGATGACCGAGCCCGTGCCCGATGGCCCTACCGTCACCCGCATGCAGAAGCTCGCCAAGCGCTACCACATGGTAATGGTTGTTCCCGTGTACGAAGTGGAGATGACCGGCGTTTATTTCAATACAGCCGCAGTCATTGACGCCGATGGCCGCTACCTCGGGAAATATCGCAAACATCACATCCCCCACTGCCATCCCGGATTCTGGGAAAAATTCTATTTCACGCCGGGCAACGCAGGTTATCCCGTATTCAAGACGCGCTATGCGCGCGTCGGCGTATATATATGTTACGACCGCCACTTCCCCGAGGGCGCTCGAGTCCTCGGGCTGAATGGCGCGGAGATTGTCTACAACCCGTCGGCAACAGTCGCAGGCCTTTCCGAGTATCTTTGGGAACTCGAGCAGCCCGCGCACGCTGTTGCGAACCAATATTTCGTCGCAGCAATCAATCGAGTTGGCATGGAACAGCCGTGGAAAATCGGCGAGTTCTACGGAAAAAGTTATTTCTGCGATCCTCGTGGAAAAATCGTCGCGCAGGCCAGCCGTGACAAAGACGAGCTCCTGGTCGCCGACTTGAATCTCGACGAAATTCAGAAAGTCCGCGACACGTGGCAGTTCTATCGCGATCGCCGCCCGGAATCCTATGGCGAGCTCACGCGCACACGCACCGCTGGAAACGCTGAAGCTGCGGACTAAAATTCGCGTTGCGATAATCCGGTCCGGAACAGCAACAGAAATCCATTTTATTTGAGGCGCAACGATTCCCCGATGAGTGACGCGCACACAGAAGTTCTCGCCGCCGAGACAATTCGCGCCAGCGGCCTTTACAACAAAGACCTCGCGCCAGTTCCGGCTGCCCGCCGCACCTGGGGCACGTACAACTACGCCGCTCTCTGGATTTCCATGAGCGTGAACATTCCCACGTACATGCTCGCGAGCGCCATGATTGCCGGAGGAATGGATTGGAAGCAGGCGCTGTTCACGGTGTTCCTCGGCAACGTGCTGGTGCTGATTCCGATGCTGCTCAACGCGCACGCGGGCGCGAAATACGGTATTCCCTTTCCTGTGTTTGCGCGTGCATCGTTTGGCGTGTTGGGCGCGAACGTTCCCGCGATTTTACGCGCGCTTGTGGCTTGCGGATGGTTCGGCATTCAAACGTGGATTGGTGGCGAAGCGATCAACGCCATGATTATCGCGCTCGCGCCGTCGTGGGCGCATGTTTCCTATGGGCCTGCGATGTGTTTTGCTTTTTTCTGGCTGCTGAACGTAGTTGTAATTCTTCGCGGCATCGAGACGATTCGCTTTCTCCAAGGCGTCTCGGCGCCCTTCCTGCTCCTGATCGGGCTGGCGCTTCTTCTCTGGGCGCGCAACAAAGCGGGCGGCTTCGGGCCTATGCTTTCGAATCCCTCGAAGTTCAACACCGTCGACGAATTCTTCCACTTCTTCATCCCTTCGCTGACTGGCGTCGTGGGATTCTGGGCCACCGTCTCGTTGAATATTCCCGACTTCACGCGTTACGCGCGCTCGCAGCGCGACCAGATTGTCGGCCAGGCGCTCGGCCTTCCCGCAACGATGACGTTTTATTCCTTCATCGGCATCGCCGTCACTTCGGCCACGACAATTATTTTTGGCGAGGCGTTGTGGGATCCCGTCAAAGTGCTGGCGCGGCTTGGCCATCCGTGGGCTGTCGTGCTGGCGATGATTGCGCTGCTCGTAGCAACGCTCAACGTCAACGTCGCCGCAAACGTCGTCTCTCCCTCGAACGACTTCTCGAATCTTTCGCCGCGGCGCATCAGTTTTCGCACCGGCGGCTTGATCACGTGTGCGATGGGCATCGCGATGCAACCGTGGAAGCTGATGGCGAATTACGGCAGCTACATTTTCGGCTGGCTCGTCGGCTACTCTGGATTCCTAGGCCCCATTGCCGGGATTTTGATTTGCGATTATTTTGTGTTGCGCGGCAAAGTGCTCGCACCGCAGGATCTTTACCGGCGCGGCGGCCAGTACGAATATTCGCGCGGAATTAATTGGCAAGCAATCGTGGCGCTGGCGGCGGGCGTGGGCGTGGCATTTATTGGTTTGGTTGTTCCGCCGCTGCGCGTTTTGTATAACTACGCGTGGTTTGTCGGATTCGCAGTCAGCTTCGCCGCGTATTTCGTTTTGATGAGCGGTTTCCAACGCCTCAACGAAGCGGCAGACTAAAGAGGAGCAGTTATGGACTTTGGCATCACGATTAAACCGGACATGTCGATTGAACGCATCGTGAGTCTCGCGCAGCAGGCCGAGGCCGGTGGCTTCAAATACGGATGGGTGTTCGATTCGCATGTGATTTGGATGGACCCGTTTCCCTTGTTGACGTTGATGGCCGCCAACACGCGAACCATGCGACTCGGCACTTGCGTCACCAATCCCGCCGTGCGCGACGTCACCGTTGCTTCGAGCTTGTTCGCCACACTGAATCTGGCGTCGCATGGACGGATGCAGCTCGGCATCGGACGTGGCGACAGTTCGCGCCGCGTGTTGGGCAAGAAACCTACGACAATCGAAAATCTCGAAGAATTCGTGAAAGTTTTTCGCGCATTGAATTCCGGCGAAACCGTCGTCTACGATGGAACCGACGCACGCTTCCCGTGGGCGACGGCAGGCGTGCCGCGCGTTTGGGTCGCGGGATACGGACCAAAGGTATTGCGCGCCGCGGGGCGCATCGCCGACGGAATCATTTTGCAATTCGCCGATCCTGATCTGATCGCATGGTGTCTGGGATTTGTGCGCGAAGGAGCGCGCGAAGCAGGCCGCGACTTCAAGAAGATCGAAATCATGTCCGCCGCGCCCGTATGGGTGTCGAATGATTTGGCCGTGGCGCGCGAGCGCGTGCGCTGGTTTCCCGCGCTGGTTTCGAATCACGTCGTGGATCTAGTCGCAAAATACAAGGCCGAGGAATTGCCCGCCGCGCTTGTCTCTTATGTGAGCAATCGCGGAGGATACGATTATCTTCACCACTGCGAAGTGGGCAGCGACAACGCGTCTTTCGTGACCGATGAAATCACCGACCGCTTTTGTTTGGTTGGTCCCGTCGAGGCGCATCGCAAAAAGCTGGAGGCTTTGCGCGCGGTGGGCGTGACGCAGTTCAATATTTATTTGATGTGCGGCGACGAAAAGAAAACGCTGGATATTTATTCGCGCGACGTTTTGCCTGCTTACAGCAAGTAAGCGAATTTTTTTCGCGCCGCCAATTGGGAGGCCTCGTAAGAAGATGCGTTTTGACATGGTCATCAAGAACGGCACGGTGGTGACGGCGATGGATACGTGCGTCGCGGACATCGGCGTCAGTGGCGAGAAAATCTCCGCCATCGGCGCCGAGCTTCCAATTGAAAACGCCGGCAAAGTCGTCGACGCCGCCGGATGTTTGGTGATCCCGGGCGGTATCGACGTGCACACGCATCTCGATATGCCTTTCGGCGGAACGATGAGCGCGGACGATTTCGAGACGGGCACAATCGCCGCGGCATTCGGCGGCACAACCACGCTGATCGATTTCGCCATTCAATATAAAGGGCAAAGTCTTCGCGAAGCGTTCGATACCTGGATGAAAAAGGCGCACGACAAAGCAGTGACCGATTATTCCTTCCACTGCATCATCACCGATCTTGGCAGCGCGCAACTCGAAGAGATGGGCCAGCTGATTCGCGAGGGTGTCACGAGCTTCAAACTTTTCATGGCTTATCCGGGCGTATTCATGCTCGACGACGCCTCGATTTTTCGCGCGATGTCGCAAGCGGCGAAACACGCGGGATTGATTTGCATGCACGCGGAAAATGGCGGCGCCATCGACGTGATCGTGCAACGCGCGCTCGCCGAAGGAAAACGCGCGCCAAAATATCACGCGCTCACGCGGCCCGTCACCGCTGAAGCAGAAGCCACCTCGCGAGCGATTGCGCTGGCGGAAATGGCGGGCGCGCCTGTCTATATCGTTCATCTTTCCTGCAACGAGGCGCTCGAAAAAGTCCGCGAAGCGCGTGACCGCGGCCTGCCCGCGTACGCCGAAACTTGTCCGCAGTATTTGTATCTCTCGCTCGAAAATTTCGACGTGCCGGGATTTGAAGGAGCGAAGTACGTGTTCACGCCGCCGCTCCGCGAGAAGTGGCATCAGGAAAAACTGTGGCAAGGGCTGGCGCAGGATACTTTGCAAGTGGTTTCCACCGACCATTGCCCATTTTGTTTCAAAGAGCAAAAAGAATTGGGCAGAGACGACTTCACGAAAATTCCCAACGGCGGCCCGGGCATCGAGCACCGTCTCAGTCTGATTTACACCGGCGGCGTCCACGGAAAACGATTCTCCGCCAACCGCTTCGTCGAGCTTGTTTCCACCGCGCCCGCAAAACTTTTTGGACTGTACCCGCAGAAGGGGACAATCGCCGTGGGCTCGGATGCTGACCTTGTGATCTTTGACCCGAACCGCGAGGAAATTATCAGCGCGAAAACGCATCACATGCGCGTTGACTATTCGATGTTCGAGGGCATTCACACCACGGGCGCGCCGAAAGCCGTTTTCTCGCGCGGCAAAGCCGTAATCGACGCGGGAAAATTCGTCGGCCGCCCCGGCGCAGGCCAATTTATCCGCCGCCAAACCTATTCCCGCGTGTAGCTCTTCAGGAGGTCGGGGCCTGCCGGCGCAGGCAGGCTTTAGCCCCGACATAAAAATGCCTTCAAAGATTTTTTCCTTTCGCGCGCTTTATCCGCGTGATGTTTTCGTTTTTCGGCCGCCGAAAAATGGGGCGGCACGAAATGAAATTCATTACCGATCAAGAAAATGGAAGTGGTCATGTTTTCAGCCTTTTGGCTCTGCGAAACTGTGCGTTTGATTACCGATCAAGGATTGGGTTGTTTGAGCCGCAGCGAGGGTTGGGGCTGCGGAATCGGTCCTAAAATCGGGCCGAGCGAGGTGCGGATATTGGGCCTCCAGGGCGCGCCGACGAGCGGCGCGAATGGCAGCGAGTTCCGGTGAGAGTTCGATCGTGATCTCGGGAGGGACGGGAGCTTTGGCCGCTTTGCTCAGTTTTTCGGCGGCGCGCTGGGCGACGACGTCGGGATGTTGTTCGGCGTGCTCGAGTTCCTCGGGGGAAATTTCTTCGAGGAGCGCGGATTCGAAGATGGTCGAGGCGGGCGGCTGAGGTTGTTGATTGGCGCGACGAGAGTTATGAGGCGAGGATTTGTGGCGCGACGACTTGTGTGCAGACGTGCGCTGCGGCTCGACTGCATCTTCGCGGGAGATGATGACGCGGGAGGGAGGGTCCACCCATTCGCCGGCGTCGTTGATGCGCGTGATGGCGCGGATGGAGCGAATAACGGCGCTGGCGGTGACAGGGACTTCGCCAACGCGTTCGACGATGCGTTCGAGAGCGAAACGCATATTGAGGCGGCGTCGCCCGAGCAGGCCGGTGGCGTGGGCGTGGCGGTAAATGGTTGAGAGGCTGCGTAGTCCGTAGCTGTTGACGAGGTCGAAGGGATTGCGCCAGTTGAGGAAGTCGAATTCGATAGCGGCGCGGGAGGGATGATTGCAAAGGCCGCATTTCGCGGCGTGGCGGACGTGGCGGGCGAGGTTGACGCGATGCGTGGGGCGGTGGGAAGGTTGAGAATTTGCTGCTGAGCTGGTTGCCATTGTGTTTCTCCTTTTAGTTGACGAAAGTCGAAGATCGAAAAGCGAAACTCGAAAAGCAAAAAGCAAAGTCAAAAACCCCACCCTTCGCGCCCAAAGTTCACGGGCGCTCAGGATGGGGCACCCGCAACTGCCCCAGGTCAGTCCCGACTCAAAACGTCGGGATCGGACCTGAGCTACAAACACAGGGCCCGAAGGCCAAGACCAATTTCGGGCGAAAAAAAATCGCCTGCGATGCATTGGCCACGTGCGGGCGTACATCGGGCGATTCGTACTGGATCCCCCAAGCTCCCCTAACCGGGGCGGGGCCCCCATCTATTTTTCGAAGGGCTTATGCCGTCCGTGACCGGGGCACGAAGCTCGTCCGGCGGATTATTTAACCCGCTAAACACACGTTATCATAGTAGTAAACACAAGTCAAGGGAAATCTGAAGAACATTGAGGAAAAGAAGAAAGCACGGTCGTCCGGAAAAAGCCCCACGCTCATAAAGCGAGCATGGGGCACCCGAAAAGGCCAGACCCTGGGCTGGGGCGCGCGTCGAAGGCAACGGCGAAAAGGCGCACAGGCTGAAGCCCTCCTGCGCAGGCAGGCCCCGATCCCCTGAAGAGCACAATGCTCTGCGGCATCGCGGTGAAAATAAACGGCCGCGAGTGCGCAACGGTTGCGCGCCGAGCAACATAGGGTTTACTCTCACGTTTCAAGTGCTCACGGGTTGCGTTGGCTGTGCATTAAGTGTGTTTAAGTATCTGAGGAAACGGTCGCGGGCTGCGCCAAGCCACGGAAAAATATAAAACGGGATCGAGAACGTTGGAGGCGGAATCAATGAGGAGAAGATTTCGATGAATCGAACGCTAAGAATTCGAGCGCGGGGAATTGGAGCGCGGCTGATTGGGCGGCCAAGCTTCTTTCTGCCTAGCTTCTTGCGGCCTAGCTTCTTGCTGCTTAGCTTTACATTGCTCGCGCGACCGCTGCCGGCTCAAGGGCAAACGCAAGAACAGTCGCAACAGCACCCGCAGCAGGCTCCGGTGATCAGCATAAACATTACGCGCACCATCCAGGCGGTCAACTACCGCACCAAGGGTTCGACACGCATCAATTTTCGCGGCACGGCTCTGCTTCCGCAAGGAACGGGCGAGGCGAAAATCGGAAATAAGTCCGGAGCGATTACGATTGACGCGAAATTTGAGAATTTGTCCGCGCCTTCCCAGTTTGGTTCGCCCTACCTGACCTATGTGCTGTGGGCCATCACGCCGGAGGGACGCGCGAATAATCTTGGGCAACTGATCCTAGAGGGCGGCAAGAGCAAGCTGGTGACAACGACGCAACTGCAAACGTTCGGGCTGATCGTGACAGCGGAGCCGGATTTTGGCGTGACGGTGCCGAGCGAGGATGTGGTGCTGGAAAATATCGTGCGCGCCGACACGCAAGGCAAGGTCGACGCGGTTGCCGCCAGCTATGAGTTGCTGCGGCGGGGCCGCTATGACGACGCGAATCTGCCGCCGCTCGAGGCTTCGCCCAACGTGCCGCTCGACTTGTTGGAAGCGCGCAATGCCATGCGAATTGCCAAGTTGCGCCAGGCGGATAAGTACGCTCCCGATTCCTGGGCAAAAGCCATGGACGCAATGAATCGCGCTGAAGATTACGAAACGCGAAAACAGAGGAAGTCGGTTCCGACGGCGGCGCGGGACGCTGTCCAAGACTTTGAAGATGCAATAACCATCGGGCTGAAGCGTCAGGAAGATGAACGGCTGGCGCAGGAGCGGGCAGCCGCTGCGGAGCGCGAGGCTCAAGCCAAGGCCGCCCAAGCTGCTGACGAGGCGCAACGCGCGGAGGCGGAGAAACAAGCGCTCGAGGCGCAGTTGGCCGCGGCGAAGGACGCGCAGGCTAGAGCCGAGGCACAGGCACAACAGCAACAGGCGCAGGCCCAAGCGCAACAGGCGCAGTTGCAGGCGCAGCAGGCTCAAATGGCAGCGGAGCAGGCGCACGAAGCCGCGGTGAAAGCGCAGTTGGAGGCAACACAGGAATCGCAAGCGCGCGCCGCAGCACAGGCGCAGCAACAACAGGCTGAAGCGCAGGCGCAACAGGCGCGCGAGGCCGCCATCAAGGCAGAACAAGAACAGCAGCAGTTGCGCGCCACATTACTTGCGCAGTTCAACCGCATCCTGGAGACGCACGACACGCCGCGGGGACTGGTTGTAAATATCGGCGACGTGCTTTTCGCGACCGGGAAATACGATCTTCGGCCGGAGGCGCGGGAGCGGCTTGCGAAGCTGAGCGGCATCGTCTTAGCGCATCCCGGTTTGAAATTGGCGATTGAGGGATACACAGACAACGTGGGGAGCGAGCAGTTTAACCAGACTTTATCGGAGCATCGCGCCTCAGGCGTTCGACAATACTTGGTTGATCAGGGACTTGACGCCGATTCCGTTACGGCAACGGGATTGGGCATGAGTTCGCCCGTCGCAGACAACGGTACAGCCGCGGGGCGCCAGAAAAATCGGCGGGTCGAGATCGTTATTTCGGGCGAAGTGATTGGGACAAAAATCGGAGCGACCCCGAGCCAGCCTTAACAATCTTTAATAAGTGGCCGTAAAGCTTATTCGCTTGCGGATTTTCCTGCCAGCCATCCGCCGCGCAGTTCCGCGCGGCGGAGTCCTCGCGCAATATAGGGGCAATGCTGCTATTGTTAAGGGGGCCCCTATGCTCCGCGAACGTCTTCATCCCTCGGTCCTGAATTTTTAGAATGAAAAAGAACAACTCATCAATCGTCACGCTTTCCAGCCTTGAAGAACCAATTCGCGCAGAGCTGTTCAGTCTGGAGCGGCTTGAACAACACGCCGAAAGCCTGGCCGCGGCGCAGATTGTGA
>Ga0307373_10011821_pt1 | contig 12571 bp, 16 predicted proteins | sample OX2MG_FD_202534 | JGI IMG/M metagenome (GOLD analysis project Ga0307373, IMG submission 202534) | Soil microbial communities from Risofladan, Vaasa, Finland - OX-2 | ecosystem: Environmental > Terrestrial > Soil > Coastal area > Acid sulfate soil | place: Finland: Risofladan, Vaasa | collected...
GATCGCGCAGCACGAAGGCGATGTGGTTGCCGTCGACGGCAAGGCCGGTATAGCCGATCTTCTGGTCGAGGAACTGGGTGCGCAGCTCGTCGAGGACATTGTTGAGCTCGTCCTTCTCGACCGAACTCATATCCACCTGGTAGAGCAGGTAGGAGCCGCCGCGCAGATCGAGGCCGAGGCTCACCTGCTTCTTCGGAACCCAGTCGGGCCAGCGCAACACGCTGGCCTCGGAGAAGAGATTGGGAACGGTGAAAATGACGCCCAACGCGCACACCGCGAGGATGAGCATCACCTTCCAGGTCTGAAAATAGAGCATCGCACCTCTCGCGCCCCCGTCTCAGCGCCGGAGCCAGCTCCGGAGCTTCCCGCCGACGCCGTCATTGGCGTCGCCGACGGGCTCGGGTGTCTTCTTGTCGCCTTCCGTGTCGTCCTTGGCCGATTTCTTGGCAGCGACCGGCTCGGGCTTGGCGAGCACGCTCGTGATCGTGCTGCGCACCACCTTGACGCGGACGTTGTCCGCGATCTCGACGGTCACCTCTTGATCGCCTTCGACCTTTGCCACGGTGCCGATGATGCCGCCCGCCGTCACCACCCGATCACCGCGCCGGAGCGCGTCGAGCATCGCCTTCAACTGCTTGGCCTTCTGCTGCTGCGGCCGAATCATGAAAAAGTAAAAGACCACGAAAATGAGCGCCATCGGCAGGATGAAGGTCGTGAGCGTATCCTGCGGACTGGCACCGGCCGCCTGGGCAAAGGCGGGCGAGATGAACATCGCGTACTCCTGGGCTCGGTCAGCCGCGCTTGTACTGGACTTGCCGGCAAAGAGCAAGAATGGCGGGTCGCGTCCTGGTCCGGGACGCTCCTCAACCAGCAGGCGATAAGCCATTGACGCCCCGACGAAAGCCGCACGGGGTGGCGGCCGCGAAGCGGCGCGGGATGGCTAGAACAAGGGCCCGAGCAACGCCAAAATTTGCCGGGCCCGGTGATCCCAGGTGTGGCGTTCGGCATACCACGCCCGCCCGGCGGCGACGCGCTCGTCGATGCGACTCGACAGCACGTCCGCGATGACGTCGTCGAGCAAGTCTGGTTCTCGGGGAAGGAACGAGATGCCGGCGCCGTCCGCGGCCGGGAGGTCGAGCAGCGTCGAATAGTCGGAAACGACATAGGCACCGCGGCTGAGACCGTAAAAGACCCGTTCGTGGGCGCCGCTCCGGAACGGCATGACATTGAGCAGGAGCTTGGCGTTATCCATGAGCTGCAGGCATTTCACGAAGCCTGTCGGGCCGGTGGCCGTCACGGGCGCGGCCTCGGGCAACGTTGCCTCGACCTCGCCGCAGACCACGACGCGGCCCGCGCGGATCGATTGGAGCAGTTCCAGACGCTTCACGTTGTTGACATAGCCTTCGGCGGCGCAGGCGATCGTCAGGTCCCGGCGCGGCTCCGGCGCGATCCCCTCCGCTGCAAGGGCGCTCGCAAGACTCGCCCCGATGTCGCCTTGCGATTCCCAGCGCTGCTCGATCGCGTGTCGGAGTGCGGGCTTGAGCTCCGGGGCGCAGGGCTGCCCGTCGAGCCACGCCGCGAGCGGCGGCTCGTGCTTGATATTGCCGATGAACAGCACGTCGATCGGCCGGTCCGCCGCCGGCAGGATGTCCTGAAGCGGCGGCGGTCCTGCATGCGGAAGGAAATCGATGGCGCGTGCCGTGATGGCGAAGGCATCGAAGAACCGAAGATGCGAGGCATCGACCACCGTGAAGACGGCATTCTGCGGGGACTGGGCGAGATGGCTCACATGATGGATCGGGTTCGACTCGAAAATCGTCACCCTCGGGATGTTCCAGGCGTCGTGAATGGACAGCGGACGGCCATCCGCGGTCTGGACGTTGAAGTGGCTCTTGGCGTTGGTATCGATCAAGAAGCGCGGCCCGTCATAGTCCCTGAGGTCGCCGACGAGTCCGTGCGCCAACGGCAGGTTGGGCGCCTGTGGCACGTCGATGAGCATGCGCGTGTGGACGCCGGCGCGGCGCAATGCGTCGGCGAGGTCGCAGAACATCGTATCGATCGATGCCCGCAAGGTGAGCGTCGTCACCATCAGACATTGAAAGCGCTTCATCGTCGCCTTCGAGCGAGCACCATGGCGTGCGTGCGAATATCTTTAGGCCGCGAGACTCAGGACGACCCGGTATCGGCGCGAAACCTAGCATTCCGTCGCGGCCGCCGGAAGCGGCGCGGGGCACGCGCGTGGTTGACGCGGACGGCGTCGGTCGCCTAGGGTCCGCGCCCGTTCGGCCCGTCGGGATTACCCGTTCTCATGACTGCAAGCCCCCCTTTGGAGCCGCTGTTGCGGCGCATCGCCGAGGCGCTCGACCGCTTGGCGCCGCCGCCGCGGCCCGCGAGCGATCTCGCCACCGCCGATGCCTTCGTCTGGCACGCCGACCGCGAGCGGCTCGAGCCGGTGGCCGCGGTCAGCCGCGTCGATCTCGACCTGCTCCAGGGGATCGAGCGGGTGCGCGACATCCTGCTCGACAACACGCAGCGCTTCGCGGCCGGGCTCCCCGCCAACAACGTGCTGCTGTGGGGCGCGCGCGGCATGGGCAAGAGCTCGCTGGTCAAGGCGGTGCATGCGACCATCAATGCCGCGACCCCGCGAGCGCTGGCGCTCGTGGAAATCCACCGCGAGGACATCACCGGCCTGCCGCGGCTGCTCACGCTGCTGCGCGCGGCGAAGCGGCGCATCCTCCTGTTCTGCGACGACCTGTCCTTCGACCATGAGGACACCAGCTACAAATCGCTGAAGGCGGTGCTCGAAGGCGGGATCGAAGGACGGCCGGCCAATGTCGTGTTCTACGCCACATCGAACCGGCGCCATCTGTTGTCGCGCGACATGATCGAGAACGAGCGCTCGACCGCGCTCAATCCCGGCGAGGCTGTCGAGGAGAAGGTGGCGCTCTCCGACCGCTTCGGACTGTGGCTCGGCTTCCACGCCTGCGATCAGGAGACCTATCAAGCGATGGTGCGCGGCTATGCGCAGCACTATGGCCTCGGCCTTTCGGCCGATCAGCTCCGCGCCGAAGCCGCCGAATGGGCCATCACGCGCGGCGCGCGTTCCGGCCGCGTCGCCTGGCAATACATCCAGGATCTCGCCGGCCGCCTCGGCAGGACGATTGAATAGAAGCGGCGGACCGGTCTAGCCGCGCTTCTCCAGCATTTTGCGCAGCGCTGCGGTCGGCTTGTTGAAGAACACCAGCATGGTGCAGCCGTCGGGCGCGACCGGCGCGTGGCGGCTGCCTTTGGCGCGGATGACGAAATTGCCGGCGGTGCAGGCGCCCTCGTCATCGACGAGCGCGCCCTCGAGCACGAAGGTCTGCTCGAGATCCTCGTGCATGTGCTCGGGTATGCCGGCGCCGGGCGCCAGCTTCGACAGCATCGTCAGCATCTCAGTCTTGGGATCATAATAAAGTACCTTGACCTTCATCCCCGGATTGGGAGTGTCGATCCAAGGGATAGCTTCGATATCGACGAATCGCGAAGCGAGTGCGAGCGCCGTGTCCGGTGCCATGGCAAATCCTCCCTTGGACAGCAACGGGCGGAGGCTACGCGCTTCGGGCCGGGCACCGCAAGGGGACCGCCGCCATGCGGCGCGCGGCTTGAAACTGTCTCGCTGCGCTCATGGCTGCCATGCGTCGCGCGGGAAACGGCGGATTACGCGGTGCGATGCGGCGCTTCGGCGCGGAGATTGCCCGAACGTTCCTCTAGCATGTCGGCGCTCGGCACCCCATCATGCCGCAAAACAAATGAGGTGAGCATGAAAGAGCCCGAGGAGATGACGCTTGCGGAGCTCCGCGCGGAGCTGCGCGCCATGGGCGTGACGGACCGCCTGACCTCGCTCATCCTGCGCGAGATGGGCGAAGCCGAGCGGCGCCTGGAACTGGCGCAGAAGCGCGGTGGCAATGCAAAATACGATCCACTCCGGGCACAGCTCTTCGTCCTCAAGTCGCATGGCATGACCACGCCGGCGCTTGACCTCAACCGCAAGGGCAAACTCTTCATCGCGATCACGACGCGCGAGGACAGCACGCCTTCGGCGCGGACCGCCTGACATCAGTCGAGGAACGCGCGCACGTCTTCCTTGATCGCGGTGACGAGGATAAATCCGTCATCGCCGCCCGCGCCGCCATAGTCGAACACATGCGCGGCCAGCACCCCATCGACGCGTGTGCCGTCGTACGACAGCGGCAGGCTCACGCGCTTGGTCGACATCGGATCGACCTGCCCGTGCTGCAGGATGAAGACGTTCTCAGTATACATCGGCCGTTTCGTCTCGGCCATCTCCCGGTAGATGCCGACGACATAGTCGCGGTAGCCGGCCTTCACTGGCAAGACCTCGGCGACGAACCTTCCCGCAAGATCCGTGCCGCCGGCGCGCCAGAACACGCCGCCGACCCTGCGATAGCGGAAGCGCGGGCCATCTGCCGCGCCGACGACGTCGAGCACCATCACATTCGGCTGAATCACCGCGGGCAGCTCGGCGGGATCGATGTCGACCGGCGACGGCATGGATCGCCCTTGCTTCTTCCCGCGCCAGTACTGGTGCAAGAAGGCAAGGCGCGCATCCGCGATGGTCACGTCTTCTCCCATCGTTCGCTCCCGGCAAAATTATCTTTATGGTGACCCCACGATCATCCGCGCCGTTGGTAAACGAATGCTTGATGCGCCGCCGTGCGGTGCGGCGGGTCAGGGGCGTGCGGCCGCGGTCTGGGCCGGGAGATATGCGTCAGGATCGAGCGCGCGGACGCCGCGCCTGATCTCGAAGTGGAGTTGCGGCTGGCTCACAGCGCCGGTGGCGCCGACCCTGGCGATGATCTGGCCGCGCCTCACGTGTTCGCCCCGCTGCACCAACAGCGTCTCGTTATGGGCATAGGCGGTGATGAAGCCGTTGGGATGCTTGATGAGAATGAGGTTGCCGTAGCCGCGCAACTCGTTCCCGGCATAGGCAACCTCGCCGGAATCGGCGGCCAGCACCGGGGTTCCTTCGCGCGCGGCGATGTCGATGCCGTCATTGTGCGTGCCCTGTGGCCCGGCGCCATAGGCGGCGACGATGCGGCCATGCACCGGCCAGATGAAGCCCTGATCCGAAACTTTGAGCGGCGGCGGTGGCGCGGTCGCTTCGGCCGGCTTGGCCGGGGGCATCGGCGTCGGCACCGGCAACGGGGCAGGCGCAGGCGTAGCCGCAACCGTAGGCCTGGCCGCCTTCCCGGGACGAGCGGCCAATGGCGGCGGCGGCGCGAACGGCACCACCGCCACGCGCGGCGGCGGCGCGGTGAGCGGCGCCATCGCCACCGTCGCCACGGGCGCCGCCGCGACTGGCGGCGGCGCGGGACCCGCACCCGCCTGCGCCGTCGCGACCGGCGCCGGCAGGATCAGCGCTTCGCCGGTGCGAATGACATAGGGCGGCGCGAGGTGGTTGGTGCGCGCGAGCGTGCTGACATCGACCCCATTGTCCCGCGCGACGCTCGTCAGCGTATCGCCGGGTCGCACCACATGCGTCGCCACCTGGGGCAAGACGAGGCTGGTCCCGGCAAGGAGAAGGAACGGCGGCCTGAGATTGTTCGCGTCGATGATCGCGCGCAGCGGCACGCCATAGCGCCGCGACACGCCGTAGAGCGTCTCGCCGCCGACGACGGTGATGCGATCGGGATGCGGTACCGGCGGCGTCGCGTTCAGCGCCGGCGCGCCCGCACCGGTGCGCAGTTCGTAGGGCGCCGGCGGCCCGATCCGGTCGCCGCAGCCCGCAAGGATTCCCGCCGCTGCCACGGCCACCAGAAGAAAGGCGATAACCCCGACGCGCGCCATGTCGGTCACAGTTTATGCCACGCGGTGCCGCAGCGCCAATCGCTCCCCGGATCCGCGGCGATTGCGCCGCGAAACCGCATGCTTATCCCTGCTTCGCCGCCGCGGGCCGGAGTCGCGGCCGGATCAGCTCGAAGCGGCAATCGGCCGGCAGCACCCACGAGCCGGCCGAACCCAACGCGGGCATGCCGGCGTGCCCGGGGTTGAGCAGCGCCTGATAGGCACGATTTCCCACACTCCAGTGACTCTTGATGAAGGCGAGCGTGTCCTCGATCTGAGCGTCGGTGAGCCGCTCGCCAAAGGCCGGCATATCGGCGGTCAAGCCCGGCGGAAGGTAGTCGGCCAAACCATATTTGACGTAGCTGAACAGGTCTTCGTCGGAATGCATCCAGGCATGGCCGCTGTCGTCCTGGGGCGGCGCGCGCACGACGCCGTCGGCTCCGACCACCTGCCAGCCGGGCTGGCCCTCGAGTCGGGCGCCATGGCAGGCGGCGCAATTCTCCTGGTAGAGCCCGGCGCCGCGCGCCACCGCCGCGGCGTCCTCGGCATCCGCGAAATGCACCGTCTTGTCCTCACCACCCTTCAGTATGAGTTCGCCGGCCAGCACCGACAAGAACAGCGGCAGCACGAGCGCCAGCGCCGGCCACAACGCCGCCAGCGCCGCCGCTTGCCGAGGTTCAGCCGTGATGCTCATGCCGCGGTCATTTCTGCTTCATTCCGCCCATGTCCATGTTCGACATGCCCGACGAGTTCATCTCGCCGTGGTTACCCATGTCCGTGCCGGTCATGGCGCCGAGCTTCTCGATCTTGACCGTGGTTTCGATCTTGCCCGCCTTGGCGAAAGTCAAGGTCAGCGGGAAGCTCGCGCCTTGAGCCAACGGATGTTTCAACCCCATCAGCATCACGTGCATATAGCCGGGCTTGAGCGTCACCGAAGCACCAGGCTTCAGGTCGATCACGGCGACGGGGCGCATCTTCATGACCCCGTTATCGTCGATGGTCCGGTGAAGCTGCGCCATCGTGGCGATGGGGGTGCTGGCGCCGATCAGCTTGTCGTCGGTCGCGCCGTGGTTGGTGACGGTGACGAAGGCGGCCCCGGTCTGGGCGCCCTGCGGCGTCGCCCGCGCCCAGGCGTCAGTCACGGCGATCGCGGCGCTCGTGCCCTCGGCCAAGCCCGCAGGGGCAAGCCCCACACCCAGCGCCGCGGCCAATAGCGTTGCCAGCCTATGCCTATGCATCATGGCATCCTCCTCCTTTACGAACTGGTGATGAGCTTGCGCAGACGCTCGGCCATCTGGTCCGAGCTGGTCTCGTGCGTGAAGGTGGCGACGAAGTCGAAGTCGCCGGGTCGCATGACGTAGATGACCGAGCTGTGATCCATGAGGTAGCCGTTGGGCGCGTCCTTGTCCTTGACCTTGGCGTAATAGACGCGGAATTCGCGCGCAGCGTCGGCAATCTGCTCGGGCGTTCCGCTGAGCCCGATGATGTGGCCGCCGAACGCCTTGACGTATTCCGCCATCACCTTGGGCGTGTCGCGCGCGGGGTCGATGGTGATGAAGATCGGCTGAACCTTCTGCGCCAGTGGCCCGAGCCTAGTCATGGCACCGGCGATGTCGCTGAGCGCGGTCGGGCAGGCATCGGGGCAGAGCGTATAACCGAAATAGATGAGCTGCCACTTGTCGCGGTAGGTCCGATCCGTAACGGTGCTGCCGTCGCCGGCCTCGAGCGCGAAGGGGCCGCCGATCTTGATCGAGGGAAGCCGGGGTCCGCCGGTATTTCCCGGCCACAGCCCGCCGGCATAGATCAGCACCCCAAGGATGACGAGGAAGGCAACGACGCCGACCACAAGGTTCTTCTTCGCATTCATCGAAAACCACCTCCGTAATGACGAGGCGCCAGCCGAAAGCGCTCGCCGGCGCGGCAAGGCCAACGGTCCGCGCGCCACGGCTCGAGCCGTGACACCGCAGGCGGGACCGATCGAAACTCAGGCGAGAACGGGTGGCGCGCGGGGCTGGGCGAGCACGCCGGCGCTGCGCGGCGCCGATACCGTCGCAGACGGGAATGACAGCCTGAGCGGCTGCGCGGCGGCGGCGAGGAGATCGGCGGGTCGGGGCGGTGCAACGAACGTGCCCGCCGCCTGCAACGCGAGGCACAGCGGACAAAGCGCGCATCTGCTCGGCGCGGACGGCAGCGAGTGGTTCGCCGGCTGATCGACGGCGCCGCGCGCGTGGCATAACGGGAAGCCGGACCACGGGCCGAGTGCGGACCGGCCGACAGGGTCATCGGCAAGCGGCAGCGCAAGCTGCAGAACGAGCGCGAGGATGGCGGCGAAACAGCTCACGCCCCGTGTCATGCCGGCGCCCCGAAGCCGACCGAGGAGCACCGGCCTTGCCCTCACTTCGAACCGGTCGCCGTCGCCGCCGGTGCGGCGCCGCCGTCCGAACCGGGCAGGCCATGATTACGCAGGCATGAGAGCCGCGCCACCTCGCGCTTGGCGTTCGATTCGCGCGTATAGTCGGGGAATTTCCGGAACGCCTCGTGGGTGCAGTTGTCGGCTTCGCGCCACGCTTTGCTGGCGTCGCTCTGGTTCATGTCCGCCATGGCCGCGCCCGGCAACAGCAGCGCTGCCGCGAAGGCGAGCCACGCCAAGCGTCCGATGAGCGCCATGCCCCATCCCTTGCCGCCACGGCGCTCAATCTTACCCCCGCGCCGCCCGCGGCTACAAGCGGCGCTTCGCCGCTTCGCCGCGTCTTCGCTCACGGCCGTGCCGGACGCAAAGGGGTTTCGCGCGGCAGCCCCGCCAGCAGCGGGACGAAACGCACCGGACCGAGATCGTCGATATCGAAATTCTCGCCGGCGCGGCGCACGCGCAGGAGCCTCTGGTCGCGCCGCTCGGCACCGACGGGGGCCACCAGGATGCCGCCATCGATGAGGCTGTCGATCAGGTGACCCGGCACGTCGGGGGCCGCTGCGGTGACGATGATGCGGTCGAACGGCGCCTGTTCCGGCCAGCCCTTGGCGCCGTCGCCCCAGCGCGCCGTAACATTGCCCAGGCGCAGTTGGGCGAAGCGCTTCTCGGCCTCGGCCAGCAGGAGGCGATGGCGCTCGATGGTGAAGACGCGGCGGCACAGCCGCGCCAGTACCGCCGCCTGATAGCCCGAGCCGGTGCCGATCTCGAGTATCTTGTGACGCTCGCCGATGTCCAGCGCCGCGGTCATCAGCGCCACCACCAGTGGCTGGCTGATGGTCTGACTGTGGCCGATCGGCAGGGCGACGTTGTCGTAGGCCTGTTCCTCGAAGGCCGGCGGCACGAACAGTTCGCGCGGCACACGCTCGATCGCGCCGAGGACGCGCGTGTCGGTAACCCCCTCGCCGCGCAACCCCATGACGAGGCGCGCAAGCTTCTCGTTATTGACCGTGTTCATCGCATCACGGGAACGCCCGTTTGAGCGCGGCGAGCGCCGCGCCGTTGGTGAGATCGAGGAAGATCGGCGTCAGCGACACCTTGCCCTCACCGATGGCGCCGAAATCGGTGCCGGGGCCGGTCATCGGGCCGGCGTGGGCCTCTTCCTCGCGCGTCGGACCGATCCAGTAATATGGCCGCCCGCGCGGGTCGACTCGCTTGCTGAGGTTGTCGCCGATCTTGCGCAGGCCTTGCCGCGTCGCGGCGATGCCGGTCACTGCATCGGGGGCGATGCCGGGAAAATTCACGTTGATGAGCGTCTGGCGCGGCCACGGCAGCGCGGTCAGGCGGCGAATCACGTCAGGCGCCCAGGCCGCAGCGGTCGCCCAGCGGATCGTCGTGCCGTTGATCAGATTCTGGCTCATCGCGATCGCCGGCACGTCGAGCAGCGTCGCCTCCATCGCCGCGGCCACGGTACCGGAATAGGTCACGTCCTCGCCGAGATTGCCGCCGGCGTTGACGCCCGACAGCATCAGGCTCGGGCGCCGGTCGCGCAGCAGCACGTTGACCGCAAGCAGCACGCAGTCGGTCGGCGTGCCGTCGACCGCGAAGCGCCGCGGCCCGAGCTTGCGCACCCTGAGCGGCCGGTAGAGTGTCAGCGAATGGCTTGCCCCGCTCTGCTCCTGTTCCGGTGCCACCACCCAGACATCGTGCGACAGCGCACGAGCCACCTTGGTCAGAAGCTTGATCCCGGGCGATTCGATGCCGTCGTCATTGGAGATCAGGATGCGCGATGCGGCAAGATCGATGGGCGTGTCAAACATCGCCGCCGATCGCCTCCATCCCTCCCATATAGGGGCGCAGCGCTGCCGGCACCGCGACCCTTCCATCCGCGCGCTGGTAGTTCTCGAGCACCGCGACGAGCGTGCGGCCGACGGCGAGTCCCGATCCGTTGAGCGTGTTGACCAGACGCGCGCCCTTTTCGCCCTTGGGACGGAAGCGCGCCTTCATGCGCCGCGCCTGGTAGTCGCCGCATTCCGAGCAGCTCGAAATCTCGCGATAGGCATTCTGCCCCGGCAGCCACACTTCGAGGTCGAAGGTCTTGCGCGCGGAAGCGCCCATGTCGCCGGCACACAGCAGCACGACGCGGTAGGCGAGGCCGAGCCGCTGCAGCACCGTCTCGGCGCATCGCGTCATGCGCTCGTGCTCTGCCGCAGCCTGGTCGGGGTGAACGATCGACACCAGTTCGACCTTGATGAACTGGTGCTGGCGGATCATGCCGCGCGTGTCCTTGCCGGCGGCACCGGCTTCCGAACGGAAGCACGGCGTCGCGGCAGTAAAGCGCAGCGGCAGCGCCTCCTCCTCGACGATCGCGTCGGCGACGAGATTGGTGAGCGGCACCTCGGCGGTCGGGATGAGCCACAGCCCCCCTTTGGTCTGGAACAGATCGGCGGCGAATTTCGGCAACTGGCCGGTGCCGAACGCGGTCTCGTCGCGCACTAAAAGCGGCGGCGACACCTCGGTATAGCCGAACTCGCGCGTGTGGAGGTCGAGCATGAATTGCGCCAGCGCGCGCTCGAGCCGCGCGAGATCGCGACTCAGGACGACGAAGCGCGTGCCCGAGAGCTTGCCGGCGCGGGCGAAATCCATCATGCCGAGCCCCTCGCCGATGGCAACGTGATCGCGCGGCGGGAAATCGAAACCGGGCTTCGCCCCGTGCTCGCGCACGACGACATTCGCGGTCTCGTCAGCGCCGTCGGGCACGTCGTCGGCGGGGGGATTGGGAACGGGCGCGAGCGCGGCGTCGATCGCTTCGCGCAGCCGCGCGGCCTCGGCTTCGAGCCGCGCCTCCTCGTCCTTGCTGGCGGCGACGCGCGCAAGGAGTGGGCCGGCATCGCCGCCCTTGGCCTTGGCGGCGCCGATCTCCTTGGCGATGCGGTTGCGCTCGGCCTGGAGCTGCTCCGCCCGCGTCTGCGCCGCGCGCCACTCGCGGTCGAGGGCGAGGATGGCATCCGCCTGCGGCGCCATGCCGCGGCGCGCAAGGCCGCGGTCCAACGCGTCGGGTTGTTCGCGAATCCATCTGAGATCGAGCATCGGGCGGCCCTTATATCCGGCCGCGCGCGTTCACGTCTATGGCAACGGCGCCGCGGCCGTCACGATCCGTCGCTCTCGCCTTGCGCTTCGGCAGCCTCGCGCTCGGCGCGCTTCTTCTCGACCAGCTTGCAGCAGAGGATCGAAATCTCGTACAGCGCCAAGAGCGGCACCGCGAGCGACACCTGGCTGAACACGTCGGGCGGGGTCAGAACGGCCGCGACGATGAACACGCCGACGATGGCATAGCGGCGCTTCGACGCGAGCCATGACGACGTGACGAGCCCCACCCGCGCCATCAGCGTCAGCAGCACCGGAAGCTGGAACGCCAGGCCGAAGGCAAGCATGAGGCGCATGACGAGGGTCAGGTACTCGCTCACCTTGGGCAGCAGTTCGATCGGCAGATTACCGTCGCCACCCTTTGTCTGAAAACTTAAGAAAAATCTCCAAGCAACGGGAAAAATGACATAATAAACAAGAGAACTGCCGAGGATGAAGAGCGCCGGCGTGGCGACGAGGTAAGGCAGGAAGGCCCGGCGCTCGTTGCGGTAGAGGCCCGGCGCCACGAACAGCCAGAGTTGCGTCGCGATGACCGGAAAGGCGAGGCAGAACGCCGCCCAGAACGCGACGCGAAGATCGGTGAAGAACGCCTCGGTGAGATCGGTGTAGATGAGATGCTGCCCGGCCTGATTCCCCATCGCGCGGTACAGCGGCTGGGCCAGGAAATTGTAGATCGGCTTGGCGAAATACCATGCCGGCGCGAACGCCACGAGAAAGGCAATGAACGAATAGGCAAGGCGTCGGCGCAGTTCGATCAGATGATCGAGCAGCGGCATGCGGCCTGACTCGAGTTCCTCCTCGTGATCGGTCATCGGCCTTCGTCGGCCTCAACCGGTCGAATCCGGCGCGGGCGCGGGCGATGGCTCGCGCGTGGCCGTCTTGGTCGTATCGGACGCCGACTCGGTCGCAGGCTCGGCCGTCGCGGCAGGCGATTGGGGCGGAAGCAAGGCCGCCGGCTGGGACGCTGCGCCGGTCAGCGCATGATCGTCGAAGGCGCCGTGGAGTTCGCCAGTGGGATCGATCGTCTTGGCGATCGCTCCGTTGATGTCGAATTGCGTCGCCTTCTCGACCTCGCGGTGCACCTCGTCGAGTTCGGCGTCACGCACCATCTGCTCGAGATTGCCCTGGAATTCGTGCGCGATGGCGCGCGCCTTACGCACCCAAGTGCCG
>Ga0307373_10011823_pt1 | contig 12570 bp, 12 predicted proteins | sample OX2MG_FD_202534 | JGI IMG/M metagenome (GOLD analysis project Ga0307373, IMG submission 202534) | Soil microbial communities from Risofladan, Vaasa, Finland - OX-2 | ecosystem: Environmental > Terrestrial > Soil > Coastal area > Acid sulfate soil | place: Finland: Risofladan, Vaasa | collected...
TTGAGGTCAAGTTCTGTTTTGTAGCCGCGTACAACGATGGTCATCCTTCGCTTTCCTCTTCTTTCATCACCTGTTCAATACACTGCTTGATCTTCTCAGCGAGGCGTTTACTTTGCCGCCGCCCAGAGATACGCGCCGCCATACTGGTAATCACGCTCACCAAGTCATCGACCAATTCATCGCCCGTATCACTGGCAAAGATCATCTCCAGGTGTCTGCCCTGCGCTTCTAGCAGGGTTTCAATGTAGTGGCTGCCAAAGCGCGTCAATCTATCGCGGTTCTCAACCACAATGGTTCCTATGCTGGTATCGGCTAACAGCTTTTCCAGTTTCGGACGTTGGTCATTGAGTCCCGATGCAATCTCTCGCACTTCTTTGGAGACCTGATAGCCTTTGGCGGCGGCGTAATCTTTCAATCGCTGCATTTGGCGATCAAGATCATCCTTTTGGCCGAGAGAAGACACTCGCGCATACAAGGCAATTTGCATCGCCTCTTGTGGTTGAGCTGGTTCCCGTATCATCACGGTACCGGTATCCAGTTGATAGGCGTCGAGCTTGCCAGACTTCCACCAGCGATAGGCCGTCGTGTAGCTGACGCCCATCTTTTTTGCATAAGCGCTTAATCTCATAGGGATAGAATAGCACAAACGCCTATGAATGTCAACACTTTGTGAAACGAGTTATCACCCTCTCTGTGTTCATCTTGCCTTCATTATTGCATCCACACGGAGGAGGATGATACATGCACTATATCATATCAAATGCGATGGGCGGTGTGGCGGCCCAGGTCATTGTGCCAGTGGAGGCCACGCACCCTCTCCGGTTGAGAGGTAATAGCGCGCTCAGAGCCGATTATCTGAGGGCTGCGCGCATATCATTCACAAGCTGCTCCGGCGTTCCTGGACGCCCGCGCAAGTGTAATGCTGGCGACGCGGGCGAAGATACTATGTCTACCACGGGGCGGAAACCGGCGCGCACCATGCCAGCTTGCGAGGGCAGGTTATCGGCGTCGGCGCCGATCCAGGCGTGGCGCAGGCTCATAGCGTGCAGCGCGCGCACGATGTAGGCCAGCAGGGCAGCGTAGAGATGCTGCCCGCGGTAGGCTGGGAGCGTGGCGCAATCCCAGATATAGGCAGCGTCGGGAGCCAGATGGATGTTCAGATCGAGTTCTCCGATGTTTTCTTGATCGAACGTCACCCAGCCATAGGTTGCAATCTCGCCCTCGATCTTGCCGCCATAGCAATGCTTGTCCGCGCTAAAACGCTGCTGGACAATTTCCGCGTCAGCGCAGCGCATGGCCTGGGCAAGTTCTCCAGCATCTTCCGGGCCGAGGCGCAGAAAGGTCGCTGGCAGGAGTGGATCGGGCGCAGTCGGCAGCGGCCGCACCAGATCCAATAACCAGAACGTTCCTACCGGTTGCCCCTTCGGATCGGACGGAAGTGTCATGCCAGCGCCTCCTCGGTGGGGACGCAGGCTTTGCGCCGCGACAATTCCTCGATGGCGTCCGCCAGGTGACTGTCCTCGATGCTGTAGGCTTCCTCCGTCGCGCGCGGGCGATCAGCGCCGGGAAAACGCTGGAAGGTGGTCAGCGCTATTGAATTGTACGCCATCAAAACCTCCTTGAAGATTTCAGTGCGTTACCATGCCGCGCGTAACAGCGTTTCGAGCTGCGCGGCGCTGGCGATGGGTTTGGGGTTGTTTTGCACGGTGCGACTTTGAAACGCGAGTTGTGCCAGTTCGGGCAGAGCGGCTTCCGTTACCCCCACATCGCGCAAGCGCTGCGGCAAATGCATCTGCCCGACGAGGCTGTAGACGCGCCGGGCGGCTTGTTCGGCCATCTCCTCGTCATCGCGCTCGCCGCGTGCGATGCCCATGGCCTCAGCGGCTTGCGCCAGTACGGGCGCCTCCGCGTCGCTGTTGAAGCGTATGGCGTGGGGCAGCATGATGCTATTGGCGATGCCGTGCGGCACGCCCGCTGTCCCGCCCAGGACATGGCAGATGCCGTGGTGCAGCGCCATTACTACATGCGCCAGCGCGACTCCCGCCAGGTGCGCCCCACTCAGCATCTCCGCGCGCGCCAGTTGATCGCTGCCATCCGCGTAGCAGCGCGGCAACGAGCGCGTGATGATGTCGATGCCGCTCAGCGCCGTTGCCGTCGAGAGCGGATTGCGCGTGATCGAGTACAACGCCTCGACGCAATGCGCCAGCGCGTTGATGCCAGTAGATGCGGTAATTACCGGCGGCAGGTGGAGGGTGAGCAGGGGATCATAAATCACCAGCTTGGGCGCGGCCCTGGGATCGGAGACGGTGATCTTGCGCGTCTTGTCGCCAAATTGCCGCGTGATGCCATAAACTGGCGTCATCTCTGATCCCGCGTAGGTCGTGGGGATGGCGATCACCGGCACAAGTGGCTGAGCGGTGGGGAACGCGGCGCGCGCTGGTTGTATTGTTTCATTATTACCCGTCTCCCCGACGGGATATTCGGAGCGGGCGCGGCGTCGCTCTTCCAGGGCCAGGCTGACGGCTTTGGCGATGCCCAGCGCGCCGCCGCCGCCAAGAGCGATCACGGCATCGACCTCGTGTTGCTCGGCCAGCGCCGCGACTTCGGCAACCTGCGACTCGTGCGTATGCGACAGCGCGGAGTCGTAGACGGCGACCAGGCGATCCCCTAACGCCCGCGCAATGCCGTCAATTGTGCCGTCCCGGCGCAGCGAGCCGCTTGAACAAAGCAGCAGACGCCGCCAGCCGAATGGCTCGACCAGATCGGCCAGCCGGGCGAGCGCGCCCGCGCCAAAGATAATTTCCTGCGCGTAGCCGGTATAATGATACTCGTTCATGGCTGCAACTCTCTCCGAAAGCGGCGCCATGCAATGGACAGAGATAGTACCATACACAAAATCTCACTTCTTTGTAGGTTCCATCGTAGTATATCATATAGGGGTATTATTGATGTTTGTTACGCCAAAAAGGAAAGGTCAGTAAGTGGTGAATACGCGCAGTGAACGCACCAGGCTGGGGCTGCTCTGTCTGCTTTTGCTCGTCATGTTGGGCGTTCTCGTTTTTGCCGCCGTCAATACCATTCAGGCGGCGCGCATGTTCCAACAGCAGTATAAAGCCGTCAAAGCTGGAGATGTGAGCGCCATTCATCCCTGGATGACTATTCATGTGATCGCCAATATCTACCATGTTCCCGAAGACTACCTCTATAGTTCGCTCACGCTGAAGGATTCTCCGGCCCTCCATCATGCAACGCTTTACGAGATCGCCGGGCGGAAACGCCAGCCAGTCAATCAAATTATCCATACGCTGCAACAAGCCATTTCGACGTATCGTCGCACACATCCCCGTGGCCCCACCCCTACACCGACGCCCAGAGCGCGTCAAGCGTCGCCAGCGCCGGGGAGGGTACACACTTGAACGAATTTATCATCGAGGCGTTACAGCATTACGGATATCCTGCCCTCTGGCTGATCATTTTCCTCGCCGCCGTTGGCGCGCCAATTTCGGGCAATCTGCTGCTCTATGCCGCGGGAGCATTTGCCGCTTTCGGTGATTTTAATGTCTTCATCCTCTTTCCAGTCTCGGTGAGCGCCGCCGTGCTGGGCGACAATCTTGGCTATTACATCGGTCGGCGCGTGGGGCTTCCTCTCCTGGCCTGGTTCGAGCGGCAAAAACGCTTCCGCTTCATCTCACCGCAGAGAGTGGAGCAAGGCCGCGCGTATTTGAGGCGCAGAACGGGCTGGGCCGTCTTTCTGACCCGCTTCCTCATCGTGGTGTTGGGCGGCCCCATCAACTTCCTGGCGGGCATCGATGAATATCCATACCGTAGCTTTCTCTTTTGGGATGTCAGCGGTCAAATCCTGGGAGCGATCATCCCGCTGGGACTTGGCTACGCTTTTGCCGAAAGCTGGGAAGAAGTGGCCGGCATTCTGGGAGCTTTTTCAGGACTGTTTCTCGCGCTGCTTGTGGCGCTGATCGTCGCCATCGTGTTTGTGCGCAAGATACACCAGAGCCGCAAGGCCAGGGCCGAGGCTGCCAGCGCTGCAAAGGAGAGCGTACTCCCAGTCAGTGAAGCGACCCCGCTCAACGGCGCGCTCCCGGTCAGTGAAGTGACCTCACTCAATGGCTCACTCCCGACGAGCGATGGGTTTCCGCTCAACGGCGCACTCCCAACTGTGGATGAGGCTGTGGGACATAATACCGGCCCGTCAACCATTCCTTCCCTGGGAGAACCACTATGAACGCAGAGCAAGCCGACGAGAGGGCGGGGCAAGCCCAGGAGAGGGCGGGGCAAGCCCAGGAGAGTCAGGAGAGGGCGGGGCAAGCCCAGGAGAGTCAGGAGAGGGCGGGGCAAGCCCACGCCCCTACGATCCTGATCCTCGCCACACATACGGGGGGCGGACACATGAATCTCGCGCGGGGTTTGCAAGATAGGCTCGAGGCAACGTATAACGTGGTGATTGCCGATCCGCAGCCTGCCAGCGTCGATCACTGGTACGCCTGGGTCAGTCGCCACTCTTCGCTCTTTTTAACAGCGCAATATACCCTGAGCGACAATACTTTCGTCTCTTTGTGCTTCCAGCGCATCGCCGCGCTGCTGAGCAGCAGAGCCATCCAGAAAATTATTGAGCAAGTTCGGCCTCAATTGATCATCGCGACCCATGCTTTTCTGTCGTATGCCGCGGCACGCGCCAACGAACGCTGCCGCTCATGCATCCCGCTCGTCTTTCAACTGACTGACCTGGGAGAGCTACACATGACGTGGTTTGCCGAGAAACACGCTGCTGCCTACCTGGCGCCCACGCGCGAAATCTTGGCCCAGGCGCTGGCGCAGGGCATCGACCGCGACCGCCTGCACCTGACCGGCAGGCCGGTGCGCCGCCAGTTCAGCGCTGCCGCCGCCACAGAAAGAAGCGCAACGCTCGGTAATCTGGGGCTTGATCCTGACATCTTTACGGTCTTTCTCCAGGGCGGCGCGAAGGGATCAGCCGGGGCTGACCGCATGATAGACCGTTTATTGAGCGCGGACGTTCCCATGCAAATTATCCTGGCCGTGGGGAACAATAAAAGCATGGCAACGCGCTACGCTGGTAATACGCGCGTCTATACGTTGCCCTACACGGAGACGATCGCTCCCTATATGGCGGCAACTGATGTGATTGCCGGGAAAGCGGGGGCAAGCTTCATCTCCGAAGCATTCAGGTTAGAGAAACCTTTCCTCGTCACAGCCTATATTCCCGGTCAGGAAACCGCGAACCTGCGCTTTATTGAACAGCACAACCTGGGCTGGGTCTGCCTGGAGACAGCAGCGCAAACAGCCTTGCTTACCAGCCTTGCCCGCGATCCGGCCATGATTGCCGACAAGGTGGAGAGTATCCGCGACTACAACGCCTGGAATGAGCAGGCGAACCAGCATATTCGTTCAGTTATCGATCAATTGCTCGCCCATTCATAGGGGCGCAATGATGAATGTTACTACGAGACTTCGTTTTTCGTGGCGCGCCAGTTGACGGTCGGCAGAATCAGTTTGTGATCGATCTGGTCGCGATGTTCGATAGCAAGTTTGATCAGCGATTCAAGGGCAGGCCCATCCAGATAATGCGGCTCAAGCCCCAGCTCGATGAGCCGGGTATGAGCCGCGTTATAGTAATGCTGCTCCGCCTCGACGCGCGGATTGGGAAGATGCCTGACCTGGGCCTCCAGACCAAAATGTCCGCTTTGCCGGGCGACCATCTCCACCAGTTCCAGCAGGGAGAACTGTTCTGTGATCTGGTTGAAGACGCGGTACTCGCCAGGCGCGGGCGGCGTGTTAAGCGCCAGTTCAATGCACCTGATGGTATCGCGCACATTGATGTAGCCGCGCGTCTGCTGGCCTTTGCCATAGACGGTGAGGGGATAATCCACGGCGGCCTGGACGCAGAAGCGATTGAGGGCGGTGCCGTAGATCTGATCGTAGTCGAAGCGCGTTGCCAGGCGGGCGTCTTGCGTCGTCTCGTCGGTCTCGAAGCCATAGACCACGCCTTGATTCAGATCCGTGGCGCGCAGCCCCCAGATCTTGCAGCAGAACATGATGTTGTGACTGTCATGAACCTTCGAAAGGTGATAAAACGAGCCAGGTTGTTTGGGGAAAGGCAAGACATCCGAACGACCTTTATGGTGAATCTCGATAAAGCCCTCTTCGATATCGATATTCGGCGTGCCATATTCGCCCATCGTTCCCAATTTCACGAGGTGGCAGTCGGGTGCGTATTCTTTGATGGCATACAGCACATTGAGCGTTCCCACCACGTTATTCGTTTGCGTATAAACGGCATGTTTGCGGTCAATCATGGAATAGGGAGCGGAACGCTGTTCCGCAAAATGCACCACGGCTTCGGGTTGGAACTCGCGGAAGACGGCGGCCAACGCTTCATAGTCCATCGTATCGCCGACACAGAAGCGCATCTGCCGCCCTGAAACGGCTTGCCACAGAGCGACACGGTCATGCAGCGTCTGGATAGGCGTCAGGCTATTGAAGCCGCGCTCAAGGTCAAATTGCCTGCGCGTCAGGTTGTCGAAGATACAAACATCATGCCCTTTGGCGGACAGGTAAAGTGACTGCGGCCAGCCGAGGTAGCCGTCGCCACCCAGTACAAGAATACGCATAGTAACTCCATCACGGGTATACTTCACGGGCCATCCTCCCTCCACGATAAATCGGGAGGCCACGATGGCCCGCCAGGGATTTTGTAGGGGCCTGATTGATCGCGCCCATGACTTATGATATCACTCGGTTCGTAAGGCGACAATCGGATCGAGACGGGCCGCGCGCCGCGCCGGGTAATAGCCAAAGATGATACCTATCGCCGCGGCGAAGCCGAAGGCCAGCAGCACCGCTATGGGAGACAGTACAAACGAGCTTTTCGTGAAAAAGGCATAGGCGAAGCCGCCGCCGATACCCAGCAGGATGCCCACGATGCCTCCCAGGATACTCAGCATGATCGCCTCGATGAGAAATTGCGTCAGCACATCGCGCGGGCGCGCCCCGATAGCGATGCGGATGCCGATCTCGCGGGTGCGTTCCGTGACGGAGACCAGCATGATGTTCATGATGCCGATGCCGCCCACTATCAGCGAGATCGAGGCCACGCCGACCAGCAGAATCGTCAGCGTCTGGCTGGTTCCTTGCACCGTTGCGAGTATCTGCGACTGATTCTGAATGGTGAAATCGTCATTCGCCGGATTGGTAATATGGTGGCGCTGCTCTAAAAGCTGCTGCACCGCCGTCTGTACGTTGCTCACCTGCCCGGCACTGCTCGCTGTGACGTCAATCGAGCCGACGAACTTGCTGCCGCTGAGTTGCTGCTGAGCCGTGCTGAACGGCACATAGACGATATCATCAGCGTTGCCGAAGCCACCGGATGCTCCTTTAGAAGCCAGGACACCCACCACGGTAAACGGCACGTTGCCGATGCGAATCTGCTGGCCGAGTGGGTCAACGCCCAGTGGGGTGAAGAGGTTATCCGCCACGGTTTGTCCGATCACGGCGACCGCGCCCTGGCTCTGCTCTTCCCCAGCCGTGAAGAAACCGCCTTCTGACATCTGCCAGCCATCGATCTGCTGGTAGTCAGGATAGACGCCCTGTACCGACGTTGACCAGTTCTGGTTGCGGAAGATCACCTGCCCGTTGGAGTTGATGACCGGGCTGACGGCTGAGACATTGGCTACTTGCGACGAGATGGCATCGGCGTCGGCCTGCGTCAACGTTTGCTGAGTACCCGCGCCCGCGCGCACGCCGCCGCCGCTGCTACTGCCCGGCCTGATGATGATCTCAGTCGGGTTCAAGCCAGAGAGGCGTTGATTGATGGAGGCCGCGCTGGCTTCGCCGATGGAGATCATCACAATGACCGCACCCACGCCGATGATGATGCCCAGCGAGGTGAGCAGGGAGCGCGTTTTGTTGGCGCGCAAGGACTGTAATGCGCTCCGGCAGCTTTGATAGATGCCCGATAAGCCGCGCAAACGGCGGCGCTGCTGTCGCTTTCTGGGCGGCTTTCTGCCAACGGCGGGCGGCCTCGCCGCCCGTAGGGGCCGATTTATCGTACCCGACACACCCGCTTCGCCTGATGCGCCGGTTTCAGATTTTGGCATGTTCATACGTATCACCCGTTTCTGACCGCGTGGCCGTTTTGCGCAAGTTGCTGCTGCGCCAGGATAGGCGCCGGATTCTCGATATCTTCAATGACCAGGCCATCGCGGAACTTGATCTGCCGTCGGCAATAGCTGGCGATGGTGGGATCATGGGTCACGAGGATCACGGTAATGCCGCGCGCGTTGAGCTTTTGCAGGATCATCATCACTTCGAGGCCCGTGCGGCTGTCCAGGTTGCCGGTTGGCTCGTCGGCCAGGATCATAGCGGGCAGCGTCACCAGGGCGCGCGCGATAGCCACGCGCTGCTGCTGGCCGCCGGAAAGTTCCGCCGGTTTGTGATCGGCGCGTAAACTTAACCCGACCATCGCCAGCGCCTGCAACGCGCGCTCGCGCCGTTCCGCCGTTGGGAGTCCAGCATAGACGAGCGGCAGTTCGACGTTCTCCAGCGCGTTCATACGCGCCAGCAAGTTGAACCCCTGAAAGATGAAGCCGATCTTGTGATTGCGAATATCCGCCAGTTCGTTCGTACTCATCTGGCTCACCGGTACGCCGTCGAGGATGTAGACGCCGCTGGTGGGACGATCGAGGCAGCCGAGCAGGTTCATCAGCGTCGATTTGCCGGAACCTGACGGCCCCATCACGGCGACGAAATCGCCGCGTGCCACCTCGATATCCACGTTGCGCAGCGCGGGTACCACGTTTCGTCCCAGGTAGTAATTCTTGCTCAGCTTCTGCACGCGAACGATAGGCGGCTGTGCAGTTCTGATTACTTGCCCGCCTGTCTCCGTTCGCGCCTGCAGCCTCTTCGGGGAAGAGGTAATCATCGCGTGTTCAACTCTCCCATTGCCGTTCTGTTCCACAACCTCTACCCTCCGCTTCCAGTTCTGGGAAAGGCGCCGCCGCCGCCGAAGCCGCCGCCGCCTAAGCGCGTTCCACCGCCGGTTGTGCTGCTGCTCGTCGTTGTTGTCGTCTGGCCGCCCGTCTGGCCGATCACGACCTCGGCTCCAGCGTTCAAGCCGGAAAGAATTTGCGTGTATTGCCCATTAGTCAGGCCGGTCGTCACCAGTACTGGTACAAGTTTGCCTTTGACCAGCTCGACGACGATGCCGCGGCTGCCAGAGGCGGTCGAGGTTGTGCCGGTGGCAGAAGTGGAACTTGAGCCAGTGGTAAGAGATCTGAGCGCGGTGCGGCTCAGTTCGCCATTCTGGATAGCCGTGCTTGAGAACGAAAGCGCGGCGGCTGGCACGAGCAAGGCTCCGATGCTCTCAGCCGTGGTGATGTTGACCGTTGCCGTCATGCCTGGATAGACATGCGCGCCGTTGAGGCTTTGCATATCGACGGCCATGTTCACGGTATAGCTCACGACGCTGGAAGTGGTCACGCCCTCGGTATCGATGCTGGAGACGCTGGCGCGGAACGTCTGTGAGGGATAGGCGGCCACGGTGAACTGCGCCGGTTGGCCGACACTCACAGAGGCGATATCGGCCTCGTTGACCAGCGCCGTGATCGTGAGGCTGCTCGAATCGACCAGCTCGATGAGAGCCGATGAACTGCTCGAACTACCAGACGAACCGCTGCCTGCTGTTTCGCCTACCGCGCCATTGATGGCGACCACTGTCCCGGCATGAGGCGCGGTGAGAACGGCTTCTTGCAGGTTATCTTTGGCCGTCTGGTACTGCGTCTGGGCGCTGGCGACCTGCTGATTCGCCGATGTCACCTGGTTGGACGCCGAATCGACCGCGCTGTTGGCCTGGTCCAGTGCCTGATAATATTGTTCTTCCGCCAACTGCGTGCAGTTGGGAGGCGGCGATTTCTCGGTCGAGCAGGTATTGAGCGCGCTTTGCTCCTGGTAGTAGGCAATCGTGCGCGCCGTTCCTTCTTGATTTTCGGTATTGCCCAGGCTCTGCTCTGCCGTTCCAACCGAGGTTTCGGCGGAGTTGAGGCTCTGCTGCGCCTGATTAAGGGCGTCTTGCAGAGAAACGCTGCTCAGTTGCGCGAGAACCTGCCCCGCTTTGACGTGCTGACCAACGTGGACATCGATCTTCTGGATGGTTCCCGAAGCGGAAAAATTCATATTATAGACCGCGTTTGCCGCGACCGGCCCGGTGGCGGACGTTGTCACCACGATATTGCCGATCGAGGCCGCCGCCTGGGTATACTGCACAGGCGTGGGTCTGGTGAATTGCATGTAGGCGAATACGCCCCCGCCGACGAGAACAATCAGTAACGCGATTATCACGGCGGTAAGTACCCAGCGCCGCCGCCGCCGCACCGGCCGTAACGCCGGAGGCATTTCCGACAGCTCTATGCTATCAGTATCGCTGTCGATGAGCGGCCCCAGATCGAAAGATATTTCCGCTGTATCTACTTCTCCTGTGTCCGAGCGTATTCCAGGCATATCCTGTGTTTCAGACATAGCATATTTCTCCTATTTCATTACGATGTTGATTTTGTACTGGTTGGTAATTTCAAAAGGATCGTCACGGTACGGGCGCTGACTACGCCATTGCTGCCTGTCGTGCCGGTTGCGGTCAGCGCCATACCGGTTTTCAGCGCGGCGGCGGTGACGCTGCTGGTCTGCAAAATCTGTGTTTGCGCGGTGATAGCCACGCTATAAATGGCTCCGGTGGTATCCGTGAGCGTCAGAGTATTGCTGCTTATCTGGCTGACCGTGCCGATCAGGCCGCGAAAGTTGCTCGCGCTGCCCGGCTGTCCAGCGCCAGGAGCGCCGAACTGCCCCCGCTTGAAGCAAGGGTTGCTGCCGGAGAATCCTGCCCTGGGGGTTCCGCTAAATTGGGGAAAGCCGCCGCCCCTGCTCGCGCTCGCGCTCGCGGTCGTTACGGTGATGCGCGTCGCGATGAAGGTACTGTTGGCATTTGAGCCAACTACCATGACATATGTTCCCTCTTTCAGGGACGTGGCCGGGATAGCGCTTTGCTGAGTGAAGCGCGTGGAGCTTGAGTACGTGAGCGTGACGTCTTTTCCTTGCTGCGTGGCAATTACCAGCGTCGTGCCGTTGATACTTTGCAGCGTGCCGGTGGTTGCGCGCCCGCTGCCGGCTATCTTCGTGCGCGCTTGCGCGCACGCGGTGGCGGTGGCCGAGGCGGACGATGCCGTGGAGGTACCAGCGGCAGCAGAATTGGAGCCACAGGCGGCAAGAATGACTGCGCCCAGGAAAAGAAAGAGCAGGCTCGCCAGTGTCTTGCCTCGTATCCGAAATATACGCATAACATCAGTTCTCCCTTGTATTCGTTATCGAAGGGGGCCGGTTGATCGCGTCCTGATCGTACCCTCTCAGACCAGGACGGGCCACAGCCCTTATCGTAGGGGCGTAATTCATTGCGCCCTGGAGCCAGATTGATCGCTCCCTACGGGCAGTGTAACAGGAGGGATATAAAGCCCTTGTTAAGTTTTGGGCCAGGCGGGGAGAAACTGTAAGAAATGTGTAAGATATTGACAAAGAAAAGATTAAGAGCAATCCCTCGCGATTGCCCTGGCCGCTAAATGCTCGTCGTGGAAAGCAGCGCCGTAAAGACGCTGCCCTGCCCTGGTGTACTTTCGGCCTGTACCTGGCCGCCGTGCTGCTGTACAATGGCGGAAACAATAGATAGACCAAGCCCGGCCCCTCCGTTGTGGCGCGAGCGCGAGGCATCGACGCGATAGAAACGCTCGAAGATGCGCGGCAGGTCGGCAGGAAGGATACCAACGCCGGTATCCGCGACGGTGACGCTGGCCCAGGCAGCTTTCGCATCTGTATCATGGTTGTAGCTGATTGTCACCGTCACCGTGCCGCCTGGATGATTGTAGCGAATGCCGTTTTCGACCAGGTTGCTGAACGCGCGCGTCAGCAGCGAGCCGTCACCATGCACGACGACGTCTGCCTCGTTGACCAGGTGTAAGGTCACATTTTTCGCGTTGGCGACAGGCTGCAGGTCGTGCATGACCTCTTCGAGCAGTGGTCCCAGGCTGACTTCTTGAGACAGCAATGGCTGCTGGCTGGTTGCCAGGATCAGCAGGTCGGCGACCAACCGCTCCAGGCGCGTCAGCGCGCGTTCCTGAGTGAGCGCCATCGAGCGGTAATCCTCCAGGGCGGCGTTTTCATCGGACATCACCACTTCGAGATTGGTGCGCAAGGAAGCCAGCGGGGTGCGCAGTTCATGGGCAACGTCGGCCACAAAACTCTCTTGCAGCGCAAAGGTATATTGTAGCCGTTCCAACATGGCATCAAAGGTATCGGCCAGTTCCTTCACTTCGTCTTTGGGGCCGACCAGGGCCAGGCGCGTATCCAGCGTCTTCGCGCTGATTTGCTGCGCAGCCTTGCTCACCTTGCGCATTGGGCGCAGGGCGATGCCAGCCAACCAGTACGCGCCCGCGCCGCCCAGTAAAGTGACCAGCCCTAAGCCCATCAGCGAGATGCTTTGCAATTCAAACAGCAAAGACA
>Ga0307373_10011824_pt1 | contig 12569 bp, 8 predicted proteins | sample OX2MG_FD_202534 | JGI IMG/M metagenome (GOLD analysis project Ga0307373, IMG submission 202534) | Soil microbial communities from Risofladan, Vaasa, Finland - OX-2 | ecosystem: Environmental > Terrestrial > Soil > Coastal area > Acid sulfate soil | place: Finland: Risofladan, Vaasa | collected...
TCGGCACCTTGTCCATCACCCTAGCGCTCCACCGCTTTCTATCTCGGCTGACTTTCGGGTTGATGCGCCTGACAAGCGCTCTCGGCATCGAAGCCCAAAAACTCACTTTAACCACGGGCTGCTAGGCTGCCACGCTTTACTACATTCACATAGCGGCGCAAGAAGGTATCCGTTGGGCGCTCTTCAACGAACGAGGCGCAGAGCCATCCGAAATCCCTGTGGGGACAACCGCCGCTGAACTGCCACGAGGCCATATCCAACGGCGGCCGATGACTTATGGAAAAGCATTCTGCCTCAGACTCACGCCGGAGCAAACCCCTTACCGCCCACGGAACGTTGTCAGAGGCACCAACCGTCCGGACCTCTGGACAAACCTTTATATGTCCGATCCTGCGGAATCACTCCCTGCATGGCTTGAGCTGCGGCTGCCCCGGCCGCCAGACTTCAACCAGATCCAGATTACTTTTGACACGGACTGCAACCGGCGGCACAAGCAGGCGCTGTTCCGAGTTGCGGAGTGTGTGAAGCGCTACGACATCGCTGTCGCCACGACAGCAGGATGGAAAACAATTGCCCGACAGGACGGCAATTACTTCCGGCGGCGCGTTCACAATTTTGATCGACTCCACTCCGACCGCGTTCGCATCGACTTCCACGAAACCAACCGTGCGAAATCGGCTCGGGTCTATGAGGTAAGAAATTACAACGAAACGTAATACGAGAATCCTCGCCTGCAAATCAGAGTTCCACCCCGGGCCCCAAGGGCGCCATCGCAACGGTAATGTAGGGATTAAAAACCTGGTCTTTGTGTTCCCGGGCGAACTTCCACATTCGCTTGAGGAGGTCCCGACGGACTTCCGCCAACTCTGGCGAAAGCGGTGGCCACGGCACGTCGCGCGTGTTTTCCAGTCCACGGCCCACTTCCACCTGCGCCCGTGCCTGTTTTACGTCAGGGAATGCCAGGTTCACCATTTCGTGCGGATCCTGCTTCAGATCATAGAGTTCGTCGTAGTCAAAGCCGTTATAAACGTATTTATAGTCGTGGGTCATGACGATCCGCTGAGTGTAATAGAGCTCCACACCGTTGAGCTGCTCAAAAATGGCTTCCCGCCAGTTTGACGGCCGTTCGCCGCGCAGCCACGGAAGCAGGCTGTGGCCGGACATCTGAACTTGAGAAGACGGAATTCCCGCCGCATCGAGAAAAGTCGGCGCGTAATCGGTGGTGGAAACAAAAGCATCCAGCCGCCGCCCGGGGTTCGCAATTCCACGCGGCCAGCGGATGACGCACGGAATGTTGTACCCCTCGTGGAAGCTTGGAACTCCCTTGGCCCACAGCCCGTGCGCCCCGGCATAGTCGCCGTGGTCGGACGTATAGACGACGATGGTGTTTTCTGCCTGGCCGGTTTTTTCCAACCCGTCCAGCAATTCCCCCAGCATAGCGTCCTGCATGGTAAGCTTCGCCCAGTAGTGGGCAATCGACTGGCGCACCTCGTCGTCGCTGAGCTGCCACCAGTATTCGTAACGCATGCGTTGGTAGATGCGCGGCTTGTCCTCCAGAGTATCGCGAAAACTTGCTGGCAGTTCAATCGACTCCGGATGGTACCTGTCCACGAAATTCCGAGGCGCCACGTAGCGATCGTGGCCTCCGCTGTTCGAAACCATCAGACACCAGGGCTTGTCCCCACCGGCCAGCTTCTGCATGCCCTCCATGCCCCGCCGGACGATTTCATAATCGCCGGTTCCTTCATAACCCTTCGGGCCCCGTGGAGCGTAACTGCCATAGAGCTGCGTGTTTCCCCAGCCGGGTCGCAAAACTTCCCCGGCCCTGCGCGGTCCCGTCTCGTTCAAATCCGCCCGCGCCCTTTCCCACGCCGCAGGACGGCGCATCCGGCCCGGAACAAATTTCATGTGACCCGGATTCAGGTTGGTCCAGCCGTGGTCTTCAGGAAACTGATCACGTGCCACATGCCATTTGCCGGAGTACGCCAGGTCGTACCCGGAATCGCGCAGCATCCGGCTGAAATAGGGGAGCCCGGGATAAGGATTCGCGTGGATGGCTGTATCGGTATCAACGTTGTTAAACACACCGTGTTCGCTTGGGTAGAGGCCCGTCTGGAAGCTGGCGCGCGAAGGACAGCAATGCGGTGCAGGACAATAAGCCTGGGTGAACATCACGCCTTCCCGGGCCAGCCGTTCGACGTTTGGGGTCAGGCACGGATGGTCCGGCAGCACGGTGGCTCCCTGCTGCTGGTCGGGCATGAAGATCAGAATATTGGGACGCTCGCCCGCCTTGGGTGCTTGAATCTGCGCTTTTGAGTCGGCCGGTTTCAGGAAACTTGCGGTCGTCATCGCCGCGCCGCTTTGCAGGAATTTTCTCCGCGTCAGTTTCTCCATCGCAACCCTCCAAATATCGCCGCGTCGGCCCGCAAATTACACCTTGCGAGCCTCCAACCCCTTCCACTCCTTGCGATAACCGCCGTCCGGGTCAAACGTAATCACCGAATAAGTACCAGGCTCGCGCACCAGCGGTGTAAAAGTGTCTCCACTTATCCGCACCGTGTAAACCACGTCCCCGTCCGGCTCTTTCCGGACTTGAACCACCTGGTCACGCTTGCCCGGCGTCTCAATCTTTTCTAGCGTCCACTGCGCTCCATGGAGGCCGTTATCCATTTGCCTGACGGTAATCGGCCATCCAGCGTAAGGCTTCGAGCCTGATACAGATGGATCAACCCAGCGCGGCCACACCGCCACTTGCACCTCCCGTGTCTCGCGATTGCAGCGCAGAATTGAATAGCCTGTTGCACGGTTGCGTAACCCTTCAAGGCCCCCACCCGAATACTGGTGAGGGTTGGCCACAGCTAACACCGTGATGCGATTGCCGAAACCTTCCTCGTAATCGCCGGTGTTCCGCCACCCAGGCAATGAATCCTGCCCCTGATGCGGGGGAAACCAACGGCGCGGGAAGAGGTTTGAAATCGCCGGCGTGCAGACCTCATAGACCCCATCACGAAATTCTTCAACCCCGTAGTGCGACGTCGTACCAAGATGCTGGTCGCCACTCAAGTGCATGGCGAACCCTTTGCGCCATTTGCGAATGGCTTCGTTGCGGCCGGTCTGCGGCCAGCCGTCCGAGTCGTGGTCGGCCATCATCCAGTCATTCGGGGGATATTGTCCAACCGGCAAAATCGGCAGCTTGGGATCGAGATTATCGTTTGGATCACCCGTCGGAGTGGTTTGCAGGCAGGCAAACCGCGTCTGGGAGACGGCGAACTTCATCCACGCATCACCGCTCCAATCTGCCGCCCAATACTCAAGAAAATTGAGCTGACGCTGACCCAGGAGTTCCGCCGTAGGGATGTCGTCCTTCCGCGCATCCCACCGCGGGTCTTTCGCAAAGCCGTTCATGATCTCAGCCTCCGGACACTGCACCGTCGGCGAAGACTTCCATTTGCGGTCTTCAAGAATGGCGAAACTCACTCCGCCCCAAAGCAGGTCCGTATAATAGACCGTGATGCCCTGCAGCACCGGCGTTGGATCAAATGGGTCCGGCAGATGTGAGGTCTGCGTCCGTTGAGCCATGTTGACCCAGCGCGGCGGCATCTTATAGCCACCCGAACCTTCTGCCAGGTCACTGTTAAGGGGCAGGCCTGCGCGGGTTGGCCTACCTCCGCATCCCCAGATATTGCCGTGGAACATATCGTGATCGTCCGGCATGCAAACCGAGGGAATATTGCGCGTGAGGTCTCGCGTGGCCCAGCCGAAAAGGTACCACTTGCGCAGGTAGTCGTGCATCGAGGGCACCAGCAGTTCCGGATCGCGAGTCTCCATCACCCCAAAGCCGCCCACCGGTTCGTAAACCTGATCGCCCGTCCAGAGCAGCACATCAGGCCTGTGCCAGCCCAGATGCCCGGTGAACTCCGCGTGGGGAAATCCCATGTCCCAGATGCAGGTCAGCAGGCCTACGGTTATTTCGTTCCGGCCCTTGGGGTCCTTTCGAATCGTCCCTTCAAAACTGTGCTGCCGCAGTTGTCCGCCGGCATCCGGCATGGCGTAAAGCAGACGATAGGCGTAGTCTTTGGAGTCATTCCACGCAGGCACGCGGAACACCGCATTCCAGGCGTCCGGATCCAATTCTGCGGTTGCAATCGTCTTCCAGCGGTTTCCTCCGTTGCGGATCTGCAGCCGAACTTCCTTCGGCCCGTTGCCCATCGGCGGGCATTGCGCGGATAGCTTCAGCACGCCGCGGCTGACGGTGTAAAGCGCGAACAGGATGGGCCCATAGGTGCGATCGTCGTACGCGTCAACTTTTGTGCCACCGAGCGTCCAGTCAGCAAACCAGAAGCGCATGGTCCCCCCTCGCCTCTGGCCTGCCGGATAAAAGTCGTATCCCGTCAGTTTACCCAGAGGCTTCGGCGTCGGCTCAACCTTGCCAGAACTCGATACCAGCGCCACGCCTCCCTCCAGCCACGCACCTGGGACCTGACGCGCGACTTCACCAAGGGACTTTCCATTCTGGTCTCCCGCGCGAAGCGTTACACGATAGCCACTTCCCGACGGGTGCGCCTCCAGGTCCAGGCGCAATTCCTGATCGAGCTTTACGCGCGGCGCCGAGGCCTTAACCTCACCAATGAAGAGTTGTCCCTCGTCCGTTACGCCTACGTTCATTCCGCGGCCATGGATAGCACGGGCGCGATAATCATCTACAAAGCTCTTGATCCCCACGCGGAACCCGGCAAAACCGCCTTCCAGCTTTTTCGCCTCGCGCTCGATGTCGTGAAACGGACAATGTTCGGCGGAATCCTCACCGTGCTTTTCCGCACTGCCATCCAGCCGCCCCAGCCGCACGCTCATGGCCAGCGTCCCCTCACGCGCGCCTACCTCACGCGTCAGCAGGAAAACGTTGCGATCACCTCCCGGGCAGACACATTCCAGGCGCCCTTCACGAATGCGCCAGTCCTCCAGCGGATTGGTCCAGTACTCGGGCCCGGCCCAGGGGCGCTCCGCCTGCAGCGGCCAGGCGCTGTGGAAGCTGTTCTTGCCCGAGGCCGCGGCCCGCGACGGCCCCAGCAGCGAAACGGCGGTGGCGCCCAGCGCCGCCCCGCTGGACTCCTTCAGGAATGATCGTCGGTCAATTCGTCGGCTCATTTAAATACCCTCCCCTTCGGGGACCAGAGGCAAGGCCGCAAAGCAATATGAAAACCTTTCCGACCCTCTGGCTCATGAAAGTAAAATACAGATCCCCGGCGCTGCCGAGGCTTGTTGATTTCTTTAACGAGGTGCACATTTCCCGCAATTGATCTTCTACCGATACAGGCCATACGGTGGCGGATTAACTGTAGGATCAGATTGTCCAGGCACCACTTCCAGCCTTCCTTCAACCTGTGTTACGACCGGTTTGTCTTCCCCGGCTTCCACGATTCGCGACTTCAACCGTTCGCGAAGTTCATCCAGGTCGGAGCGATTGCTGAAATCGTCCCAATTCCCAGTCTCTCGACGGCCCACAAGATTGATGAGTTGATGCGGATCGGTCTGCAGATCATAGGCTTGATATTCCTGGTAAGTGCTGCTGTTCGGGGCTGCCATACCGTCTTTGTTGGGATCAATCGCGCAGTAGGTCCACTTGTCCGTCCGCAGAGCCCGGCCGATCGCCGACTCGGCAAACTGGATAAAGGCTTCCTGCCGCCATGACCTTCGTCCCTCCGGCGACCTCAGAACCGGCATAAAGCTCCTGCCCTGCATGGAGTCAGGAATCTTCACGCCAGCCGCATCCAACAGCGAGGGAGAAATATCAACCATGCTGACCACGTCAGGAATCATCCCCGAACCGTCGAATCCAGGACCTTGCACCAGCAGCGGGATGTGGATGGAACTATCGTGGGGAGTACATTTCCATTCCGCATAAGTCCGGGTCAGGAAGTGGTTGCCATGATCACTCAGCATCACCACGATGGTGTCCTCTGACAGTCCCTGTTCAGACAAGGTCTTCAGAAGCACTCCGACCGAATCATCGATCGCCTTGATGCCTCCGTAGTAGTCGGGAAGCAGTTCCTGCCACATGCCCGGCAGGGCTTTCAAGTCCTGAGGGACAAAGGGATTGACATACTTCCCCGCGTACTTTTTGGGGGGAACGGGTCGGTCCGCGTCATTCTGTTCGTGGGGTTCCAATTGCGACACAACCAGCAGAAAAGGTTTTTCGTGCTTTTGCTTGAGGAATTTGACGGCAAGCTGCGTGAGATAGTCGACGCGGTAGGTCCCTTCGTAGTGGATCACCTTCCCATCGGCGTCCCACAAGTTGCCTTCGTACGGATGGGTCGTCAGTTCAAGGACGTTTGCGGCCTGCCATAGATCGAGAAATCCACCCCGATACCGGGGCGGAACATACCCAAGTCCATTGCTGCCGAGAGGGTCAACCTCCGGGCTGTTCGCGGTGTGAGGCGCCAGGTGCCACTTGCCAATGTAATTGGTCGTGTAACCCTGGCTGCGCAACACCGTGGCGAGGGTCGTCGCATCAGTCCGTAGCCCGGGACCCAGTTCCCAAACCCCATTCCTGGTTCCATATTGGCCTGTAAAAAGGCACGCACGCGAGGGAGAACACCAGGGTTGATTCGTAACGGCGTTCTGAAAAGCGGCCCCCCTCCGGGCTATCGAATCGAGGTTGGGAGTGACGCCCATGGGGTTCAGGCCGTAGGCGCCAACGCAATCCCATCGAAATTGGTCCGCTATGACGATTAAAATGTTCGGAGGCTTTCCCGGCTGGTTCCTTTGTGCCGCTCCTTCTGCATTCCTGGCTTGAGCGTTGAACGCCATCGCAGGCACGGCAGCCGTAGCAGCGGAGCGTTTCAAAAACTCCCTCCGCGTTGTTGCCCTTGCACCAGGCCGCCCCGTCGAATCAACCATCGCTGTTTTTCTCCATGAAGGCTTGCCTCAAGGCCAATTCTTCACACGCTTGAACCATCCTGAAGGAAACGATCATATACCAACCGCAGGCCCGAATGCAGAACGAAATGCTCCCGGGCCGCCACTTGCTCTTCGCTTGCCGGGCCAGACTCACTTTCCTTTCAACCAGGACTGCAGGATGGACAGCCTCAGCTCTCCGCGATCAGTCTCTTCAGATAGACCATATCTTCACGGATTTCCCGGTCGCGCTGCTCGCGCCCCAGGACAGGCTCAATCGTAATCGGCCCTGTGTAGCCAAGCTTTTTCAAACCCCGGATCAGACGCGGCCACCCCACCTTCCCATGTCCGCAGGCGACCTGACGTCCCAGATAGCGCGGATTGGTGGGATAAAATCCGTCCTTTGCGTGGACACCGATGACATATTTCCCAATGACATCAAGCGAATCTACCGGACTTCCTTTCCCGTAGAGGATCAGGTTCGCCGCGTCCAGAACAACCTTCACGTTGTCCATGCCAGTATCCAGAATCGTCCTCAGCAGAGTCACCGGGGTCTCCTGACCGGTCTCGTTCACAAGCGTCTGCCCGTTTGCCTTGCAGTGGGTGGCGATTTCGCGCACCGCCTTCACTGTAGGTTCGTACAACGGGTCACTGGGAACTTCCGGAATGTAACCCCACTGATTGAACGTGACTGGAATGTTCAGCCGCTGGGCAAAGTCCGAGGCGCGCTTAAGGTGATCAACGCGCTGCTGGCGGTAACGTGAAGCCACCAGCCCGTAAGTGAGCGGACCTTCATCCAAGTCGTATTTCTGCTCACCCGGTCCTGACGACACGAGGGCCGTAGCCTCAATTCCGTTGCTGTCGAGCGCCGTGTGCAGACGCCTGGCCATGGCGGTGGAAAAGTCTGAGGTGCTCACATGAACCGTGGGAATCCCGAACGAGCGGACGTATTCCATCACCTTTTCCGGTTCGCTGGTTGCACTCACCAGCAGTCCCATACGCATGGGATTCGGCTCGGCGGCTCTGGCATTCCTGAAGTTTCCCGCGCTCGCAACAGACGCCGCAGCCACCGCCTCCAAAAATCGCCGCCTATTCAGACTTTGCATCGATTCCTCCTTCACCTTCTGTGCCCAATTGAATTCATCGCCGACTCGCCACCGCTCCGGCAAAACGCTCCGCCATTGCCGGGCGGGCGGAGCAAATGTTTCATTGTAAGGGCCTGATCTTATCACCGACCAGTCCCGGTGCGATCAGCACCACCACAGGACAAACTTTACCAAGCGAATTGTCCACTGGGTATGGCATGCGGTTCAGAAAAGAAGATAGCAGGTCGGGAAACATGTGCTACTGGATTTCCGGGAGAAGGACTACCCGTTCGGTCCATGTGCAAAACACCGGCACAATCCAAACGACGGGCAGGAACTCTCCGCGCTGAGGCAGGACGTGGCAGAGTCCAAAGAATGCCAGCGGCACGAAAGATGCTGCAAGCCCCATCCCCAAAAGCCAACACCACCCGAAGGGCCCGGATGAGAACGCTGGGAGGTCTACGCTCATCCCTCCGTGGAGTCAAGGGCAGGCGGACGGCATTTGCTTGAAACGATCCGGTTCGGAAGCCGCCCACCCTTGAGATCCCTATCCTGCTACTGCTTCGCAGCGGCCAGCGTCACATAATCTGACTCTGTCACATTGGCGGGCTCGGCCATAGACTTCAGCATGTCGAGATCGAAGTCCTTGTAAAGGTCAAGACAGAACACGTCCGGCACCTCACTTGATTTGATCGGCTCTACAAGAAGGTCGGCCAGGCTGCGGATTCCCTTGTGGATGGCGATGCTGTGGAAAAGCCGCGGCTGGAGAGATCCCGCCACCAGCGATACGAGCTGCATGCGGTAGCCTTCACTCTCTAGAGACACCTGCGAAGGGTGCCATTTCTGTTTCGCCCAATTCGTGATCGCAATCAGTTGTGCTGCTTCAAGGCCCAACGGCGGAGCACCCACAGCCGTCATCATATATCCGAAGCTTCCCACGTTCCCCTTCGAAGGGCTGGCGTCTCCAGTAAAGAGGATGGAAAGCGCCAGCACCTGCCGGCCCGTAGCCACCAGGTTGGCGGCTTCGGGGACGTGGTCACCTTGCTGCCCGTCCACCCCGGTCCGGCCGTTATCATTGATCATCACAACCATCGGCGCGTTTTCCGGCGTCCAGGTCGATTTTGTCCAGACCCCTGTTGCGCTCAAGCCATTGCTCATGGCAAAGCGGAAAGAAATGGATTCAACCGTACTATGGTTTGTGTTTGCGACATACCAGGGACGCTCAACCTCAACGGGCTTGTAGTGCACAACCTTGCTGAGGGTAACCCGTTGTTTCCTGGCCCACTCCGCACGTGCGGCCGAATCGGCCGGGACGGGCAAATGATGGATATTGGATGCAAATTGCCTGGCCAGTCCGAGCATGGTGAGGTTGTCTGCCGGCACACCCGACGCAAGCTCACTATAACTCTTGACATACTTCTCAACCGGAATTTCGTCGGGCTTGTCTGGAAGGTGAAACCATTTTGAGAGAAACCGGTAAGCCTGTTGCCGGTCGTCGCGCTGGTAGTTGTGCGCAGAAACCTGCGTGCCCGCATGAAATTGGAAGGCATCCTCCTTGCCATAGAGGGCGTAAAACGGCTTGACCGCGTCGTAGATATCCGACTTGACCAGCGGGGCCCGAAAACAACACGAGTCTTCCACATTGTTGATTTCAAGTGTGGGCCGAGGAGCTCGCATGGCGACAAACGTCTGATAACCCTGCCCATCCAACAACCCCGGCGCAAGCTGCTCGTAGTCCCCAGGCTCACCGGGAAGACGCTCCAATCTTCCATTCAGCGAATCAAAGCCGGCGACTGGAATGGAAACCGAAACCCTGCTGTCCAGCGAACTGAGCACGATGGTCTGGTAGCCGCCGCCGGAAAGTCCTGTGACAGCGATGCGGCTTCGATCGACGTGCGGGTTGTCATAAAGGAAGTCAAGACCGCGCCGCATGGCCAGGTAGAACAAGCCCACGCCGTTCACGCCCACCAGGTCAAGGTCCGACCCATAATAGTGCGAGTTTTCTTCCACTCGGAGCTCGCCCATATCAATAAAGCCGATACTCAGAGCAACCATCCCGCGCAAAGCCTGGTTAATGCAGAGTTTCTGTTCGAAGGGTGAGGACTTCCCGGTCGGAAAGTGGCCCAGGACATCCAGCACGGCCGGCGCCTTTCCCTCAAGATGCGCTGGCTCATACAACACGGCAGTGGAATAGAAACCCGGAACAACCTCATAGCGAAACTTGCGCAGGCGATATCCTGCCCCGGCGGGCACGGGCACCGATCCCATGTCTTCAAATTTCGGCGGAGAATCCAGCCAGGATTTCGGCCATCCATGGTAAATGACGTCACTCAAGACGCGTTGCCGGATATCATTCGCATCCGCTGTCCATTGCGCAGCGCTGGTAACATGCGGGAGCTTGGGTGTCTTGCCCATCAGAAACTGCTGCATCTGATAAGTTACAACGTCAGATGGCTGCAATTGGTTTGTCAGAAACTCGTCCACCATCCTCTGGGCACTCTGACCCATCGCAAATGTGTTTCCCAGGAGGATAAACACCATCAGGAGTAACTTCGATTTCATGGATTCTCCGTTGTCAGTAAAGTTAGTTTGCGCCGTTCAACGGTGCACGCTCCAACAAGATATGCTTTCGATATATTTCTCAATGTCCAGCCGCGTGAGCTTCAACAGCCGTGTCAGAATAACTCAATTTGTCCCTTTCTACTACAGTAAGAGATTATCGCAAGATGTTGCAATTTCTGATGGGATGAAGAGTTTTCTATCGAAGCTGCTGCAAGGTTAACCGAAGGGTTGCAGGCAGGCAGGAAGATCACGCTCCCGCGTCACCCTGCATTCTTTAACAGATGATCAGGGCTGAATATTGCTGGGAGAAGGAGCAATCTGCAGCAACGCTCTCAATCGACCTACCAGATCGGAAATTACGCGGCTTTTCCGGATTCGGAGAAGAAAGTATCGTTCAATCAAGTCGAGAGTTGCGTGGTCATCCACCTCGCCGGTTATCACCAGGACCCTCCCCACCAGACTGGGTCTTATGTCGTGGATTCCGGCCACCACTTCCTCGGGAGGCAGCGATGAACTTCTCAGGTCAAGCAAGACTGCATCAAAATTGTCTGAACTTACCATTGCCAATGCTTGCTGTCCGTCAGCGGCCACTTCACCATGGCAGCCCAGGTTCTTAATCAGGGTCCGCAGAAGATCCCTGGAAACGGGTTCACCCTCGATCAGAAGCACTTTCCGGTCTTTGGAACCAGCCTTCATGGTAAGCACACTTACAAACTTCAACCCGTGCTCAAGCCTGGGGACCGACAGCCATCCCGGGCGCGATTGCCGAGAAAACCCTTTCTCCAACCAGGTTTGTAAAGTGATGGAGGATGGTCGTGAGCTTGATCACGGCATTTCTTTCGTGGAAGTGAAAAGCGTAGCGAATGGGAAGGATCAAAAGAAGAATCCGAAAATAACCGATCAACAGCCGCTCATGCCATGAGAATTGGGATTGTTTCGGATTTCCCTTCTTCATCAGATAGGTCAGGGTAAAATAGTCCGATTTTATTGCCAATTTTATCTGGGCATACCCGATATTGGCATTGTTCAGGATAGCCTGCCGCAACCGTGGAAACTCCAGGTCAATTGCGTTAAGAACATCCTGAAAATAAGGGCGGCTGAACTCCCGACGAAGCACTTTCTCACACAGCGTTTGAACATAAAAGATAAACAGTGCCGTTGAGAAAAGCAGGATTCCGATCGAGCAAACCATAGGCCAGTCCTTGGACGCTAAAATCGCGTCCTCCCCCTCCGATTCCCTATCGTAACCACCAGGGGCCTGAGAAGCAATGTTACGATAGTACTAGAGGGGGACCGAGCACTAGAACTTTAGTCGTATAGGCAGGCGCCACGATACACGTAAAGTTCCCTCCCAAACATAAGACTCCTCTAATACTTTATGCCCCCATGCACCCTGAGAGGGCGATACTCCACCTCGAACGGAAAGTGGATGTCCCTGGCTTCGTTGCACGGGTCAGGCTGCCCTCCTGGCCGTGCAGCAGTTGACACTGGAACGACAACGAATTCCAAAGATCGGCAAACTTCACGGAACCATCAAAGCTCGCCTGTGCTTATCTTGTGGACAAGCATTCTTATTCCATAACGCGGCCGCAAAGTAAGCGAGGGCAGGAGTTCGACCCTGGCATCCGGCGCCAGTTCAAGACGGAACTTCCGTGCTAACGTTGCAAGCAGAAGCACGGCCTCCATCATGGCAAATGAAGCGCCGATGCACTTGCGAGGCCCGCCTCCAAAGGGGAAATAGGCGAAACGCGGAGGGTCACTTTTTTGGAGAGATTCATCCCACCGCTCGGGCCTGAAACTATCAGGCTCAGGATAAAATCGCCGATCTCTCTGTGTAATCCACTGCATCAAAAAGATGTAGGTTCCCGCGGGCAGGCCATAACCGGCAATTTCAAAATCCACCACGGCCCTGCGTCCAATACCCCATGCCGGGGGATAAAGGCGCATCGATTCTTTGATCACCCATTCCGTGTAGCGCAGCCGCGGAATGTCCGCAACGGTGGGATCCCGGTCGCCCAGAACGGCATT
>Ga0307373_10011826_pt1 | contig 12567 bp, 15 predicted proteins | sample OX2MG_FD_202534 | JGI IMG/M metagenome (GOLD analysis project Ga0307373, IMG submission 202534) | Soil microbial communities from Risofladan, Vaasa, Finland - OX-2 | ecosystem: Environmental > Terrestrial > Soil > Coastal area > Acid sulfate soil | place: Finland: Risofladan, Vaasa | collected...
TCACCGAGCGTCCGCGTAACTGTCTCAAGCGTGCGCAGATCAACACCATTGGCGAGTTGATCCGTTACACCGGTGACGATCTTCTTGCGATTGCGAATTTCGGACAAAAGTCTCTCGACGAGGTCATCGAGCGCCTTGACGAGCGTGGTCTTTCTCTCGCTGGCGAGGGTTTCTAGAAAATGCCAGGAACCCCAAAGAAGGGCCGACGCTTAGGCGGTTCGGCTGCGCACCAAAAGGCGATGCTTGGCAACCTCGTTGCCTCGTTGATTGCCGCTGAGGGGATCGTCACGACTGAGGCAAAGGCGAAGGCGCTGCGTCCGGTTGCAGAGAAGATGATCACCAAGGCCCGCGCCGGAGGCGTGCACAACCAGCGTCAGGTGGTCGCGTTCATCCGTGACAAGGACATGACCCACAAGTTGTTTTCTGAGATCGGACCACGCTATGCAGACCGCAATGGCGGGTACCTGCGCATCTTGAAACTTGGACCACGTCCGGGTGACAACGCGCCGATGGCGCGCATTGAATTTGTCTGACCGGTCGTTTTACCTGGTAGCGGCGTGATCTTGTAGCCACCATGGCACAACAGACTCAATTTGACGAGAGGGCGGCCCCGAGCGGGTCGCTCTGTCGCGTGGCGTTCGGACTCTCCTATGACGGCGCAAAGTTTCACGGTTTTGCGATTCAGCCCAACAACGACACAGTCGCAGGGGCGTTTCTTGCCGCACTTGAGAAGATCGCAGGATCGGAGTTGACCTACACCTGCGCTGGACGCACCGATGCTGGAGTTCATGCGCACGCCCAGGTGGTCCACGTCGATCTCGACCGAGCGGTACTCGTGCGCCGTTACCAGCTCGAGGACCTCTCGGTCGGTACTGAGATCCCCGATCTCGCGCGGTCGCTGAGCCGCCAGCTGCTGCCCTCGATCGTGGTCTGGCGAGCAGTCGTTGTTGAACCGACCTTTGACGCAAGGAGAAGCGCGATCGCCCGTAGATACCGCTATGACCTGAGAGTTGGCGACCGGATTGATCCGCTGCTCGCAGGATCATCGTGGTGGGTGGGTTCCGGACTCGATCTTTCGGCGATGCGCCTCGGCTGTGACCCGCTGATCGGGTCGCACGATTTTGCTGGATTCTGTCGGCGTCCTCCAGGTCACACCGGCCCGATCACCCGTCGCGTGACCGAGGCGACATGGCGGGAGATTGATGACCAGGTATGGCGGTTCGAGATCGAATCGAGTTCTTTTTGCCATCAGATGGTGCGCTCGATCGTCGGCTCTCTCAAGGCAATCGGCGAGGGGAAGATGCGCGCAAGTGACATCACCGACCGCCTTCTCGGGGGAGATCGCACGGGTTCACCCCCGCTTGCCCCACCAGGTGGTCTGACGCTCATCGCAGTCACCTATCCCGATGAACTTGGCGGAACGTGGTGCTGAGGAGGGCTGTTTGCTCCGACCCATTTTGTCGCCTACGCTAGTGAGCCGGCCCATCCTCGGAAATTAATCGAGATCGGGCATAGGCGAGTCGCAAACTCTTGCGAGCAAAGGATCTTTTTGTGCGTACGTATTCCCCAAAACCGAGTGAGATCGTCCGTGCATGGCACGTTGTCGATGCCGAGGGTCTCGTCCTTGGTCGCCTTGCGACCGAGGTTGCGCGCGTTCTTCGCGGCAAGCACAAGCCAATCTTTGCCCCGCACATGGACACTGGAGACCATGTCATTGTGATCAATGCCTCGAAGGTCGTCATGTCCTCGAACAAGGCAGAGAACAAGTTCGCGTATTACCACTCGGGTTACCCGGGATCGTTGCGTCAGACCAGTTACGCAGAGCTTCTCGCGACCAAGCCAGAAGAGCTTGTCCGTCGAGCGGTCCGCGGAATGCTCCCAAAGGGTACCCTTGGTACACAGCAGCTTGGAAAGCTCAAGATCTACGCAGGATCAAATCATCCGCATGCAGCTCAGATGCCAACAGTGTTGGAATTTCCCAGCACCCGACGCGCGTCGTAAGGTCGAGGAAGAATCATGGCAACAAAGCCTCTCGTACAGTCAACAGGTCGTCGCAAGCGCGCAGTTGCCCGGGTGCGACTGCGCCCAGGTACAGGCACGATTACGGTCAACAAGCGTCCACTTGATGAGTACTTCCCGTCGGCAACGCTGCGCGTGCACGCGACCGAGGCACTGAGGGTTGCTAATCAGGTCGAGGTTTTTGACGTTGACGCGACGATCGGCGGCGGTGGTATTGCCGGGCAGGCCGGTGCTCTTCGTCTTGGCATCGCCCGTGGTCTGATCGAGCTTGATCCTGAACTCAGAGCCGCTCTCAAGCGTGCAGGACTTCTTACGCGTGATTCGCGTGAGAAGGAGAGCAAGAAGTACGGCCTGAAGAAGGCACGCAAGGCGCCACAGTACTCGAAGCGTTAAATCCTCGATGTCGACTGTGTTCGGCACAGATGGAATTCGTGGGGTCGCGAATGCACAGCTGCGACCAGAGATAGCCCTCGCACTTGGAAGAGCCGCGGCGCGCCATCTTGGATCGACTGCCTTTCTGGTTGGACGCGATACGCGCCACTCTGGGCCGATGCTGCTCTGCGCGCTAAGCGCCGGAATTGCATCAGAGGGGTTCGACGTCATCGACGTCGGAATTATTCCCACACCTGGTCTCGCATGGCTTGGCGCGGCGCGCAATCTTCCGGTTGCAATGGTCTCTGCCTCGCATAATCCCTTTCGTGACAATGGAATTAAACTGTTTGGTCCGGGTGGCGCGAAGCTGTCGCCTGATGTCGAGCGTGTCATTGAGCGTGATCTCAATACCCTGTTGCATGGCGCTGAAATCTCCGTACTTCCGGTTCCCACGGGACGCGAGGTCGGCAGTCTGTCGTTCGATGATCATGCCGGCACGGCCTACATCGAAGATCTCGCGTCGAGTGTCTCACTTTCAAACATGCGTGGGCTTCGGATTGTATGTGACTGCGCGAATGGCGCAGCGAGCACGCTTGCGCCCGAACTCTTTGGACGCCTCGGAATCGACACGGTGTTCATTGCAAATACTCCTGATGGAACAAATATCAACGATCACTGCGGCGCGACTTCACCACATCTGCTTGCCCAGACCGTGATCCGTGAGGGTGCTGCGCTTGGATTTAGCTTTGACGGAGATGCCGACAGGCTGATCGCCTGTGACCGTTTCGGAAATGTCGTCGATGGTGACGTTCTTCTTGCGCTCTTCGCGTTTGATCTTGATGATCGTAAGCTTCTCGCGGACCGCCGTGTTGTTACGACCGTGATGAGCAATCGCGGACTGGTTCGATCACTTGGTGAGCGGGGAATCTCGGTGATAGAGACCGGCGTCGGAGATCGTAACGTGACAGATGCGATGGAGCTGAACGGAGCCGCGCTTGGTGGTGAACAGTCGGGTCACATCGTGTTTCGTCGCAAGGCACTGATCGGTGACGGCCTTTACAGTGCATTGAGACTGATCGAGCTTGTCACCCGATCGAATGAGGATCTTGGAGAGTTGGCGACACGAGCCATGACGCGTATACCCCAGGTCGTTCACAACGTCGTCGTTGACGATCCATCTCAACTTGAAGCACACCCGGAGATCTTTGCCAAGGCCTCGCTTCTGGAGCCCTCTCTCGGGAATTGGGGTCGAATATTCATCCGCGCGAGTGGAACTGAACCGAGAGTGCGGATCATGGTCGAAGGCGAAGATGTCGAACAGGTCCGGCAGGTGGTCGATGATCTCGTTGAGGTCGTCGAAAGCGAGATGGCACATCGGTAGCAGCACCTTGGTCTCGGCCTTTCAAGGTGACCGATCGGTCTTGTCAGTCGGCGTTAGCCTGTAAAGACTATGTGCGGAATCATTGGACTGACGGGCTCGAGCGATGCGCTGGCAATCCTGCGGGCAGGCCTTGAGACGCTTGAGTACCGCGGATATGACTCAGCAGGCATTGCAATCGCTGATAGAGATGGAAACGGCATCACCCGACATCGCTCCGCCGAACCCGGACGCGCAATCGCTTGCCTCGGAGATCCATCGCTTGTCTGGCCGGTCTCAAGCGGCGCTGGCATCGGCCATACGCGTTGGGCGACACATGGCGCTCCAACACATGACAACTCCCATCCCCACGCTGATTGCACCGGCACAATTGCGATCGTCCACAACGGGATCATTGAAAATCATCGCGAACTCGCTGCAGCGCTTGTGGCCGATGGACATACGATGTCCTCAGCGACTGACTCCGAGGTCGTCGCACACCTCATCGAACGCGAGCATGGAGATGGTCTCTCTCCAGCCGATGCCGTGCGCGCTGCGGTGCGAGAGCTTCGCGGGGATTTTGCTCTCTGCGTGATCTTTGCCGACGAACCCGATCTGCTTGTCGCCGCACGCCGTACCTCGCCATTGATCATCGGAACAGGTGCATCGGTCGGTTATATTGCCTCTGACATTGCGGCGTTATTGCCGATGACGCGCGACCTGTGCGCACTCGGTGACAATGAAGTCGCAGAGATTCGCCCGAACGAGATCAAGGTGACAGACCTCTCGGGCAAGCCCGTTGAGCTCTCACCGCTGAACGTCACCTGGGATGTGGCCGCTGCACAAAAGGGCGGATACGACGATTTTATGACCAAGGAGATCTTTGAGCAGCCTGCGGCAGTGACCGAGACTCTGCTCGGTCGTTTTGCGGGCGACGGCGCGACAGACTTCGAGGAGCTCAGTCTTACCAAGGAACAACTCGCGGCCTTTCGACGCGTGGTCTATCTCGCGTGTGGGTCGAGTTATCACGCAGCACTGAGTGCGAGCCTCGCAACCGAGCATTTTGCCCGCGTGCCCGCTTCAGCAGAGGTGGCGAGCGAGTTCCGTTATCGCGAGGCGGTGCTTGGGCAACGGACGCTCGCGATTGTCGTCAGTCAATCCGGCGAATCTGTCGACACATTGCATGCGATGCGCGAGGCGAAGAAACAGGGAGCGACGACGATTGCAGTCACCAACGTCGTGGGTTCGGTGATGGCACGCGAGGCTGATGCGGTGCTCTATACCCGCGCAGGCCCTGAGATCGGTGTTGCCTCGACGAAGTGCCACCTTGCACAGATCGCATTGCTTGAGGCTTTTTCTTTGCATCTTGGCATATCGAGGGGCGTGATAGATGCGACATCTTTAGCGGATGCCTCAGCTGCTTTGATCGATACACCAAGATTGATCACGCACTGTCTTGACAGAGCAGAGGATTATTTTGAGATTGCCAGGAAGTACGCGCATGTCAACGATTTCTATTTTCTCGGGCGTCGGACTGGATTTCTGATCGCGCTAGAAGGTGCTTTGAAGCTGAAAGAACTCGCCTATGTGCGTGCCGAGGCCTATCCAGCGGGTGAGATGAAGCACGGTCCGATCGCGTTGATCGAGCCAGGAGCAATCGTTGTAGTGGTTGCGACACGCACCACGTTGTGGGAAAAGGTGATGGCAAACGTCGAAGAGATGCGCGCGCGTGGGGCAACGGTGATCGCCGTCGCTGAAGAGGGTGACCACGAAACGGAATCTCTTGTCGATGCGGTGTTGGTCGTTCCAAAGACGATGGAGTTCTGTTCTCCGATAGTCGACGTAGTCCCATTGCAGTGTTTTGCCTATGCCATTGCACGTGCACGCGGCAATGACCCTGACCGCCCGCGCAATCTTGCGAAGGTTGTAACGGTCGAATAGGCGCAGTTGGCGCTCGTTTACGCCCCTTTGGAGGCTGTCGCAGGCGAAGTCGAATTCAGCGACTATTTTTCACGCAATGATCGGTATCGGCATTGATGCAGTCGAGGTAGAGAGGTTCCGGGGCGTTCTTGAGCGCCGGCCAACCCTCGTCAATCGAGTCTTTACCCCTCACGAGCTCGAGTCACTGAGCGGTCGAAGCGATCCTGTGCCCGGCCTTGCGGCGCGCTTCGCCGCCAAGGAGGCGACCATGAAGGCGCTCGGTGTGGGTCTTTTCGAGATTGCATTTCGCGATATCGAGATCACCCGTCAAAGTTCAGGAGCACCTTCGCTTTCTGTGAGCGGACGCGCCAGACAGCGCGCAGATGCACTTTCAGTTGACGAGATCCACGTATCGATGACCCACACCCAGCTCATCGCCTCCGCGGTGGTTGTTATCGATGGACCGCGCTAGGAGCGATATCGCATGCAACCGGTCGTCAGCGTTGAGCAGATGCGAGAGCTTGATGCCAGAGCAATCGCAGCAGTTGGTCTTGAACAACTGATTGATCGCGCCGGGTATGGCGCGGCGATGGTGGCGCGGCGGATGCTGGGTGGCTTTTATGGCAGACGCGTTGTGATCGTGGCGGGCAACGGTCATAACGGCGATGACGCGAGAAGCTGCGCGAGGGTCCTTCGTTCGCGTGGAGCTCTGGTGAAAATTGTCGGAGTCGAAGAGGCAAGGACAATGACGATCGAGGCCGATCTTGTGATCGACGGTGCCTTTGGAACGGGATTTCATGGTGACTTCGTGGCGCCGCGAATTGTCGGCGCAACAAAGGTGCTTGCGCTTGACATTGCGAGCGGGGTTGACGCGATGACAGGGGTCGCCACCGCGGGGGCGGTGCGCGCCGATGTCACGGTGACCTTTGGCGCTTACAAGCCGGGCCTCTTTTTCAATGATGGTCCGGCTCATTCGGGAGAGATCGTCCTTGACCAAATCGGTCTTGAGGCCCAGCTCGCCACCTTCTGGCTCGTCGACGACGGCGATATCGCTCAAACCGTCCCAGAACGTTCAATCGATGCGCACAAATGGAATCACGCGATCCTTGTTCTGGCTGGCTCACCGGGAATGACCGGAGCTGCACATCTCTGTGCGCTCGGAGCACTGCGGGCTGGTGCGAGCATGGTTCGCCTTGGCGCTCCTGGAGTGGTCGCGGGTGACTACGACCTCACCGAAGCTGTCTCAATCACATTTTCGCTTACGGGGGCAGTTGCCGAAATCAGCGGTGAACTCACACGATGTCGAGCCCTCGTGATCGGGCCCGGGCTTTCGCTCAACCATGCGGTGCTCCAAGTCGCGCGCGAGATCATCTTCTCCGTCACTCGTATTCCCGTAGTCATCGATGCCGGCGGATTGAGTGCACTTGGAGAGATCAAAGACGCTGGTGATCCTGTGTTCTTGCACAACCCCTCCGTCATTGTCACCCCCCATGACGGAGAATTTACGAGACTGTTCGGGAGAGCTCCTGGCATTGACCGGATTGGCGATGCCCAAGCACTCGCGAGGAGACTCGGTGCAGTGGTGCTCCTGAAGGGGCCAACCACGATTGTCGCGGGTATCGATGGTGAGGTGTTCTTGATCAATTCGGGTTCGAATGCGCTGGCGACAGCGGGTACCGGAGATGTCTTGAGTGGCGTGATCGGCGCTCTGTTGGCCCGCGGACTCGCCCCAGCGCGCGCCGCGGCGATCGGTGCCTATTTACATGGCCGGGCGAGTCGACTGTTTCATGGAGAGGGTCTCATCGCCTCAGATCTGCCTCTATTGATCGCTCAGCTGATGGGGCCATCGTCGTATGCAACATCATCGTTACGGGAGGATATGTGACCACGATGAGGTGTCCACGTGAGCGTTGATGCTCCTGTTGCAGCGATATTTCGCCCGGCATGGGCAGAGATTGATTGTTCAGCTCTTGCGCACAACGTAAAGACGCTGCTTGGCCACGTTGCTCCGTCGGAGTTGTGCGCGGTTGTCAAGGCCGATGGCTATGGCCATAGCGCGGTTGTCGTTGCAGAAGAGGTGTTGCGTGCAGGCGCGACTCGTCTTGCCGTTGCATTGGTTGAAGAGGGTCTGATGTTGCGAGAGGCGGGCATTAAAGCGCCGATCCTGTTGCTCTCCGAGCCACGGCCACAGGCGATGCACGCCTGTGTCGCGAACGGAATTACTCCGACGCTCTATTCGATTGACGGCATCATTGGCGCGCACAACGCGGCACATACTCTCGGTGCTCGCATTGGTGTGCATCTCAAGATCGATACCGGAATGCATCGCGTCGGAGCTGATCCTCAGGACGCTCTTGGTCTCGCGCGTCTGATTTTCGAAAGCGAGGCACTTGAACTTGAGGGGATCTGGACGCATCTGAGCGTTGCGGATGCGCCTGACGACCCCTATACCGGGGTCCAGATCGCGCTGTTTGACGCAACGGTCAAGGCGCTCGAGGTCCATGGGATCACCGCTCCAATCATCCACCTTGCAAACAGTGCTGCAGCAATAGCGCGCCCGGACGCGCGCCGTGACTGGGTGCGCTGTGGAATAGCGCTCTATGGCTACCTTCCTGCGCCCGAGCTCAAAGGGAGCCTTGACCAAGAGCTTGAACCGGTGCTCTCGTTGAAGGCTCAGGTGAGTTTGGTCCGGACGCTCGATGCAGGTGAGAGACCAAGTTATGGGAGACGGCGCGCGCTCGAGCAAGAGAGCGATATCGCAGTGGTTCCGCTTGGGTATGCAGATGGCCTGCCGCGCCAGCTTGGAGAGAGTGGAGGCGAGGTGCTCATCCGTGGACGGCGTCGGAGAATCATCGGCAACGTCACGATGGACCAGGTCATGATCGATTGCGGCAGTATCGGTGAGATTGTCGCTGGAGATGAGGTTGTGCTTCTTGGTCATCAAGGGGGAGAATGCATCAGCGCCGAGGAGTGGGCGCAGAGGACCGGCACCATCTCCTATGAGATTCTCTGTGCAATCGGGCCGCGCGTTCCACGAGTTGTGGTTCATGACCGCAAATCCTGAGCAGGCGAGAGTGCCTGTGCTCGAAGCCCTGCGCCTTGAGGCAGAGAGTTGCGTTGCCTGTGCCCTCAGCTGCACGCGTTCAAAGGTCGTCTTTGGATCAGGCAAAGTTGGCGCGAAATTGATGTTTGTTGGCGAGGCGCCTGGCCGTGAGGAGGACCTCTCCGGGCTGCCGTTTGTGGGTCGCTCCGGGCGTCTCGTGATGGATCTCTTGCGAGCGGAGTTTGGTTTCGAGCGCGAGCAGTGTTACATCGCAAATGTGGTGAAGTGTCGCCCACCGGCGAACCGGAACCCAAAGCCGGCGGAGATCACCAGTTGCGCACATTTTCTCGACCGTCAGATCGCGCTCGTAGCGCCATCGCTCGTGATGACGCTCGGCAATGTCGCAACGCGAGCGCTTGTGAGCACAAAGATGGGAATCTCTGCGCTTCGAGGAAGGGTCATCGAACAGGACGGATACCGGTTACTTCCGACCTTTCATCCAGCGGCCGCACTTCGCTCTCCAATGGGCGTGCTCGAACTGATGCGAGCTGATTTTCGTCTCGGTGCCGAGCTTCTTGGTGATCTACAAAAATGACCGGTGCTCCTCTTGTTGATGAACTTCTGCTCTGTGATGAACTCGATACTCGAGCTCTCGGGGCAGCCATCGCAAAGCAGGCTCGTGCCGGCGATACCGTGATCTTGAGTGGTGGTCTTGGTGCCGGGAAGACAACGTTTGTCAAAGGATTCGTTGAGGCACTCGATCGCGACATTGGGGTAACGAGCCCATCATTCGCACTCTGTCACCGCTATGAGTGCCTCCCACCGGTCGCCCACGTGGACTGCTGGCGCATGCAGAGCGAACGTGAACTCGAAGATCTCGCGCTCGATGAGTTGCGCGACGACGGCTGGGTAGCGTTGATCGAGTGGGGAGAGCGCTATCTCGAGTACTTCGGATCCTCGGTTTTGGTCGTGTCGCTCTCCGCCGAACAAGATCACCGTGTCGCAAGACTCTCCTCGACAGCGACGCGCTGGCTCGAATGCGCAAACGAACTGGAAAGAGCGACTCGGGAGATTGGCGAGAGGCAGTGTTGATCCTCGCGCTTGAGAGCGCAACGATCGGTGTCGGCGCGGCGGTTGTCAACCAGGAGGGCGTGCTTGGCGTTGCGAGCGAACTTCCCGGAAGGCTCTCGACCGAGACGCTTCATCCGTTGATTTCGCAGGTGATGAACCGAGCTGGCGTCGCTATGGGAGAGCTCGACGCAATTGCTGTTGATATCGGTCCTGGTCTCTTCACTGGTCTGAGAGTTGGTGTTACCACCGCAAAGACACTTGCTTTCGCGCTCGGGATTCCCGTCCTCGGATTGGCGTCAACGAAGGCGCTGCTCGCTGGCGCTGCAAATGTGCAGACTCGATCGATCGCAGTGATCGACATGCGCCGATCCGAGGTGGTCTATGCCACCGACGATGCACCCGATGCGATGTCGCTCTCGACGCCGATGGCATGCGTGGAAAACCTTCGTTCGCGTCCAGAACTCTCAGGAGCTCACATCGTTGGAGATGGAGTCGGTCGCTACGCAGAGATCTTTGCAGATCTGATTCGCGAACAAGATTTTGTCGTTGGAGTCGGCGCCGATCGTTTTGTCGACGCGGGCGTGCTTGGCATGCTTGCGATTCCTGAATTGATAGCGGGAGCTGGAATCGCCGGGGCGGATCTTGAACCGCTCTATCTTCGCGAGGCGGATGCGAAGATCAACTGGAGCACGCGCGATCAGGTTCAAAAGGATGAGCGGTGAGATTCTCTCGACGAGCAAAAGTGCAACGCGACGCAATCAGTGTGGAGCCGATGCGGAGCGCAAATCTTGACGAGGTGATCGCCATCGAGAGGTCGGTGTTCAGCGCGCCCTGGTCGCGGTCTCTCTATCGTGATGAGCTCGCGATCACCGATACCAGGAGGTATCTTGTCGCGCTCCATCATGGACGCGTCATTGGATACGTCGGATTGATGATGATCCTCGATGAGGCGCATGTGACGACAATCGCCGTTGATAGTTCACACCAGGGGCGCGGTATCGGAAAGCTCCTGCTTTACCGGGTGCTTATCGAGGCAATTGCGCTTGGTGCAACATCTGCGACGCTTGAGGTGCGTGTCTCAAATACTCAGGCTCAGGCGCTCTACCACCAGTTCGGTTTCGTGCCTGCAGGGATAAGAAAGAACTACTACGCCGAGGTCAATGAGGACGGACTCGTGATGTGGGCCTACGACCTTGACAAGGAGGAGTCACGGCTGCGTCTCGGATCGGTGCGTGTTGCTCTTGAGGAGCGTGCGCTTCTTGCACGACAGAGCGAATCATCCGGGAGGACCCGATGAGCGAGATCGCATCCAAAACGCGCTCGGGCAATCTTTTGCTCGCAATCGAGAGTTCGTGTGACGAGACTGCCGTCGCGATACTGCGGTCAGGCACACAAACCGTTGCCTCTGTGGTCGCGAGTCAGATCGACCTACACCGTGCCTATGGCGGCGTCGTACCCGAGCTCGCGTCGCGCGCCCATCTCTCATTGATCATTCCACTGCTCGATCAAGCACTCAAGGAGGCAGGTTGTGATCATTTTGGAAGATCAAGAGATGGTTCCGATGCGATCAGTGCCGTTGGCGCCACCTATGGACCTGGGCTGATCGGACCACTGTTGGTTGGTGTCTCTGCAGCAAAATCGCTCTCGCTTGCATGGGGAGTTCCCTTTGTCGGTGTCAATCATCTTGAGGCACATCTCTATGCAGCACTCCTAGAAGATCCCGACATGAAATTCCCAGCAGTCGTCCTGCTCGTCTCGGGTGGTCACACTCTGCTCATCTCAATGCAGGCTCCAGGGCGTTATTCGGTGTTCGGTTCGACGGTCGATGATGCTGCGGGCGAGGCGTTTGACAAGGTGGCGAGATACCTTGGCCTTGGTTATCCAGGCGGTCCGGCGATCGAGCAGGCTGCCGGTGCACTGAGTAGTGACGCGCGCACCAAAGATCGCGTGCGCTTCACGCCACCAATGCTCAATGATGGACTTGATTTTTCCTTTTCTGGACTCAAGACCGCGGTGGTGCAATATGTCGATGCTCACCCAGAGGTGTCAAGCGCGGTCGTTGCCGCTGCGTTCCAAGAGAGCGCAATCGAGGTACTCGTCAAAAAGACCAAGCGATGTGCGGAGCTGATCTCGGCTCGGTCGATCTGTCTGGCGGGTGGGGTCGCGGCAAATGGGCCTCTTCGCGAGGTGATGACACAGATGGGAGAGCGCAGCGGTCGGCGGGTCTACGTGCCGTCTCGGGCGATGTGCACCGATAATGCCGCGATGGTTGCCGCAGCTGCCCATTACCGCCTTTTCGTCGATGGGCCCTCGCCTCTTGAGCTTGGAGCAGCGCCCAACCTCGCCTTTCCCGGTCACGGATAGGGCGCTTTAGCTGCTGGAACAGAAAACTCGAGGTCGGTGTTGCCGAGTGCCGGCCGTTTGACTAACATTGGCACTCCAAAGGTCAGAGTGCTAATGAAGCCATAGGAGGCCTCAGAAATGAAGTTGCAACCACTAGACGACCGGATCGTCGTTCGCCCAAGCGAGGCAGAGGAGACGACCGCTTCGGGTCTTGTCATTCCCGACACCGCCAAAGAGAAGCCACAGCAGGGCGAAGTCCTTGCCGTGGGCCCAGGGCGCCGCGCCGATGCGACGGGCGAACTCGTCCCGCTCGACATCAAAACAGGTGATCGCGTCGTGTACTCCAAGTACGGTGGCACTGAGATCACCATCGATGGCGAGGATCTTTTGATCCTCACAAGCCGTGACGTCCTTGCGAAGGTAGGCAAGTAATGTCAAAGAT
>Ga0307373_10011827_pt1 | contig 12566 bp, 10 predicted proteins | sample OX2MG_FD_202534 | JGI IMG/M metagenome (GOLD analysis project Ga0307373, IMG submission 202534) | Soil microbial communities from Risofladan, Vaasa, Finland - OX-2 | ecosystem: Environmental > Terrestrial > Soil > Coastal area > Acid sulfate soil | place: Finland: Risofladan, Vaasa | collected...
CGTCAAGGTCGAATCGTCTGGGCGGAGGCGGGCAAGAGCGCCGCCACCCTCATGGCCTTCTTTGATGAGTTCGGGCCAGAGCGGGTGGCGAAACTCGAGGCCATCAGCCTCGATATGGGCATCGCCTTTCAGAACGCGGTCAACGAGAAGGCCCCTCACGTGCGTCAGTGCGTCGACCCCTTCCACCTCATCGCCCTCGCCAACGAAGCAATCAATCAAGCCCGGCGCTGGGCCTGGAACGAAGAGCGCCGCGTGCTCACGAAGAGACCTGCGCGTCGCCCGACGCTCGCCGAAGCTCGACCCTACGACCACGCCCGCTGGACCAAGCACACTCGCTGGGCGCTCTTAAAGGATCCGGCCAACTTGAGCGACGAGCAGTTGGCGGTCTTGCACGAACTGAGGCGCAACAACTCGGTGCTCTATCGCAGTTGGCAGTTGAAAGAAGCGTTGCGCGACCTCTACCGCTTAGCCAACCCCGCCGACGCGCCGGCGCACCTCGAGTGGTGGTTGCGCTGGGCCAGTCGAAGTCGCATCCCGGCGTTCGTGAAATTAGCGAAGACCGTCCGCAAACACCGCGAGCGCATCTTGGCGGCAATCGAGCTCAACCTCTCGAATTCAAAACTCGAGGGTCTCAACTCGAAGATCCGTCTCATCAACCACCGCGGCTATGGCCACCACTCGGCCGAAGCGATCATCGCGATGATCTATCTCTGCTGTGGTGGGCTCACGATCGAACTACCCACGTCGAAGCTCGCTGCATGACCAGATTTCACCCACACCAACCCGAGGAGAACCATAATTAGGGCCGCATAAGTTCTAACTTGCGGAGGATATCCTTCCAGCCAGACGCGTCCACGGACGCCTCTGGCTTCTTGTCGGCGAAGGCGGCTGGTCACTGGCATGTGGTGTGGTCAGCGTCGAGCGACCAGCCTGGTTCTGGCCCTATTTACGGTCCGTTCGGCAACCGTCGCCGCGCAAAACATAGCGAACCGCAACTTTCGGGCCGATGACAAGCCACTCATCCATGAGGAGAGCGCTTCCGCATAGTCGCCGCCCAGGTCCCGGCCCCTTCTGGCACGAACGAAAGGCTGGGCGGCGAGGTGCTCGGCCAGCATCTGCAGCCCCAACTGATCGAGTGCAGGGACCATAGATACAAAACTCCGCAATCCCTTGATGCGCCGGTCGGCCACCGGGACCTTTGTGTACATGTTGGAGTCATGAATGCCCTGCTGGCTCAACGGCTCGGACATGACCCAACCCGGTGCCAGGCCGATGGTGGCGAACTTCAGGTAGTTGTCTACGCAAACGATGCCGTTGGGAATCGGCAGCACCCGCTTGAGACAATCGAATCGCCACGACAGCGCCGAACTGGCGGGGGCGTTGAGCGAGATCCGGCCCCAGTGGAAGGACCTTCGCTCGTCGTGGAACCCGGGAGCGGGCGACGGCGGCGACTCCAACGGCTCGCGAGTCTCGCGGTCGATATGCTCGAGCCCGTGGAACACCCACTGAGCGTCGGGGACGTTCTCGTACATAGTGACAAGGGATTCGACCCGGTTTGGGGCCATCAGGTCGTCGGCATCCAGCATGGCGACGACCTCGCCGGAGCAATGGGTCAGGGCGGTGGCCATCGCCGCGGCCTGTCCACGATTCTCGGTGAGGACTGTGACGATCTTGTCGCCGTAGGACTCGAGCACGTCACGACTGTCGTCACTCGACCCGTCATCGACCAGCACAATCTCGTGCGCTGCGACCGTCTGGTTGAGCGCCGATTCGAGGGCCTCGCGAAGATAGCGGCCGTAGTTGTAGTTAGTCATCGCCACGGAAACCCGCATAGCGGGAGCCTAATCCGGCGAGGGCGAGCCAAGGGCCTGTGTAGTGGGGTCAGTTTGATTCCAGCAATTCTGCGTTTGCAATGACGAATCCCCTAGTCGAGAAAGTCTACGAACGAATCATTCTTGGGGCGGAACATCCTGCAACGGGAGTAGTTGTTCAAGACCGTTCGTTTTACAGACTTGAAGGACACCGTGCGCGTTCCATGCCCGACCAAGCCATCAAGGTTCACGATTGCGCTGCCCGAAACAGCCTCGTGCTCTTCCGTCACACGCGCGATAATCGCCACCGCTCGTTGGTTCATGACTTTCGGCTTATCAAATTGTTTTGCCATGTCGGTACGCCACCTGTCTATCGCTACGAATGACGCCGCCACTTTGACGGATCGCAGATCGGTGAAATTGTGCCGTTCATAGCGAACAGTACAATGGATGGCTGTTGCCACTTTTACGTCGGGGCTTCAGATGCCGGAGGATCCGAATTGGACGGCATCGAAAACAACCTCTTTGAATGCTCGAGCGGCCACGCCAATTTGTACAGCGGGCCAGACCTGTTTTCGCCGGACTAGCGATTTCCTTCTGACCAACTACCAGGGCACAAGGGCTCCCGCGCGAGAACAATTCGTAACGTCGAGGATACGTCGCTTGGTATTTGACCTCGTCGGCGCACCGGAGCCCCTAAAGCTCTCGCAGCCAAAGGGAATCTGCCGGTCCAAGCCAAATCCCCTGGTGAAGGCGAGGAACTACAATCTCAATGGTGCTAAGCTCGGGCTAGTCTTGAACCGTGACTGGAAAGCCCGTAGTGGCGATATGGCGCAACAACTGGCTACCTCCGTCCGAAACCTTCATCCGAAACCAAATCGCGGCTCTAGACCTGTGGGACGCCCAACGAGTCGGACTTGTACGCGTATCGCCATCCATCGCCGAAGCGGATTTTGTGACAATGGCCGCCCCGAGATTGGCTCTACCGCTTCGTGGTCTACAGTGGCTGTATCCGCGCTTCTACCGAGCCGGCTTAATGGGTCTCGAGAGGGCCCGGCGACATCTGGAGCAATCCAACGTCCAACTCATCCACGCGCACTTCGGATTCGACGCCATTCTGGCCTCAGATTTGGCGCGCAGAGCTCACGTGCCGCTCGTCGTGAGCTTCCACGGCTACGACGTGACCGGGAAAGCAGGCTCCGACCTGCGCCAAAGATGGTACGAGCGAGAACTGCGGGGAGTATTCGAGCAAGCACATACTCTCATCGGGGTTTCCGACTTCATCACGGCACAACTGATCGCTTTGGGTGCGCCAGCGGAGAAGGTTGTCACTTCTTACATCGGCATTCCTGTGTCGAATCCGCCGCGGTCGAATACGGCGGATGGAATCTGCTTCGTTGGCCGCCTCGCAGAAAATAAGGGGACCGCAGATTTGTTGAAGGCCGTATCAATGTTGCCGAGTCCCTTCCGCTCGGTGAGGGTCACGATTGTCGGCGATGGCCCGATGAGATCTCAACTCGAAGCACAGGCGATTCGCTTGAGCATCAACGCTGAGTTCGTTGGTCTCCAACCGTCGTCAGAAGTAACCCGCTTCCTCGAGGGCAGCTCCATTTTCTGTGCGCCGTCAAAAACATCCGCTTCGGGTGGCCGTGAGGCCTTCGGCATGGTGTTTCTCGAGGCCGCCTGCGCTCGGCTTCCGATAGTGTCCTACCGGCATGGCGGCGTACCCGAAGCCGTCGCAGATGGGGAATCTGGCCTGCTTGTCCCAGAGGGTGACGTGGAGGCTCTCTGCGCAGCACTGGCAGACTTGCTGAGTAATCCCGAAAAGGCAACCCTCTTCGGTCAAGCGGGGCGCGATCGTGTCACTTCCCGATTCGATATCAGAACCTGTACGGCCAATCTCGAAAACATCTACGACAGAGCTGCGGCCCCATCTTCTTCGAATGGGCTCCCGTGACGAATTCTGCCGACTTGCATGCATAGAAGTAATCCTTGATGAACGGAGCGCGGAGACTTCCGGAGAGCTACCGGTCCACTTCACTTTGAGATTAGATTATTCAGAAGAGGAGCTAAGGCCTTTTCAAGTACATCCGACAAAAACTTACTGAACGGAATGGTGAGGTGATCAGCATCTGCGTAAACGTCTAAGTTTCCAATTACAACCGGACAAACACCGTTCAAGCAAGTCCATTTATACGTGGCAATTAAGTGGACGCTTGCCCCCGAAATTGCCGCTCTATCAACTGCAAGCGCGGTGCCAAAAGCGCTTCCGGAGGTATATGAGAAATTGCAAACATTTATGTTGTTGGGATGACTTGCTAAGCATGAGGGAGCTGTTTCGGTAAGAAGTGGACCCGTGCCAAGGAGAATTCGAATCGGATGGTTTGAGGCCGTTGACAATGCATCAAAGGTGTTACGAAGAATCGTGACAAAGTCACGAGTATCGTCCGCTGAGCCCTCGCTGCTGGCGGCGATTACGGCGAATGGATTAATTTTGTCGACGGCTCTCGGAAGATTTTTATGAAAATTGATACACGCATTTACTTCATTTAGATCGAAGCCCGCAATTGGAGGGCCCGGTCGGACAAAAATAGAAGGGCATCCTTGAAATTCGAATTCGGCAACTCTGAAACCAAGTTTCTTGCCAGCAATATTCAGCGCAGGGATCCAGTTTCCTACGAACGAGTCGCCAAAAATCACGACGGTTCGCGTTGCCGTCACCGATCCGTACCAACAAGGGACCGGATTTAGTGCTTCAGCATTTTTTATGTATGGATCACAAGAGCTGCGGAGGTACGCGGAACCCTGGATGTTTTGGTTCTCGAAAATCTTGGTGAGAGAGGGCACTAAGTGAGCGGGAAGGTTTGATTGTTTTATGGATTTCGCCAATATTTTGTCCAACTGAGCGAGTGACGGAACTGGTGCAACGTCACTCGACTTAGAAGATGAGGCGAAAGCGCCCATCGCGCAACCTACCGAAACGAAGAGCAAGACATTGGCGGCTATCATGAACTTCTTAAACACGTTCAATTTGGATTTATGATCTACCACTACGAGGGATGGGTTTAGCCCGCTTGTGGCGACACCGCGTTTTACTGACATTACCCGTAGTTAGTAGTTATCTCAACTTGAGGGCTCAAACTCCGGTCCCGCTGGCCATACTTAGTGCGAGGGCGGAAGCGAACCTTGAACAGTATGTATGCACACCGTACTGCGTCACGAAACTGAATTTTCTTTCCCTCTTCTGCGCTGCGCCCTACGTAGCTAACAGGGACCTCGTAGGGTCGAAATCCGGCGCGAAGCGCCTCCGCACTAATTTCCGTGTCGAGGCCAAAACCGGTCTCCTCAAGATCGAAACTCCTCAGAAGAGGTGTGGGCAAGAGCTTCAAACAGGTGTGCATATCCGAGATCGCTGATCCAAAGAGCAGATTGGCCATCGCGGTCATCGCCTTATTCCCAACCGAATGCCAAAGACTGGGGTGAACAGTCCCGAAGCCAGACATGCGACTTCCGTAAACAATTTCCGCTCGTCCAGAAAGCAAAGGGGTCACAAGGCGGGGAACGTCGCTTACGTCGTATTCGAAGTCAGCGTCAAAAATCAACACGTGAGAGCCAGTGGCGGCGGCAATGCCGGCGCGCACTGCGGCCCCCTTTCCAAGGTTTGTCGTATGGTGAATCGAGACGAAACGCGAATCGTCAATTGACTCAAGGAGGTCTCTCGTAGCGTCGGTGGATCCGTCATTCACCACGACAATTTCAAGCTTCTTACCAGGAATGTCTAAAGATAAGAGCTCGTCAAGGACCTTCAGGATGGTTCTGTCTTCGTTATACGCCGGCACGATTATAGAGAGGCCAAACGGGGTCAATTGGGCAGTGGACCCGGCGGACATTAGTGTTTTGAAACTAAAGGTAGAAGCGTTATCTCCATCGTTCATATCCTCCGGATTGGCCCCTGCATGGGAAACTCTCCCACAAGTGCTCCTAATTGTCAATCGCGAGTGATTCCGTAGTGTTAATTCCGTGATTTCATAGGGCGAGGCGCACCTCCGGCTCCCCTTTTCGTCACGGTTCTTTAGAGTAGTTTTAAACATGCCAGATTCTGCCAATGAGCGCTTGACGGTGGCAGTGCTAGGCGTGGGATACGTGGGGTTGCCAACGGCCGTGTGCTTGGCAAGTTTCGGACACCGCGTTCAGTGCAGCGACAGCGATAAATTAAAAATCGACAAACTTCTGAGCGGGGAAGTTCCAATTCGTGAGGCCGGACTACAGGAACTCTTAGACCAAGGCGACAACTTTGAGCGACTGAGCTTTACGACGTCCAACGTTGATGCTGTCGCCGGGGCGGACATTGTCTTTCTGTGTCTTCCGACGCCGCAGAGTAGCGACGGATCCGCTGATACCAGCTTCCTAGAGAACGCAGTTATCGAAATTGCGGAGTACCTTGAGCCCAACGCAATCCTCGTAATCAAATCCACGGTGCCTATGGGTGAAGCCAAAGCCGTCGAGAACCTAGTTGGTCGAAGCGATGTCGCAGTTGTGTCGAATCCCGAATTTCTTCGCGAGGGCTACGCCATTTACGATTCTCTTCATCCCGAGAGAATCGTCGTGGGCGCGCGGAAACTTCAGGTAGCGGAGCGGGTGGCCCAATTGTTTGGCTTGACTGGCGTTCCGGCGGTGCTTACGGACAACGTGACGGCCGAGACCATCAAATATGTTTCTAACGCCTTTCTTGCGGCAAAATTGAGTTTCGTCAATCAAGTCACCAATTTTTGCGAGGCGGTTGGCGCGGACAGCGAAGACGTACTAAAAGGGATGGCCCTTGATCGCAGAATCGGCTCGGGCCATATGCGTCCAAGCCCTGGTTGGGGTGGCCCATGCCTTCAGAAAGACTCTCTTGCACTCCTTGTCCTTGGAATGAAAAGCGGATTTGATTTCACGATGGTGCGCGCCGCGATCGAGGCCAACGAGTCTCAGATGGATTTAGTTGTACAGAAGGTTCGTGATGCCCTGTCGGGCTTGCTGGATGGGCGTGTGGTGGCCGTATGGGGGCTTACCTTCAAAGCCGAAACCAACGATATGAGAAACTCTCCAGCCGTGGAGATCACGCGGCGTTTGGTTGCTTATGGAGCAAGGATTCAGGCATACGACCCGGCAGTGCAGGTCGATCAGCGTGGCTTGCCCGAAGGCATCGAATTGTTTAGCGATCAATACGCAGCCTGTGCCGGTGCTGAAGCTTTGGTCGTATTAACAGAGTGGGAGGAGTTCGCGGCCGCAGATTTCGAGAAGGTCTACATAGAACTCGAAAATCCCGCCATTATCGATGGACGCAATGTACTGAATCCCAACATTTTGCGGGAACTCAACTTTTCGTACGTTGGATTGGGACGAAACTGAGGCTCTTTTGAGTCAGACAACGGCACGGCTGTTTCCACAACGACAACCTATACAGAACTTCAAGGATTCGTCATTCAATATGTCTACTCAATGCGAAAATCCGTACTCAAGCATCGGGAATACGAACTTTCTCGCTAGCGAAGTTTCTTCGGCCCCAGTCAATACTCCGGCGAGTAGACCTTATTAGTTACCGAATTCGATCCCTTGCACAAAGTTACGGGTCGAGTAGCGAATCGAGGCGCGATGTCGAGTAATGCGACCGACTCGGCTCAAGGACCCGGTCGCAAGTTGATTCCATCCGAGCGGAGTATGTACTCTCGCTTCTGCTAGCACTCAAATCTGATGGCTCAGTAAAGTGGACTGCCTTGGAAGTTTTATAAAGTGATGATTACGAACACCAACTCGCCGCCTTGACGGGCGCGACACGAAGCAAACGCCGCTAGAAGACAGCGCAAAGTCGTGCTGTTCGGACTACTTCGAAATCGTTACAAGGTTTCGCCGCCGCGACCGGAGCACTACTACTTGCGAGCCGGTGACGAGCAATGTCGCCAGCAGCTAGAGCGACTATTCCATAAGCGTGGCCACTGTTCACTTTGGTTCAAGGTTCGCTTACTGCCATCCGGACCCGTTCGGATAGTTCCTTGTCACGATCACGAGTCCGACGGGGGAATAGCTTCAATTTTCGCAATGTACACCTGCTCTGGCCGGTCGTACCAATCACCAAAATCGCAAATCACGATCGTTCGCAACTCCCGTTCGCGTCTCACAACTAGCAGTCACTGAACTGGTGCCTTGACCGCTTTTTAGTCAGCGAATCGATTTTCGGTACTTTGCGCCAGAGAGGCTGTGAGTGACTCGTCGCGACGCGAACCGCGCTCCGACTGCAAAGCGCTGCGCGGGTCCGAAACTATTGGCGGCGATGGGACCAACGAAGTAGAGACCCACCACCGAAGATTCAAAGTGTGAAGAAAGAATCGGAGTGTTGTTAACGGTCTCGATTCGAGTCCGTATTGACTCATCCAAAAACGTGATTCGGTGAACGTCGACTCGATACCCAGTTGCCGCAATCACGTGGTCGACAATCACGTTAGAGGGTTGCGCGACATCGCTCGAGAGTCGAATCTGAACACGATCACTCGTAGCGGTCGCAGTCTGCACGTTGGCGTTCACCAAAATGGGTACCTTGCCCACCACTGAGTCCTTGATGAACCAGCCGCCGGCGGGGCCAGCATGGGCCTTCGTCTTTTGTAGTCGCCAACTCATTGGCAAGTAATGGAAAGCGAGAGGAGCATTACAGAAAAACCACGAATACCATCCAAGGCCAATGCCGGAACTGGGAGCTCGGAGTCGGTCTCGCATACTGCGCGGAAGCCGCTGTTGGTCATGAAACTTAACTCGCGGCCCTCGCGATACGACGACCGGCCGACCTCCTGCACTCTTTAGGAGTGCAGCTAGATCGAGCGCCGACGCACCCGCGCCAACAATGGCCACATCTCGATTCTCGAACGCAGCGAGATCTGAATGGCGAGAACTATGGGTAACAAAGGAATCCGTCAGACCGGAAAGCTCCTCTGGCACATGTGCGAAGTAGCCGACGCCAACGGCAACAACTACATTGCGAGTCGTGAACTCCTCTCCGCTGTCGAGACGTAATGTGAAGCCTTCCTGGTGAGCACTTACGGACGTAACAACTCGTTGCTCGACGGCAGGCACCATTCGCTGTTGGAAAGCGAGTCCGTAGGAAATGAAAGTCTCAAGGGTCACGGGTAATCCGAGGTCAGCGTATGGAATATTCTCTTCGGCGCAATAGCGTCCAAGCGTCAACGTGCGTGACGGTTCATAGATTGACGAAGCGTATCCGTCGGACTTGAGAGACATTCCCGCAGGCATCGACGCTTTCCAAAACTCCATGGGCACGCCGATGATTCGAAACGAGATGCCCTTCGCCTCCAGGTGTGTTGCAAGCGATAAACCGTAAGGTCCGGCTCCGATGATTGTGACTTCGGAAGTCACGTTTCTTCCTCATCGGGAGCGACCGCGATGCGCCGTGACCCTTGGAACGGCCCACTCACCGCCGCCTACCGTCTCACGTCTTCGATCGCGAAACTGCATAGAAGTGCCGCCGCCGCGCACGCCCTCGCCCGAGAGTCAGCGCGCACTCTTGGCCGACGGAGGCGCGAAAGTCGTCCAGAGCGGAGACGCGACTGCGCCCATTTTGTCGTGACGCGACAGATACAAACTTGCGACGTTTCATTGCTTCCTTTACTTATCGAGAGAAATGGAATGAGTCGGGTAGCCGAATGTGGAACTGCGTCATTCAGGTCAACAAGCAGCAGAATTGAGATTGCCTCCAGCGTTGAGACCTCAGTTGCCTTTAGGCGTAGTAGTTGCGTAGGGAAATATATTAGGTAATACTCAAGTCCAAAGTGAGAGGCCCGTGAACGACAATTCTATTGGCCCGTCAGCGTTCAATCCTCTCACTCGTTGCAATTACGAAGGCGCTCATGTCTCATAGTGCGATATACCCGAGACCAGCGGTCGTATTCGTCGGAGATGAGCGTTGGGAGTCCTTCTTCCAGTTGGCGGCCATCGTTCGAAAAGCCAGGTTCCGAACCGTGCGCATCTCTGTTGGCCTGTTCGGATCGCAATCGGAGGATTCCCTCTTTGATCGAAACGTTTACCTTTCATCTCTGCCTAGTCCACAACTGTTTTCGGATATCCTGTCGGCGGAATACATTGCGGACGTTCAGCCAACAGAGAGTCTCGCAACGATGACGTACATTGGCCTCGATCTACTTCCGGCTTCCTCGCGCTCGGACATCTGGAAAGGCCGATCATTACTTATTGACAAGTGGAAGACCTCTGACGCCTTGCGCAACCTCGGGCTTCGAACGCCCGACAACCTTCTCGCTGACGTCACGTCACCGCGCGAAGCCATTGATCAACTTTCACTGCCGATAGTGCTCAAAAGACGAGTCGGCTCATCCGGAACCAACGTCGGCGTGTTCACCTCACTCGAATCTCTCCAAGAGTCCACGGCCGTACTCGATTCTCCCGATCAGTGGTTTTATGAACGATTCATTCAGGGACGATCTCTCGTCTGTGCGAGTTGCGTTAGCGATGATGGGATCGACGTCATCGCAACTTACGAAGTACTAAAGCGCACACGTTTGCATGGACCTTCAAGCGTCGTGGAGTTTCAAGGAGACGCGAGGTTGGCCGAAAGCGGAAGATTGGTGATCGAGGCACTAAACATTCGTGGATTGGTGTGCTTTGACATGATTCGAGACTCGGATGGCGTCGACTGGATTCACGACGTCAATCCTCGAGTTTTTGAAGGGTTGTCCATGTGCCAGCTTGCTGGCTACGATTTCCGCGGCGCGTACATTCGCTGCCTTTCAGGACGTGGCCACATTGAACCAAGCCGACCCCCGAGCCAACGATCAAAAGCATATGGTTTTCCGCGGGGACGGAAAGAACTATTTCGATCGACGCAAAGTGGTGCGGCGTGGCTACGCACCTTGCGTTGGTTGTGGCGTAATTGGAGACTCCTGGGCACCCGATACTTCCTCGTCTACTCGATTAAGCGCCCCTTTTCTTCAATCCAGCAACATTGGAAAACGTCAGGGATCCGTCGTCGAGCACGGTCGCCGCATTGAGAATCGACGGTTCCCGACTGAAGTCTTCCTCAGCAATCGTCGAACGTTCCGAACTCGATGGATCGAACAGAGGTCTGGAACCTGACTCCTTGGTCTTAACTTGATGCGGGCCGTTGGCGAGTCAAGTTCTCTGAATACCCCCCGCGCGCATCCGTAGCACTTGAGGCGAAATCCACAACTTTGTCACGAGCCCCTGGTGTCGCCGCGACAGGGCTAAACACTCAATGCACGGAAAGAGCGCTGTTCCAACCTGGGATCACGTCACTGACGGGCGTCCCCAACACGTCGTGCAGCAATCCGCCGTAGACGGCTCGAAAGTCGGTCGTCACTTCGAGGTTCCCGTTCGGGTCAAGGGTATTCAAGGGTGGCTGTTCTCCGTAAAGTCCACCTTTCACCGAGTTGCCTATGAGGAGCACTGGTGCCGAGGTGCCGTGGTCCGTACCGTCACTGCCGTTCGACTTCACGCGGCGACCGAACTCTGAATAGATCATGACCGTGACGTCGTTGGACCGACTTCCGGCGCTAATGCTCGTCATGAAGGCGCCGATCGCCGAGTCGACCTCGGCCAGTAGTGCGTTCTGATCGCCCTGCTCGCTACTGTGCGTATCGAAGGAGCTGAGATTCACCTCCCATACCCGCGTGGGCACGTTGGCGTTGATGAGCGCTGAGACAACCGAAAGTTGTTTGCCGAGCAACGAGCCCGTCGGCGACTTGGTGACGAGTGGACCAAGCAGCGAAGCCGTCGAAAAGAGGTCGGTGATCGACGTCGCGGCAGCCGCTTCCAACGGAACGTCGGAAGATGACGGGCGACCCAGACGCTGCAAGAGCGACGCCACCGGAGCCCACGGCAGCTGGATGCCTCCGACGTCCACCATGGACGCGACGCTCTTTTCGCCGACGAGCGCGGGGGGCAGCACCGAACCGACTCCAATCGCGTTGAAGGCACTATGCGGCTGGGTGTCGAGCCAGCGACCGATCCAACCAGACGACACGCCCGCGAGCGACGCGGACTGCCAGATGGCCATCGACGAGAAGTGCGAGAGGCTCGGACTGGGATAGCTCACTCCCTGCACGATCGCCACGTTGTTCTGCCCGTAGAGGGCCTTGATCGACGGCATGGACGAGTTAAACGCGAGGGAGTTCGTAAAGGGCAGCAACTGCGACGAGGAGAGCGCGATATTAGAGCGAGTGCTCTGATAGATCGGATCGGTGAAGGGGACCACCGTGTTCAGCCCGTCGTTGCCACCGTAGAGCGTCACGAGAACGAGAATCGGAGTATTCGCGGGCAATGGTGACGAACTCGCCGCGCTCGCCAACGACTCGAAGGAGAGCTGAGCGGAAACGGCCGCGAACATTCCGGCTCCGGTCCATTGAAGGAATCGCCGGCGGTCGAATTCGCACTCGATCATGCGCTCACCACGTACTCGGGGCTGAGCAACGCCGCCAGCGCCATCATCGAGGGAGTCCCCGACGCCGCGGCGAGCGTGCTCGCGGTACGCCTCGACCACTCGGCGACACCTAGCCAATCGGCACACGCCTGCACCATCTTCGACTTCGGCACCGAGAGCGGCGAGAGATCACCTTTCGCGACGATCAGCTGCGCTAATTCCGTTCGGTACTGGAACGAGACACCGCTGAGCCACGCTTGCCCGTACGTCCAGCCGCCCACGTTGGGCGGATTGAAGGGTAGCTGACCCATCTG
>Ga0307373_10011828_pt1 | contig 12565 bp, 10 predicted proteins | sample OX2MG_FD_202534 | JGI IMG/M metagenome (GOLD analysis project Ga0307373, IMG submission 202534) | Soil microbial communities from Risofladan, Vaasa, Finland - OX-2 | ecosystem: Environmental > Terrestrial > Soil > Coastal area > Acid sulfate soil | place: Finland: Risofladan, Vaasa | collected...
TTCACGCCCGAGAACCTGGCGAAGGCGCAGGCCTTCATCGCCAAATATCCGCCGGGACGGCAGGCGAGCGCGGTGCTGGCGCTGCTCGACCTGGCGCAGCGTCAGCACGACAACTGGCTGCCGCGCGCGGCGATGGATTACGTGGCGGCGACGCTTGGCATGGCGCCCATTCGCGTCTACGAGGTCGCGACCTTCTACACCATGTTCAACCTGCGCCCGGTCGGGCCGCATTTCTTCCAGATCTGCACCACCACGCCGTGCTGGCTCCGCGGCTCGGACGCGGTGGTGCGGGCGTGCGAGCAAAAGCTCGGCATCGCCGTCGGCGAGACGACGCAAGACGGGCGCTTCACGCTCAAGGAGGTCGAGTGCCTGGGCGCCTGCGTCAACGCGCCGATCATCCAGGTGAACGACGATTTCTACGAGGATCTCGATGCCGCCTCGACCGCGGCGCTGATCGACGCGCTGGCGCGGGGCGAGACGCCGCCCGCGGGCTCAATGCGCGGCCGCCAGGGCTCGATGCCCGAAGGCGGTGCGACCACGCTCAAGGACCTCGAATTCGCCAAGGATGGCGCGTGATGCTGAGCGACCGCGACCGCATTTTCACCAATCTCTACGGGCAGTTCGACTGGCGGCTTGCCGGCGCGCGGCGGCGCGGCGACTGGGACGGCACCAAGGACCTCGTCCTCAAGGGCCGCGATGCGATCGCCAATGAGATCAAGGCCTCGGGCCTGCGCGGCCGCGGCGGCGCAGGCTTCCCGACCGGGCTCAAATGGACGTTCATGCCCAAGGAAAGCGAGCGCCCGACCTATCTCATCGTCAATGCCGACGAGAGCGAGCCCGGCACCTGCAAGGACCGCGACATCATCCGCAACGATCCGCACAAGCTGGTCGAGGGCTGTCTGCTCGCCGCCGTCGGCATGGGTGCGCATCACTGCTACATCTATATCCGCGGCGAGTTCTACAACGAGGCGCAGCGGCTTCAGGCGGCGATCGACGAGGCCTATGAGTCGGGGCTGATCGGTAAGAACGCCTGCGGCTCGGGCTATGATTTCACGCTTTATCTCCATCGCGGCGCCGGCGCCTATATCTGCGGCGAGGAAATGGGGCTGCTCGAGAGCCTCGAAGGCAAGAAGGGCCAGCCGCGCCTCAAGCCGCCTTTCCCGGCGGGGGTCGGCCTCTATGGCTGTCCCTCCACCGTCAACAATGTCGAGACCATCGCCGTGGTGCCGACCATCCTGCGGCGCGGCGCGGCGTGGTTCGCCACGTTCGGCCGGCCCAAGAACGAGGGCACCAAGGTGTTCTGCATCTCGGGCCACGTCGATCATCCGTGCAATGTCGAGGAGGCGATGAGCATCCCGCTGCGCGAGCTGATCGAGCGCCACGCCGGCGGCGTGCGCGGCGGCTGGGACAATCTCCTGGCGATCATCCCCGGCGGCTCGTCGGTCCCGGTGCTGCCGAAATCGATCTGCGACGACGTGCTGATGGATTTCGATGCGCTGCGCGACGTGAAGAGCGGCCTCGGCACCGCGGCGGTCATCGTCATGGACAAATCGACCGACATCATCAAGGCGATCGCGCGGCTGTCGAAGTTCTACAAGCACGAGAGCTGCGGCCAGTGCACGCCTTGCCGCGAGGGCACCGGCTGGCTGTGGCGGGTGATGGAGCGCATGGTCAAGGGCGAGGCTGAGCCGAGCGAGATCGACACGCTGCTCGAGGTCTCCTACGAGATCGAGGGCCACACCATCTGCGCGCTGGGCGATGCCGCGGCCTGGCCGGTGCAGGGTCTCATCCGCCATTTCCGGCCCGAGATGGAACGGCGCATCGCCGCCGCCAAGGAAGCGGCGCAAGCGCGCCAGGCGGCCGAGTGAGACGGCGCGGGAGCGACTGATGCCCAAGCTCACCATCAACGGGATCGCGACCGAGGTGCCGGTGGGCACGACGGTGCTGCAGGCGTGCCAGCGCATCGGCATCGAGGTCGCGCATTTCTGCTTCCACGAGCGCCTGGCGATCGCCGGCAATTGCCGCATGTGCCTCGTCGAGCAGGAAAAGGCACCGAAGCCGATCGCCGCCTGCGCCATGCCGGTGGCCGAGGGCATGGTCATCCACACCGACAGCGAGAAGGCGAAGAAGGCGCGCCACGGCGTGATGGAATTCCTGCTCATCAACCATCCGCTTGACTGTCCCATTTGCGACCAGGGCGGCGAGTGTGACCTGCAGGACGAGGCGATGGCCTATGGCTTCGACCGCGGCCGCTATCGCGAGAACAAGCGCGCGGTGCGCGACAAGGATTTCGGGCCGCTGGTCGAGACCAGCATGAACCGCTGCATCCACTGCACCCGCTGCGTGCGCTTTCTTACCGACGTCGCCGGCGTCGAGGAACTGGGCGCCACCGGGCGCGGCGAGGATATGGAGATCGGCACCTATATCGAGCGTGCGCTCACCTCGGAGCTTTCCGCCAACATCATCGATCTCTGCCCTGTCGGCGCGCTCACCTCCAAGCCCTATGCCTTCGTCGCCCGGCCGTGGGAACTGACGCGGACCGAATCGGTCGACGTGCTCGACGCCGTCGGCAGCAATATCCGCGTCGATGCGCGGGGCGCGCAGGTGCTGCGGGTGCTGCCGCGGCTCAACGAGGACGTGAACGAGGAGTGGATCTCGGACAAGACGCGGTTCGCGCTCGACGGGCTGGTGCGGCGGCGGCTCGACCGGCCCTATCTGCGCCGCGGCGGGCGGCTCGAGGAGACGACCTGGCGCGAGGCCTTCGCCGCCATCGCGGCGCGGCTCAACGGCGTTGACGGAACACGCGTCGCGGCGATCGCCGGCGATCTCGCCGACGCCGAGGCGATGCTCGCGCTCAAGGAATTGATGGCGGCGCTGGGCTCGCCGCATCTCGACTGCCGTCAGGACGGGGCCGCGCTCGATCCCGCCTGCCGCGCCGGCTATCTTTTCAACACCACCATCGCCGGCATCGAGCAGGCCGATCTCTGCCTGCTGATCGGCACCAATCCGCGCGCCGAGGCGGCGATCATCAATGCGCGGCTGCGCAAGCGCTGGCTGCAGAGCGGCTTCAAGCTGGGCGCGATCGGGCCCGCGCTCGACCTCACCATCCCGGTAACGCCGCTGGGCGCCGGCCCGGCCGATCTCGCCGCGCTCGCCGAGGGCCGGCACGACTGGAGCGCTGCGCTCGCGGCGGCGAAGCGGCCGATGCTGATCCTGGGGCAGGGGGCACTCGCGCGCGCGGACGGCGCGGCGGTGCTCGCGCTGGCGCGCGGCTTTGCCGAGAGCGCGGGCTTCGTGCGCGCGGACTGGAACGGCTTCAACGTGCTGCATACCGCGGCTTCGCGCGTCGGCGGGCTCGATCTCGGCTTCGTGCCGGGGCCGGGCGGGCGCGATCTCGGCCAGATCCTCGCCGGCTGCGAGACTGGCGCGATCGAGGCGGTCTATCTGCTCGGCGCCGACACGATCGATATGCGCCGCCTCGGTGCGGCCTTCGTCATCTATCAGGGCCATCATGGCGACGCCGGCGCGCGCCGCGCCGATGCCGTGCTGCCGGGCGCCGCCTATACCGAGAAGGACGCGACCTATGTCAACACCGAAGGCCGGGTGCAGCGGGCGCAGCGCGCGGTGTTCCCGCCGGGCGACGCGCGCGAGGACTGGAAGATCATCCGCGCGCTGAGCGAGGCGATGGGCCGCACGCTGCCTTACGATTCGCTCGGCGCGGTGCGACGCCGGCTCGAAGCGGTCAATCCGTCCTTCGCCGCGGTCGATCGCGCGCCGCGCGCGGCGTGGGGCGCGTTCGGCCGCGCCGGTCCGCTCGATCCGGCGCCCTTCGCCTATCCGATCCACGATTTCTACCGCACCGATCCGATCAGCCGCGCCTCGCCGACCATGGCGTCGTGTGCCGAGGCGCTCGGCCGCGCCAAGGGCGAGCAGCCCAAGACCGGGACCCATGGCTGACTTCTGGACCGCATACGGCCGTCCGACCGCCGTTCTCGTCGCCGAGATCGTCGCGATCATCGTGCCGCTCCTGCTCGCGGTCGCCTATCTGACCTATGCCGAGCGCAAGGTCCTGGCGGCGGCGCAGTTGCGCAAGGGGCCGAACGTGGTCGGCCCGTTCGGCCTGCTCCAGCCGATCGCCGACGGCGCCAAGCTTCTGTTCAAGGAGACGGTGATCCCGAGCGGCGCCAACCGCATCGTGTTCGTCGCGGCGCCGATCCTCACCTTCGTTCTGAGCCTCGTCGCCTGGGCCGTCATTCCGTTCGATCGGGGCATGGTCATCGCCGACATCAATGTCGGCGTGCTCTATCTCTTCGCCATCAGCTCGCTCGGCGTCTACGGCATCATCATGGCGGGGTGGTCGTCGAACTCGAAATACGCGTTCCTGGGGGCGCTGCGCTCGGCGGCGCAGATGGTCTCCTACGAGGTGTCGATCGGCTTCGTCATGGTGAGCGTCCTCCTGTGCGTCGGCTCGCTCAATCTCTCCGCCGTCGTCGAGGCACAGCGCCACGTGTGGTTCTGCCTGCCGCTCTTGCCGATGTTCGTCGTCTTCTTCATCTCGTGCCTGGCCGAGACCAACCGCTCGCCGTTCGACCTGCCCGAGGGCGAATCCGAGCTGGTGGCCGGGTTCTTCGTCGAGTATTCGGCGATGACCTTCGCGCTCTTCTATCTCGGCGAATACGCCAACATGATCCTGATGAGCGCGATGACGAGCATCCTGTTCCTGGGCGGCTGGCTCGCGCCGTTCGGCTTCCCGCCTTTCACCTGGGTCCCGGGGCCGATCTGGTTCGCGCTCAAGATCGCGCTCGTGCTGTTCTGTTTCCTGTGGGTCAGGGCGACCTTCCCGCGCTTCCGCTATGACCAGCTCATGCGGCTGGGGTGGAAGGTGTTCCTGCCGCTGTCGCTGTTCTGGCTGGTGCTGACCGCCGGGTTCCTGGTCGCGACGGGCTTGGTCCCGCGCTAGGCTCGGGGAGAAAGGTTCGACATGGCGGTTCTCGATCGCAGCGCACGCATGATTCTCCTCGCCGAGCTGGTCTCGGGGATGTGGCTCACGCTCAAATACATGTTCAAGGAGCCGGTGACGGTGAACTATCCCTTCGAGAAGGGACCGCTGTCGCCGCGCTTCCGCGGCGAGCATGCGCTGCGCCGTTATCCCAACGGCGAGGAGCGCTGCATCGCCTGCAAGCTGTGCGAGGCGGTGTGTCCCGCGCTTGCCATCACCATCGAGGCCGAGCCGCGCGAGGACGGCAGCCGCCGCACCACGCGCTACGACATCGACATGACGAAATGCATCTATTGCGGCTTCTGCCAGGAAGCCTGCCCGGTCGATGCGATCGTCGAGGGACCGAATTTTGAATTCGCCGCCGAGACGCGCGAGGAGCTGTTCTACGACAAGGACAAGCTCTTGGCGAATGGCGACCGCTGGGAGGCCGAGATCGCCGCGAATCTCGCCCTCGACGCGCCCTACCGGTGACGCCGATGTCGCGCGAGGCGCCCTTGCCGCCCGGGGCTCGTCGATGATCGTCACGGCGATCTGCTTCTATCTCTTCTCGTTCGTGGCGATCGCCTCGGGCGTGATGGTGATCGCGGCGCGCAATCCGGTCCATTCGGTGCTGTTCCTCATCCTCGCCTTCTTCAACGCGGCGGGACTGTTCGTGCTGATGGGGGCGGAGTTCCTGGCGATGATCCTGGTCATCGTCTATGTCGGCGCGGTGGCGGTGCTGTTCCTGTTCGTCGTGATGATGCTCGACATCAATTTCGCCGCGCTGCGGCAGGGGTTCCTGCAATACCTGCCAATCGGCCTCTTGATCGGCGTGGCGCTGTTCCTGGAACTGGTCATCGTGTTCGGCGCGTGGGCGGTGGCGCCCGAGGTGGCGGCGACGGCGGCAGCGCCGATGCCGTCCCCGATGCAGGTCACCAACACCGCGGCGCTGGGGGCGCTGCTCTATACCCGCTATGTCTATCCCTTCCAGGCCGCCGGGATGATCCTGCTGGTCGCCATGGTGGGCGCGATCGTGCTGACGCTGCGCGCGCGCAAGGACGTACGCAAGCAGCGGATCGGCGCGCAGATCGCCCGCCGCCGCGAGGACAGCGTCGAAATCGTCAAGGTGCGGCCGCGCGAGGGGGTGTCCTAGCATGTTCGAGATCGGCCTCGCGCATTATCTCGTGGTCGCGGCGGTGCTGTTCACGCTCGGTATCTTCGGCATCTTCCTCAACCGCAAGAACGTCATCATCATCCTGATGTCGATCGAGCTGATGCTGCTCGCGGTCAACATCAACTTCGTCGCGTTCTCGGCCTTCCTGCACGACATGGTGGGCCAGATCTTCGCCATGTTCGTGCTGACCGTGGCGGCGGCGGAGGCGGCGATCGGGCTCGCCATCCTGGTCGTCTACTTCCGCAACCGCGGCACCATCGCGGTCGAGGACATCCACCTGATGAAAGGCTGAGGCGTGACCGTCGCCGCCATCTTCCTGCCGCTTCTGGCGGCGTTCATCGCCGGCTTCTTCGGGCGCTGGATCGGCGACCGCGGCGCGCAGCTCGTCACCTGCGCGGCCCTCGCCATTTCGGCAGTGCTGGGCATCGCCATCTTCGCCATCGTCGGGCTCGGCGGGCACGCCGAGACGGTCCATCTCTTCACCTGGATCGACACCGGCGATCTCGTCAATTCCGGGCTTCGGGTCGAATGGGCGCTGCGCTTCGATCCGCTGTCGGCGGTGATGGTGGCGGTGGTCACGATCGTCTCGTGCATGGTCCATATCTATTCGGTCGGCTACATGGCGCATGACCGCGCGATCCCGCGCTTCATGGCCTATCTCAGCCTTTTTACATTCTTCATGCTGATGCTGGTGACGGCCGACAATTTCGTGCAGCTGTTCTTCGGCTGGGAGGGCGTGGGGCTGTCCTCATACCTCCTGATCGGCTTCTGGTACGACCGGCCCAGCGCCAATGCTGCGGCGATCAAGGCATTCGTCGTCAACCGTGTCGGCGATTTCGGCTTCGCACTCGGCATTTTCGCGGTCTATAAGATTTTCGGCTCGCTGCAATTCGACACCGTCTTTGCTGCGGCGCCGGACGTGGCGCACAACACCATTCCCTTCCTCGGCCACCAGGTCGATGCGCTGACCGTCACCTGCATCCTCCTGTTCGTCGGCGCGATGGGGAAGTCGGCGCAATTGGGGCTGCACACCTGGCTCCCCGACGCGATGGAAGGGCCGACGCCGGTGTCGGCGCTCATCCACGCGGCCACGATGGTGACCGCCGGCGTGTTCATGCTGGCGCGGCTGTCGCCGCTATTCGAATACGCGCCGGTGGCGCTGGCGGTGGTGGTGGTGGTCGGCGGCACCACCGCGATCTTCGCCGCCACCATCGGCATGGCGCAGAACGACATCAAGCGCGTCATCGCCTATTCGACCTGCAGCCAGTTGGGCTACATGTTCCTCGCCGCGGGCGTTTCGGCCTATGGCGCGGCGATCTTCCACCTCATGACCCACGCCTTCTTCAAGGCGCTGCTCTTCCTCAGCGCAGGCTCGGTCATCCATGCCATGTCGGGTGAGCAGGACATGCGCAAGATGGGCGGTCTCTGGCCGCATCTCAAGAAGACCACCATCGTCATGTGGATCGGCAGTCTCGCGCTGGCGGGCATTCCGCCGTTCGCGGGCTATTACTCCAAGGACGCCATCATCGAGGCGGCGTGGTCGGCGGGAACCGGGGTCGGGTACTATGCCTTTTGGCTCGGGGTGTTCGCCGCCTTCATCACCGCGTTCTATTCCTGGCGCCTCCTGTTCCTCACGTTCAACGGCCCATCCCGCGCCGATCCCGGCGTGATGGAGCACGTGCACGAATCGCCGCCGGTGATGCTGTGGCCGCTTTATGTGCTCGCTGCCGGGGCGGTGGTGGCGGGGTTCGTGGGCTATCATCTTCATCTCTTCATTGGCCCGGGCAGCCAGGCATTCTGGGGCGATTCGATCCTGGTGCTGCCCGAGCACGCGCAGGACGAGGCCGCTCATCCCGTGCCGCTGGTGATCTCGCTGCTGCCGCTCGTGGCCGCGTTCGCGGGCATCGCTACCGCCTGGTATGCCTATATCCGCGACACCGACCTGCCGCGCCGGGCGGCCAAGCTGTTCGACGCTCTCTATCTGCTGCTCCTCAACAAGTATTATTTCGATGAGATCTACGACGCGCTGATCGTGCGTCCGACGATGGCGCTGGGCCGGGGCCTATGGAAAAAGGGCGACGGCGTCGTCATCGACGGGTTCGGACCCGACGGCGTCTCGTCGCGCACTCGCGACATCGCGGCGTGGACGAGCCGGCTCCAGACCGGCTATCTCTATCACTATGCCTTTGCCATGCTGATCGGCCTCGTCGCGCTGGTGACGTGGTATCTCGTGCGGATCGGCTGACAGGCGCGCGATGTCGAGCTGGCCCCTGCTCAGCCTGGTGACGTTCCTGCCGCTCTTGGGCGTGCTTGCGATCCTGGTGCTGCGCGGCGACGAGGCGGACGTGGCGCGCAACGCGCGCTGGATCGCGCTCTGGACCTCGCTCATCGATTTTGCGCTCTCGCTCGCGATCTGGGCCGGTTTCAACCCGCAGAGCCCCGACTTCCAATTCGTCGAGCAGGCCGCCTGGCTCCCCGGTTTCAACATCTCCTACCTGATGGGGGTGGACGGCATTTCGCTGTTCTTCGTGCTGCTCTCGACCTTTCTCACGCCGCTCTGCGTCCTCTCGAGCTGGAAGGCGGTGACGGTTCGGGTCAAGGAATACATGATCGCGTTCCTGGTGCTCGAGACCATGATGGTCGGCACCTTCTGCGCCCTCGATCTCTTCCTCTTCTACATCTTCTTCGAGGGCGTACTCATCCCGATGTTCCTCATCATCGGCGTGTGGGGCGGGCCGCGGCGTGTCTATTCCGCCTTCAAGTTCTTCCTCTACACGCTTCTGGGCTCGGTGCTGATGCTGTTGGCCATCCTGACGGTCTATCACGAGACCGGTTCGGCCGATATCCGCGAGGCGCTCGCCTATGACTTCCCGTCCTCGCTGCAGACCTGGCTGTGGCTTGCCTTCTTCGCCTCGTTCGCAGTCAAGATGCCGATGTGGCCGGTGCATACCTGGCTGCCGGACGCGCATGTCGAGGCGCCGACCGCGGGTTCCGTCATCCTGGCAGGCGTGCTCCTCAAGATGGGCGGCTACGGCCTGATCCGGTTCTCGCTGCCGCTCTTTCCCGAAGCCTCGCAGTATTTCACGCCGCTCGTCTTCCTCTTGAGCGTGGTCGCCGTGATCTACACCTCGCTCGTGGCGCTGGCGCAGGACGACATGAAGAAGCTCATCGCCTATTCCTCGGTGGCGCATATGGGCTTCGTCACCATGGGCATCTTCACCGTGACCTCCGAGGGCTTGCAGGGCGCGATGGTGCAGATGCTGAGCCACGGCATCGTCTCGGCGGCGCTCTTCCTGTGCGTCGGCGTGGTCTATGACCGCCTGCACACGCGCGAGATCGCTCGCTATGGCGGGCTCGCCGACACCATGCCGCGATATGCGGCGGTATTCATGGTGTTCATGCTCGCCTCGGTCGGGCTGCCGGGGACGAGCGGCTTCGTCGGCGAGTTCCTGTCGCTCATCGGCGCGTTTCAGGTCAATACATGGGTGGCGTTCTTCGCGACCACGGGCATGATCCTCGGCGCCGCCTACATGCTCTATCTCTATCGCCGCATCATCTTCGGCGTCATCACCCGCGCCGATCTGCGCGCCATGGGCGATCTCACCCTGCGCGAGGTGGCGATCTTCGCGCCGATGATCGCGATCGTGCTGTGGATGGGGGTCTATCCCGACTCGTTCATGCGGCCGATGCAGCCGGCGCTGGCCAAGATCATCGCCAGCGTCCAGACCTCCGAACGTGCGCACGCCGCGCAACTCGCCGCGGCGCGGATGCACGAGCCGCTCCTGACGCGACGCTAGGTCCCGCCATGCCGCTTTTTCCCGTCCCCGACTTCCTGCCGGCGCTGCCCGAGATCTTTCTCGGCGCGGCGGCGATGGCGCTCCTGCTGCTCGGCGCGTTCCAGGGCGACCGCGCCGCGCGCGAGATCACGTGGCTCGCGGTCGCGGCGCTCGTCGTCGACCTCGCGCTCGTGCTCTCGCCGATCGCCGCGCATGGACCCGTGCGGCGCGAGAGCTTCTATGGCATGTTCGTGATCGACGGATTCGGCGCCTATGCCAAGGCGCTGGTGCTGCTGGGCTCGGGCCTGACGCTCGTTCTGTCGATGCCGTACAACGCGCGCCAAGGCATTGCGCGGCCCGAGTTCCCGGTGCTGGTGCTGCTCGCCACCACCGGCATGATGATGATGATCTCGGCGAACGATCTCATCTCGCTCTATGTCTCGCTCGAGCTGCAGAGCCTGTCGCTTTACGTGTTGGCGAGCTTCGCCCGGGATTCGGAGCGCTCGACCGAAGCCGGGCTCAAATATTTCGTCCTCGGCGCGCTCGCCTCGGGCATGCTGCTCTATGGCGCCTCGATGGTCTACGGCTTTGCGGGCACGACGCAGTTCGATGCGCTCGCGAAGCTGTTCGCGAGCGGCGGCACGGCGTCGGTCGGGCTCGTCATCGGCATCGTCTTCATTGCCGTGGGCCTCGCCTTCAAATGCTCGGCTGTCCCATTCCACATGTGGACGCCCGACGTCTACGAGGGCGCGCCGACGCCGGTGACGGCATTCTTCTCGGTCGCGCCCAAGACGGCGGCGCTGGTGCTGTTCATCCGGGTCATGGTCGGACCGTTCGGCGGGCTCATCGTCGAGTGGCAGCAGATCATCTGGTTCATCGCCGCGGCATCGATGCTGCTCGGCGCGTTTGCCGCGATCAATCAGCGCAACATCAAGCGCCTGATGGCCTACAGCTCGATCGGCCATGTCGGCTATGCGCTGATCGGGCTCGCTGCCGGCACCGCCGTGGGCGTGCGCGGCGTGCTCGTCTACATGGCGATCTATCTTTTCATGAATGCCGGCACCTTCGCCGTCATCTTGTGCATGCGCCGCGACGGCCGCATGGTCGAGGAGATTTCCGATCTCGCCGGGCTGTCGCGCACGCAGCCGGGCCTGGCGCTGGCGCTTGGCATCTTCATGTTCTCGATGGCCGGAATTCCGCCGCTCGCGGGGTTCTTCGCCAAGATCTACGTCTTCCTCGCGGCGATCGATGCCGGGCTCTACGTCCTCGCCATCATCGGCGTACTGGCGAGCGTGGTGGGCGCCTTCTATTACCTGCGCATCGTCAAGCTCATGTATTTCGACGAGCCGACGGGTGTTTTCGACCGGCCGATCGGGCGCGAGCTTGGCGCGGTGGTCCTGATCTCGGCGTTCGTGATCCTGTTCTTCTTCGCCTATCCCGCTCCGGTAGTCGACGGCGCGGAGAGCGTCGCCACCGCGCTGTTCGCGGAATGAGGCCGCTGCCGGCGCTGCCGCCCTTCTACCGCCTGCTGTGCTTCGAGCGGATCGATAGCACCAACGACGAGGCCAAGCGCCTCGCCGCGGCCGCGGCCGCGGAGGGAACGCTGGTGTGGGCGGAGGCGCAGAGCGCGGGGCGCGGCCGGCGCGGGCGGGCGTGGCTTTCGCCGCCCGGCAATCTCTATGTCTCGCTGCTGCTGCGGCCGCGTTGCGGTGCGGGCGAGGCGGCGCAGCTGGGCTTTGCCGCCGCCATCGCCGTCGCCGAAACCTGCGCATCCTTCCTGCCGGCAGCGGCGGCGGTGCGCTTGAAATGGCCCAATGACGTGCTGGTTGGCGGCAGGAAGATCGCGGGTATCCTGCTCGAGTCCTCCAGCGACGCCAGGGGCGGGCTCGATTTTCTCGTGCTCGGCATCGGCGTCAATCTCGCCGCGCATCCCGAGGCGGCGGAGTTCCCGGCGACTTCGCTCGCCGCCTTGGGCGCGACGGTGACGCCCGCGGCGATGCTGGTGCCGCTGGCCGAGCGGTTGCTCGCCTGGTACGAGACCTGGCGCGGCACCGGCTTCGCCGCCGTGCGCGCGGCGTGGCTCGATCGCGCCGAGGGACTCGGCGCCCCGATCCGCGTGCGGCTCGCCTCGTCCGAACTCAACGGACGCTTTGCCGGGCTCGACGAAAGCGGCATCCTGCTGCTCGACGGCGCGGGGGGCCGTCGCAGGATCGCCGCGGCCGAGATCTTCCCGGCCGCGTGAACGTCGATCGGGAGTCCGGCATGCTCTTGGCCATCAACGCCAACAACACCAACACGGTGTTCGCCGTCTGGGACGGCGAGCGGCTGCGCGGGTCATGGCGCGCCGCCAGCGACGCGCGCCGCACCGCTGACGAATACGTCGTGTGGCTTGATCATCTCATGGCGCTCACCGACCTGTCGCGGCGCGATATCGAGGCGGCGATCGTCGCGAGCGTGGTGCCCGAAGCGAATTTCAACCTGTTCCGGCTGTGCCGCGTCTATTGCCACAGTGATCCGCTCGTCGTCGGCGAACCCGGCGTCGCGATCGGCGCGCGCGCGCTGGTCGACCGGCCCGAGGAAGTGGGCGCCGACCGCCTCGTCAACACCGTCGCCGCGCACGAGCGCTATCGCGGGCCG
>Ga0307373_10011829_pt1 | contig 12565 bp, 14 predicted proteins | sample OX2MG_FD_202534 | JGI IMG/M metagenome (GOLD analysis project Ga0307373, IMG submission 202534) | Soil microbial communities from Risofladan, Vaasa, Finland - OX-2 | ecosystem: Environmental > Terrestrial > Soil > Coastal area > Acid sulfate soil | place: Finland: Risofladan, Vaasa | collected...
TCCCGAGGATGCTAGGTACTGCGACCAATGCTCTGCGGCGTTGCTCGCGCAATGCTCCGCATGTGGATCATCCAACCGGACTAACGCAAAGTTTTGCGCCCAGTGTGGTAATGCGCTGGGAGTTCCCTCATTGCCGGGACCGCTAACTACCGAATTCACGTCATCGGCGAAGCCCCCGCCATTCGTATTAGGCGAGCCGTTCGACGAGCGCGGCGTCCAGGGAGAGCGGCGTCACTTGTCGGTGATGTTTTGCGACCTGGTGGGCTCGACCGAACTGGCTTCGCGTCTCGACCCGGAAGAATGGCGTGGGATAGTTGCCGGTTATCATAATGCCGCCACGGAGGCGGTCGTGCGTTTCGGCGGGCACGTCGCCCAGTATCTCGGAGACGGCCTATTGGTTTACTTCGGCTACCCGCAGGCGCACGAGAACGACCCCGAACGCGCGGCGCTCGCCGGGCTTGCGATCCTCGAGTCTATAGCGCGTCTGAACCGTCGGTTTGCCGGCCAGGGCGGTCCAGTGCTTGCCTCACGGATCGGGATTCACACGGGCTCGGTAGTCGTGAGTAAAAGCGATGCTAAGGGAGCGAACATTTTCGGCGACGTTCCGCATATCGCGTCCCGGGTTCAAGGTGTCGCGGCTCCCGACACGGTACTGATAACCGCTGCGGTACATCAGCTCGTCTCCGGGTTGTTTGTGGTGGAGGATCGCGGCACGCATCCGCTCAGGGGCGTCGACCGTCCGATCCGTCTCTATCGCGTTATCCAGCCCAGTGGAGTGCGGGGACGGCATGCGGCGGCGGGATCCGGATTGACGCCGTTCATCGGGCGCGAGGATGAGCTGCGCCTTTTACTCAACCGATGGTCCCAGGTGCGCAATGGCGAGGGCCAGGTGATCGTGGTCGTGGGCGAGGCGGGAATCGGAAAATCGCGCCTGGTCCAGCGCTTCCGCGAGCAGAGCGCCGGCACTCCTCACAGTTGGGTCGATTGCACCGCCGCGGCGCTCCATCAGAACACGCCCTTCTACATGGTCACGGACATGCTTCAGCAGGGCATTCGCTCGCGCGGTGAACAGACTGCCGGCGAACGCCTGGCCGGCCTCGAAGCTTCGCTCGGCCGGGCCGGACTGCGCCTTGCCGAGGCGGTGCCACTGCTGGCGCCGCTGATGAATCTGGAGGTCCCCGCCTCGTATCCGCCGCTGGAAACTCCCCCGGATCAACAGCGCAAGCGGCTGTTGGCGACGATCGGGGCATGGGCGCTCGGCACAGCCCAGATTCAGCCGATGGTGATCGCCGCCGAGGATTTGCATTGGGCCGACCCGTCGACGCTCGAAGCGATTCAACTTTTAGCCGAGCAAAGCTCGCGAACGCCGCTGCTGTTGATCTGCACCGCGCGGCCGGAATTCCGTGCGCCATGGCCGCTGCGCGCGCATCACTTCGTGTTAACGCTGAATCGGCTGAGCGCGCGCAATGTGCGGGATATGGTGGCGGGAGTCGCGGCGCAGATGGCGCGATCCTCCGTCAACACCGTCGACGCGGTGGTCGAGCGCAGCGGCGGCGTGCCGTTGTTCGTCGAGGAATTGACCCGCCTGGTACTGGCGAGCGGAAACGGAGAGCCGGAACTGCGACAGATTCCAGCCACGCTGCGCGACCTGCTGATGGCGCGGCTGGACCGCCTCGATGAGACTGCTCGAGAGATCGCCCAGGTGGCCTCGGCTATCGGCAACGAGTTTTCCTGGGGATTGCTCAGCGCCGTAACCGCGATCGAGGATAAAAGGCTCGATCAGGCGTTGGCTAAACTCGCCGACGCCGACCTGCTGTTGGTCCAGGGTATCGCTCCGGAATCCACCTACCGGTTCAGGCACGGGTTGATCCAGGATGCGGCCTACCAGTCGTTGCTGCGGACCAGACGGCAAAACTACCATCGGCTGATTGCACGTGCCCTGGAAGAGCGCTTCCCGAAAATCGCTCGGGCTGAGCCGCAAACCCTCGCTCATCACTTCACCGAAGCGAATCTTATCGGACAGGCAATTCCGCAATGGCAAATCGCGGGCCAGAAGGCCGTCGAACGCTCGGCCAACGCGGAGGCGGTCAGCCACCTGACCAGGGGACTGGCGCTGCTCCACACCTTGCCGGAAAGCCCCGAGCGCTCACAGCAGGAACTGGCCCTGCAACTCGCCCTCGGCACTCCGCTGATCGCCGCTAAAGGTTTTGCTTCACCGGAAGTTGGCAAGGTCTATGCCCGCGCACGCGAGTTGTGTCAGCAGGCCGGCGAGGCGCCGCAGCTTTTCCCGGTGCTTTGGGGACTTTGGGTATTTTATACCGCGCGCGCCGACCACGAAGTCGCGCGGGAACTGGCCGAGCAATGCCTGCGTCTGGCGCAGCAGGCGCGCGACCCGGACCTCCTGCTCGAGGCGCACCACGCCCTCGGCGTAACCTTGACCGGACTCGCCCAGTTCGGCCCCGGCCTCGAGCATCTGGATCACGTGACCGCCAACTATGATCCCGCGCGGCACGGTTCAATCGCCTTTCTCTATGGCCAGGATCCGAAAGTCGTCTGCCTCTCGCAAGCGGCCTGGGTGCTCTGGATTCACGGTTTTCCGGACCAGGCCCTGCAGCGAAACGAGGAAGCGCTCACGCTGGCCCGCGCGCTGTCCCATCCTTACAGTCTCGCGGCGGCACTGAGTTTTGCCGCAATGGTCCATCAGCTTTGCCAGAACGAACGCGCGGCGCTCGAATGCGCCGAGGCGGCGATTACGCTCTCAGACGAGAAACAGTTCGCCCTATGGAAGCCCTGGGGTCTGGTAATGCGCGGCTGGACAATGACGCGGAGTAATCAACTGATCGAGGGAATCCTCCAGATCCGCGAAGGCGTCGCCGCCTTCCGAGCCACCGGCGCCGATGTGATGGTGCCGTACTTTCTCGGGCTGCTGGCTGAGGCGCTTGGAAAAGCTGGGCAACCGCGAGAAGGCCTGAGCGTGTTGGCCGAGGCGCAAGCGGTAATCGATCGCGGCGGGGAATGCTGGTGGCAGCCCGAACTCTATCGCGTCAAGGGTGATCTCACGCTGATGCGGGCGGAGAACCAGGATTCGGAAATCCAGCAACGGGCCGAGGAGTTTTTCAATCAGGCTCTGAGCGAAGCTACTCGCCAGCGCGGAAAATCATTGGAGCTGCGCGCAGCGATGAGTCTTGGCCGTTTGTGGCTTGTACAAGGGAAGCGGAACGAAGCCCACCGCATACTCGCTGATCGGTATGGCTGGTTCACGGAGGGGCATGAAACGGCGGACCTGAAATCAGCCATGACGTTTGTTGGCGAAACGTCCTGAGCCAATCGCAGTTCGACTCGGGCACAGTAGATAATCACGAAATACAATCCACAATAGGGGAATTTGAAATGAGCAAAGATGATAAGGGAATTCTCGCCGCCGTTGAACCGCACGCGCCATTGCACGGTCATCCTCTGCCGGTCGCCGTCGTGTCTTTGGAAGATCAGTTTAATACTGTGTGGAAGCTCTTCAACAATAATAACGACCCGTCAATCGACAATGGATTAGACCCAAACCTGGTAGTTTTCTCGGTCTCGTCCAATCGGCCTGTCATTGGCATAGAAGCGGTTAAGAACTTCTTCGCGCAGCAATTCTCGGACACTCCCAAATTTACCCCCTTGTCACCTGTGACCATCAGGCAGCAAGGAATCACCGGTACAGTCGATGGTTCGGCCAGATGGATCGACAGTAACGGCGCCGAGACGATCAGCTTTGTGTTCACGTTTGTGTTTGAAAATAACAAGTGGATGCTTCTCAGCCTGTGGGGCTCCTGATAATCAATCGTTGCACTGATGCCCTCGAACCCTGTTGGTCGGTGATAGCCATTGGGTAGACGCTCAGCCGCGCGGCAATTTATGTGTTTCCGGACGGTTGAAGCGCGATCTGATAAATGGGTTAGGCTCAATTAATCGCCGTTGGTCAGGGCAAGCAGGAGATGGCGCAGGCCGCCGCGCGCGAGTCCGTCGCGAACCAACGTGTGCATCCGGCGCGACGCTTTCATTCGCGCGATGGAGATCGCGTCGGGCGCGGAGATGCCGGTCTCCGCGCTCATCTGCGCAAGCGACAAGGACCAGAAATTCGCAGCCTGGGATGATTTATCTTCGATCGCCTCCGCGCGGAATCCGGCTGCATGTGCGGCATTGAGATATTCATCGAGAGTCCCGATCTGCGCACACCAATGAGTATTGAAGGGGTCTTCGTACTTTTGATCCACGAGAAAGCAATCCGCTATCAGAACCCGCCCATGCGGACGCAGCACTTTGGCCAGTCGGCCAAACCACGGCGCGCGCGGAAAGGAACTCGAACTGTCGATCGCGATTGCCGCATCGAATCGGTTCTTGCCCCGCACCTCCAGGGCCTCGCCGATCATTGGAAATACCAGTTCTGAGACTCCTGCCTGTGCCGCGAAGCGACGGACCAATTCCGCATGCGATGGTGCGATGGTCAGCGCCGTAACGCGCGCGCCGAATTCCTCCGCCAGAAACAACGCACCGCCGCCGAGACCACATCCAACGTCCAGAATATCTCGACCCCTCAGCGCATCGAATCGCCACGCCTTCGCGGCGTATCGGAGCAGATTTTCCTGCGACACGACCAGCATTTCGCGCAATCGGCCGGCATCGGTCTCGCCTATGTATTCGCTTTCGACAAGGCCCGTATGGTAATGCACGCGCGGCCCCGGCCCATAGCGGCGCAGTATTGCTTGCGTCTTGCTTTCGTAAAAGGCAAGTAAATCTGGAGTCGTAAGACTCACTCGATTACCTCGTCTCGAATCTACTGTACCAGATCTGCCACTTCCTGCTTTGAATTGTCGGTGTGGTGCGGGAGTCCGGACCGGCTTCGATCAGCAGGACGTTACGCTTCCGGTCCTTGCTCGCGAGCGCGGCCTCAATGCCGCCGAAAGATCCGGCACCAACCATAATGTCGTCGTACTTCATCGATCGGCTCCCCCGCTTGACCGTGGCGTTGCACTTGTCCGGATTCCCCTCCCGTGCTCGCCTCGCCAAAAAAAACGCGCCCTCCTGCTCTATCAGGTAGCGTCCAGATTTAACACGACCGTTCGATAAGCACAGCCTTGCAACGATGCCCCCGGCTAGTCTAATCAGTAAACGGCTCATTCGGCGCGCGTTGAAGAAATAAAGTTTTCCTGCGGGGTATTTGCGTATGAAAGTCGGAGTGATGGCAGTGGTTTTCGGGCGCGTTAAAGGCATGTCAGTGATGAAAGCGTTTGCGCAGCATGCCGAGCGCCTCGGCTTCTCGTCATTGTGGGCCCCCGAGCACGTCGTCCTAGTGGACCAGTACGCGTCGCGTTACCCGTATCACGACGGAGGTAAATTCCCCGCTCCGACCGACGCACCGATCGCCGATCCGTTTCTGACTCTATGTACGTTGGCTTCCGTGACTCAACGAATCCGGCTCGGAACGGCGATCTGCCTCGTCCCCGAGCATAACCCGCTGGTGCTCGCCAAGGTGATCGCCACGCTGGATTGTTTGAGCGAAGGCCGCGTGACGCTTGGGGTCGGCGTCGGTTGGCTCGAAGAGGAGTTCCGCGCGCTCGGCATCTCGTGGGAACGCCGTGCGCAGCGAACTCGCGAATATATTGAGGCGATGCGTCGCCTGTGGAGCGATCCGCTCAGTAGCTATCACGGTGAGTTCGTCGATTTCGAGGGGGTCCGCGCGTATCCCAAGCCGGTTCGCGGCGCGGACCTGCCAATCTTTTTTGGCGGTGAGAGCGGTCCCGCATTACGCCGCGTCGCCGATTACGGGAACGGATGGATCGGCTTCAACCTGACCCCGGACGAGGCCGCGGTCAAAATTCGGCGCATCGAAGAATTGCTCAAAGCCAACGGCCGCAAGCGTTCTGAAGTGGAGCTGGCCGTCTCCAATTCCGGCAAGCCGATCACCACCGACGATCTCAAACGCTATCGTGACGCGGGGGTTGAGGAATTTGTTGTCACTGCGCTACGCTCCCCGCATACTCCCGAAGAGGCGCAGACCGTACTCGAGAAGGCGGCCCGCGAATGGCTCGAACCCGCCGCGAAACTCTGAGTGCGGACTTCGGTAATGACTACTGTTGTGGTGTCCCATAAATGACCTGGTTAATTACGGGCGCCAGGCTGGTATAATACTGCGCCATGGGCAGACCTGATACGGTGGTGGCGGTGAGTGCGGCGGAGGGTGAGCAATTGGGTGCGATTGAGCGCTCGCGGAGCTTGCCGCATTCGCTGGTGCGGCGCGCCCGGATCGTGCTGATGTCGGCTGCAGGCATATCCAATCAGACGATCGCGGCGCGTTGCGGGGTCAGCGTTCCGACCATCACTCACCGCGCGATCTGCCGCGGCTCGTTCCGCTCGGTGCGTGACCTGGTCCAGAAAATCGATCGCTTTGTCACTTACTACAATACTCACAAACGACCCTTTGCCTGGACCGCGACCGCCTACTCAATCTTCGCCAAGCTCCAGCGCCTTCGTAAAGTTATTTATGGGACACAACACTGGGGGGGCGTTCCCAATAGATGCTGACGCTTGATATTCTCCGCACCACCCATCTGCTCGGCGATTGCGGTGCGCCGGCGAATTTCGTCGAGTTCGTCCTGCCAGCTGATGGGTTCCTCCGGGCGCCTATCCTAGTAAGGCGCCTCCGCATCGCCCTCGCAATCGCGCCGGCGCGGATGAAACGCATTTTCACATCAGCGCCATCCTGTTAGCCTTGCGGCACATCAGGGAGGTGTGGGAGTTGGAAGAGAGCGGGCAGCGCTCAGCGCGGATGGCGGCGGCCGCGGGCGGCCGGCGGGCGGACGCAGCGTCGGCGCGGGCGAGATTCTGACGCTGGGCACTGGCGCGATCCATCGTATCGCGAATCCGCGCAGCGACGATTTGATCGCGCTGCACGTCTACGGGCGCAACGTGCTCAAGGTCGATCGCAGCGCGTGGGATCCGGTGACGATGCGTGAGCGGCCGTACGTCGCCAGGACCGACAACGTAGTCAGCGAATAGCGCCGCGCCGCGCAAGGCAAATCGTGTCACCCTGAGCGAAGCGAACGGGTCCCGAATCCCGGGATTCTTCGCTTTGCTCAGAATGACAAAAGCGGGCGCGGGCGGGCTATTCGATATTGACCAGCACGCGGTTGCGCTGGATGTTATCGCCGACCTGGCTGGCTTGGTCCGTGCGGTGAGACCTTCAAGAGTGAGTCGCGCGGGTCAAAGAGAACAGCGTCAGCCGTGCAGTGTAACCATCTTGCGCTTTACCATAGTGGCACGCTCAGACAATTCGTCTCTCCGCTCGCATCTACTCGAAATATTGTAGGCCGAGTTTCGGAGCGAGCCGCCTAAGCTCGTCTTCGTGATGCTGATCGCGGTGCGGTGACCATTGGTTTGGGTCCGGAAACGATTCGTTAGCTTGTGCTTCGACAAGGTTATGTGGAACCCCATAGCCCGTTCCAGGGGGCGTTCCCAATCGATGCTGACGCTTGATATTCTCCGCACCGCCCATCTGCCCGGCGATTGCGGTGCGGCGGCTAGGCCGAGGCGATATAGCTGCGCAGCGCTTCGAGTTCCGACTGCGCCTCTTCGAGGCGCTGCTTGACCACGTCGCCGATACTGACGATGCCGATCAGGACGCCACTGCGCAGCACCGGCAGATGGCGGAAACGGCGCAGCGTCATGGTCTCCATCAGCGCGACGATCTGATCTTCGGGCGCGCAGGTCTCGACCTCGCGGGTCATCAGCACGTCAACGGTGAGTGCCAGCGCCGCGGCGCCGTATTGTCCCATCCCGCGGATCACGTCGCGCTCCGAGATAATCCCGACCAGGCGGCCGTCGGGGGCGGTCACCGGGACGGCGCCGATCCGGTTGCGGGCGAGCAGGTTGACGACTGAGCCGACGGTCGCGCCAGGCGTGGCGGTGACGACTGTGTGACCCTTTTTCTCAAGGACCGACGAAACTCTTTCCGGCATGGCTCGCTCTCCTGATTCGAGATGCGACGGAGGTTCGGCGCACGTTAGGTGGTGGAAGAGTGCACGCGGACTCGTGAGGTGATTATACGACCATTGAGGGCGCCCGAGGCAAGTGATCGCTTGAGAGAGAGATTCCGCGCCTTAGGGCATGTCGATTGACAAAATGAACGTTCATTCAGTAGTAGTCGTTGATTAGAACCGCTGGACGCCGACCGCCTGATTGTTTCGCGGCGGTTCCGACGAATGTGAATTGGCGGCGGGGATAGCGGCGCAATGAGCCGACGCAAGCGCGTACCGATTACACGATGGCCGACGCATTGAAAATTCCGGCGCAGGACGAAGCGCTGGTCAAGGCCCGGCGGCGGCAGATCTTTCTCGCCGTGACGCGCGTGCTGGCGCGCAAATCGTTCCATCAGGCGACCGTCAAGGAGATGGCGCTCGAGGCCGGCCTCGCTGCAGGATCGATCTATATGTATTTGCGCAGCAAGGACGAAATCCTGCTGCTGCTGGCGGATTCGATGGTCGGTGAGCTGGTCGACGTGCTGCCCGAAATTCGCGCCGCGGCGGGCGACGATCCACGCCGCGAGCTGCTGGCGGTGATGCGCGCAGCGCTCGACGTGATCGATCGTTACCGCGAAGCCTTCGCCGTGCTCAACCACGAAGTGCGCTACCTCGAACAGCGAGTCGAGTATCGGGCGGCGCTGCGCGAGAGTTTGTATCCGTACAAGTCGGCGCTGGCCGGTCCGCTCGAGCGCGGGCGCGCGCTGGGCCTGATGCGCTTCGACGATCTGCCGAGCGTGGTCGAAGCGCTGCACATGCTGTGCTCGGGGCTGGCGATGGGCGCGAGCATGCTGGCGAAGACCGACAAGGAGACTTACTGGCGCGAGATTGCGGCGATCGCCGAGGGACGTTTTTTCAGCGCGGGCGCTTAGCCGGCGGACGAAGCGGGCGGCGCTCCGCGGGCGCGCCCGGGTATTCACGGAGGCGGCGGAATCCATCATGGCATTTCACGATCGGCGCACGCTCGACGGGGTTTACAGCGTCAAGCAGAGCGCCCGCTACATCATGAACTATCGCTACGCCGAGGAGCGGATGATGCGGATGATGGCGGGCTGGATCGCGCTCACGCCGGAGCTGGCGGTGAAGCTCGAGATGGCGCGGCAGGTCTACGAATGCGCGCTGCATACCGACGCGCTGGGCAAGCGGACGGCCGAGTTGCGCAGCCAGGCGCAGGTCTCGCGGCCGCCGAATGAGGCGTTCGTCGGCTGCATGAACGAAATCGAGGACTGCGAAGAGTGGGAGCAGACCATCGAGCGGCTGGTCGGGATCCATCGCGTACTCAAGCCGCATCTGATCGCGCATTACAGCGCTCACGTGGCGGCGGCCAATCCGGTCTACGAGCCGCCGACCCTGCGCATCCTGGCCCATCTGGTGGAGGACGAAAAACGCCATGCCGAGCGCGGGCTGGTGCTGATCGCCGATTTGCTCGATTCGGCGGAGAAGCATCGGCGCGCCGGGCTCTGGCAGGCCCATCTGGAGGAGTTGCTGGCCGCCGCGGGCGGCGTCACCGGCTTCGAGGAAGAGGAACAGCGCAAGCTCGGGCGCAGTTAGCCGGCGCGACGGATTCAGGCGATGGAGATCAAAGTCAAGCGCACGAACTTTCCGGCCGCGATGCGGGCGGCGGTCGCCGAGTTTGCGGCGGCGATGACCGCGGGCGATGAAGCAGCCGCGGCGGCCTGGATGAGCGCGGCGGCGCGCGACGCGTTGGCGGCGTTTGCCCGCCCCGCGCCAATCCGTCCATGGACGAAGTACGCGGTGATCGCCGAGGCCCGGCTGGGCTTTCAATATATCGTGAAGGTCCGCTTTGCAGGTGCGGCGGGCAGCGCGACGATGCAATGCCGATGGGCCTGCACGCACGGCGACGCAGCGGAAAAAGCTGGCGCGTGGCGGATCGTCGAGCTCGACGACCTGGGCGTGCATTCGCCGTGGAAGCGGCCGACCGAAGCGGAGATTGCGAACGCCGCGAAGCGCCGCCCGGAGTATCCCAATGGCTGAGCTGGGCGATCGGGTAAACGTGATGGGGCCGCAGCCGATCGCCGGCCGCACGCCTGTGCCGCCCGCGATGATCGCGGCGGCCGAGCGCGTGCTGGCGCTGCTCGCGGCGGGTGACGCGGCCGCACTGGCGGCGATGGCGGCGCCGTCGGGTATGAACGATCTCGCCGAGCTGGCGGCGGCCGCCACCGACACGGGAACGCGCGCTGGCACATCCGATCGATGCGAGATCATCGCGGCGGCGCGTGTGAATTATCATTACTACGTCAAGGGCCGCATCCATCGCGCGCGCGCCGAACCGTTCACGGTGCAGTTCCGGCTGGGCGAAGATGACGGTCGCTGGACGGTCCGCGAGGCCCAGAATCTGAGCGGCCGGCGCGGCGCCTGGACCCGCTAAGCGGTGTCTGTACGCGTCGGATCGTCATTCTGAACGAAGCCCGCGAAGTGAAGAATCCCGTGATTCTTCGCTACGCTCAGAATGACAAAGTGGGCTTTGCGCAGAGATTCCCCAGGGCGGCGGGCGCGGGGCGCAATCGGCAAGGAGCATTACGATGCAGCGAATGATCCCAGTGGACAAGTTAGCGCGGCCCGACACGCATATCCTGGTGTCGCTCGAGCGGATGTTTCAGGCGCGCGTCGAGCAGGGCTTCTCGCCGACCAACGTGATGCCGCACGAGGAGGACTTCCTCAAGGGGCGCCTGCACGGAATCGCCGCGGGCGAGATGCAGGCGATGGAGGCGGCCGGGCGCACGCTGTTCGATTTTCCCGACGCGCCGTGGGAATTCCAGCTCGATATGGCGCGGCAGGTATGGGACGAATCGCGCCACGCGGAAATTTTTATCAAACTGCTCGAATACGTCGGATCGTTTCTCGGCGAATTTCCCGAGAGCGAAGTGCTGTGGTCATGCACGCAGGTCGATGACCCGGCGTGCCGCGTCGCCGGGATCAATCGCGGGCTCGAGGGGCTCGCCTGCGATGTCTTCGAGCAGATCATCCGGCTGGCGCAGAAGATGGGCGACCCGGTAATCGAGCGCGCGGTGGACTACGTGCTGGCTGACGAGATCACGCACGTGCGGATGGGCTCGAAATGGATGCGCAAGCTGACCGAGGGCGACCCCGCGCGGCTGCGGCAGGCGCAGGCCTTTCAGGACAATATCGACAGCCTGTTCAATTTCCAGGGCGCGCGCACCCCCCAGGACGAGGCGCCGCAGGTGCCGGTCGAAGTCGGCGGGCGCGCGATCGACTTCGACGCGACGCTGACTATCGCACGCGAGGCGCGGATGCTGGCGGGCTTCACCGACGACGAAATTGACCGGCTGCTCAAGGCGGCCTCGCGCAGCGCGGCATATTGACGCGATGGGCATGGGGTGCGGGCGAGTCCGCGAAGCCGCGGCTATAATTAAGTCATGCGGTGCGGCACTAGCGGAGCCGAAGGCGCGATGAGCATTGAAGGAGTGTAAACGATGCAACGGATGATTCCTGTCGAACGGCTCGCGCGCGAAGATCGCATGGTGCTGGTGCGCGCGCGCAAGGCGCGGGAAATCCGCGAGGAGCAGAAGCTCGACGACCGCGTGATGCCGTTTGACGAAGAGGCGCTGCGCGCGCGCCTCCACGGCATCTTTTGCGGCGAAGTGCAGGCGATGGAGGCAGCAGGGCGCACGCTGTTCGATTTCCCCGACACGCCGTGGGAGTTCCAGCTCGACATGGCGCGCCAGGTGTGGGACGAATCGCGCCACACGGAAATCTTCCAGGGGCTGCTCGCGTACATGGGCGCCGAGCCAGGCGATTACGTCGAGACCGAAATCCTGTGGAAGTGTACGCAGGCCGCGGATCCGGCCGCCCGCGTCGCGGGCATCAATCGCGGGCTCGAGGGGCTCGCCTGCGACGTCTTCGAGCAGCTCATCCGGATTGCGCGGAAAAACGGCGACGAGGTGATCGAGCGGGCGGTCGATTACGTGCTGGCCGACGAGATCACGCACGTGCGGATGGGCTCGAAGTGGCTGCGCAAACTGACCGAGGGCGACCCCGAGCGGCTCAAGCGCGCGCAGGAGTTTCAGGACAGTATCGACGAGACCTTCAGCTTCCGCGGCACGCGCCGCGCGATTGAGGACGTGCGCGACGGCAACGAAAATATCATCACGATCGCACGCGAGGCGCGGATGCTGGCCGGGTTCAGCGAGGAAGAGATCGAGCGGCTGGTGGCGGCGGCGCGCAAAAGTTCGGCCTATTGATTTTTTCAATGGGACGGTGACCGCCATCAGGGAACATCTGCGCAAGGCCTGTCGCGTCATTCTGAACGTAGCGAAGAATCCCGGATCCGGGATCCGTTCGCTGCGCTCAGGGTGACAAACGGTGCCGCTATGGGCATGGGACGCGGGCAAGTCTGCGCAGCCGCGCGATTATAAAGCCTCTGCGAAGCCGCGGTTATAATTAATCAAGCGGGGCGCGGGCGGCCGCCGCGATCGACCGGCAACGCGATACCACGCAGGTAGTTCGGTCTGCTAGACTGATTGCCC
>Ga0307373_10011831_pt1 | contig 12561 bp, 8 predicted proteins | sample OX2MG_FD_202534 | JGI IMG/M metagenome (GOLD analysis project Ga0307373, IMG submission 202534) | Soil microbial communities from Risofladan, Vaasa, Finland - OX-2 | ecosystem: Environmental > Terrestrial > Soil > Coastal area > Acid sulfate soil | place: Finland: Risofladan, Vaasa | collected...
AGGTCACCCGCCGTATCGGCGATTGCCGGGTGGTGTTCTTGACGCTCGGTCTGGTGGAGGTGTGGTATGACACACAGGCACAGGTGCATCTCAATACCACGCCCACCCAGGAGATGCAGCGCCTATACCCCGGGCGCTACGAGTTCATGACTTCAAATTACCTGCAGAACATGGACAACATGGAAAAGTTATACGCACTGCTGTCCGCCCACGGGCGCCCGGAGTTGCATATCATCGTCACCACTTCGCCGGTGCCGCTGCAGGCCACGTTCATCGGCCAGGATATCGTGGTGGCAAACACCTATTCGAAAGCCACGCTGCGCGCCGTGGCGCAGGACTTCGCTGCCGCCCATGAAAATGTGCAGTACTTCCCCAGTTACGAGATCGTGATGAACTCGGAGCGCGATAGAGCTTGGAAGAACGATCTCAGGCATGTTAGTCGCGCCATGACCAACCATGTCATGGACGTTTTCATGCGCAACTTCGTGCAAGGCTGAACGTGGTGCGGGCGGCTGTTACGGCGGTCGTTGTCAACTACAACACGTGTGAGCACCTGCACAGGCTTTTGGATTCGCTGGCCGCAGACCCGGACGTGGCGAAAATCGTGGTGGTGGACAACTGCTCCACGGATTCCAGCCTGGCTTTCCTGGTCGCCAGCCCGGATCCACGCCTGTATCTCATCCGGAATGAACGCAATCGCGGCTTCGGTGCGGCCTGCAATCAGGGTGCGGCGCTGGCCGAGACCCCTTATCTGCTGTTCATCAACCCGGATTGCGTATTTCCCAGCGGCGCGCTCGCCCGCCTGACCGCATTGTTGGACGCCCGGCCCGGTGTGGCCATGCTCGGACCGCTGATCCTGAATAGTGACGGCAGCGAGCAGCGCGGCTGCCGCCGCTATCTGCCCAATCCACGCCGCGCACTGATGCGCGTGCTCCGGCTCGATCATCCCGATTCCCAGGGGCGGGTCTCGGGTTTCGATCTGGCCGGCACGCCGCTGCCAACACTGCCGGCGCCGGTCGAGGCAATCTCCGGCGCATGCATGCTGCTGCGGCGCGCGTGTTTCATGCAACTAAGCGGATGGGACGAGGGTTACTTTCTGCACTGTGAAGATTTGGATATCTGCACGCGCATCCAGCGTGCCGGCTGGGAGATTCTATTTGTCCCGGATGTTTCTGTCATACATCATCAAGGTTGGTCCAGCCGGCGGCGGCCGGTGTTCGTGCTGTGGCATAAGCATCGCGGCATGTGGCGTTTCTACAGCAAGTTCTACCGCGGGGACGCCTCTTGGCCCCTGACGTTGCTGGTGTGGGTCGGTATCTGGGCGCGATTTTCGCTGTTAACCCCCTGGGCGCTCTGGGGCCGGCTCTTTAAGCGGTATCGGTAACCAAAGCCAATACAGTAACTATGCCGGTAATTCTCGTCACAGGCGCTTCGAGCATAGTGGGCAGGTGTTTGTTACCGCTGCTCGCAGCACCAGGGTATCCGGTGATTGCTTTCAGCCGGCACTGTAATGAGAGCAGTGGTTCGGTTACCTGGATACACACTGACATTGCCACCGGCCGGATGCCGCCCGAAGCCAGAAGCGCTGAAATCCTGATCCATCTTGCTCCATTGCCCATGCTGATTTCGCTACTACAGGGTGGGGACCTGAATGCCCTGCGGCGAGTGGTTGCAGTCGGTACCACCAGTGTATTTACAAAATCGGATTCACGCGCTTTGGACGAACGTATCGCAATAGCGGCTCAATGCCAGGCAGAACAGGCGCTTGCAACCACCGCGGAAAGATCTGGATTCCGCTGGACATTGTTCCGACCTACCCTTGTTTATGATGGGGTGCATGACAAGAATATTGCCCACATCGTTCGTTTCATTGCCAGGTTCGGTTTTTTCCCGGTTGTGAAACCTGCCTCGGGCCTGCGACAGCCTCTGCATGCGGCCGATCTGGCATGGGCTTGCGCCGGCGTTTTGAACAAACCGCTGACGGAGGCCCGGTCTTACAATCTCGCGGGTGGCCAGGTATTGCGCTATCGAGAGATGGTGGAGCTGGTTTTCCGGTCCCTCGGTAAGCAACCCCGGATCGTCGCCGTGCCGCCTTGGCTTTACCGCGCGGCGCTGGCTATGATGAGCAGGCTTCCACGCTATCATTATATAAATCCTGAAATGGCGGAGCGTATGAACGTGGATATGGTGTTTGATATTGCAGATGCTCGGCGTGATTTCGGATTTTCACCGAGGCCGTTCCAGCTGTGTTAGCCGCATAATAACCCGTTCAACATCGAACGGCCGGAGAATTATGGCGATCAGCTTATGGATCGTGGGAGCCGGTTTCCTGATTAGTGGCACTGCCAGCTACTTAATCAGCCGGTATCGTGGACGATGGGCGGTACTGGATCGGCCTAATCAGCGTTCGCTGCACGCAAATCCCTTGCCAAGGCTGGGTGGTGTGGGGATTATCTCGGGAATTCTGGTTACCGCCATCATGGCATACCGATTCAGCGGTTCGGGATTGGTGCCATTCTTGCTGCCAATACTATTTGGATTTGCGATCATCATCAGCATTTCATTGCTGGATGATATTTATAAAACACCGGTTTTGATGCGGCTGACGGCACAGCTTACGGCCGCCATGCTGGTGATATACGGCGGTTTGTCCGTAAACACACTTGCGATCAGCGGATGGTCAATGCATCTTTCGGTATCTGTGGGAGCCAGTTTGAGCATCCTGTTCATTGTCTGGATGACCAATCTCTATAATTTCATGGATGGCATGGACGGCTTCGCCGCGGGCATGGGGATTATCGGGTTCGGTGCATTCGCAGTACTGGGAGGGCTGGCCGGTGTCTGGCAATTCGCCCAGGTGAGCGCGGGTATTGTTGCAGGCTGTGGAGGGTTCCTATGGCTGAATTTTCCACCCGCAAAAATATTCATGGGCGATGTGGGGGCTGCAAGCCTGGGGTTTTTGGCGGCTGTATTCATGCTGTGGGCAAATCACGAGAATATATTCCCGCTATGGGTCGGTGCGACGGTATTCTCTCCTTTTATCGTCGATGCAACCTGGACTTTGGTAAGCCGGGTAGTACGCGGCAAGCCACCCTGGCATGCCCACCGGGAGCATTTTTATCAGCGTTTGGTACGACTCGGATGGGGGCAGCGGAGAACGGTTTTGGGTGAATATGCCGTCATGTTAGTATGCAGTCTATTGGCTGTCATTCTATATATGGCAAATAGCGCTTTAATTCAAATTATCGGACTTGGGTTTATTTTGCTGGCATACGTTGGACTTGGGTTACTGGTACGCGACCTGGAAGCGCGTAGAAGAAAGGGAGAAACGCAATCATGATCAGCATGGATGGTTTGCGGTTACTGCGCAATCGTTGGATTGTTTTTCTGCATGACCTTACCTGGATTCCGGTCGCGGTTCTCGCTGCTTTCTGGATGCGTTTTAATCTCTCCGCCATTCCGCATATTTATCTATTTGGGGCACTTTATCTTTCGCTGGTGGCTTTGCCAGTCTACGCCTTCATGTTCTGGTTTTTCGGTTGTTATCGCGGTATCTGGCGTTATGCGTCCGTACCTGATCTCATCCGCATCGTAAAAGCAGTCGGGCTCGGGGCGCTCGCCACCGCTCTGGTTGCATTCCTGTTAACACGCCTGCTGGTTATTCCAAGGTCCGTACTTCTGCTTTATCCGTTATTGTTAGTCCTGGGTCTGGGGGCTAGCCGGATTATCTATCGTATCCTCAAAAATTCGCTATTCGGGTTTCGATTTACCAGTGATGAAGACAAGCGCGCGCTGATAGTCGGTGCGGGCACGGCCGCCGAATCGCTGATTCGCGACCTGCGACGTCATGGCGTTTTCCTGCCGGTGGCACTGGTGGATGACGATGTTGCAAAACAGGGAAATGAGCTGCATGGTGTGCGCGTTCGCGGCACTCTGAATGATATTGAACGCCTGATACGCTCTTACGATGTCGATATTGTTCTCATAGCCATGCCAAGCGCCTCTCGTAACACGATGGATCGTGTCGTGCATATCTGCAATTTAATGAAAGTTCCTTGTCGCACACTTCCTTCATTGGCGGAATTGGCCGATGGCAAGATTGAAATTTCCAGGTTGCGCCCGGTAATGGTCGAGGACTTGCTTGGGCGTGACCCGATTATTCTCGATACTCACGGCATCTCTGAATTCCTGCGCGGCAAGCGTGTGCTGGTCACCGGCGGTGGCGGATCCATCGGCGCCGAGCTATGCCGACAGGTAAGCCGGCATGAGCCGTCCCTGATCGTGATCATGGATAATTCCGAGTGCAACCTGTATCACATTGACCAGGAACTCAGCACCAGCATGCCTTCACTCATATACAGCAGCGTACTGTGCGATGTTCAGGACAAGCGCGCCGTTGAAAAACTATTTGCGAAGGTGAAACCAGAAGTCATATTTCATGCAGCGGCATACAAGCATGTACCGATAGTCGAAGACAATATTATAGAAGGCATCCGCAATAACATTTTTGGTACCTGCAATGTGGCGGATGCCGCAATGCGGCACGCTGCAAAGAAATTCGTGTTGATTTCCACGGATAAAACCGTGAATCCCACAAATATCATGGGTACCACCAAGCGGGTGGCGGAAATTTACTGTCAGTCGCTAAATCACGACAACAAGACGCAACTTGTTACCACCCGCTTTGGGAATGTACTTGCTTCCACCGGCTCAGTGATCCCCTTGTTCAAGCGTCAGATAGAAGCCGGTGGGCCGGTCACCGTAACCCATCCTGAGATTACCCGATATTTCATGACTATTTCAGAAGCTGCAAGCCTGATATTGCAAGCGGCCACCATCGGAAATGGCGGGGACATCTTCGTGCTGGATATGGGCGAGCCTGTGCGTATCCACGATCTGGCGGAAAAGCTGATCGAGTTATCGGGGTATCGTCCGAATATTGATATTGATATTGTTTATACGGGGCTGCGACCCGGTGAAAAAATGCATGAGGAGCTGTTTTACGCCAAAGAGGAATTGCAGGGCACCAAGCATCCGAAATTGCTTTTGGCAAACGCTGCCCACACGCCACTCTCCACCATCGTTTCCGATCTTGACAAGCTTGCCCTGGCGGTGGAAGCTGGCGACGAGAATTCTGCAATGTCCTTGCTGCGATCCCTGGTGCCAGAGTATGCACCTCAAGTCCAGACGAAGACCGAAAGATTCAGGCGCGGGGCAGCATTGCACCTCGTCAAACCATAATCCCGTATTGCAACTATCCGGTGAACGTGCTTTGGTAGGTTGAATCAGAGAGCAATCCTTTTGCCTCAGTGTCATTTGAGAATCACAAAGCCGATATCGGGTTGAAGAACCAGCCATGAACAACCGATTGTTGAATGCGATTGCGGCGCGTGGCAATAAATCAGAACCAGATAAAGATCGCATCCATGAACGCCTGGGCGCAGCGTTCAAGGCATACGACATACGTGGGCGAGTTCCAGAGGAACTTGATGCCGACCTTGCCTATGCAATAGGTATGGCATATGCAGAGCACATCAGTCCCAAAAACGTCGTCATTGGCCACGATGTGCGGTTGAGCAGCCGGGGGTTGTCTGCGGCCGTGGCGGCAGGTCTTGTAGATGCCGGCGTCGATGTTCATGACATAGGGTTATGCGGTACGGAAGAGATATATTTCGCGACTTTCAGTCAAGCCATGGATGGCGGAATTATGGTAACCGCGAGTCATAATCCTGCCAGTCACAATGGCATGAAGCTAGTACGCGAAGATGCCAAACCAATTAGCGGCGACACTGGTCTTAAGATGATCCAAACGCTTGCCGAGGCAGGGTATAAGCGGGCCAGGGGTAACATAGGGGGGGTACATAATTTATGTATTCGCCAGGATTACATCAAACATCTGTTGAGTTATGTGGACACACGAACGCTGAATCCCCTGCGTATCGTGACAAATGCCGGTAATGGTTGCGCCGGGCCGATTCTGGATGCACTCGCGGCTCATTTGCCATTCGATTTTATCAAGCTCCAACATGAGGCGGACGGAACATTTCCGCATGGAGTGCCGAATCCATTGTTGCCGGATAACAGGAAAACCACCACGGACGCGATACGTGTTCACGAAGCACATATGGGTATCGCCTGGGATGGTGATTTTGACCGTTGTTTTTTCTTCGATGAAAGGGGTCAATTTATCGAGGGGTATTATATTGTCGGCTTGCTAGCCAGCACTCAGCTTGCAAGCCATCCTGGCGGGAAAATAATTCATGACCCACGTTTGACATGGAATACCATTAATATGGTTGCAGAGGCAGGTGGTATTCCGATTCAGAGTAAAACGGGTCATGCTTTCATAAAGGAACGGATGCGAGCCGAAAATGCAATTTATGGTGGTGAGATGAGTGCTCATCATTATTTCAGGGACTTTCGCTATTGCGACAGCGGCATGATCCCCTGGCTCTTGGTCACAGAGATTATCAGCCGTACTGGCAAAAACTTGTCAGAACTTATATCCAGTCAACAGGAAGCATTTCCCGTAAGCGGTGAAATTAATCGCATGGTACATGATCCTGACCATGTAATCACAGAGATTGAAAGGCGGTACAAACCCTTGTCCATACTAACGGATTATACCGATGGTTTGAGCATGGAGTTTCCCAACTGGAGATTCAATTTGCGTAAATCCAACACGGAGCCCGTATTGCGACTGAATGTTGAGGCCAGGCAGGACATGACTCTGATGCGGAGCATGACCGACGAATTGCTTGCTTCTATAGACAAGATCGGCCGTGGTTTCATGGAATGAGCATGTCATTTAACCCGGGCGTGGGGCGTGAGGAAAGGGGGGTTGCATGTTAGTTCCCGTCATTATTTCCGGTGGATCGGGATCCCGGCTGTGGCCCGTTTCCCGCGAGGCGCGTCCCAAGCCATTCATGAAAATCCAGGACGGTCTGAGTTTGTTACAAAGCACGATGCTGCGAGCTGCTGCCGTACCTGACAGCAAGGCCATTGTGATTGTAACGAACCGCGATCTGTACTTCCAGAGCAAGGAGCAGCTCGAAGCCATTTCATCGGGGATGAATCACGCTGAAATATCCTTTCTCCTGGAACCCGTTGGCCGCAACACCGCCGCGGCCATCGCTATGAGTGCATTCTTGATTCAAGAACGGTTTGGTCCCGAATCCATTTTGATGGTACTGCCATCTGATCATTTGATCAAAGACCAGAATGCGTTTCTCAAGCTAGCTGCCACGGCGATTGATGTCGCACGCACCGGGAACTACGTTACTTTCGGCATCATACCGAGTTTGCCGGAAACAGGTTATGGCTATATCGAATGTCTGGGATCGTACTCACCAGGCATGCTGTGTGACGTAAAGCGCTTTGTGGAAAAGCCGGATTACGACCGTGCTAAGAGATTTTTTGAATCTGGAAATTATCTGTGGAATTCCGGAATATTCTGTTTTCGTGCCGATGCGATTCTCGATAGCATCAGGAAACATGCGAGGGAAGTTTTTGACAAGGCCCGGGAATCTTGGATTGCAACCAAGAATGACCCGGTTAATCAACCACATGTGATGTACATAGAGAAGAGTGTATTTCCAAGCATACCCAGCATTTCCATCGATTACGCGGTCATGGAGCATGTTGACAATATCAAGGTGATGCCCAGTGAAATTGGCTGGAGTGACATTGGTTCATGGCGTTCGATGGGCGAGCTTGTGGCTCCCGATGCAAAAGGCAACAGGCTGGTCGGTGATGCAGTGCTGATAGAAACGACAAATACCTATGTTCAAAGCGATGCCCGGGTTATTGCGGTAGTCGGCGTGGATAACCTTGTTGTGATTGATACCCCGGATGCGCTCCTTGTAGGGCACGGTGATAAAGTACAATTGGTCAAGGAAGTAGTGGCTAATCTCAAGCTGAGCGGTCATGAAGCCGCCAGATGGCATCGAACGGTCTATCGTCCATGGGGCACTTATACCGTGCTTGAAGACGGCCAACATTACAAAATGAAACGCATCGTAGTTAAACCAAGGGCGTCACTTTCCCTGCAGATGCATAGCCACAGAAGTGAGCATTGGGTGATAATCTCGGGCACGGCCGAAATCGTAAACGGCGATAAGCATTTCACCTTACAGCGTGATGAGTCAACCTATATTCCGGCTGGTTGCAAGCATCGCCTGAGCAATCCAGGGGATGAGGATTTGCTTCTCATCGAAGTACAAACCGGGGAGTATCTCGGGGAGGATGATATTGTGCGATTTGAAGATAAATACGGACGTTAGCGTCCCTACCAAATGGATTACATTAATAAGTCTGGAACTTGAAAATGAAAGCGGCGATTATCACGGGTATTACTGGACAGGATGGAGCATATCTCGCACAATTTCTTTTGGAAAAAGGGTATAGGGTATTCGGAGCCTATCGCAGAACAAGTACCGTAAATTTCTGGCGCATACAAGAACTCGGTATCCACACTCATCCTAATCTTGTGCTTGTCGAGCATGATCTCACTGATCTTGGATCAAGCATTCGTCTATTGGAATCCACGCGTGCGACGGAGGTTTATAACCTTGCGGCCCAAAGTTTTGTGGGCGTATCGTTCGACCAACCGATAACAACGGCGCAGATCACCGGTCTCGGACCATTGAACCTACTGGAAGCAATTCGTAGCGTAAACAAAAGCATTCGGTTTTACCAGGCGTCCACCTCAGAAATGTTCGGCAAGGCTCAAGCGATACCGCAGGACGAAGACACGCGATTTTATCCACGCAGTCCCTATGGTATTGCCAAGCTGTATGCACATTGGATGACGATCAACTACTGTGAGTCTTACGGTATTTTCGCGGTCAGCGGGATTCTTTTTAATCATGAATCACCCCTACGCGGACGTGAGTTCGTAACCCGTAAAATCACTGACGGCGTTGCCCGAATCAAAGCTGGGGAAATGAATGTGTTGGAGCTCGGTAATCTTGATGCAAAACGCGATTGGGGCTATGCCAAAGAATATGTTGAGGGAATGTATCTGATGTTACAGGCTTCCAAACCGGACACCTACGTTCTTGCAACCAACCGTAGTGAAAGCGTGCGTAGTTTTGTGACAATCGCCTGCAATGCCGCGGATATAGAAATCAGGTGGGAAGGCAAAGGCGATCGGGAAGTCGGGGTTGACCGAACGACAGGGCGCATCATCGTGCGCATCAATCAGGAATTTTACCGCCCGGCTGAAGTTTCTCTATTAATTGGCAATCCCACGAAAGCCCGGCAAGAACTTGGCTGGAGTCCACAAACAAACCTCGAGCAGCTTTGCCGGATGATGGTTGAGGCGGATATCAGGAGAGTTATTAATGGCGCCTCATTCTAGAGGGAAGGTCTTGGTCACGGGGCTGCATGGATTTACAGGAGGTTACATTGAAACAATATTGCGAGAGGCGGGATACGAAGTTTATGGCCTGGTATCCGGTGCGTCCCGGGGGCAGCATGAGTTTCAAGTCGACATGCGAGATACATCTGCTGTTGCTGGCGCAGTTGCTCAAATAGGCGCCGATTTCGCTATCCATCTCGCTGCAGTTAGCTTTGTTGCGCATGGTGATGTTGGGGAAATATACGATACTAACGTCAAGGGAACCTTGAACCTGATTGAGGCCCTGCAAAAGCACGGGCAACCACTCAAAAAGCTACTAATAGCAAGTAGCGGGAATATTTACGGTGCTTCGGCGGCCGATGGGCCGGTTGGCGAAAACACCATTCCGCAGCCACTGAATCACTACGCAGTCAGCAAACTGGCCGCCGAACACGTAGCTCGACTGGCTATCGGCACAATTCCAATAGTAATCGTACGGCCCTTTAATTATATAGGGATTGGCCAATCCAGCAGTTTCGTTGTACCCAAATTGGTAAGCGCATTCCAGAATGGCGAGCACGAAATAGTTTTGGGAAACATTGATACGGTCCGCGATTTTTCCGATGTCCGCTGGATCGCCAGGGTATATCTGGCATTGATCGAATCTGAAATATCGGATGAAGTATTCAATGTCTGCTCTGGTTACGGTGTGCGCATACGCGATGTGCTGTACAAATTGGAAGAAATAGCGGGTTATCAGATGCGGATAAAAACAGACGATAAATTTCTGCGTGCACGTGAGCTCCAGCATCTTGTGGGATCGCCAAAAAAGTTGGAAAAGCAGATAGAGGTACCGCTGCGCCCCACGCTCACGGAAACACTAACATGGATGTATGCCGCCTGTTCCGGATAGCTACGCTTCCAGCGCAGGAGTAAAAATACCGGTACGATTTTGCAAAGGCAAGATAATAATAGATGCTACAGTGGAACGTACCGCAAACTGCGACTTCATGATATACCATTAGCTTGGACCACATCGGACCGACTTTCGTACAAATCAGTTGCTGTAGAGCATACCGACTGGCGAGTTCCGCGATAAGTCGTTCTCATCATGCTATGCGAGATATTTGGCAATGATGCGCAGAGGATTGACGAACATCATGTACTTATTTCCTGCCAACATCGGGTAACCGTTTCTGAAGCGGCAAGCCCGATCCTTCAAGCAGAAGCCATCGCTCGCTTGCATCTGGAAAGGTTCTCGCGTACGCGGCTGGGTCGAGGAGCGAATGAGTAGCCCCCCGGGCCGATTCCGGCTGCTGAAAATACCTGCTTTGCGTGTACACTATGCGCTCTGGTTACCAGCGCGCTTCGGATTATGCCCTCGGCGCTGCCACAAACGAACAATTGAGTGGCCGCTGGTTGTACCTCTAGAACATACCAATATGTAAATTGAGCCTGTATGCTGGAATTATCAGCATCATTCCAAACATGCGGGTGTTTGCAAACTAATCTGTCTCCGAGGTTATGATGAACAAACAGAATATACAGAATATGCAGCAAGACCATATGCCTAAAAACCTTTACCTTCCCAGAGCTGATACCGAGCGCATGAAAATACATGCCAAGGACTATCTTTCCTGGGATCTGACTGCACGCCAACTCTGTGACCTTGAGTTGTTGTTGGATGGTGGGTTCAGCCCATTGGAGGGATTCCTTGGGCGGGCAGATTATGAGCAGGTGGTGGACACGATGCGGCTGACCGATGGGAGGCTGTGGCCGATGCCGGTGACCCTGGATGTCACACGGGAATTCGCCGGCAAGCTGACCCGTGGCAAGAAGATTGCATTGCGGGATGCGGAAGGTGTGCCTTTGGCGATACTGACGGTAGAAGATGTCTGGGAGCCGGACCTAAGACACGAGGCGCGGATGGTATTTGGCGCTGAGGATGAAGTCCACCCCGGCGTTGCTTTCCTGTTGCGCCGATCGCACCCAGTCTACGTAGGGGGGTGTCTGTCGGGTGTTGAAACCCCCACGCACTACGACTTTCCTCATCTGCGCAAGACGCCGGCGGAACTCCGCACTCTGTTTCGCGAACAAGGCTGGCAGCGCATTGTCGGCTTCCAGACTCGTAATCCGATGCACCGAGCCCATCTCGAGCTGACTTACCGTGCCGCCAGGCAGGTAAACGGCAAATTGCTGCTGCATCCTTCCGTCGGCATGACCAAGCCGGGAGATATCGATCACTATACCCGGGTACGTTGCTACGAACATCTCATCAAGCGTTATCCGGACCATTCAGCCATGCTGGCATTGCTGCCGCTGGCCATGCGCATGGGTGGTCCGCGGGAGGCCGTGTGGCACGCCATCATTCGCAAGAACCACGGCTGCACGCATTTCATCGTGGGTCGCGATCATGCGGGCCCGGGCAATGACAGTAACGGCAAACCATTCTATGGTCCCTACGATGCGCAGGAGCTATTGGAAAAGCATCAGGACGAAATCGGCATCCAGATGGTGCCCTTCCAGATGATGGTGTATGTGAAGGAGCGCGGTGGCTACGCCCCCGATAACGAACTCAAGCCCGGCGAAACCATCATGAACATTTCCGGCACCGATTTGCGGGAACGGTTGCAGAAGGGGCAGGAAATCCCCGAGTGGTTTTCCTATCCCGAAGTGGTTGCCGAATTGCGTAAGACCCATCCACCGCGTCACAAACAAGGTTTCACCGTGTTTTTTACCGGCCTCTCCGGTTCCGGAAAATCCACCATCGCCAATGCGCTCATGGTCAAGTTGCTGGAGATAGGCGGCCGCCAAGTGACCATGCTGGACGGAGATCTGGTGCGCAAACACCTTTCCAGCGAGCTGGGCTTCTCGAAAGAGCATCGCGATATCAATATCCACCGCATCGGTTACGTGGCCAGTGAAATCACCAAGAACGGCGGTGTAGCCATCTGTGCGCCCATCGCCCCGTATACCGCCACCCGCCGGGATGTGCGCCACATGATTGAACTGTTGGGTGGATTCTTCGAGGTCTATGTGTCCACCTCCATCGAGGTTTGCGAGCAACGCGACCGCAAGGGACTGTATGCCAAGGCACGGGCGGGGATCCTCAAGGAATTCACCGGCATCAGCGATCCTTATGAAGCGCCGGAAAAGCCTGAGCTGGTGCTCGATACCATCGGTAGTAGCATTGATGAGGAGGCGGATAAAATCGTGCAGCT
>Ga0307373_10011832_pt1 | contig 12560 bp, 11 predicted proteins | sample OX2MG_FD_202534 | JGI IMG/M metagenome (GOLD analysis project Ga0307373, IMG submission 202534) | Soil microbial communities from Risofladan, Vaasa, Finland - OX-2 | ecosystem: Environmental > Terrestrial > Soil > Coastal area > Acid sulfate soil | place: Finland: Risofladan, Vaasa | collected...
GCACCGCGAGCGCGTGTTTCTCGAAGAGCGCTTGAAAGTCGCAAAACGCGATCTTGACGACGCTACGAACCAGCTCGCACTGTTTTCCAGCAAGAACAATACGCTGGACATCCAGACCGAAGGCAAGGCCATGCTCGATGCCGCAGGGACGCTCGCAGGGCAGATGATCGCCGCACAATCGGAGCTCGAGGGCCTCAGACAGATCTATACCGACAATAATCCCCGGGGTCGCGCGTTGAATGCGCGCGTCGGCGAACTTCGCAAGCAGCTCGAAAAACTCAGTGGAACAAGCGCTGACGCTGCGACTACTGGTGATTCTTCGCCGGCTGTTTCGAACGACATGCCTTACCCCACGATTCGCAGTTTGCCTTTACTCGGCGCGAAATATTCTGACTATTACCGCCGCGCGAAAATTCAGGAAACCGTTTTCGAATTACTCACGGAGCAGTACGAGCTCGCTAAAATCGAAGAAGCCAAGGAAACCCCGAGCGTCAAAGTGCTGGATCCTGGCCAAATACCGGAGAGGAAGTCCTTTCCCTCGCGCTCGTTGATCATGTTCCTGGGAACTTTTGTGGTTCTCTGTATTTCCGTAGTCTGGGTGCTGGGGTCGAATCAATGGCAAGCCGCGGACCCGAAGGATCCGCGCAAGGTTCTCGCGCAGGAAGTCGTCCGTGCGCTCAAGGCGCGAATACCATGGGCGTCACGAAATGGATACGCTCCTGACTCGAGCGAACACAGAGAGGACGGACTTGACAGTCGTCGGCCCCCATCAAGTGGGTCGGTTGATCAGTAAAGTCGTCCGCAAGTACTAGTAAAATAAATGGTTAGGTAACATATCGCCTTGTAGGTGACGGGGCGAAGCTGTATCTGGAGTTATCATGGCATCTTCGAGGCAGACGATACTAGACCGTGAGCCGGCAGATTACGTTGGCGTGGTGTCGCTGCCCGCGTCATCACTCGAGCCGCGTTGGTACGCCGCATACACATGCGCAAACCATGAAAAGCGCGTCGCGGCGGAACTCCACGCCAGGACCGTCGAGCATTTCTTGCCGGTATACTCTTCCATACGGCGCTGGAGAGACCGCCGGGTGATATTGGACCTACCGCTGTTCCCCGGCTACGTGTTCGTGCGGCTCGCGCTTTGCAACCGGCTTCGCGTCCTGCAGATTCCAAGCGTCGTTCAGCTGGTTGGCTTTAATGGCAAGTCCGCCGCGCTTCCGGACGAGGAAATGGAGATCTTACGCTCGGGTCTTTCCCAGGGCCTGAGTGCCAGGCCGCATCCTTTCCTGACGATTGGTCGGCGCGTGCGGATTACTGGTGGTCCTTTTGCAGGGCTCGAGGGGATATTGAAGCGCAGGAAGAACAATCTGAGGGTGGTAGTGTCACTCGCTCTTATCCAGCGCTCGGTGGCGGTGGACGTGGACACTGCGGACGTGGCCCCAGCTTTCTAGGGTCTCCACAGTTGACATGACTGAAACCATAAAAAATCGAAGCGGGCACTTAACCAGCGGTCGGCTGCTGGCAAGAAATACAGTGTGGAATGTGGTGGGCAGCGGCGCACCGATGGTCGTAGCGATATTCTCAATTCCGATTCTCATTCGAGGATTGGGGAATGAACGCTTTGGGGTTCTAACGCTCGCCTGGGCGCTGATCGGGTACGCGAACCTGTTCGACCTCGGATTGGGCCGCGCTCTCACGCAACTTGTCGCCAGGAAGCTTGGAGCCGGTCAGGACCGGGAAGTGCCCGCACTGGCATGGACGTCCTTGTTGCTGATGTTGCTGCTCGGCATCCTGGGCGCGGCAGTTGTGGGTTTGATCTCGCCGTGGCTTGTTCATCGCGCACTGCATGTGCCCGGCGCGTTACAAAGCGAGACGTTAGAATCATTCTATCTGTTGGCCCTATGTGTCCCGATAGTCATCTGCACCGCGGGTTTGCGCGGCCTGCTCGAGGCTCACCAGCGCTTCGGACTAATCAACGCTCTAAGAATTCCGATGGGAATCTTCACATTTGCCGGGCCGTTGCTCGCCCTGCCGTTTTCGAAAAGCCTAGTTCCGGTGGTGGCAGTGTTGGCCGTCGGCCGAGTCATCGCCTGCTTCGCTCATCTGTTGCTCTGTCTGCGTGTTTTGCCGGAGTTAAGGCGCTCAATTGTCTGGGAGCGATCCGCCGTCGGCCCGTTGCTACGCTTCGGGGGATGGATGACAGTAACCAATGTCGTCAGTCCGCTGTTGGTCATGCTCGATCGGTTTTTCATCGGCGCACTGCTCTCCTTGACTGCGGTCGCTTACTACGCAACCCCTTATGAACTGGTCACAAAATTTCTACTTCTTCCCGGCGCGCTAATGGGCGTAATGTTTCCCGCCTTCACGGCCAGCTTTGTGCAGGACCGCGAACGCACGGCACTACTTTTTGGGCGAAGTGTGAAATCACTTCTCCTGGTCTTGTTCCCGGCCATGCTGTGCACGGTGGCGCTGGCGCAGAGCGGATTGAAGCTGTGGCTTGGAGCCGACTTCGCGCAACACAGTTTCCGCGTCCTTCAGATCCTCGCCGTGGGAGTTTTTATAAACAGTTTGGCGCAGGTGCCGTTCGCGGTCTTGCAAGGCGTGGGAAGGCCGGACTTAACCGCCACGCTACATCTCATAGAGCTCCCTCTCTATCTGGGGTTGCTTTGGTGGTTGATTGGCGCACTCGGGATCGAGGGCGCGGCTATTGCCTGGACCGCGCGAGTGGCGTTTGACGCTTTGTCCCTGTTCGTGCTGGCGAGACGTTTCGTGCCGGGGAGCGGCCCCGCACGTTGGCGGACAGCGCTCCTGGTGGCCGGTGCTTTGGGAGTTTTGGCGCTGGCAGCCTTGGTTCACGGCCCGATCGCCAAGAGCTTGTTTCTGCTGGGAACAATCCTGTGTTTTGCGCTTGTAATGTGGTTCCGGATTCTCACTCCGGAAGAGCGAACCCTCGCGCAAAACTACCGTTAGCAAATCCATGTCCTTTGACAAATGTCTGGCGCTCATCTTTAGCCTGATGATCTTGGGTCAAGCCTATCTGGTGCGGCGATATGTAGGTACATGGTTGTTTCCGGCGTGCATCTTCGGACTCTTTTGGTTTGGCTACACCTTTTTCCCTCTCGCCGTTCTATTCTGGGTGCCGGTGCAACCGTATGCGACCGCATTCATATTCTTATGCACTCTGGCTTTCTCGATGGGCGCGGTCCCTTTTGATTGGAAGACAGCCTTTAAGAGAAACGAGCGCAAGTGCGAGACTGCCTCATTGGTGTACGGCAACCCTTTTCTGAAAGCTGTCTTTTGCGTGTCGGTGTTCGCCTCGCTCCTATTTCTCGTACTCAATCTGTTCGACCAAGGCTTCACGCTCCACGACTTGCTCTTCAATTTGTTTGCGAGTGCCGCATCATACGCCAACCTTGTCTATTCCCAAAACCTCGACATCAACCTGTTCGCTCGGTTGAGCATCGTCTGCACCTACCTTGGCGCCATTCTGGGTGGGTTTCTGTTTCCGTGCATGCAAACGAAAAACGGACGGCGGCTCATCGTTGTTTTGTCGTTTCTCCCTCCGATTCTGATGGCAGTTACCCAGTCGGCTAAATGGCATTTGTTCTTGTGCATCGTGTTCTTTTATTCCGGGCTACTCGTCTACCGCGCGTCGGCTGGCAAGTTGCGCTTGTCTGAGAAGGGAAGCATCAAGTCGCTGTCGATTTATATGGCCATCCTGATCCCAATTGTCGCAGTTTCGTTTTTAGGAAGAGGCCTATATTCTGTCGAAGATGGGTCGGAATTGGTTCACAAGCTTATTACGTACTATTTATCATACTCGTGCGGCCACATTTACGCCTTTTCTGATTGGTTCGCGTTCATCATCGGGAAGCACTCGGAACTCATCTATCCTAACCATAGCGGGGCCCACGGTTTCTACACCTTCGCGGTCCTATTCAAGCTGATGGGTAGCCACAAGGAGCTGCCCCTAGGTGTTTATGACCAGTATTATTCCTATGGGGATTTGCTGACCTCGAACATTTACACGATATTCCGCGGGCTCATCACGGACTTTGGATTTATCGGCTCCGTCCTGTTCATGCTCACCACGGGCTTTCTGTTTCATTGGACCTTTCATGCCATGTTGCGCGGCAGTAGGCCCGTGTTTACCGTCGTGGTTTTCGTATTCATGATGAGCTATTTCTATTCCTCTTTTGTTATCAGCATACTTGGCGCTAACACGATTTATTACGTGACGTTTTTTCTGCTATGGATCGTCCTACACATTAACAACCGAATTGCGCAAAAGGCAGTTCGCCAGCTGGCGCTGGCAGAGGTAACCGTCATTTCGATGCCACGTCTGCAATCATAAGGCACTTCGACAGTTGTGCCAGGTCGGGAAATCGATTGGAACTGATTTATTAGGTCTTTTATCTTGCGCTTTTTAGTTGTGCTGTTGCCCTACTTGTCCACATTCCAGCACGGGTTCGATGTCAACCATGGCAAGTTCACAAATTTAGGGCCGCTTTGATCGTCAAACGTGTTGTAAGCGTTTTTAAGTCCGGCGGCGTAAAGGGAGTGCTTAGTGCCGCGGCGCGCAGAATCCGCACGCCACATGCACGCTCCTTTGCCAAATGTCGAAAAATGATCACCGACACAACTGGGCTCGAAATTGGAGGCCCGAGCCCCATCTTTGCGTGGGGAGGTCTCATACCGATTTATCCCCTCGCGAGCCGCATTGACAACGTCAATTTCGCGCGCACTACAATATGGGAGGTTGCGACAACTGAGGACAATTCATTTAGTTTCCATCCGAGGAAGGCACCGGGGCAACTGTTCATCGCCGAAGGCGCCGACCTACACGAGATCCCGAGCGGGAACTACGATTTCGTCCTCTCCTCACATATGCTTGAGCATACCGCGAATCCGTTGCGTGCCCTCGCTGAGTGGAAGCGTGTACTCCGCCCGGGTGGGGCTCTGGTTCTCGTGGTGCCTGCCCGGGACGGCGCGTTCGACCATCTGCGGCCGATAACCACCATGGCGCATCTAGTGGAGGACTTCGAGACAAACAGGGGCGAGGACGATCTCACGCACCTTGTGGAGGTTCTCCGTCTTCACGACCTTTCGAGAGATCCTGGAGTAACCGGTGCCCACGCGTTCCGCGAACGGGCGCGACGAAATGCTGAGTTCCGCAGCCTCCACCACCATGTTTTTGACACCCGTCTAGTGGTAAGTGCCGTGTTGCATGCTGGTTTTGAAGTAGTAACGGCTGAGCCGTTGCAGCCGTATCACGTGGTGGTCATCGCACGAAAGCCTCTGAACGGAATTGCCGCCGGGCCATTTGATGAGGAGGCGTTCCGCGAGGTACTGCGGAATAGCCCGTTTCCGGCCGACAACAGAAGATCATGAATTCGAAGGAAGTGCTAGCCGTCGTCGTCAGTTATAACGGCTCGGAGAAGATCATAGGGGCGGTGGACGCGCTGCGAGGGCAGGTCGGGCACATTCATATAGTGGACAACGGTTCTGACGCAGAATCGCTTCGCGTGCTTAAATCTCTGGAACGGAATCCAGGGATAACAGTCGAGTATTTGGAGGAAAACCGGGGCGTTGGGTACGCTCTGAATCGAGGGGTGCAGCGCGCGCAGCAAACAGGTTATGCCTGGCTGCTGACAATGGACCAGGACAGCGTAGTTGATGGCTCTTTCATTGCGGCATATCAGGCAGCTCTTGAACAGGAACCTGGGTTGGTTAGCCTGGCGCCGCGAATCACCGGCAGAACGAGGAAGAAGGATGCCGCAGGGGGCGTGATCCAATATGCGATCACCTCGGGAAATCTTGTGCGTCTCTGCGTCTTCGATCGAATCGGAACCTACGATGAGAGCTTCTTCGTCGATTGCATCGACTTCGATTTCTGCCTACGGTTGCAGCGTGCCGGTTTTCCGATATATCGTGCGCCAGCGGCGTTGATGCAGCATCAACTCGGCGACACGACTGATGTGCCCGGGGCTGTCCGGAAATACTACGCACAGCATTCACCAATACGGCGCTACTACATGTATCGCAATTTCCTGTATCTGGCGGAAAGGCATCTGCCGCAATTTCCCGGGTTCGTTGCAAAACTGGCGCTATCTCAGATGTTGCTGTTGGTTTTTATCGGATTTCTGGACCCCAGTCCATTCGCAAGTTACCGCGCCATCGCGCGTGGCATATGGGATTACGCCATGCGTAAGAGCGGGTTGTACGTGGGGCAGGCAGCGTGAAACTCGACTACGTATGCACGAACTACAACAACTCTTCGTACACGCGGGAAGCGGTGTTCTCGCTCCTGAAAAATAACGGACATCAGTTTCGAATCGTGGTGGTGGACAACAATTCGGACAATGGAAACGTCGAGGCGCTGAAAGATCTGGCTAGGGAATTTCATGAAGTTGAATTGATACTGAATAAGGACAACATTGGCTATTTCAAAGGCCTGAATATTGGCATCAGGCACCTGAGATCCAAGGAAGCCGATACCGACTTCATCGTCGTTGGGAATAACGACCTGGTGTTCCCCACCGATTTCGCAGACTCTGTTGCTGGAAACTTGCCAACCTTTGAAAAATACGCCGTTGTTTCACCGGATATCGTGACACTTGATGGCGTGCATCAAAATCCGCACGTCGTCAGAGAAATCGCTAGGTCTCGTGAGTTTATTTATGATCTCTACTATGCAAACTATTATCTGGCGCTCGCTATCCAGAAACTTGCAAAAGTAACCCGGAGCTTCACCGACAGGCCCGACGAGAACCAGCACCATATTGCGCAGAAAATCTACCAGGGCTACGGTGCCTGCTACGTGCTCGGGCCCGTATTCTTCCGCAATTTTCAGGAATTGTGGGCTCCGACATTCATTCTGCACGAGGAGTACTTTCTTAGCAAACAGCTCAACGAGAAGGGTTTGAGTGTGTACTATGAGCCTTCCATTAAGGTCCAACACCGTTGTCATGGAGCCATGCACAAATTCGCGGGAAGGAAAGCTTGGAAGCTGGGGCGTGGTGCGCATAAGGTGTACCGGCAACACGTGAAAATATTCAGTTGAGCTTTTTTGCTGACCGTGACATCGCTGCCAACGGGTCCACTGTGCCAGAGTTCGTGACCGCGTTCATTTTTCAGCAGGAGTTGCCGTGAAACACTACCAAGTGTGTGTAAATTGCGTCATGGATACTTCCGATCCGAAGATCACATTCGGCGGGAAAGGAGTCTGTGATCACTGCACCACCTTCTACCGCGATGTTTTTCCGAGATGGCAGCCCAATCAAGCCGGCATGACAATCCTCAAGAAGAAGGTCGATCAAATCAAGAGGGCAGGAGCCGCAAAGGCGTTCGATTGCATCATCGGGATCAGCGGCGGAGCGGACAGTTCGTACTTGGCGTACGTCGCTAAAGAACAGCTCGGACTGCGTCCCTTGGTATTCCATGTCGACGGCGGGTGGAATACGCAAATCGCTGTCAACAACATCGAGAAAATAATTGACGGTTTGGGCTTGGAATTGTTCACGGTGGTGATCGATTGGAAGGAGATGCGCGATCTGCAGCTCGCCTTTTTCAAATCGGGGGTACCGCACATTGATTTGCCGCAAGACCATGCATTTTTTGCGACGATGTATCGATTTGCCGAAGAACACGGGGTTAAGTATATCCTTACCGGCGCAAATATTTCTACGGAGTGCGTCAGGAATCCTCTCGACTACTTTTACTACGGTACGGACTTGTGGCAAATCCGGGATATTCATAAGAGATTTGGGCAAGCACCACTCGTCAATTTCCCCCTTTCCGGCGTGCTGAGGCACAAAGTTTATCTGAGATATTTCAAGGGAATCGAAGTGGTCAAACCCTTGGACTATCTTCCCTACGTGAAAAAGGATGCTATGGACCTGCTCAACACCAAATTCGGATGGCAGAAATATCCGCGCAAACACTTCGAGTCCCGATTTACGAAGTTCTACGAGGGATATTGGCTCCCGACGAAATTCGGGTTCGATACGCGGAGGGTCCAGTATTCGAGCATGATCTTGACCCGGCAAATGACGCGGGACGAGGCCCTGACAGATCTCGCGCAGCCGCCTTACGATGAAAAAAGCATTACGCACGATTTTGAGTACATCGCCACAAAAATGGAAATATCCTTGGCAGAGCTGCAGAGTTACGTGGATGCGCCAATCAAGTCGTTCAGAGATTACAAGAACCAGCTGTATCTCTTTCTGCTGGGCGCTCGAGTCATGCAGTTAATGGGGCTCGAAAGGGCAGCAGTGAAAAGATGATTTCAATATGTAACTATGGCATCGGTAACGTTCAAGCACTGGCCAACATCTATAAGCGACTGAATATACCGGCGCAGATCGTGAGTGCGGCGGCAGAGTTGGCTCGAGCAGAAAGAGTCATCCTCCCGGGAGTGGGTTCATTTGACTGGGCCATGTCCCGCCTCAATAATTCTGGTATGCGGCCCGTGCTGGACGATCTCGTGCTGTCCAGGGGCAGGCCTGTACTGGGAATTTGTGTGGGTATGCAGATGATGGCCAAACGAAGCGACGAGGGCTCGCTCGAAGGGCTTGGGTGGATTGATGCCGAAGTCAAGAAATTCGACCACGCGGCGCCATCACTTCACGCGTACCTGCCGCATATGGGTTGGAACGACGTTGAACCCTGCAGTCAGGACAGCTTGTTCAGGGACATCGGAGTGACCGGCAGGTTTTACTTCTTGCATTCATACTATTTTGCGCCGAAAGACCAAAACACGATTCTTGCAGTTACGGACTACGGCATCGACTTTGCATCAAGCGTTCGCGCTCGTAACATTTATGGCGTGCAGTTTCACCCCGAAAAAAGTCATCAGTGGGGCATCCAACTCCTGAAGAATTTTGCCGAGTTGTAACGATGTTGCGCCCGCGAATTACACCTTGTCTTCTGATCAAGAACGGCGGCCTCGTCAAGACCATTAACTTCAGCAATCCGAAGTATGTGGGCGATCCGATCAACGCTGTGAAAATTTTCAACGAGAAGGAAGTTGACGAAATCATCGTGGTCGATATCGATGCTTCCGTACATCAGAAGGAGCCCAATTACGGGCTCATCAAGAATCTGGCAGCTGAATGCCGGATGCCGCTGTGCTATGGCGGAGGAATCAAGACCGTCAAGCAAGTCGAAGGAATCATCAGCTTGGGTGTTGAAAAGGTCGCGATTAGTTCTGCGGCGATTGGGAATCCCGATCTCATTGCGAAGGCTGCTGCGGTTGTCGGCAGTCAGAGCATCGTGGTGGTCATGGACGTGAAGAGGGTCGATTCCCCGGAGCTCTATGAGCTCTTTATCCATAATGGTAGAAAGGCCACTGGCCTCGGCCCTGTCGAGTTTGCCAAGGCGGCTGAGGATCTGGGCGCTGGAGAGGTGGTCATTAATTCGATTGACCGCGACGGGCTAATGACAGGCTATGACCTTCAGCTCGCTAGAGAGGTGCGCGAGGCCACCACCCTTCCCATCACTGTTCTGGGAGGCGCTGGATCTCTCAGGGATATTGCAGCTCTGATCGAATTGTTTGGAACCATTGGCGCCGCCGCAGGTAGTTTGTTTGTGTTTAAGGGTAGCTTTAGGGCGGTCTTGATCAATTACCCCAGCCGGTCAGAGAAGGATGCCTTGGTGCCTCGCGCTCGTCAGGCTATGACTTCTGAGATTTGATGCAACAATTGCTTCTACATATCGGCACCGGCAGTACAGAGCTGGTTGACGCGCCAGTTCCCTCGCTGCGTGAGGGTCATGTGCTGATCCGAACGCGATGCACGCTGATCTCCGCAGGGACCGAACGAATGTTGATCGACTTCGGTCGAGCTTCGATGTTCGACAAGGCGCGGCATCAGCCCGACAAGGTCAAGATGGTTTTCGAAAAAATGCGTACTGACGGACTGGTCGCCGCGATAGACGCGGTGCGCAGTAAGCTCGACCAACCACTTGCACTAGGCTACTGCAATGTTGGAACGGTGATCGAGGCGGGTAAAGGCGTTACCCAGTTCAGGCCGGGCGATCGAGTGGTTTCCAATGGCGGCCATGCTGAGGTGGTGAGTGTGCCGAAAAACCTGTGCGCACTCGTTCCCGACAATGTCAAAGACGAGTCGGCCGTGTTTACAGTGTTGGGAGCGATCGGTCTCCAGGGTTTGCGCCTAGCCCAACCCACTCTTGGGGAAACGGTCGTGGTGATCGGTCTGGGGCTGATCGGGCTATTAACTGTGCAGATGCTGCAAGCACATGGTTGTCGCGTGATAGGCATCGACCACGATGCGCAGCGGCTCGAGGTGGCGCGTAAGTTCGGGGTATATGCCGTCGATGCGTCTGCAGGTGACGATCTTGTGATGCGCGTAGTGGACTTTTCTAGGGGGCGGGGTGCGGACGCCGTAATCATAGCAGCATCCACGCCTAGTTCTGAGCCAGTTTCGCAAGCGGCCAAGATGTGCCGAAGGCGCGGCAGGATTGTGCTGGTGGGAGTTACAGGACTCGAGCTCTCCCGACAGGACTTCTACGAGAAGGAAATTACGTTCCAGGTGTCTTGTTCATATGGTCCTGGTCGGTACGACGCAAGCTACGAGTTAAAGGGTCAAGACTATCCCATCGGTTTCGTACGCTGGACCGAGCAGCGCAACTTTGAAGCAGTGCTGGATCTGATGGCATCGAGTGCCCTGAACGTTACGCCCCTCGTTACACATCGCTTCCCTATCGAACGCGCGGACGAGGCCTATTCCGTTCTGACCAATAATGAACCCTCGCTGGGCATCCTGTTGCTGTATCCGGCGGAGTCGAACAAGGAAACAGACTGTCAAACGGTTGTGCTCCAGGGCGCAATGCCTCTTGGTGCAGCTGCCAGCCCCGTGGTTGGTTGCATTGGGGCTGGCAACTATGGCGGTCGGGTATTGATTCCAGCGCTGCTGAAAGCCGGGGCGAGACTGCATACCATTGTGACGACGAATGGTTTAAACGCGCTTCACTACGGAAAGAAATTCGGCTTCACCAAGGCGTCTGCGAATATCGCCGAGGTGTTTGCGCAGAACGAAATCAATACTGTAGTTATTGCCACGCAGCACGATAGCCATGCACGGCTTGCGTCAGAAGCTTTGCGAAGCGGGCGGCATGTGTACGTGGAAAAGCCCCTGGCCCTGAATCGGGAACAGCTTGCCGAGGTCGAGACGGCCTACGCCGAGTCCGTTGCGCGCGGCACCGCGCCCATCATTCTTGTCGGATTTAATCGCAGGTTCTCCCCCCACGTGCAGCGCATGCGAGAGTTACTGCGGGGAACGACAGGCCCGATGTCGTTGAACCTGTTGATGAACGCGGGTCTCATTCCGCCGGAGCATTGGACCCAGGACCCACAGGTTGGTGGAGGTCGGATCATTGGGGAGGCCTGTCACTTCATTGACCTGGCGCGCTTCCTCGTGGGTGCGCGGATTGTCAGTGCAAGCGCCAGTGGAATGCGAAGTGGGAGAGAGAGCACACTTAGTCCGGATACCGTGCATATTTCACTTGAGTTTGAGGATGGATCGATTGCCTCCATTCAGTACTATGCCAACGGACATCGTTCCTTTCCGAAGGAGCGCGTGGAAGCGTTTGCCTCAGGACGGATTCTTCAGTTGGAAAACTTCCGCGTGCTGCGCGGCTTTGGCTGTCCGGGGTTCCGGAGGTTCCGGACCTGGAGACAGGACAAGGGACATGTCGCTTGCGTGCAAGCCTTTCTTACTGCTGTCGAGTCGGGAGGACCCTCGCCGATTCCGGCAGAGGAAATCTTTGAAGTTTCCCGGGTTGCAATAGAGGTCGCGGAGGGCCTCTCAAACGGGTGAGAAACAGCCAAGGCATGATTCTGCGATGCCTCTTTCTAAATGCTTTCTCGAGCGCTGGAGATCTGGAAGTTTGAAGGAACTGATGAAGCAATTGTTTGGAACTGGTCTAGGACTGCCAATCATCCTGAGTTCCATCTAGTGTGGCCGCTGAAGATCTACTGCTCCACCGCGCTGCAGCTCGGCGTCACCAATATAGCGCGAGTAGCGATCTACCGTACTTTCAAGCGAGCCGGGATTTATCAATGGTTGCTGCCACAGCGCAAGGTGGTCCCCCTCAAGCTTGAAGTTGATTCTTCACGCGCTGCTGTTCACCCGCTTGTACCATGGGCTGATCGAGCGGTCTTGGCGGAAGCCGACGAGTTGCTGGCGGGGAAAGCTAACTACTTTTCGGCACACGTCCAGACAGTTGGGTGTCCGCCAAATTGGTTCCTCAACCCATTTCAAGGTCGACGACACCCACAGTCCGCGTGCCATTGGAGCAAGATTGCGGACTTCAACAGCGAAGCGGGGGACATAAAAATCATCTGGGAGATGTCCCGATTCACTTGGGCACTGGTCTTCGCACGAAGCTGGCGCATAAGCGAGGATGCTCGTTATCTCGCGGCTTTGCGGCTCTGGATACAGAACTGGTGGAGGTGCAATCCTCCTAACACTGGTCCCAACTGGATGTGCGGTCAAGAAACCTCTATTCGACTCATTAACTCGCTGCTGGCATTCCGCTTG
>Ga0307373_10011833_pt1 | contig 12560 bp, 17 predicted proteins | sample OX2MG_FD_202534 | JGI IMG/M metagenome (GOLD analysis project Ga0307373, IMG submission 202534) | Soil microbial communities from Risofladan, Vaasa, Finland - OX-2 | ecosystem: Environmental > Terrestrial > Soil > Coastal area > Acid sulfate soil | place: Finland: Risofladan, Vaasa | collected...
CGAGCGGGGGTTCCACTTTGGACGGCCCCAGCCACCCCCCAGCCCAGCCGGGCCCGACTTCACCGTTCAGCTAGCCTGAGATCAAAAAGTGTAAAAATCGGGAAAGTGACGTGTAAAGACCGCTCCTGGTCTCTCAGTAATCGCCCACTTCAAGCGGCCTTTGAAAAGTCGTAAAACCCTCGACCAGAGGGTCTTGCGAATAACTCGCAAAACGCTTGCGACTTTCGCGAACGAGACGCCCGGAGAGCAATCTCCGGGCGTTTTGCTGTCTCCTGGACTCCTGGAAGTGAAAGTCACGGCCCGATGACACGAAGAACGCGCCCCGGGGCGGCGGTCAGGCCGGCCACAGGGCGCGCTTGATCCAGGAAGCTTGAGTCCTGGTCGGCGGAAGGGTTGCGGAGGGCGCTTACGGCGCCCGGGAATCCTCCGCCAGCGACGGCTCCTCGAGGAGAGCAGAGTCCGGCTCGACCACGACGGCCACCTGGGAGCTGCGCCGGGGTCGGCCCCGCTGCTTGCGCAGCAGGGCCGCAGCCGCTCTGGCGGCGTCCTGCTCCCGCTTCAGCCAGAGATGGAGGTTGTGGGCGCCCCACATGAAGGTCACCAGCAGGGCCACGTTGGGGATGTGTCGGTAGTGGAACTGCCCCTTGGTGAGGCCGATCACGTCGGGGTTCTTGAACATCGAGGAGCCCCGCTCCACATTGGTGCGCTTGGCGTACTTCTCCTCCCACTCGGGAGTGCCCCAGAAGGGGAACTGGAAGATGCTCGGGATCTCCTCGGCCTTCAGGGTGGCGGTCTGAATGCCCAGGTCGTTCCGAGAATGTCGGACCCAGATCCGCGCAGCGGCTTAGCGTCCTTCGGGATCGTTCCCCCATGGGTTAGCCGCTTGAGCACTCGGCTACAGGTAGCGCGCTGCTCTTCGACGACGTAAATGGAGGCAAAGAGCCTACGCTGTAGTTGGTCAAGATCGTCCAGGGTCTTCGCAGCCCGCAGTAAGTCAAGTAGCACCCTCACCCGGTCTATCGCCTCGAGATGAATAGGATGGCCCAGGACTGCGTCCCTCTGCTCATCGACCAACGACATCAGTGCCCGCACAGATACATTGTCCGCGCATTGGGTGCCTGGTAGGCTAACTCGCTTCTGCCTGTTCTCCGTCTCCGGGAGACGCACCCGCTCCGCTCGTCATGAGACCCCGCTCCCACGCACCCCCACGGCCCTCCAACCGGCGTCAGCACGCCCGGAATTCCCGTGCTGAGGCCAGTTTCAGGCAGTTCCGAGGTCAAGACGTCCGCCGCAACCCACTCATGACCACGCGGTGACGGCCGGCTAGCCACTATCCCGCCAGTGAAGGCTCACCAGCTCTGCCGCGACCCTCCCCTGCACCCGGTCGGTGGATTCAGGCTGAGGTCCGGAATGCCCGCAAGAAGGCTGTTGGCGAAGAACGGAAATGCCGCACTCCTGGCTTAAATACCCTAATGAGGCAAGGACAAACCATCTTGGACATCCGACTGATCCGTGAAGGATGCTGGGACCTCGACCGGCTTTGACGCATCAACCGATGGTGTCGCTGTGGGCATAGCTCGTGACGCTCTCGTTACTATGGGGTTGAGATCATTATTAGCTTCAATCCTAAGCATGCGTATGTCTCTTACGGCGGGAGCGAACCAGCTATACTCCTGCGTGAGATCAAAAACGGCCAACATGCAGGCTACTGCATCCACGGTCTCAGGGTCGCCGAAGTACACCGAGCCCTGTTGATGAGAAAAACCGCGCTGCTGCAGAAATCTAGCAAGGTCGCCATAAGCGTTCTCATAACTTGGTACGTGGTAATGCTGTTGCAGTTGTTTCACGTCTAGGTCAAATGCAATTGCGTACACCGTTCCACCCTCCTTGTTGGACAAGCGCGCGGTAAGTCTTGGTCGAGCTTCGGGTGCGTAAGCAGCCAACGCAGTCATATCACTGATTATAGATACAACTCACAATCTGTCAATGGCATTGGCTTCTCTAGGCAGGGATCACTTCGAAACCTGCCGGGGAGTTGCTGCCCGGTACTGGTAGAGGGAAGCGAGGATGGCGAGGTGCAGGATGATGGCCTGTGGGTGCAGAAAACTCCATCCACGCCTGGAGCCTAGTTCGGGACGTTACGCTCTGCGCACCGATTAGGTCATCGGTCACCCCAAGTTTCAACTCCTGGGAAGCCGTCCTCGACGCCGACCCCGTGCATGCTTTCGTCTGGCGTATGGCGGGGTCTGGCCGCCGGCGCCGACGCGAGACTGCGCTGCCGACTCCCCCTCAGCTGCCGATAACAACACTTATCAGCGCCTCCGGCGCCTCGGCGACCTGCTGTCTGCCGCCGGGTCACGCGCCCTTGTGGGTGCCGAAAATTCCATCCGCGACTTCAGTCTGGGTGGGCGACTTCCGTGCTCGGGCTGAGGGCGCCTGAACCTCACGCGCGGCGGGGTGCCGCAAGGTCCGGGAGCAGCCGTAGCCACAGGGCCCCGAGCAGTCCCTCTCGATGACTCTGCCTGGCCGCCGGTTGGGAAGCGAGTTCGACTGCCACAGTCATGATTGTGGAAGCCGAGAGAGCCCTTCCTTGATCTCGTTCACAGGTCCGGGGCTCGGGCGCAAACTCCAGAACAGCTCATGGCACCGCATACCCCGGGACTGGGACAGACGCCACCGTCGTCGCCCTCCGCCCACAGCCCTTTGCACCCACTGAACCCGGCGTATGATCCGATTGTCGAAGACTCACCTCGCGCTGATCGAGAGAGGTGGCGATGAAATCCCGGGTGTATGGGCGCGTACGCGAGTTGCGGTCACTCGGACTGGTTGCCGGACTACTGATCTTGGCCGTGGCTGCCGCGGCAGTGATCTTAGCCACCCGGAGTCCGTCCCTGGACGCTCGCATCGCAGTCGTGAATGCGCTGTATAGCGCCATTCACAGCGATCCGCCATGGAAGGCGACGTTGATATCCGACCCCCCAGTGGTTCCGATTTCGGCTGAGGAGGCTGCCAACCGCGCGGTCGTCGCCTGCCATGAAGGAGCAGGGACCAGGACGATCGCCACCGCCCTGGTCAACACGAGCCAAGGGCCGAACCCCGAGTGGGCGGTCTTCCTCAATCCGCCGGGAAAGCACTTCGGAGTTTATGCGGGCATGGAGCCGCCCAAACACCCCGCCATCTTGAACTGGTACGCAGCGTTTGTTCCGGTGCGTGGCTCTCAGCCGATCTTCTGTACCTTCGGCAGGTCCACTCGGTTGCCCGCCTTGCCCATGTTCGGCTCTCAGAAGTAGAAGTCGCCGGCGGTGCCACGCAGCCCACTCTCCAGCATCGGCGCGCAGTCGGCTCGCCGGCGCGGAACCTGTTGGAGCCACCACGACCCGGGACCGTTGCGATGAGCCGGCCCCTCCACATTGGACCCGACTGTCCTTAGGATCACCGAAGGTAGCGGATGAGGTTCTCGGTACCAACAGGGCGCTCTCGCCCGTGCGGACGCCGGAGTGGTCGCCATCATCGGCACGGGCACCCAGGCCTATGCCCAGGTGTGGGCACTGGCTGCCGTGCGGGACCTACGAGAGGTCCGCGTGTATTCCAGGGACCCCGGCCGTCGAAAGTCGTTCGCGGAGCGGGTCGCCCCGCTGGTGGGCGGCGCCCGTCGACCAGCCACCGACGCCAGAGCCGCCTGCGAGGGCGCCCAGATCGTGATCCTCGCCACCAGCAGCCACACCCCTGTGCTCGACCCAGCCTGGATCGACCCCGGCGCCTACGTCACCACTCTCGGGCCCAAACAGCAGGGCCGGGCCGAGTTCGGCCTCGACCTACCCGAGGCCGCCTCCTTGCTGGTCACCGACTCCCTCGACCAAATCGGCGCCTACGACCCCCCGAACGTGCTGGTCGGCACGCCTGGGGAGCACTGGCTCGTGTCGCTGGGGGCGGTGCGGACTGGGGAGGTGGCCGGGGCGGCCCCGGATGGCATCTCGCTGTCCTTCTCCGTCGGCCTCGCCGGCACTGAGGCGTTCCTGCTCGACCGGCTGGCTGCCAGCATCGAGAACGTGCACCAGTAGCCGTCCTTCAGCGGGGGTCGGTCGTTGTGTCGCCTGGTCGCTCACCGCGCATCCGTGCGACGTAGCGGTCTGCCGAACGGCGGATCGCGCCAGCTCCGTCCTCGACGACGACGCGGCCCCACCAACCGCCGTACACGCGGTCGAAGCTGAATCGTTCGACTCGGGCGGCGATGTCGAGCACGGTGTGCTCGTCGAGGGGGACGAGGTTGGGGTAGCTCCACATGAAGCTGACCCAGTCACGGTCCTGGACGACGGTGATGGTGTCTCCGGTCAGCAGCGCGCCGCGCCCGTCGGACCCAGCTGGCCAGTGCAGGACGGCCGCGCCGTCGAAGTGACCACCGATTCGTGCCAGCGTGAGTCCCGGCAGCGGCTCGACCTCGTCATCGAACAACTGGATCCTCGGGGACTGACGCTGGATCCAGTCTTGGTCGGCTCGAGGGATGAACACGCGGGCGCCGAAAGCATCAGCGACGTCGATGTTGGCGCCGTAGAAGTGTGGGTGGGACATGCAGATCGTGTCGACGCCACCCAGCTCGGTGATCCGGCGTCTAGCGGCGTCGTCGAGCAGCGCGATGCAGTCCCAGAGCACGTTGCCGTGCGGCGTGCGCACGAGCAACGCCCGTTGGCCGATCCCGAATGTCGGTTCAATGCCGACGCCGATCAGGTCGGGTTCCTCCTCGCGCAGCTCGGTGACGTGAGCACGGGCCAGGTCCGCGGCGGTGGTCCATTGCTGGCCGTGCCAGCCGACGTACTGGCGTTCGTCCTCGCAGATAGCGCAGTGCGCGGGTGGCTCGTTGGTGTCGGGGTATTGCACGGCGCAGGTCACGCATATCCAAGCAGGCATCACAACATTATGTCCTCGGCGCTTCAAGCAGGAGTGCCGGAACAGCTACGATAGCTCCCAAGTGAGTCGTCAAACTGGCGTCACCCTCGCCGAGGCCGGATTCTTGCTGATCCTGTTTGCCGGTGTCTGGCTCGTCGCTGCCCAGATCCCAGCCTTCAAGATCCCGGTTGCCAGAACGATCGTCGCAGGCGTTGCGCTCGCCCTGGCTGGCCTGCTGCTCATCATCGCCACTCGCTGGGGTCATTTCGGCGGACCCTTCTGAAGGGGCCCGGCCCGGCTGGCGCCAACTCTCCACGACCATAGGACGCCTGTGGGTGCCAAAAACCCCCTCCGCGGCCAGGCTCAGATCGGGAGACCTACTCCACGACGTTGTGGGGACGGAGCGAAGCAGCCGACAAGGTGGCCGCTCGCCAGGGCGAAGCCCAAAGCGCCACTTGGCGGCCTTGACACGCCACCGACCCCGGGTCCAGCCTGACTTCACCATTCAGGGCGGCTGAGATCAAAAAGTGTAAACATCCGGAAAGTGGCGTGTAAAGATGCCCCTCCACACCAAGATTGGTGCTGATGAGTGGGAGTCAGACAGACTTGGACAAGCGAGATCTCATTACGGCACCGCGAAGGAGAGTGGCTGTACCATCGGGGTGATACCGCCAGGATCCCCTACGTGCCGCATGACTCGCAGCAATTCCTCGGGAGCCCGGCCGGCCGAAGCAACCAAGCACCCTGGTAGTTGAATAGGCGAAACGGGCTTTAGACCATAACTCGACATACTGCGACGTCCAAAGATAACCACGTTCTCGGTACCCGGAAGGGCGGCGCTGGGATATCGCCAGACAGATGGAAACTGCGGGTCCTGGCGTCCAAACTGCTCTGCGGCTCTCTGGCATAATTCGAACTCGTCCGAAAGAAGAGCATCAGCAGGGAGCCCTACCAACCCAGCCGATTCAGCCGTCAACTCGAAGACATCAGTGACATCAAGCACAAATGCCCACACCTGATGCACAAACGCCCAATCCGGGTCCCCTTGGGACAACGGATGCATTCTCATCCGCTCCAAAGAGCGAATGATTTCAGCGTAGGGGCCAAGCGGATGAAGACAGAAGTACTGGGTGGAAGTACTCCCTGAAAAATTGAACCGACCGGCACTTGTCGCCGATCCGCTCCAGAGCGGTTGTGGAAAATCCGAGATCCGGTATGCGGTATCGTGCAGGCTCGTGAGGAATTTATCGGGCGGCCTCAAAGCGCCCTCGCGCTCCGGAGATATCTCGCCAGCTCGGCGACGAACCACTCGTCACTCAGAACAGCTATCGGTGACTGACCTGCTGCAATCGGGTTCTCGTGGGTAAGCCACTGTACTCGAGCTCTGCCATTAGCTAAGTAGCGAAGCTCAGTTACCAGGCGAGCTAGCGCACGTATCTGCGCTTCGTCTTCCCCTGAGGGAGAACTATCCTCTCCAGTCCAGCGTTGCAGGCTGCGCACACTGGTGCCGATCCAGCTGGCCAGCTCGTGCTGTGTGATCGGCAACTCTTCACGCAGCCATTCCAAGAGGGTCAAGGGATCAGCATCAGCCCAAATGGCGGGTCCAGCTTCAAAGTTATCAATTACGTCAGCGACTTCAATAAAGGAGAGGAGCACCTCATCGCGGTCGGAGGGACGACTAATCCCTCTTTCCCTGTCAGACATGAGGGTAGTAAGTCGCCTCATCGGTGCCGCCAGGGAGCGCGCAAGCTCAACATAACCTGGCTCTTCGAGCGCCTCAGTGACACCAAGCACCAGCTCATTAGTCATTGCTCTAATGCGTGGCTCGAGTGGAGATGGAATCACGCGTTCTCGCTCAAGTTGCGAGGCAATGGCTCTGCCGTCCTCGGCCCAGCCCTTCTCAATGAACTGAATTGTGTGCGGTGGCTCTAGCCCTGGCATCCTCATGGCACTACTATACGTCACTCGGCCGCCAGGTGTCAAGGCCCCCAATTGACCAAGCGAGAATCGCACCCCGGGGTGATCACTCTCTCAGTCAGGAATGACACCGAGGATCGGCCGTCGGAGATCAGGCCGAGATGAGCTGTGTTGGGGTCCGATCGGAGCCGAAGGCCCGCGGGAACCCCGACCATCTCTTCCCCGAGCCGCTCCAACCATTCTCACCAGATCCAGCCCGGATCTTGCTGCGACACTACCAGCCCACCTGCTCGCCTCGACCAGCGTATCCACCATGGAGTGCCACCTCCATGAGCTGCGCCGCGTGCTGGTGTGCCGGCGCATGAGCCAGACCGACCCCGTGAACTGCTCCGCCGTGGGATCCCCGTCATGGTGGGCTGGTGGCGAGACCTGGACGCCCGTGGTGACCGGGAGATCGACCTGGTCCACCGTGGAGTCGATCTGGGTTCGGTGCGCCATCGTCGGTGAAGCCTACGTGGTCAACCCGGAAGGCTCTGGCTCGCCATCGAGGAAGAATCGAGCCCGACTTCACCGTTCAGGGAGCCTGAGATCAAAAAGTGTAATAATCGGAAAAGTGGCGTGTAAAGACTGCTGCTAGCCTCGCAGAAAGCGCCCACCCCAAGCGGCGCTTGTAAAGTCGTAAAACCCTCGACGGGAGGGTCTTGCGAATAACTCGCAAAACGCTTGCGACTTTCGCGAACGAGACGCCCGGAGAGCAATCTCCGGGCGTTTTGCTGTCTTCTGGACTCCTGGAAGTGAAAGTCAGTCCCTGAAGAAACGAAGAACGCGCCCCGGGGCGGCGGTCAGGCCGGCCACAGGGCGCGTTTGGTCCAGGAAGATTTAGTCCTGGTCGCTGGAAGGTGTCGGGGCCGCCCTTACGGGGCCCGGGAGTCTTCGGCCACCACCGGCTCCTCGAGGAGGGCAGAGCCAGGATCCGTCACCAACGCCACCTGGGAGCTCCGCCGGGGCAGGAGCCGGTGCTTCTTCAGCGCCGCCGCGGCCGCCTTGGCCGCGTCCCGCTCCCGCTTCAGCCAGATGTGGAGGTTGTGGGCACCCCACATGAAGGTCACCAGCAGCGCCATGTCAGTGCCGAAGTGGCACGTGACGGACGGGTTCGCTGTTGCGAGTGTCTCCCTCGGGACTGGCGAGCTGTCGCTCCAGGTCCGTGAAGGCAGCGATGATGTCGGGCGCCTCGAACGCCCGATTCCGGCGCCCGACCGTGACCTGTCGAAGGATGCCAGCTTCGACGAGGCGCACGATGGCCTCATTCGTCTGAATGAAGCTCCTGCCGAGCATCTCAGCAGCGCTGTTGACCGTAACGACCGGCGCACCGACGAGAACTCCCAAGAGCAGATCGGCAGCCGATCGGGCGCGAACCTGTCCCAGGCGCTCTCGCCACGTTGCCTCGATGGCACGTGCGCGCTGCTCAAACGAGGATGCGTTATCCACGGCTCGCTTGCAGGCAGTGGCGAATCGTCCGATCCAGAGGTTGATGCCCTCGCTCGCCGCCTTCGACGTGGCCGGTCCTCGGTACCGCGTGGCAACGAGACCGCCGATGTAGTCCTGCGCCCACGTCGCAAGGACGAGGGAGACTGGCGGCAGGACGCGAGGAGCCACGCCTCGACGCCGGAAGATGAGGTGGACCAGGGCTCGTCCAGTACGTCCGTTGCCGTCCACGAACGGGTGAATGGTCTCGAACTGGGCGTGAGCGATGGCGGCCTGGGCGACAGCGGGCAGCGAGTCGTCGTTGGAGAAGGCGACGAGGTCAGCGATCAGGTCATCGACGTACTCGTGCGGAGGCGGGACGAAGGCTGCAGTGCAGGGGTTGTACGCATTGCCGCCGATCCAGTTCTGCTCGTCGCGGAACTTCCCGCCGTACTGCTCCTCGCGTGTCCGTGCGAGAAGGCGTCGATGGACCTCCAGCACCAGCTCCACGGTGATCGGGTCTCCAGCATCGATGTGCTCGATGGCGAAGACCATGGCGTCAATGTTCCCGAGCACCTCGACGGCTGTCACGTCGGACGGGTCGTCGCCAAGACCTCTGGCGGCTTCTGCTCGCAGCAACCTACGAGCCCCGATCTCCAGCCCCTCGATCCGAGAGGAGGCGACAGACTCCGCCCGCAGCAGGATGCGTGCCAACGCCTCCGTATCGACCAGGCTTGTCGCCTCGACGTTGAGCCGGGCGATGGCGGCCTCGGCGTCAGCGATGTCGGCAGCAACCCCCCCCTCGATCGTGAAGGCACGACCGACGAGGTGGTCGGGGACGTAGGCTTCGTACTCACACCCGCGGTTGTCCTTGCGGGACGGCCCCGAGTGGTCGCTGATCCAGCGGCGGCGGATAACCCTAGACATGATTTCTCCTTACTGAGGGTTATTATACAACCCTAAATAAGGCTCTGGTGTGTTTAGGGTTGTGATTGCTCCCCGACACCCTTGGGCGATCAGCTCGGCCGCCAGGACTGCATCGTGGTTCGCGTCCCACCACTCCGGGTGGATCATCGAGACGACGCCGACAGTTAGCTCGAACGGAAGCTCCGGGACCTGTTCCTCGCCGTCCTCATCGGCTACTTCGTCGTGCTCCTGGTGCTCGTGGTGATGGTCGTCCTCATGCTCGTGATCCTCGTGCTCGCCATGGTCTTGGTCATCGTCATGGTCATGAGCGTCGTCCACGGGATCAGTCTGCTCGGCTAGCGCCCAGACGGCAGTGCGGGTTGCTTCTTCTGTGCTCCGAGCACCTGCCCCATGATGGCGGCTGCTGCTCGGGTCCGCTCCTCGATGGCATGGCTGTAGACCCGAAGCGTCAGCGAAGGATCAGAGTGACCAAGGAAGTCGGCGACCGTGCGGACATCGACCCCAGCACCGATGAGCTGGGTGGCCGTGAAATGGCGGAGGTCGTGGAGGCGGACGTTCGGTGCGCCAACGGCCTCTCGGACACGAATGAAGAAGCTCGTCACCTTGTCAGGGCGGAAGGGCACCGTGGACTCGACGAGGGGAGAAAACACGAAGGCATCCGGAGGAAGTTCGCCTCCGGATGCCTGTGCCAGCCAGGTAGTGACCTGTGCGAGATGTCGCTTCAACAGCGCCATGCCGACGACATCGAGAGCGACCTTCCGGGAGCGGTCGGTCAAGGTGGTCTCCTTTTACTCCATCACTTCCGCCTTGGGGTGGGTCCCTTTTAGTCTGGCGATTGCACCACATCGTGGTGGTCCGTCATATCGGGTCAACTCCATTCCGCAAATTTTGATCTCAGGCTGCTTTGCGGTCGAGATCAGGCGGAGCGGCTGCTTGGGGGCTCTTCGCGCAGCGACATGTCGGCGCATCGGGGTAGCGACATCACGTCGCTACTGGTGTATACTGGCCGTATGACCAGACTAACCCCGAGCTTCCTTACCCAGCACGAGATGGAGACGTTTCTCGGCGGTGGCCGGACTGGGGCGCGCCAGCTCCAGCGGCTCCGCAATGAGCACCGTCTGCCCGAACCGTATTGGCTTCCGCGTGTTGACCGCCTGCGAACGGGCATCTATCCGATCTTCGCCCTTTCGGGACTCGTCGCCGGACTGGAAATGCGGCGGGAACTGAAGGAGTGCGTCGATCAGCTTCGGGACGAGGTCTTCGCCTGTATCGCCTTCCGCGAGGTCGCCGAGGCGCTCCGGGCATCTGTAGCGGACCTGCGGCGCGAGCAGGGAGATGCGACTTGGCGTTTCGACTTGGCGCTCCGTCGCGTCGCCGACTACGCGGGTCCGGCTGTCGCCGAGTGGGGCGGCATCATGGAGGAAGCATCGGAGCAGCTCGAGGACTGGGGCGTCCGGCTCTCAAGCGAATTGGGTAGCGTCGAGTCGACGGCGGGACTCGAGTGCGTCGTGGCTGTGGCGGAACATCGCGAGCACCTCCCGTTCAGCCGAGTCGCCTACCCCGTGTTCAGCGGCGGCGTGGTGGCCATCCAACACGTCGTCGTGCTGGATCGAGGGATGGATTTCCTGATGCCGACTATCGACATGGCACTGACATTGGGTGACGATCAGCTTGATTGGTCGGCAGTCGCTCCGGACGATTGGAAATCGGCGATCACGGCGACGAACAAGAGGGGCCGTGCCTTCTCCTTCGACCAGTCCTACTGGGGGGACGAGGTCGCGCCGGTAACCCGCGAAGGCCCGTTCTCATTCGTCGCCGTGTCGTCCGGACGCGAGATGGCGGAAAGGCTGCTCGGCTCGCGCCAATCCGCGTGAGTCATGGCGTTCATCTCTCCCCGGCCTGACGTTCTGTTCGGCGACATCTTTGAGGCCGACTACCTCTTTGATGTCCATATCGAAGGCGACGCGATGCGACTAACTGAGAGCACGTTCCCGCCCAGGGCTCCTCTTTCCGGAGTCTTCTATACCCAGCCCACGGACAAGCTCCGACTTGTGGGCGACTACGTCCTGGCGCACGGGCGCTCGGGACGAGAACGCCCCGGGAGGGAGGGTCAAGGCACGATTTCCGAGCCGGGACGGGCTGTCCTGCTGTCGGATGACTGCTACATTCCGACAATCTATGGAAGTCGTGGCGACCGCAGATTGGGCAAGGGCCGGCTTCTCTTCGCAATCATTACGAAGGCCGAAGACGGAACAGATGTGGTGACGACGGCAGGAAACAACTTTGCCCGTTTCGCTTTGCCGGCGGATGGACCGATAACATGGAGCGGGATTGCCGAACTCAAGAACACGTTTCTTGTCCGCGCGCGCGATGTCGATCCTTCCCACCGGATCGCGAGCCTCGACGACGCAGGCAGGTTGGCACTTGACAAGCGATGGAACGCTTTCGTCTGCAGACGCGGACCAGAGGCGTCGCAGATCAATGCTCAGAAACTCGGCACTCTCATCGTCGGGAAGAACGCGCCGACCCCAGATCAGGAGGCCGCCATCGCACTCCTCTGGCAGACGCTCGACCTGAACTGGGACTTCGAGGGACGCACGATGCGCTCGGTGTCCGACGCGCTGGAGGCCGGCCAAGGTCCCGCACCGTCGCTGTCACTGGTGATCGAGGACCTGAGGCGTATCTCCATACTGGCGAACGAAGCGGCAGGTCGGCTCGAAGTAGAGCAGCAAAGCCTAAGCGCTCACTGACAGAAGCCGGCCCTTTGCGGTCGAGATCAAAGTGGGGTGACACTCCTAGACCTGCAACCCATGGGAGTGGCTGCTGGAGCATCTCGGGGGTGGGTGTAGATGCCGAGAGTGTCGTTCTGTGGGTGCCGACAACGCTATCCGCGGCTCAGGCTCAGATCGGGAGACCTACTCCACGACGTTGTGAGGGACGGAGCGAAGCAGCCGACAAGGCGGCCTTGACGTCCCACCAACCCCAGGTTCAGCCCGACTTCACCATTCAGGGCGGCTGAGATCAGAAAGTGTAAAAATCAGGAAAGTGGCGTGTAAAGATCTCTCGCAACATCGCAGGAATCGCCCATCTAAAGCGGGCTTAGAAAAGTCGTAAAACCCTCGACGGGGAGCCTTTGGCGAATTTCCGCCTAACCATTGGCGACTTTCGCGAAGCAGAAGCCCGGAGAGCAATCTCCGGGCGTTTTGCTGTCCAGAAGCAGGATTCCCGGCTCTGGAACTCAGTCGAGCAAGCCCTCAGGGGCCCTCGAAGACGAGATCAGCCCTCACGAGGACGTGCGGAATCCTCGGAGGGCTGAACTGTAATCGCGGAGCGGGCTCTGGGTCAGGCGGCCAGAGCCACCTGACCTC
>Ga0307373_10011834_pt1 | contig 12559 bp, 14 predicted proteins | sample OX2MG_FD_202534 | JGI IMG/M metagenome (GOLD analysis project Ga0307373, IMG submission 202534) | Soil microbial communities from Risofladan, Vaasa, Finland - OX-2 | ecosystem: Environmental > Terrestrial > Soil > Coastal area > Acid sulfate soil | place: Finland: Risofladan, Vaasa | collected...
ATATCCGACCGCGTAGCAGCAGATAGTCGCGTCGAAGCTGCCATCCGCTTCCGGTATCACGCGGAGATCGGCGCAATGCGTGGCGAAGTGGCCGGCCGACCGGGCGAGCATCGCCTCGCTCTTGTCCACGAGGCAGATGGAGATGTCCGGCCGGCTCTGCGCGATGTGGCTCGCGACGAATCCGGATCCCGCACCGAGGTCGACGAGCCGTGCGCCGGCCGGTAGGTCCGCCCAATGGAGCAAGCGTTCGACATGGCCGGCGTCTGTATCGGCGAAGCGAAATGCCTGAAGCACCTGCAGCATCGATGGCCTGCGTTCAGCTCGTTGAAGAGCGCCGCAGCCTAGCAGGCCTGCGCCGGGCAAGCAATTGGAGTTAGGATGCGGCGACGAACAGTGGCTGGCTGCCTTAGGTTCAGCTGAATCGGCGCTGGTGTTGGTCCGTGCTGCGATCGCTGCCTCCGCCGGACGGCCGCTCGAGCCACTGCGGCCCGGCGGAGGCCAGCACGCCTTTGCCGACCTGTGGCAGCCCGCGGCGGCGACCGCTACGCGCAGCCTAGCCAGTCTTGTGCGTGAGATCAGTGGCGGTGGCGCCCCCCTGCAGCTCCTCCCCGATCTCGAAACGACGCTGCTGGCGCGGCTTTGCGCGCTGGGGCAGCACGCCTTGGCCGAGATGTTCCGGGCGGCGCGCGGCCTTGGGGCCGTGCTTCTCGCGCAGGTCCGCCCGGAGCACGGGGATGGGCAGTCTCCGCCACGGGACGTCTATCAGACGTTCATCGAGCGGCACCGGCAGGACGGTCTCTCCGCCCTGCTCGGCGCCTACCCGGTGCTCGCGCGGCTGATCCCGCACGAGGTGATGCGCTGGTCCGAGAGCAGCCTCGAGACGATCCGCAGAATTGATGGCGACCGCACGCAACTCCAGTCCATCTTTGGCGTGCCGCCCAGAGCCGCTCTGGTGTCGCTTAGGCCGGGCCTCGGCGACCCGCATCGCGGCGGGCGCACGACGACGCGTGTCGTGTTCGAGGACAGAGGGTGGCGCTGGCAGCTGGTCTACAAGCCGCGCAGCCTGGCGCTCGAGGCTGAATTCCAGAGCGCGATCACACAGGCACACTCGACCGAGCTTCCTCCACTTCGGTCAGCGCATAGTCTGGATCGAGGTTCCTACGGCTACGTCGAATGGGTCGCGCGCAAGCCGTGCCGGAGCGTCGACGAGATTGCCCATTTCTACCGCAATGCCGGACGGCTCTCGGCACTTCTCTACGTCATGGGCTGCACAGATTGCCATGAGCGCAACCTGATCGCCCACTCGGACCAGCTCGTGGTGATCGATGCCGAGACGCTGTTCGAGCCGCCGCCCAGTGTGGACGTCCGGAAAGGTGCGTCGCTCGAGCCAGCTACAAGCTCGACCGGCTCGGTGTACGACGACTCGATCGCGCGCTGCGGCATTCTCCCCAGCTGGCGCTACGCCGGTTCTGGGCGCCGCCCTTTCGACACGAGCGCGCTTGGGCCACCCGATGGTCGCCCCGTGGTGGAAGCTTGCGCCGGGTGGGCGAACGCGAACACCGACTGGATGTGCTGGCGGGTGGACGAGCACTCGACCGAGCCAGCCGACAGCTCGCCGATCGATTCAGGTCAGCACAACCCCTTCTTCCAGCACGTCGGCATCTTCTGCGACGGCTTCGCCGATCAGTGTGCCCTACTGGTGGAGCAACGGCATCACTGGTTGCGGCCGGGTGGGCTACTCGACCGGTTTGTCGGCCTGCCCCGTCGCATGGTGCTCCGCCCAACCTACGTCTACGCGACCATTCAAGCGCAGATGCTACAACCCGAGGCACTGCGGTCGGAGCTCGCTCGGCGGTCGACGCTCGACCAGCTGGCAAGGCTGTACCTCATCGCCCCCGAACGCCCACGCGACTGGCCTATCCTTGCCGAAGAGCAGCGGCAGATGAGCGCCCTCGACATCCCCTATTTCAGCCACATGGTCGAAACCACCGGCCTGCCGTTGGATGGGGCTGAACAGATCGAGCGCTACTTCGCCGTGAACGGGCTGGACGAGTGCCGCCGGCGGCTCCGCTCACTGAACGAAGCGACCATACAGTCCCAGCTAAGGATCATCCGAGCGGCCGCCGCAGCCGCTCTCAGTGGAGGGCGGTCCTAAACCCTGGCACCTCGCACCGGACGACGACGAACGGCCGCTGGCCGGGCGACAACGTCCAGCAAAGCAGACTCGGCACCCCGCTCAGGACCATCAGCAGTTTGACTCGGTCGAATGCCTCATCCGCACCCATCGACGCCGCTGCGCCACGATCGAACGGGACGACTGTCTCGGGCGCGCGGGACAGCCTTGCGTACAGCATCTCCTCCCTGGACGACGATTCCGCGCGTAGGCGGAGGAGATCGTCCGCGCCGATGAGCATTCCGCCTCTAAGTCGGCTCGCGGGGATGTCGTTGAGCCGGCAGGCTCGCCGGATCGACAGCGCTTGCACTGCCTCACAAAGGCTCCGCACAGCGGCGACGGCGGCGACGTGGTGCGCGCCCCACCCAAAATGGACGCGTGCCCCCTCGCCCGCGCCGGACCGCCGCTCCACTACCGCGCATTGGCAGACACTGACGTCATGCAAGCGCCCCAGATCGAAGAAATCGACACCGAAACCCGCCGACTCGACCTCTCCCACGCCGTCGGCCAGCCACGCCGGCATCGCCTCGAAGCGCACGCGCGCCACCGTTTCGGGCTGCCGCACGGCAAGGAAGAAGGCGTGGCGCTCGATCAACTCGTAGACGGCGTGCAGCTGCGCTTCGGCGAGCGTGTTGCCGCTCGCCAGACCATTGGTCGTGAGCAGCGGGTTCGGCGCACTTCCGTCCGCTGGCAAGAAGAGGTGATCGCATGCGGCGTAAATCGCCGAGCCGTACAGCAGGTCGACGCCGCGCACGAGAAGGCGCCCAGGCTCCACCGCGCTCGGCGACTGAACGCCGCGCTCCGGCCCGGTGTAGACGAGCGCGCCCTCCCCCACTTCGCCGGCTGCGAGCACGGCAATCTCCGGTGCCCGCTCGATGGTGCACATCTCAATCGCTTCCATGTAGCCGGAAACGAGTGCGGCATCACGGCCGAAGCCTTTTCCTAAGTTCAGGTAGCCCGAGCGTGGCCGCTCGCGCAGTACCTCGACCGAGCGGATCAGCCGCATGTCCGGCGGTGTATGATCGACGGCGCCGTGGATGTCGTAACGCCCCAAATACGGCGCGATCCTCGCCAGCGTCTCTCCGGGCGAAACCTGCCGTAGCGAGGCCATCACGTGTTCGGGCGACGGCACTCCAGCACCAGCGTCGCGGCGCTCGGCGTCAAGCCGCCTTGGCGCACCAGCGACATTCACGGTCTGCCTCCAGCGCAAGCTCGTCAAACCGGCCGCTCAATCCGTCATAGATCAGCAAGCGGCCGATCAGCGGCTTTCCCAAGCCAAGCAGGATCTTCAGCGCCTCGGCGGCCATGATGCTCCCAATGATGCCGGGCAAAACGCCGAGCACACCGGCTTCGGCACAGGAGGGTGTGAGCTCGGTTGGCGGAGGTTCTGGGAAGATGCAGCGATAGCACGGCCCTCCTTGCAACCCGTCGGGCCAGAAGACCGAGACCTGCCCCTCGAACCGCCAGATCGCGCCATAGACCATGGGGATCCTGAGCTGCACGCACGCGTCGTTTACGGCGTAGCGGGTCGATAGATTGTCGCTGCCGTCGACGACGAGGTCGTAGCCGGCGAGGATGGTGCGGGCATTGGAGCGATCGAGCCGAACCTCGTGCAGATCAACCTGCAGGTCCGGGTTGAAGGCGGTGAGTGTCTCCGCAGCCGACCTAGTCTTCAGCTGCCCGACCCGCGAGTCGGCGTGCAGGATCTGCCGCTGCAGATTGCTGCGTTCGAGCCGATCGTCATCGATGATGCCGAGCCTGCCGAGGCCGGCCGCTGCCAGGTAATACGCGATCGGAGAGCCCAGCCCGCCGGCGCCGACTATGGCGACCTTGCGGGAGAGGAGCTTCACCTGCCCAGCCTCCCCCACCTCGGGAATCTTCAAATGTCGGGCATAGCGCTCGCGCTCGAGCGACGTGAGCGTCCGCACCTTCTCGACCGGCAACCCGCTCTCTGACCACGCGCGAAAGCCGCCGGCGACCGATGCCACCGATCGGTAGCCCAGCCTCTTGAGCCCATCGGCGACAAATAGCGAGCGCGTACCGCTCGCGCACAGCACCATCAACTCCGTCTTGGGGTCCGGCGCGACCGCCTCGATCTGCATCTCGAGGAACGAGCGCGCCAGGCGCACGGCCACCGGCGGGCTGCCCTGTGCCAACTCGTCCGGGTCGCGGATGTCGAGCAGGATCGAGCCCGAATTGGCCCGTTCGGCCGCCTCCATCGGCTCGATCTGAGCGACCTCCTGCCGCAGCTGCGCGAGGCGATCCTGCTGCAACATCTCAGCCGCCGGCCAGTGCCAGCAGGACGTTCACCTCCGAACCCTCAGCCAGCGACACCTGCCCAGCAGAGGCGGTCGCGACCTGCCGCCCGTCAATGAACACGCGGATAAACCGGTTGACGGCGTTCGTCTCGTCGAACAAACGGCCGCGAAGCGCTCCCGAGGAGGCCGAGTCCTCCAGCGCCTTCAGCGCTTCCAGCAACGTCGTCGCCACCACCTCGATGCGGGACCTTCCGTCGACGAAGCTGCGGATCGCCGGCGGCACCACCACCATGACGTTCGCCATCATTAGCCTCCAATAAATACTTAGCAGGTCAACAACAATATAGGAATGCCACTTACTTGGGTTAATTCGGCAGCATTAAGAAGAGCTGATCCGCTTGGCATAGTCAAGGAGTATCTGCTTGTATGCACGATCCCGTCAAAGTCCATTATCGGGGTTAGTGCACCATCCTGGATATTCCGCCCATGGGAAGCCAGCATTCCGGGTCATGAGAGGCCACGATTCCGGAGCATGTGAAGCCAGCCTTCGTGGACTTATTCCGGATCACCGACCTCGCCCGACGCTCCTCTGGCCCACATCAACTCGAGCGGCTCGAGATGAGCAGCCATTTTCTGCGCGCCATTCGTCAGCAGAAACCGGATGTTGTTGGCCAGCGGATCTCCTTTCTCCGCCGGTCCTGCGATTAATCTAGCCACCGCTGCCAGGCCCCCTCGTGAAGACGTTGGGAAATCCAGCCGCATACCCGGGACAATGCGCTCGACCCCCGCGCTCAGCTCGTCCAGGCTGGCCAGCAGCAGCGCCGCACTCGCATCTTCCCGGCTCAGCACTCCTCGGCCAATCGCCAACAGCGCGTTGTATACGACGGCGGTCAAAAGGTATCGCGCCGCAAATCTCGCAATGCCCACGTATTCCCCTACAGTCAATCCGAGCGCACTGAAATGCGAGGCAACTAGCGCCTGCCTAGCCGTTTGCCCACGCGTGAGAACTTCGACCTGCATATCAGTAACGATGCAAAGCCCGTCCGACGGATCATGCTCGCAGGACATGATGGGAAAGGCGAGGTCAGGATCGAACGCCGCAACGCCTGAGATCGCTCGCCGCCAGTCCGGATCGAGGACGCTCGCAAGCACCAGGTTCGGCGCATCGCTGGTCCACGACCGGTCATGCTCCGACGCCAGAAAACCCGCGAGCAGATCGGGCGCAGCAGCGAAGATGTTGAGGTCGGCCCTGACCCCGTCACCACTCTGAATGAAACGGGGCGTGTAGGACCCTTGGCGTAGCATCCCGAAAACTTGACTCCGCACGGGAACCGTCCGGAACAAGCCACCTCGGATGCTGCGATGAAAGACCGAATGCCCCCGCTCGGTCAGCAGATAGCCGACGGCCAGCCCCACCGGGCCCGCCCCGACGATCCGGATCGTGCGTCTAGTAGTTCGTTTCACTAGTAATATTTACATAATTGCGTCGCTCTGCGATCATTCGTTTTCAGCCCCGCTATTACCTTGAACGGCGCGACCCACAGTTCGAGCGCAAGATGGCCGATGTGCTGATGGTCTGTCGCGACGTGAATCTGCACCGCGCGGACGCGCTGCATGAGGATCGTCCGCAGCCCATCTATACCGTCAGTGTCGACGAGAAGCCCGGCGTACAGGTGCTGGGCACTGTCGCTGCTGACCTGCCACCCGTTGCGGGCAAGCACTCCAGCGTCGGGCGCGACTACGAGTATGTTCGCCACGGTACCTTGTCGATCATCGCCGCGCTGGACTTGCACACCGGCGAAATCATCGCCCACGTAGAGCCGCGCCATCGCAGCCGCGAATTCATCGTGTTGCTCAAGCGCTTGGACGCTCACTATCCGGACGGGGCCACGATTCGCATCGTGCTCGACAATCATTCGGCCCATATCTCCAAGGAAACCATGGCCTACCTGTCTTCGCGGCCCGGGCGCTTCACGTACGTACACACGCCCAAGCATGGCTCATGGCTGAACTTGGTTGAGGGTGCGTTCTCCAAAATGGCGCGGAGTTTTCTGCGCCATATCCGTGTTGCGTCGACGGATCCTGCAGAGCATCGACGAGATGAATGCACAGCCCGTGCGCTTTCAGTGGAAGAACTTCGACTTCCAAATGGCATGATAGTAAATATCTTGATGAAACGTTCCGTGCTTGTCCGGTTGTCTCCCAAAACCACTATAGGTGGTGTAACTGAAGGCAATGCGAGCACCATACGTGGTGTTTCTTGGAGACAACCGGACAAGCACGGAACGATCTACTAGCCAATGCAGAGAACGTCCGCCTCCGAATATTCGGGCGAGAAATCCCGCGCAGCCGCTCGGTCCAGCACCCGCACCAGCAACGCGTCACGGTGCTGCACGGTATGCTTCGCAGTGAAAGTCTCGTGGAAGGTCAGCCCGTTGAACACGATGCAGTCGCCCGCCGCCGCGAATATCTGGCTCGTCCGTGCCCGCGGGAACAGCCCCGCCAAATACTCCGGCAGATCCGCCGAATAATCCCCGTGCGTCGGGGAGAAATAGGCCACCTCGGCGTCGATGAACTCCAGGCTCGGCCTGACGCCGCCTAGCGTGTCCTGTAGTGCGATCCACAGCGTCAGCATCGGGTGGTCGTTGAACTTTGCGTTGCTGTCCTGGTGCCAAAGCTGGTTATTGCTGTTGCCCCATTGGGATTTCATCTGCTCGTTTGGGAAGGTGCGGCGGAGTAGCACCCGCTTCTTCAGGATGACCGGGTCAGCGGACGCCGGCAGCGTCTCCGGCAGGGCATCGAGCACGAGCCGCACGACCGCGCCGATACCGACGCGGGCCATCAAGCCGGCATGGTCGAAGAACCTGATCGGCGGGGCTCCCGGCGCGGACAGATGCTCGTCGCAGAACGCCGACAGCTTCGCGATCGTGTCGGTGCCGATGACACCTCGGAGATGGAGATACGCGCCGGTCCTGAGCCACTGCCGCGTGCGCGGTTCCGCGTCCAAGGGAAAGTCGGTGGCAAATCGGTCCAGTTCCGACTGGATCCGCTGCATGGCCACCAGGCCGTTCACTCTGGCATAGACCTCCTTCTTGGCGTCCGAGAATGTCTCGGTCTGCCATGTCAAGCGATCGATCCGATCCATGATCTGCAGCAGCGAATCGTCCGGATGACTTTGGGCCATCCTGAGCAGCGCGCGGTGCGGCGGTTCCTGGTGCAATGATGTCGGGCTGGCCCCTTCGCTCGCTTGCATCGTCCCTCTCCCCGATCCCGCCGTTATGATCGTCTGCCTACCACCCGCCGCCCAGCACCGTCCAATCAAATATCCGCGGTTTTGCCCTGGTCACCGGCACTATGGGTTATTTTACGCTGAGGTACGTAAAGCGTATAGGGGCTGGGAGCGCCGTTTAGGCCTGCTTTCGGAGTTGGGGTTTGAGGCGCAGTGGAACGGAAAACCCGGTTAAGCGAAGCGCTTCGATCGACCACAAGCAGGTTGGATGCTACATCATGCTTGGAATGCGCCGTGCACAAACGATCGTTATGCAATGATGGCTGAAGTGTCATTTTCAGAAGACGACTGCACGAAATGTCAGAAGTCGATTGCACTGAAGAGACCACTGCTGCTGTTAAGGGTTGTCCGACGCCTGAAAGGACTGGGGCACACGGCGCCTTGCACCCGGCGCCGAAGTCTTCAGCGACGGGCTGGGTTGCTTTCGCCGCTTCGTTGAACTCGATCATGCGCACACCGTGCTTGAGACGGGAGGAGGATGGGCGGCAACTGAGGTCAAGGGTGCGCGCTGGGTGAACGTGGTGCTGGGCAACGTGAAACGCGCCATCAGCGGCTGCTATCACGCCCTTCGCCAAGCCAAGTATGCACGGCGCTACCTCGCCGAAGCGGCTTACCGATTCAACCGCCGTTTTCGCCTCGCCGAGATGCTGCCGCGACTCGTGCGGGCCATGGTTCTGTGCAAGCCTTGGCCAGAGCCAAAATTGCGCGCCGTCGACAATTTTCATGGCTGAGCGAAGTCGCGAATCAGGTAACGTCATGAACGAATCGGAAAAGGATCTCCGGGCAGTCATGGATGAATTCGGTAATCGCCTCGAATGGCTGAAATCGCTCGCCGGCGAGCATGCATGCAAAGTTCATGGGTGCCAAGATCGACGTCCCACAGTACAGCGGCATGTACATCGAAGGCATCCTGCCGACCGTGGAAGGCTACCGCTTCCTGATCGAACTGCTCGATGGGCTCAAGGCCGGTCTGGCGATCCCGCTGGTCGATGTGGACAGCTACTGCGCGCACGGCAAGCGCTGGCCGGACGGCATGCGCCTGGAAGGTGACCAACTGGTCGATGTGTGGCCGGAACCGCAATCATGACGGCTTACGCATAAACGGTCACGCCTTGCACGCATAAACGGGGAACACTGACACGCATAAACGGAACCGCTTATTCCTGTTTCAATGGGGGGCGTCGCCTCCGAACAACCGGCTCGGATCGAACTCGCCGCGCTCGATGGCTGCTCGGGTGTCGCGTTCCGCCTTGGCTCGAATCGCTTCCAATTTGGCAGGCCGTTCGCGCTCGCGGGCTTTGCGCTCTGCCCGTCCCGCCTCATACGCGTCGTGATCGCGTTTGATCTGGTTGCCCACCTTCACCAGCTCCTCCAGGAACGCCCGCACTTCTTCAGGGTCGATGCCCTCAAGCTCCAGGCGAGTACGCACCCACCCCGAAAGCGATAGCCCCGCCCGCTTGGCCTGCTTGCGCAGCGCCTGCTTGAGCTCGGACTCCACCAGCAACGACAGGCGTTCCATCTTGGGCTTTTTGAGCGTCACCATGCATCCTCCGGCTCGGCGGTGTTCCGATCAACTCATCAGGTGGATTTTTGATTTCCGATAGGCTTCGTCGGTGGAGAGGCGCTGCAGTTCTTGCAGGCCCTTCTCGAACCAGGTGTCGATGCTCGGGTCGGGGTTCGGCGCCGCGGGCCTGGGCGTATGCGGCTTCGCTGAGCCGGACGCGCTCGTGGATGGCTTCAAGGGCGTTTGAGAGTCGCGCGTAGATGCGTTCACGGTTGCCTTCCTGCTGCCGTTTTGAAAAGTGCTACCAGCCGAGTTGCTGGCAGTCGATGGTACCCGCTGCGCGGGCGCCAATGTGCGCGTCCTGCACTCAAAAGTTCTTGCGAGGCATCCAATGCGTATTCTGTTGAGGTTGATCACCAGTTCCGGTGGACCGTGATCAGCGGGCTGCTCATGGTCACTGTCGCCGTCTTGCCGTTCGCGAGGGACGGGCTCCGGCCAAACATGACAGGCGACCGACGGTCTCTGACCGGCCCACTCCGGACATTCGCCCTTGCAACCGGATCGCCGCAAAGCAGCCGCTCACGAACGGCAACAATGGGGCGGGCGCATTACGGCGATCCCGGTTTGTTTGGAAGTTGACCTCACACTCTCTCAGCATCAAAGAGCAGCCAGAGCGGCGTCGCAGGGCGGTGGCGTGTACGAGGATACAGTCTTGCGTTTCCAGGACCTCACAGATATGATGTTCATCATATGAAGCGAACCACTGCCAAAGCCAAGGAGGTTACTCACGAACGTATCGTGGAAGCCGCCGCGCGCGCCATTCGGCGCAGTGGCTACGACGGCGCTAGTGTCAACGAAATCATGAGCGACGTAGGCCTCACTCACGGCGGTTTCTACGCTCACTTCGTTTCGCGTGAGGCGATGCTTGCTGAGGCTGCAGATCGCGCTGGCGCGGATTCCATCGCCAACTCGACACGCGTCGCCTCCACTGCGCTACCGGGGCAATCGTTGCAGCGAATGCTGCGTGCCTACCTTTCCAAAGAGCATGTCCGGAACGCCGAGAATGGCTGTCCGGTGGCTGCTCTCGGATCCGAGATGCCACGGCAGGCACCTGCCGTGCGGCACGCGGCGACGCGTCGTATCAAGGAGATGATCGATGTCGTGGCCCGCCAATCCCCTGATTGGGGGCAGGCAGGCGCGCACGAACGCGCGCTGGCGACCGTGTCCACGATGGTGGGCGCATTGCTGGTGGCACGCGCTGTTGATGATCCCAAACTTTGCGACGCCGTGCTGCGGGCGGCGTTGCAGCATTTGACTCCAGCTGGCGTTTGAGCTTCTCTGCAAGGTTCCCACTTTCTATACACATTAATATGATACCCATCATATACAGGCCAGACGACGATCGACACCTGATGGATTCAGCGCGCTGATCCACTGTCTTCGCCGAAACCGTTTGCTGACGAGCCGCCCCAAGGCATGTTGAAGACAACCACCATGAAAGCCTTCCTGCTCGACCGATACGCAAAACATGCCAACTTGCGGCTGGACGACCTGCCGGAGCCCGTGCCGGGCGATGATGAGGTGCTGGTGCAGATCCACGCGGCCGGCGTGAACCTGCTGGATTCCAAGATCAAGAGCGGCGAGTTCAAGCTGATCCTGCCTTACCATCTGCCGGTAGCCATGGGTCACGACCTCGCCGGCGTGGTGGTTCGGGTCGGGCCGCGCGTGCAGCAGTTCAAGGCGGGTGACGAAGTCTATGCTCGCGCACCAGATTTCCACATCGGCAGCTTCGCCGAATCCATCGCAATCAAGGAAGACGCCCTCGCGCACAAGCCGAAGAATCTCAGCATGGAAGAAGCCGCATCCATCCCGCTGGTCGGCCTCACCGCTTGGCAAGCCTTGGTTGAAAAGGCGAAGCTGAAGAAGGGTCAGAAAGTCTTCATCCAGGCTGGCTCCGGCGGTGTGGGCACCTTTGCGATCCAGCTGGCGAAGCACCTAGGCGCCACCGTGGCCACGACCACCAGCGCGGCCAATGTCGATTGGGTGAAGCGTCTCGGCGCCGATGTCGTCATCGACTACAGGAAAGACGACTTCGAGAACATTCTGCGTGACTTCGACTTGGTTCTGAACAGCCAGGACCGGAAAACGCTGGAAAAATCGCTGCGCATCCTGAAACCAGGCGGCCAACTCATCTCGATCTCCGGGCCACCCGACCCTCATTTCGCGAAGGACATCGGCGCCCCCGGCTTCGTGAGACTGATCCTGCGCCTTTTGAGTTCAAGTACTCGCAGAAAAGCCAAAAGCCTCGACGTCAGCTACTCCTTTCTTTTCATGAAGGCCAGGGGTAGCCAGCTGCGTCAGATCACTCCGCTGATCGAGAGCGGCACGATACGCCCGGTGGTGGACAAGGTCTTTCTGTTCGAATCGACCAACGAGGCAATGGCTTACATCAAGAAAGGCCGCGCGAAGGGCAAGGTCGTCATCAAGATCAAGTAAGCCTCGTTTTTCCATCCCCATCCTTGGAGTTTTCCATGAAAATCGAAAACGCTGTTGCCCTCGTTACCGGTGCCAATCGCGGCATTGGCCTGGCATTCGCCCAGGAGCTGCTCGCCCGAGGCGCGAGCAAGGTCTATGCCGGCGTGCGCAACCCCGCAACCGTCACGCAGTCCGGTGTCCAGGCACTGCAACTCGACATCACCAAGCCCGACGATGTGGCGGCCGCCGCAGCGCTGGCGTCGGACGTGACGCTGGTGATCAACAACGCCGGCATTGCCGAGCCCGGCGGCTTTCTTGCGCCGGACAGCGAAGAGGTCGCGCGACGCCTCTTCGAAACCAACTTCTTCGCCATGTTGCGCATGAGCAAGGCGTTCGCGCCGATACTCAAGGCCCACGGTGGTGGCGCCTTGCTCAATGTGTTGTCGGTCTCTTCATGGGTGAGTCGCGGCGAGCTGGCTGTGTATTCGGCCAGCAAGTCCGCGGCCTGGTCGCTCACCAACGCCTTGCGCAACGAACTCGCGGCGCAGAAGACACAGGTACTGGGATTGCACATGGCTTATGTCGACACCGACCTCACGCGCGAGATCGAGGCGCCGAAATCCAGCCCTGGAGAGATTGTCAGACGCGCGCTCGACGGGCTCGAATCCGACCTCGATGAAGTCCTGGCCGATGATCTGACTGTGCAGGTCAGGCAAGGAATGACAGCCGCCAGACCCAGCTTGTATCTTGATACCTGTTCCGGAGATACGCGACCCGGAACTGGTGGAGTGGGGATGCTGTAAACCCAGCAAGGCTTCGAGCCTGTTCCGTAGATCAGACCTACTCCACCCCTTTGCGCC
>Ga0307373_10011835_pt1 | contig 12559 bp, 11 predicted proteins | sample OX2MG_FD_202534 | JGI IMG/M metagenome (GOLD analysis project Ga0307373, IMG submission 202534) | Soil microbial communities from Risofladan, Vaasa, Finland - OX-2 | ecosystem: Environmental > Terrestrial > Soil > Coastal area > Acid sulfate soil | place: Finland: Risofladan, Vaasa | collected...
CGACACCCAGCTCCACGAACATCAGACGCTGGAGGGTAGAGTGGACTTCGGTCAGCGGAATGGCCACGAGCACATCGGCGGATGGTGTGCCTTCGGCCGGGGACACGATAGCCCGGTAGGGGCCGGCGCCATTGATGCCGGAAACTGTGAGCAGCACCGGACGCCGGCCCCGTGGTAAAGGGATCGGGCTGGGTAGCCGCGGACGAGCCGCTTGTTGGTCCGGAGTGAAGCCAAAGCTCTGGTCCGTAAGCACAGAGCCTTGCGAGCTGACGAGCGCCGCGTAGGTCCCGGGCGGCAGCGGCCCGGGCCGGCCGGACTGGCCGGGCGGAGATCCGAACGATCGGCCGCTCAGGATGTCGCTCAACATGTGGCCGGTAGGATCCGCGGCTTGCACCAGCTGCTGGTCGACGCGATTTGTCAGGAATGCATTGAGCAACGTATAGGTGACAGCGCCCGCTACGACCAACCCCGCCGCGGCCAGGCTCAGCACTGCCAGCAGCACGCGTGCCCGCAGCGACATCACACGCCTCGCGGCAGACGGAGCACATAGCCGACGCCCCGCACGGTCTGGATGAGCGGCGGGTCGAAGGCGTCGATCTTCTTGCGCAGATAGCTGACGTAGGTGTCGAGCACACCAGCCTCGCCCTCGAAGTCGTACTCCCACACATGCTCGATAATCTGCGCCCGGGTAAGGACGCGCTGGGCGTTGGTGATTAGGTAGCGCAGCAACCGGTACTCGGTCGTTGTCAGCTCGATGATCTTGTCCGCACGGGTCACCTCGTGGCTGTCCTCATCCATCTCCAGGTCAGCGAACTTGAGCACGCGGCCCCGATCCGTCGTGCCTTGCGTTCGCCGCAGGATGGCCCGTACGCGCGCAACAAGCTCCTCCAGGCTGAAAGGCTTCGTGACGTAGTCGTCGCCGCCCACGGTGAGCCCGTGCACTTTGTCCTCAGTCGCGTCGCGTGCGGTAAGAAATAGGATGGGCGGACGGCGGCCGTCGGCGCCGAGCCGCTGGGCTACTTCGAAGCCGTCGAAATCCGGCAGCATGATGTCCAGCACCATCAGATCGGGCCGAAAACTGATGGCCCCAGCCACGCCTTCACGCCCGGTGCCCGCCTTGGCCACCTCGAAGCCTTCGTAACGTAACGCCGTGGCTACCAGATCGGCGAGGTAGACCTCATCGTCCACCACCAGGATGCGCTGTGCTTCGCTCATGCGCCATTCTCCGCTTTCAAGTTGGAGGCTAGAGCACTCGTCTCACAAGCGCCTGGGGGCTGCCTCAGAATTCTCTGTGAATTTGGCGCCATCAGGCACTCTTCGCAAGCGCCGGAAGCGTGGCCAAGATCGTGCCTCGGGGTTTGCACAGGTTTGCTACGATGCCCTAGCCTGGAAGGCCAGCAAAGGAGGCGACGGACGTGGGAGAAATTGTGGCCGGTTTTGGCGTGCCGCATTCGCCGAGCTTTCCGGCAATGGTGGAGCGCGAAGGGCCGCAGTGTGTGCCGGCTCAGCTGTATCGTGAGGTGGCCCAAGCGTTACACGCCATCAAGCCGGACCTGGTCGTGGTCTTTGACTCGGATCACCTGAACACCTTCTTCCTCACACCGTTGCCCACCTTGTGCATCGGCGTGACTGACCGGACGGAGGGGCCGAACGATGGCACTCCGGCGCTGCCGCACTACATCGTGCCGGTCGAAGAACGGGTTGCCGGGCACATGCACAAGTTCGGCCTGGATCACGGTTTCGACCTGGCGGTCAACCAAGAATTCACCGTCGACCACTCCATCATGGTGCCACTGCACTTCCTGCGCCCGCAGATGGACGTGCCAATCGTGCCACTGTTCATCAACGGCATTGTGCCACCGCTGCCGGGAGCTCGGCGTTGTTTTGCCCTTGGGCAGATGGTCCGCGAGGCCGCTGAGGCGCTGCCTGCCGGAACCACAGTCGCGCTGCTGGCCAGCGGCGACTTCTCGAACGACATCGGCGGCCTCCGAGCACCCCGCGGCCGGCACGCCGGCACGGCCGATCCTGAGTGGGCCGACACGGTGCTCGAGTACTTGCGCCAGGTCAAGATCGATGACTTGCTGAATGAAGCTACGTCGGACAGAATGGCCCGCGCGGGCAATGTGGCGGGCGAGCTGCTGAATTGGATCGCCATGTTGGGCGCGATTGGCGATCGCAAGCCCAGCTTCCTGGAACCGGAGGCGCACCGTGGACACGCCTTCGGCGTGTGGCGTTGGGACTGAGAGGGCGGACATGAGCGTCTATTTCGTCCACAAGCTGTGCAAGGAGGCCCGCCGCGACCCGGCGTTTCGCGAGCGACTGCAGCAGGATCCGGAGGCCGCGCTGGCGGAGTACCGGTTCAGCGACGAGGAACGGAAGGCGGTGCTGGAAGGGGATGTGGCCAACCTGCTGCAGATGGGCGCCCATGGCTATTTGCTCGGAACGCTGGGTAATCTGCGGCTGTTCGGGCTGACTCCCGAGTTGTACACCCAACGTGTGGATGCAGCCAAGGAACGATGACCTCTCGCAATCCCGCCGAGGAGCGATTGCCGCCGCAAGGGTAGGATCGTCTAGTCAATGAAGCTCCGTTTCGACGCTAACGTGCTGCCGATGTACTTCCCCGACGTGCATCCGCCATTCGCCGCCTACTTCGAGGAAGTATTGGATGAGGTCAAGCTGGCTGAGGACCTCGGCTTTGAGTGCTTTTGGTTTACCGAGCATCACTTCCTGCTGTACGGCGGGCCCATTCCCAACCCCGCGGTGTTCCTGGCCGCCGCCGCCAGCCGCACCTCGCGCATCCGCCTTGGCTCGGCGATCTCCATCATCCCGCTGCGCCACCCGCTGCAGACCGCTGAGGATTACGCCATGGTCGACGCGGTCTCAGGCGGACGGTTGGACTTCGGCGCCGGCCGCGGTAACGTGCAGCTCGATTTCGACGTCTACGAGATCGATCGCGAGGAAAGCCGGGCGCGCTTCGAAGAGGGCATGGAGGTCATCGCCAAGGCGTGGTCCAGCGACCGCGTCAGCCACCATGGCAGGTTCTGGCACTTTGAGGATGTCGGCGTCTATCCGAGGCCGGCGCAGCAACCCATGCCCAACATCTGGGTGGCAGCCAACTCGCCCGAGTCGGGCACCTGGGCGGGTGAGCGCGGCTACGACCTCATGACGATCGCCCATATCCGGACGCCCGACGATGTGCGCCAGGGCGTGAATGCCTGGAAGGCCGCGCTGGCAAAGCGCCCCAACAGCCAGCGGCAGCATCGCTGCCAACTTATGCTGAGAGTCTGCATCGACGAGAACGCCGACACCGCGTACGAGATGGCTCAATCGGCCATGCGCCGCTGGGACGCGCTGGCCTCTCGCGGCCGCTCACACGAGTCGGCCCCGCGCAGCGACCCGGCCGAGATGATGGCCCGCGGCCGTCAGATCTACGGCAACCCCGAGCAGTGCATCGAGGGCATTCACAGTGCCATGAAGAACTTTGAATTCGACACCCTCGCCATGGTTTTCAACTGGGGCGGCTTGCCCCACGACCGCGTGATGCGCTCCATGAAGGTCTTCGCCAGGGATGTTATTCCCGCCTTCAGCCGGTAGGCCGCCCGCACGCTGACTACGTTAAAACCAAAATGGGTGCGCTGGCCGCCAGGTCGCCTTGGATGCTGACGCTGATCAGGTAATTGCCAGGCTCCACGATCACAGCATTGATGTTCAAAAGAATTTCGAGCGTCGGAGTGGCGCCGTAGGCTGCGCCCCTGACGGTTGCTTCTTTTTCGTACCAGGACAGCGCGGGGGCCTGGGGGGCGCCGAAAACAGAGTTTGCGCTCGCCAATTCAAACCGCACCAATCGAGTAGAGCCGATCTCTCCCGCATGAGCCTCGACCTTGCAGTAAGCCATGCACTCCAGACGGTCCGGCAGCTTGCTCAGGCTGATGGTATCGAAGATGCCCTCCAGCGTGGTCGTACCATCAGCATTCGCCATGGCTTTGCGGCATAGGAAGACGGCACTCGCTACTCTCATTTCTTCAATCTTAGGTGGCCGAACGATTTCCTCGTGGGGCCTGCGCTGCCTGAGGGGCTTCTTATACTCCGTTGGTGCGGACGTACAAGGTTGGTACGCGCGGCTCGAAGCTCGCCTTGTGGCAGGCCGAGCACGTCATTGGCCTGCTGCAAGGCGCGCACCCTGGCCTTGACTTCGAGGTCGTTTCTATCCAGACCAGCGGTGACAAGCGCCAGGACGTGCCATTGCAGGAGATCGGCGATAAATCGCTGTTCCTGAAAGAAATCGAAGAGGCGTTGGCCTCGGGCGCCATCGACCTGGCCGTCCACAGCCTGAAGGATGTGCCTTCGCTGCTGGAGGCGCCGTTCAGCCTTCCCGCCATCCTCGAGCGCGACGACCCGCGCGACGTTGTCCTCACGGCCAGCGGCGGCGGCTTGAGCAGCCTCCCAAAGGGCGCTCGTGTCGGGACAAGCAGCCTCCGTCGTGAGGCGCAGCTGCGTGCCATCCGCCCCGACCTGCGGCTGGCGCCCATTCGCGGCAATGTGGACACCCGCCTGCGCAAGCTGAGCGACGGCGAGTACGACGCCATCGTCCTGGCGGCGGCGGGCCTCAACCGGCTGGGCATGGCGATTCCCAGCCATGCTTTTCTGGACCCATCGCTGTGTTTGCCGGCTCCCGGCCAGGCGGCCATTTGCGTGGAGACGCTAGCCGATCACAGCGAGCTGCTGGCCCCCCTCGACCACCAACCCACCCGCCACGCCGTTGAGGCCGAGCGTGCCTTTGCTGCCGGACTGGACGCCGGTTGCCGCGTACCCGTCGCGGCTTATGCGTGCGAGGCTGACGACGACGCCATCCAGCTCCAAACCCTGGTGGCCTCGCCTGACGGTATTCAGGTCATCCGCCTATCAGGCGAAGGCGCCGACCCGCTCGAGCTTGGCCACCGTCTGGCCCTCCAAGCACTGGAGCGAGGCGCCGCGGAGCTGCTGCGAACCGCATGTCCCTAGGCCGGGTCGACCTGGTTGGCGGCGGCCCGGGCGATCCCGGCCTGCTGACTATCAAGGGCAAGCGCTTGCTGGAGCAAGCCGACGTAGTCGTCTACGACTATTTGGTGGACGAGCAGTTGCTGGCGCACGCCCGGCCTGAGGCCGAGCTGATCCCCGCCCGAGACCTTCATGGCAACCGCGCCGAGCAACAGCGCATCAACGAGCTGTTGATTGCCTACGCCACGCAGGGTAAGCACGTCGTCCGCCTGAAAGGCGGCGATCCCTACCTGTTCGGGCGAGGAGGTGAAGAGGGCCAGGCGCTGCGCGCGGCGGGCATCGTCTTTCAGGTCGTGCCTGGCGTCACATCCGCGCTGGCCGTGCCCGCCTATGCCGGCATCCCGCTGACGCATCGCGACCATTCCAGCTCGGTCACGATCCTCCCCGGCCGCCTCAAGCCGGGCAAGGGCGAGGACGCCATCGACTGGCAAGCCTTCGCCCGCGCCGACACGCTTGTGTTCCTCATGGGCATGACCAACCTGGAGGAGGTTGTCGGCCATTTGATCCATCACGGCCGCTCGCCCGAAACACCGGCTGCCGCGATTCGCTGGGGCACCCGCCCCGACCAGCAGACGCTCACTGCCTGCCTGCGCGACCTTCCTCGCCGGGTCTGTGAAGCTGGCATGCAGGCGCCGGCCGTCATCGTCGTGGGCGAGGTGGTACGCCTGCGCGACCAATTGAATTGGTTCGAGCGCTTGCCCCTGTTTGGCGTAGGCGTGCTGGTCACCCGTCCCCGCGAACAGGCCGGAAGCTTCGCCGAAGGTCTCCGGGAGGCTGGCGCGGCGGTGTACGAAGTTCCGGTGATCGAGCTGCAGCCACCAGAGGACTGGACTGCCGTCGACACCGCCATTCAGCGCTTGGCCAGCTACGACTGGGTGGTCTTCACCTCCGCCAACGGCGTCCGCCGCTTCTGCCAGCGGCTCCTGGATCGGGGCGGTGACGCCCGAGCCTACGCCGGAGCGCGCATCTGCGTCATCGGTCCTGAAACCGCCCGAGCGCTCGAGCCATACGGCCTGCGAGCCGATCTTATGCCCGACGAGTACGTGGCAGAGGCTGTGGCCCAAGCGCTGGCGCCTCACGAGCCCAGGCGGGTGCTCATCCCGCGCGCGAAGGTCGCTCGCGACGCGTTGCCCGACAAGCTGCGTCAGCGCGGAGCAGAAGTCCAGGTGTTGGAGGTGTACCGCACCGAAACGCCCTCGGGTGCAGCCGAGCGGTTGCCCGCGGCGCTGGAGATGGTGGACGTGGTGACTTTCACCAGCTCCTCGACTGTGATCAACTTCCTGGCCTTGGCTGGCAGTCTGCCATCAGGCGTCAAAGTCGCCTGCATCGGTCCCGTCACCGCTGAAACCGCTCGTGAACGCGGCCTCCAGGTCGATGTAACTGCATCGGAATACACCTCGGACGGACTGCGACAGGCCCTCGTTCACCATTTCGCCCATACCTGATGCACCTGGTCAAGCGCTATTCCAACCGCAAGCTGTACGACACCTCAGACCGGCGCCAGATCACGCTCGATGGCATTTCCCGGCTGGTGGTTTCCGGGGAGGACGTGAAGGTCGTCGACAACGACGGCGGCGAGGACATCACCACTGTCATCCTGACGGAGGTATTGCTGGAGCGAGAGCGTGAGGCAACCGGCCCGTTCAGCAAGACCATCCTCACCGGTCTCGTCCGCGCCGGCACGGCCACGCTCGAGCAGTTCCGCCGGACCATCACCGGCACCGGCATCGTCCAGCTTGCCGAGCAGGAGGTCGAGCGCGTGGTCAACACCTGGGTAGAGATCGGCCACATGACGGAGCAGGAGGTGCTGCGCACCGTCGAAGGTGTGATCGAGCGCCGCCGTAAGGGCCGCGGAGATGTGGATGAGGTGGTGGAGGAGCGCATAGCCACCGCCTTAAGGCACGCCGACGTGCCCACCCGTTCGGAGATGGAGCGCTTATCCGCTCAGGTGCATGGCCTGAGCGTCCAGATCAACAACCTGGTAGAGGAGCTCAGGAAGAGGTAGCCAGCTCTCCCTCGAGAAAGTCCACAAACTGGCGAGCAGTCCGGCCCGAGAAGCCATTGTGGTACATCGCCCAGCGGATGGCTCGCGTTCGCAGCTCCTGAGGTTCGATGCGGAGGCCGCGAGCCAGCACGATCTCCCGCACGATGCTGACGTAGCGCTCCTGATCGGGGGTGATGAACGTAAGCGTGATCCCAAAGCGGTCGCTCAGCGACAGTTTCTCCTCCACGGTGTCCTGGTGGTGAATCTCGTCGTTGATGATCGGCTTGGTCAGGTCGGAGAAGCGCTCCTTGACCAGGTGCCGCCGGTTGCTGGTGGCGTAGATCACCAGGTTGCTGGGCCGGCTCTCCAAGCCGCCTTCGAGCACCGCCTTCAGGTGCTTGTACTGCAGCTCCAACTCGTCGAACGATAGGTCGTCCACGAATAGGATGAAGCGGCCGGGGTTGGCCGCCACCCGCGGCAGCAGACGAGGCAGATCGCCCAAGTCCCCAGGCGAGATTTCGATCATCTTGAGCCTGGGATAGCGCTGCAGCAGCGCCTTGACCGTGGACGACTTGCCTGTGCCCCGCTCACCATACAGCAGCACATTGTTGGCCGGGTGGCCGGCGAGGAAGTGCTCGGTGTTAGCCAGCAGCAGCTCGCGCTCGGTGTCGTAGGTGAACAGCTCCTCGAGGCGGATGGCGTCGGGATTCAGGATCGGCTCGATCTCGGCGGATGATGGGTTCCAGCGGAAAGCGCGATGATCGGCCAGGACCCCCGTGCCGTGCTCGGCGTAGTAGCCTGCCAAGGCGCTGACCAGGGCTGGCCAGTCCTTCGCTTCGGCCATCGCGACCTTGAACCGCTTCGGCTCGCGCTGGCCCGCGGGCAGCAGCTCGCCAAGATCGAGGTCCCGATCAAACAGCCGGCGCAACTCCTTCAAGTCCCTGCTCACCACTTCCAGCAATCCGTAGCCCATGCACTCGATCCCGCCGCGCTGCGCCTTCAAGCTGAATGCGTTTTGGTCCTGCAGAATACGCTCGAGCAGGTGGTTCTGCCAGCCGTTGCCCACCAGACGCTCATCCGAGAGCTCCGCTTCCCGAGCCAATGCATGGAACAGCCGGCCCCACAGCTGGCCGTCATCCTGCTCTCGCTCACAACCGAGGAATAGCCGGCCGATTTCGTCGGCCAGCACTCCCTCGTAAATGCTCAGCACAGAGCTACTCGGGGAAAAACTCGCTTACCCGGCAGCGGAAGCCCGGAGCAATCGCATCAAGCGTAATTTCGGCGTCGCCATGATAGACGCGGTACCCCGCCTTGACCTCAACAGCCACAGGCTGAGTATGGCATGGTGGCTTCCAAGCGAGCGGCGGTTCCTACACGGAGCACTCGCTACACTTGGTGGCGCCATGCCCCTGGTTGAACCGCCTCTGGCGCTCACCTACGACGATGTCCTTCTGGTCCCGCGGCGGTCGCGCATATCCTCGCGGCGCACCGTCAACACCTGCTCGCGGTTCTCGCGGCGGATCGACATCGCCACGCCCATCGTCTCAGCCAACATGGATACCGTCACCGAGGCGGATATGGCCATCGCCATGGCTCGGCTGGGTGGGATTGGAGTGATCCACCGCTTCATGTCGGTTGAGACCGAGGCTCGCCAGGTGGGCCGAGTGAAGCGCTCCGAGAGCAGCTACATCGAGAACCCCTACGCGCTGCACGCCCACAACACCGTGGGCGACGCCCTCAAGCTGATGGACGAGCACGGCATTACCGGCATCCTGGTCACGGACGAGCAGGGCGTGCTGGAAGGCATCCTCACCTCGCGCGATCTGCTGTTCCACGAGGAGATGCACGTCCGCATCGAGGAGGTCATGACGCCGCGCGAGCGACTCATCACGGGCCCGGTTGCCACGACGGTGGAGCAGGCCAAGGACATCTTTGCCAAGCACAAGATCGAGAAGCTGCCGTTGATCGATGCCGAGGGCAAGCTGCGGGGCCTCATGACCAGCAAGGACATCTACAAGCGGGTGCTGTTCCCCAACGCCAGCAAGGACGACAAAGGCCGTCTGCGCGTGGCCGCGGCCGTAGGGGTGGTGGGCGACTACCTGGAACGCGCTCAGGAGCTGCACCAAGCCGGCGCCGACGCGCTGGTCATCGACATCGCCCACGGCCATTCGGAGAACTGCATCCGCGCCCTGGACCAGATCCGCGCCAAGTTGGGCGACGAGATCGAGATTGTGGCCGGCAACGTTGCGACAACCGAGGGCGTGCGCGATCTGGCGGAAGCGGGCGCCGACGCCGTCAAAGTCGGCGTGGGACCGGGCTCGATCTGCATCACCCGCATCGTGGCTGGTGTTGGGGTACCCCAGCTCACGGCGGTGCTCGAGTGCGCCGAGGAAGCGGACAAGCTTGGCATCCCAATCATCGCCGACGGCGGCATCCAGGCCAGCGGCGACATCACTAAGGCGATGGCTGCCGGCGCTTCCACTGTCATGATCGGCAATCTCCTGGCCGGCACGCGCGAGAGCCCAGGCGTGACCATCACCCGCAACAGCCGCAAGTTCAAGATCTGTCGCGGCATGGCCTCCTTGGAGGCGGCGGTGCAGCGCCAGCATCGCGAAAGCATGGGCCAGGGCCTGGGCGAAGACCTAGACAGCCTCGTGCCCGAGGGCGTGGAAGCCATGGTGCCTTTCCGCGGCGATGTTTCCGAAGTCATAACCCAGCTGGTCGGCGGGCTGCGTTCCGGCATGAGCTACTGCGACGCTGAGACCATTCCTGAGCTTCGCAAGAAGGCGTACTTCATCCGAATGACCGAGGCCGGCCGCCGCGAGAGCACCTTCCACGGCGTGGAGCTGGTCTAGCCCGGCCCGACCGTGAGCCGCTGCCCGAACTGCAGCGAAGAACCGGCGGACGCGTCGCTGGCATTTTGCGACCAGTGCGGCACGGCTCTCAGCGCGAATGGGCTCTTAATGCTGGGCGCCTCGCTGGGCGAGCTGCCGTCCCCAGATTCGGCGGCGTCCCCCCAGCCAGCGGCTAAGGAGTCTCTTTCGCCGCGATTCGTCCCATTTGCCAGCTGGCGAGCATTGCGCCTGCCGCGGTAGCCCAATCCGGCGGCCGGCCGGGCGCTAGCCTGCTTGGCCATCTACACTCCGTAGCGTTCCGCCAGAGTTTGAGATGAGCTCCCCGCCCGCGCTTCAGTGCGCCAACTGCCAGGCGCCTGTGCGCCCCGGCGAAACGGCCTGCCACGGGTGCGGTCACGCGGTGCCCCTGTTCTGTCCCGCCTGTGGCGGGGCCAATCGCGCCAAGGCCCGTTTCTGCGGCTTGTGTGGCCGCTCGCTGGCCGTGGCGTCTTCTGAGCCGGGGCTGACCACTCACCAACCTCAAACGCCCGCCCATCCGTCCAGGTCGGCCCAAGGCGTCGGCCCGCGCGCCACGGCGGCGCCCGAGGAGGTTCGTCTGCTGCCAAGTGCTCGGGCGATCCCAGGGGCGTTCGCCGGCGAACTTGACGCGAGGGGCCTCGCCGGCGCGGCGCCCGGTTCGGCCCTTCCGCTGCTGGGCATAGGCATCAGCCTGGGCTTGGCCGTCCTGGCGCAATCGGCGCTGCTGCGGACGCATGCCGCCCTGCCCGCTGCGCCGCTGTTCCTGGCTGCCTGTGCCGTGGGCGGCTGGACGGCCCTGAGGGCATTGCCCGCTGGAGCCCCGCTGGCCATCGGCGCCTTGGCCCGCGCGGGCGCCAGACCTGGCTGGAAGCCGTGCCTCGCCGCCGCGCTGGCAGCCAACGCAGGCAGCCTGGCCTTGTTCGGCCGGAACACTGGCCTCACGCTCGCCTGGCTGCTGTTCGTGCTGAGCGTGGTGCTTGCCAGCGCGGCGTTCTGGGCAATGGATGGCCGGCCTGGAGTACGACGGGTGGATTGGCGGCGAGACGCGCCCTGGCTGGCGGCCCTAGCCGTACTGATTGGCGTGGGCGCGGCACTTCGGCTGACATCCCTCGGCAGCTTGCCGTTTGGCCTGTGGTACGACGAAGCCTACAGCGGGCTGCAGGTCCAGCGTATCTTGAACGATCCCGGGTTCCGCCCGGTATACGTCGGCGGGCTGGCCCAGGAGCCTTCGCTGCTGTGGTACCTGATGGCCGCGAGCGTCAAGCTGCTTGGCCCCAGCGTGCTCGCGCTGCGACTCCCAACCGCCATTGCCGGCATCCTCGGCATCCCGTCCATCTACCTCCTGGGGAGAGAGCTGTTCGATCGGCGGGTTGGCCTCATCGCCGCGGGCCTGCTGACCACGCTGGTTTGGCACCTGACCTTCAGCCGGGTGGGCTTCAACAGCGAATGGTCGGTGACGTTGGACGCACTTGGCCTGTTCTTCCTCGTCCGGGCGCTCAAGACGGGCAGCTGGACGGCCGGGGGGTTGGCGGGTATCAGCCTCGGCCTGGGCCTGCACATGTACTACACGTCGCGGCTGATGGTCGCGATCGCTGGCTTCGCCCTGCTGGCCCTGTGGCTGGCCCAGCCGCGAGCGCGCTTTCAAACCGCCTGGCGCGTGGCGCTCGCGGCCATCGTTGCCGGGGTCGTCACGGCCAGTCCCATTGTCGAGTTCGCCGCGCTGCACCCGGCCGAGTTCAACAGCCGTTTGCAGCAGGCGAGCGTGTTTACGGAAGTCCGGGATCAGCACAGCTACGCGCCCATCGTCGACAACGTCAAGGCCCATCTACTGATGTTCAACCTGGCGGGCGATCGCAACGCCCGCCACAATCTGCCCGGCCAGCCGGAGTTGAACTTCCTGCTCGGCGGGCTGTTCGTCCTCGGGCTAGGCATTTGCCTGGCCCGCGCCCGTCGGCCCGAGTACCTCCTACTGCCGGCCTGGTGCGTGGTCATGCTGGCCGGCGGCGTGTTCTCCGTCGCGTTCGAAGCGCCTCAATCGTTGCGCACCATCGACGAAGTCAACGTGCTCGTCCTGCTGTGCGCCATCCCGCTGGCGCTGCTCTGGCAGGCCTGCGACGCCCTGCCCGCGAGCTTGCCCATCCGGCGCCATCAGGCATCTGAGGTAGTCGAGACGCGCGCCGCGGAGGAGCTCGCTCCCCTAACCAGGCCTACTCACGCGTGGACATGGTTTTCGACGCACTCTCCGCTGGCACTGCTGCCGGTCTCGATGGGAGCAGCCCTGTGGATGACGGACCCGCTTTACCGCCACCTTCTCACGGCCATCCCCGGAGGCATGGACTCGCCCCATTTCGCGTGGAGCGTGTGGTGGGTGAAATACTCGCTGCTGACGCTGCACCAGTCGCCGCTGCAGTCCAACTACATCTTTGCGCCGCAGCAAGTGAACCTGGCCTTTCACGCCTTCATCCTGCTGCCGGCGCTGATCGCGCTCCCGCTGCAGGCGTTCTTGGGTCTGCTGGGGGCCTTGAACGTCGTCCTGCTCGGGTCGCTCGTGGCTACTTCCTTGACCGCATACCTGTTAGTCCGCCAGGAAACCGGCAGCTCCGCCGGTGCATTCGTCGGCAGCTTTGTGTTTACGTATGCGCCGTACAAGCTGGCGCACCTGAGC
>Ga0307373_10011837_pt1 | contig 12558 bp, 10 predicted proteins | sample OX2MG_FD_202534 | JGI IMG/M metagenome (GOLD analysis project Ga0307373, IMG submission 202534) | Soil microbial communities from Risofladan, Vaasa, Finland - OX-2 | ecosystem: Environmental > Terrestrial > Soil > Coastal area > Acid sulfate soil | place: Finland: Risofladan, Vaasa | collected...
TGCCACACCCAGCCGACCCGCCGCCCAGACCCCGAGTACCCATGCCAAGACCTGAGCAGAAGATCATCAAGCTGACCATCGACGGCCGCGAGGTCGAGGCCGTCGAGGGCACGATGCTGGTCGACGCCGCTCAGCAGGGCGACGTCGAGATCCCGTTCTTCTGTTACGAGCCGAAGCTTGGCGAGCCGGTCGGCGCCTGCCGCATGTGCCTGGTCGAGATCGAGGGCATCCCGAAGCTGCAGACCTCCTGCTCGACCGCCGTGCGCGACGGCATGGTAGTCAACACCAAGGTCGACAGGGTCGTCGAAGCGCAGAACGCGGTGATCGAGTTCCTGCTCGTGAACCACCCGCTCGACTGCCCGGTCTGCGACAAGGGCGGCGAGTGTCCGCTCCAGGACTACACCTTCGGCTGGGGCAAGGGCCGCAGCCGCGTGATCGAGCCCAAGCGCCACTTCGTCAAGCCGCTGGCACTCTCGCCGCTGATCGCGATCGACCGCGAGCGCTGCATCCTCTGTTACCGCTGCGTGCGCTTCAGCCAGGAGATCGCGGAGGACTGGCAGCTGATCTTCACCGAGCGCGGCGCCCACACGTTCGTCGGCACGCATGACGGCCATCCCTACGTCGCGCCGTTCAGCGGCAACATCATCGAGCTCTGCCCGGTGGGCGCGCTGACGTCGCAGCCCTACCGCTTCCGCGCCCGGCCCTGGGACATCGAGGGCGCCGGCGGCATCTGCACGCTCTGCCCGTCGCAGTGCAACGTCGAGTTCACGGTCCGCGACGACAAGGTCATGCGCGTGCTCTCGCGTGAGAACCGGGGCGTGGATGATGGCTGGCTCTGTGACAAGGGCCGCTTCGCCTACCAAGCGATCCACGTCGACGAGCGCATCACGACGCCGCTGGTGCGCAACGCCGGGGGGCAATTCGAGCCCGCCTCGTGGGACGAGGCGCTGAACGCGGCGGGCGCGATCGCCGGCCACCGCGGCCGCGTTGCCGCGCTCGTCGGCGGCCAGGCGAGCAACGAGGAGGCGTTCCTGCTCGGCCGCATGTTGCGCGAGGGCCTCGACTCACGGGACATCGACTCGCGATTTATTCCCGCCACCCACCCCCACCAGGCCACTGTCGATCTTCCCGTCGCCCGCGCGCTCGCCGCGCCGGCGCTGCAGGCCACGGTCCCCGACATCGAGTTCGCGCACACCGTGCTGGTGCTCGGCACCGAGCCGCTCGACGGCTCGCCGATCCTCGACCTGCGCATCCGAAAGGGCGTGCGCCGCAACGGCGTCAAGCTTGCGATCGCCACCGCCCGGCCGAGCACGCTCGACCCCAACGCTGAACTGTCGGTCCGCTACGCCCCGGGGGCCGAGGCCGAGTTCCTGTCGGCGCTCGAGTGGGCGTTCACGGCACCCGGCTCCGGTGACATCCACGAGCTCGCCAAGCTGCTGCGTGAAGGCGGCGAGGACGTTGTGATCCTGTGGGGTGAGTCGTTGCCTGCCGACGCGCTAGCGACATTGCTTCGCATCGCCGACACGCTCGGCCTCGCCGGTCGCGACGGCGCCGGGCTGCTCGAGGTTCCCGCCGGCGCCAACGCCCGCGGTATCCGCGAGGCGGGCGCGCTACCCAACGCCGGCCCCGGCTACGCGGAGGTCGAGACCGGCCGCAACGCGGCGGAGATCGCCGCGGCTGCAGTGGCCGGCGATGTCACAGCGCTCTACCTCTTCCAGGTCGACCCGGTGCGCGATCTTCCCGACCGCGCGGCGTGGGAGCGGGCACTTGCCAGCGCGAGCGTCGTCGTCGCCCACGCTCTGGTCCTGACCGAGGGCCTCGCCGCACACGCCGACGTCGTCTTCCCGGCCGAGTCGAGCGCCGAGAAGGAGGGCACGATCGTACATCCGGACGGCCGGCTTCAACGCCTGCGGACCGCGATCAAGCATCCGGGCGACGTACGCGCCGGCTGGCAGGTGCTGGCGGACGTCGCCAGGAGCGCGGGCACCGACCTCGGCGTGCTGACCGCCGGCATGGCGTTCAAGCAGCTGGTCGAGGCCGTCCCGTTCTACACGGGACTGACGCTCGAGGAGATCGGCGGGCGCGGGCTGCGCTGGCCCGAGACCGAGGCGGCTGCGGCGATGCCTGCCGGGGAGGTGCCTGTAGCGACGCCGGTGGGATTTGGTCCCGCCCACCCACCGGCGGAGACCAATGGCCATCTCCGGGTCGGCACCTACCGCTCGATCTGGGCCTCGCCCGAAGTCGAGATCTCGCCTGCGCTGCAGTTCACGCTCGCCGAGCAGGTCGTCGAGCTGTCGCCGCAGGACGCAGGGCGACTTGGGATCGAGCAGGGCGCCGCCGTGCAGGTGGGGCAGAACGGAACGCGTCTGGCGGGTCGTGCGGCGATCCGCACAGGCGTCCCGCCGGGCACCGCGTTCGTCGCGGCCGGCATCGCCAGGGACTCGGGCAATGTGCTGACTGAAGCCTATGTCGAGGTCGTCAAAGCGTGATCGGACTCGCCGACGTCAACTTCTTCGAGGCGTGGTGGGTCCAGATCGTCAAGGCGATCGTGATCTTCGGCGTCGTCTTCGGGGTGCTGCCGATGCTCACGGTGTATGAGCGCAAGCTGCTCGGCCGCTTTCAGCACCGCTACGGGCCGAACCGCGTTGGCCCGTACGGTCTGCTGCAGCCGATGGCGGAGATCGTCAAGTTCGCGCGCAAGGAGGCGTTCCGGCCGACGACATCGGTTGGCTTCCTGTTCCATGTCGCGCCGGCGATCTCGATCCTGACCGCTGTCGGCGGGCTCGCGCTGATCCCGTGGGGCAACGTCCAGCACATCTTCGGCCAGCCCGTCGGTCTCTACGGAATCGACGTCTCCGTCGGGCCGCTGTACGTATTCGCGCTCGGCGGCATCTCGTTCTACGGGATCCTGCTCGGCGGCTGGGCCTCAGGCTCCAAGTACTCGTTCCTCGGAGCGATGCGCGCCGCCGCGCAGCTGATCTCCTACGAGGTTTCGCAGGGGTTGGCGCTGGTCGGAGTACTGATCACGGCGCAGACGCTGTCGCTGACCGGGATCGTGAACGCGCAGCGGGGGATGTGGTACTTCATCCCGCAGCTCTGCGGATTCCTGATCTTCGTGGTTGCATCGTTCGCGGAGACCAACCGTGCGCCGTTCGACCTGGTTGAAGCCGACGCCGAGCTCGTCGGCGGCTACTTCACCGAGTACGGCGGAACCGGTTTCGTCGCTTTCCTGTTCGCTGAGTACGTGAACATGCTGGTCGTCTCGGCGATGGCCGCCACGCTGTTCCTGGGCGGCTGGCTGCTGCCGTTCGGGATCCATCCGCCCGGCTGGGTCGACCCGTTCGTGGTGCTCGCGAAGATGATGATCTTCATGACGCTGTTCATCTGGATCCGCGCGACGCTGCCGCGCCTGCGCTACGACCAGCTGATGTCGTTCGGCTGGAAGGTCCTGCTGCCGCTGGCCACCCTCAACCTGCTCGTCACGGCGATCATCGTCGCCTAGAACCGCGAGAGAGACCCCATGCCATACGACCCCGGCTCAGACGTAATCGAAGTGATGCGCCACCCGCAGCGCAGTGCGGCCGCGAGCACGTACCGAAGCTTCGGTGAGACCCTCCGCGGCATGAAGACGACGCTCGCGCGGGTCGTCGAGGGCCCGCTGACGATCCAGTATCCGGAGGAGAAGACTCCGGTCTACCCGCGCTTCCGCGGCCGCCACAAACTGCATCGATTCGAGGATTCAGGCCTCGAGAAGTGCGTCGGCTGCTCGCTGTGCGCCGCCGCCTGCCCCGCCGACTGCATCCGCGTGGTCGCCGCCGAGAACACGCCCGAGACCCGTGTCTCCGCGGGCGAGCGTTACGCCGCGGTCTACGAGATCAACCTGAGCCGCTGCATCTTCTGTGGCTACTGCGAGATCGCCTGTCCGTTCGACGCGATCACGATGGGCCACGACTACGAGATGTCCGACTACACCCGCTCCGACCTGATCTTCACCAAGGAGATGCTGTTGGCGGAGCCGCTCGAGCGCACGCCGCTGCGGCGCGAGGGGGAGTAGCGGGAATGCGGAGCTTGAAGTGCGGGATGCGGAGCTCGACGCGGGGACTTCGTGTCTGAGGTTCTTTTCTTCATCGCCTCGATCAGCGCGATCATCGGCGCGATCGGCGTCGTCACGCTGCGTAACCCGCTCTATGCGGTGCTTGCGCTCGTCTGCCACCTGGTCGCGCTGGCGGCGTTGTTCCTACTGCTGCGCGCGGAGTTCGTGGCGGCCGCCCAAGTCGTCGTCTACGCCGGCGCGGTGATGGTGCTGTATGTGTTCGTCGTCGCCTACGTCGGCGGTGGCGACGAGGTGGCCGCCGGCAGCACGCTGCGGATCCTGGGTCCACTGTTCGCGATCGCCGTCGCGATCGAGTTGTTCATCGCGATGCTCGGCACCGCGCTGAAGGGGATCAACGGTCAGGGCGCGCACTACAAGCTCGGCTTCGGCACCCCAGAGCACATCGGCAAGCTGTTCCTGACCGACTACCTGCTGCCGTTCGAGGTCGCGTCGCTGCTGCTGCTGGTCGCCGCCATCGGCGCGGTGGTGCTGGCCCGCCGCCGCCGCGGGCTGGGGGACGACGACTTCGAGCTCGCCCGGCTTCTGTCGACGCCGCGCCCGGCCTACACAGGCACGATCGCGGAGGGCGTGGGCGTGCGCAAGGTGCTCGAGCAGCTCGAGCAGGCCCATGGCGGCGCGATGGAGCTGACCGCCGAGCGGGAGGGTGAGGAGAAGTGACCCTCGGCTGGTACCTGGCCGTCTCGGTTCTGATCTTCTGCATCGGTGCAGGTGGTGTGCTCGTGCGGCGCAACCCGCTGGTGGTACTGCTGTGCCTCGAGCTGATGCTGAACGGCGCCAACCTCGCGCTGGTCACGTTCGCGCGGATGCACGGCGGTGAGGCAGGCCAGATCTTCGCGCTGATCGTGTTGGTCGTGGCCGCCTGCGAGGTGACGGTCGGGCTCGGTCTTGTGGTCGCGATCAGCCGCCGCAACCTCCCCATCGATGTCGACGGAATGCACGAGTTGAACGGATGAGCCCGACTACGTGGGGCTGGCTCGTCCTGCTGTTCCCGCTGCTGGGCACGATCGTGATCGGTCTCGGCTTCCGGCGCTACAGCAGGATCGCCGGCGTGATCGGAACCGGCGCGATTGCGCTCTCATTTGTCTGCGCTGTCGGGTCGCTGCTGTCGCTGCTCGGGCGCAGCGGCGGGCACCGCGAAGTCGTCTCGAGCCTCTGGAACTACGCGTCCAGCGCTGGCGTGGACGCCAAGCTGCAGATCCTCGTCGACCCGGTGTCCGTGTTCATGATCCTTGTCGTCACCGGCGTGTCGACGTTGATCCACCTGTACTCGACCGCCTACATGCGCTCCGACGCGGGCTACTCGAGGTACTTCGCGTACCTCAACTTCTTCGTGCTCTCGATGCTGATCCTTGTGCTCGGCGGCAACTTCGTGATGCTGATCGTCGGGTGGGCGTTCGTCGGCGCGGCCTCGTACATGCTGATCTCCTTCTGGTACCGGCGCACCACGGCGACCAGCGCCGGCATCAAGGCGTTCGTGATCAACGTGGTCGGCGATGTCGGGCTGGTGCTCGGCACCTTCTTCATCTTCCGCCACACGCACACGGTCTCGTTCCTGGGCACCTTCAAGGACGCACCCCACGTCTTCCACACCGACTCGACCGACCTCGTCGCCGGTTGCCTCCTGTTCCTCGTCGGCGCATTCGCCAAGTCGGCCCAGGTGCCGCTGCACACCTGGCTTCCCGACGCGATGGAGGGCCCGACGCCGGTCTCGTCGCTGATCCACGCCGCAACGATGGTGACCGCCGGCGTCTACCTGATCGTGCGCCTGCACCCGCTTTTCCAGCTCGCACCGAGCGCCGCTGAGGTCGGCGCGATCGTCGGCTGCCTGACGTTGCTGATCGCAGGATCGATCGCGCTCGTGGTCACCGACCTCAAACGCGTGATCGCGTACTCGACGATGTCCCAGATCGGCTACATGATCATGGGCGCGTCGGCGGGCGCCTACACCGGCGCGCTCTTCCACCTGATGACCCACGCCTTCTTCAAGGCGCTGCTGTTCATGGCGGCCGGCTCGATCATCGGCGCGATGGCCGGCAATCAGTCGCTGGACCGCATGCACGGGTTCCGCAAGGCGATGCCGTTCACGTTCGCCTGCTTCCTGATCGGCGGCCTCGCACTATCCGGCGTCCCACCCTTCTCCGGCTGGTTCTCGAAGGACGACATCCTCGCCTATGTCAACAACCGCGGTGGCATCTACGAGGTCATCGGCGTCCTCGGTTACGTCGGCGCGCTGCTGACCGGCCTCTACACGTTCCGGATGATCTTCCGGGCGTTCTACGGGGAGCCCTCGAAGGAGGCCGTTGAATATGCGCACGGCCACCCTGCCCACGCCGAGGTGCCGCGCAATCCGCTCACCGGCGAGGTGGAGGACACCGCAGTCGGCTTCCCGGGCTCGGAGCACGCCACCGCCGAGGACGAGCCGGCGATGACCATCGCGATGGGCCTGCTCGCGGCGCTTGCGGTCGTCGGCGGCGCCCTCCAGATCCCCGGCGTGGACCACGTGATCACCAACTTCCTGGCGCCGAGCCTGGCCGGCGCGCCGCTGGCGGCCGCGAGCCACGAGCCGTCGACGGGGACCGCCTGGGTCGGGCTGATCATCGGCGCCGTGATCGGCGCCGTCGGCATCACGGTCGCGTACCTGATCTATGTCGCGCGGCCCGGCACAGCCGCAAGGTTCCAGGCCGCGGCCCCGTGGCTGCACAAGTTCCTCGTGAACAAGTGGTACTTCGACGAGGCGATCGACCTGGTCGTCGTGCGGCCCGTGCTCGCGTTCGGGCGCTTCGTCGAGTCGGTGCTCGAACGGATCGTCATCTCCGGCGGCGTGACCGGCGGCGTCACCGGCGCGGTGCGCTCCGGCTCGGCCGCCGTCCGCCGCGCCCAGACCGGCTTCCTGCGCTACTACGCCGCCGCCCTGATGCTGGGTCTCTCGATCGTCGTCCTCTACTTCCTGATCTCGTCCACCTGATCCGACCGTGACCCTCTCGATCCTCATCTGGTCGCCGCTGGCCCTGGCGCTGATCGCCACGCAGCTCCCCGGGCGCCTGGTCGGGCGCGGTTCGGCGCTCGTCAGCCTGGTCCCGGTGGCGATCGCGATCAGTTACGTCGCACGCTTCAACTCGAGTGCGGCGGGTCTGCAGTTCGTGACCGACAGGGTCTGGATCAGCGCGCTCGGGATCCACTACAAGATCGGGATCAACGGGCTCAACGTGACGCTGATGCTGCTCACGACCGTGTTGTTCACGGTCTCGCTCGCATGGTCGGCGCTGCGCGACGTGGATCGCCCGAGGCTCTACTACTTCTGGTTCGGCCTGGCCGAGAGCGCGGTGCTGGGTGCGTTCCTCGCCCAGGATCTGATCCTCTTCGTCGCCTTCTTCGACCTGATGCTGATCCCGTTCTACTTCCTGGTCGGGTTCTGGGGCACGGGCGACCGAGTGCGCGCGACGATCAAGATGGTCATCTACACGATGGTCGGGTCGTTCCTGATGCTGGCCGCGGCGATCGCCACCGGCGTGATCGCCTCAGGCGACCACGGGACCGCGATCAACTTCACGTTCAGCGCACTTGCGCATCTGCCGCTCCCGCGCAAGGACGAAGACTGGATCTTTCTCGCGTTCGCGCTCGCGTTCCTCGTGAAGATGCCGATCGCGCCATTCCACGGCTGGCTGGCCGACGCGTACAAGTCGATGCCGATCCCGGCCGTCGCCGTGTTCTCCGGTGTGGTCGCCAAGGTCGCGAGCTACGGCTTCCTGCAGATCGTGCTGCCGCTGTTCCCGAACGCCTCACACCACTTCCAGCTGCTGATGCTGATCATCGCCCTGGTCTCGATCATGTGGGCCACGGCCATGGCGTTCACAACCGGCGATGCGCGCCTCGTGATCGCCTACTCGAGCGTCGCGCAGATGGGCTTCATCCTGCTTGGGATCTTCTCGCTGAAGCCCGACGGCGGGCAGGGTGCGCTGTTGCAGATGCTCAACCACGGCGTCGTCACCGCCGCGTCGTTCTTCGTGGTGGCCGCCGTAGCGGCCCGCTGCGGCGGCAGCGAGAAGCTCGACGACATGAGCGGCGTCGCGTTCAAGGCGCCGCTGCTTGCGACCTTCTTCCTGATCATCACGTTCGCGAACCTCGCGATGCCGGGCTCATCGAACTTCATCGGCGAGTTCATGATCCTGCTCGGCGCCTTCGAGTCGCACATCGTGATCGCGGTGATCGCCTCGATCGCCGTGATCGGGGCGGCCTTCTACGCGCTGCGCCTGTTCATCGGGGCCATGCACAACCGCGTCGGCCGCGGCGTGCGCTCAAGAGAGATCGGGCTTGCGGAGGCGGTCGCGATCGTGCCGCTGGTGGCGATCATCCTGGTGCTCGCCTTCTACCCGCAGTTCGGTCTCAACAAGTCCGAGGCGTCGCTGAAGGTCGCGATCTATCCTGCCGCCGCCCTGGGGAGCACCGCGCCGTACGCGCTTCCAGGCGCGACCACCGCGTCGACCCGCTGGAAGTCCCCGCCGCTGAGCGAGACCGCCTATGCCAACGCCTCGACCGCGACCGCGACCGCGACCACGACCGCGACCGCGACCGCCACCCCGACCCGAACGGTGGCCCACCGATGAGCACGCTCGCGATCGCGGCCGCCCACATCAAGGGCCCCCATATCGACTGGGCGGAGATGTCACCGTTGGTGGTGCTCGCCGTTGGCGCGCTCGTCGTGCTGCTGGTGGGGTTGGCGCGCAGTGCCGTCATACGCGAGCGTGTGGTCCCTGCGCTCTCGCTGGTGACATTGGCCGGCGCGATCGGCACCGAGATCTGGCGATTCCCGCACAGCGAGACGATCGTCGCTGGAGCGCTGCGGATGGACGACCTCGGCTTCGTGATCGACCTCGTCTGCGCCGTCTCTGCCGCGGCCGCCGTGATCCTCGCCTGGCGCGCCGAGGCCCCGCGCGAGGCCGGTCAGGGGGAGTTCCACAGCCTGCTCCTGTTCAGCGTCATGGGCATGGCGGTGCTCGCCTCCGCTCAGGACATCATCACGCTGTTCCTCGGCATCGAACTGCTGTCGATCCCGCTCTACATCCTGTGTGCTGCCGAGTACCGGCGTGAGGGCTCGCTCGAGTCGGGCCTCAAGTACCTGATCATCGGCTCGGTCGGATCGGCAACGCTCGTCTACGGCCTGGCGATGATCTACGGGGCCACCGGGCAGACAGGCTTCAACGGCATCGCGCGTGTGCTGTCCGGCGCTCAGAGCTCGAACCTGATCGGCGATCCACTGCTGCTGAGCGGCATCGCGCTGGTCGTTGTCGGGTTTGCCTTCAAGGCGTCGGTTGCCCCGTTCCACCAGTGGACACCTGACGTATACGAGGGAGCGCCGACACCGATCACATCGTTCATGGCGACCGCCACCAAGGCCGCCGCGCTCGCCGTGTTCCTGCGCTTCTTCGACGTGGCCGTGGTGTCTGAGCAGACCACGTGGGCGCCGCTGCTGGCGGCGCTTGCGACGGCGACGATCCTGATCGGCAACGTCGGCGCGCTCGGTCAGACGTCGCTTAAGCGGCTGCTCGGTTACTCGGGTGTCGCGCAGGCGGGATACATGCTCGCCGGTGTCGTCGTCGCCACCCAGCTGGGCATTTCGGCGACGGTTCTATACCTGATCGCATACCTGCTCATGAACGTCGCCGCGTTCGCCGTCGTGCAGAGCCAGGAGGCCGCTACCGGTGACGATCAGATCAGCGGCCTTGCGGGGCTGGGCCAGCGTTCGCCGCTGCTCGGATGGGGCATCACGCTCGCGATGCTCGGCCTGGCCGGCATCCCCGGCACGATCGGCTTCATCGGCAAGTTCCAGCTGATCCACGCGCTGGTCGACGGTGGCTACTCGTGGCTAGCGATCGTCCTGGTCGTGGGCGCGATGATCTCGCTCGCGTACTACCTGCGGGTCGTGGCGGCGGTCTGGATGTCGCCCGCCAGCGCTGCGACCGGGCCTGTTGCGACGGCACCGGGTACGCCCGGGCCTGGTACGCCCGGGCCTGGTGCGCCCGGGCCTGGTGCGCCCGCCGGCCCCGGAGGCCTCGCGCCGGTCGCCGGCGGCTCACCTGAGGCGGACAAGCTGCCCTACCCGGAGGTCGTCGCGCTCGCAGCGTTGTTCGGCGCACTGACGGTGATCTTCGGCGTGATCCCGGGGCCGCTGTTCGATCTGGCCTCACACGCCGGCGCCGCGATCACCGGCATCTTCTAACCGCCCCCGCTTAACCCCCAATCTCCACCAGACCCGGAGGATTGGGGAGTTCTGGGCGTCTGTACAACGCGAAATCCCCAATCCGGCTGGAGGCGCTTTGGTTTGGGGGCTAGAGGGGGCTGGCGCCGGTTTGGAGGCTAGAAGGCGCTGGCGCTGTATTCCAGCGCGCGGGCGCGCGTCCTAGACCTTGCGCCACTCCGGCACCCAGGAGCCGTCCTCGCTGCGGCTGAAGTCCTGGAACAGGTTGGGCGCCTCCACCTTCATCGTCTCCGCGACCGCGTTGAAGACCAGGCGCAGCTCCTCCTCGGCGCCGTGGGCGGTCCGCATCTCGATCACGTGCCGGAGCGTGCGCGCGTTAGCGGTCCAGAGAATGTCGGTGCTCAGACCGATCGGCGCCAGTCGGCGCAGCGCGGAGGTGATCTCCTTCTTGACGGCGAACGGCATCTCACCCTTGTCCAGGTCGAGCTGTTCGGCGGCGCTCAACTGGAACTCCTCCAGCTGCTCCACGATGCTGATGACCTGGTCGCGCAGCGGCTCGAGCGCTGGGGGCACCCGGAAGCCGATGTCTGTGAGCCTTACGTAGCGCAGGCTCTCCTGGCTGAACGCCGATCCGGCACGATGCCTAACAAGTTCGTGGGTGAAAACTCTTGAGGTGTTGCGAAACGCGAAGCTGTAGTTAGCGTGCTCCAGCACGCTCCCGTGCGCGCTCCTCAGCACGTTCCCGAAGTACTCCTCCTGGTCGGTCCGGATCCGTGTGACGTTCGGATTCAGCCCAGGCTCCCAGCTGCGGTAACACATCCGGCCGCCGAACTCCGCGAGCAGCTCGCCATCGTTGAGCGAGTCCCGCGCCTCCTCGCGCATGTCCAGCCACGAGCTGCCGCCGACCGCGTTCAGGTACGCGCGCATGCCGTCGAGGTTGACCGACGGCCGGGCTACGAGGAAGACCTGTGGCGACGTTTCGTGCACGTGCCCCATGCAAGCGAACCGCTCGGACGAAAAGCGCGGTCCCCAGTCGTGGCGGACCATGGCTCAGCGGCGAGAGGGAGTCGAGCCCTCGAACTTTCCTGCCGCTGCGGGGCGCGAGGGTTCGCCCAGCAGCCCGCTTATCCTGCAGGCTCTGGAAGGGCCCGAAAGCGGAAGCCACGCGCAGCTCCCGCTTGCTCGGCTTCAGCTGCCCGAGTTGAGCAGGCTCGCAACGGTATCCTCGGCGGGGGTGTTCGACCACATCGGGATCTATTTCACGGATTGCGTCGCGGCCGATCGCTTCTACCGCACCGTCCTCTCCGTGCTGGGCGCCGAACCGAGTTACGCGGACCCCGAGATGATTGGGTGGAGCGATTGGTGGATCGGGTCGACGGACCGCGAGCACCCCGTGACCCGTGGGCTGCACGTCGGTTTTCGCGCGCCTTCCCGAGGGGCGGTTGACGCCTTCTGGCAGGCGGGGATCGACGCGGGCTACCGCGGCGACGGCGCGCCCGGCCAGCGCACGCTCTACCGCCCGGACTACTACGGCGGCTTCTTGCTCGACCCCGCCGGCAACAGCGTGGAGGCGGTTCACACCGAGCGCGAGCACCCGGTGCCGGATGGCTGCGTCGATCATCTCTGGATCCGCGTCCGCGATCCTGCGGCATCCCGGCGCTTCTACATGACAATCGCCCCGTACGCCGGGCTGCGGATCGGCGTGGACAAGCCGGACCATGTCGAGATGGTCGGACAGAACTTCAGCTTCTCGCTGATCGACGACGGGCGGCCCCTCACAGAGCACGTCCACCTCGCGTTCCCTGCGCACGACGATGGGACCGTGCGGGCGTTCCACGCCGTCGCGCTCGCCGCGGGCTACGAAGACCATGGCGGCCCCGGCGAGCGCCGCATCTACCACCCGGGCTACTACGGTGCGTTCGTCCTGGACCCCGACGGGCACAACGTCGAGGTCGTCAACCACAACCGCTGAGCCACGCGCCGACGTCGCCCCGCCCCGCAGACCGCGCAAAGCACAACTGCCAGACTGCCGTGGACGAGTCTTTTCTGATCGAGGCGGCAACCGACGGCATCCGGTGGTCACGACCGATCGGCAGGGAGCGAGTCCGTGGAAGAGCAGGCACTGGAGTCACCCGCTCGCGGGGCGGTCCGGCGGCAAATGGAACCGCTACCAGACTAGGAAGCCGCCGGGTTGCTCATGGCTCGTAGGTGTAGAGCGTGCTGTTGACCTGCGTATTGTCGAACTCGG
>Ga0307373_10011839_pt1 | contig 12557 bp, 9 predicted proteins | sample OX2MG_FD_202534 | JGI IMG/M metagenome (GOLD analysis project Ga0307373, IMG submission 202534) | Soil microbial communities from Risofladan, Vaasa, Finland - OX-2 | ecosystem: Environmental > Terrestrial > Soil > Coastal area > Acid sulfate soil | place: Finland: Risofladan, Vaasa | collected...
GTTCGGACCGGCCGGGCGGGGGGTGCGACGTCTCGACGTCGCACCCCGACCAGGCCACCGGCCCGTCCGGTCCCCACAGCGCCGCCTTGGTGACACTCGAGCCGAAGTCCAGGGTGAGGATCACCCGGCGTGCACGATCGCAGCCAGGTGTGCCGCCGCCGCCGAGGCGGACGGCTCCTCGAGGATGGCCCGGCCCACGGCCAGCCCGGCCCCACCCCCGGCCATGACGTCACGGGCCTCGTCGACCACACCGTCGTCGTCCCCGGCCCGCCGATGGGGCCCGCCGAGGAACAGCACGGGGACCCCCACACTGGCGACCACCCGCGCCACCGCGTCGGCGCGTCCCTGGCCCGGCGGGGCGTCGGGCACCGGCACCTTCAGCAGCGGGGCGCCGAGGTCGTGGGCGATCACCGCGGCCATCACGATGTCGTCGGCCACCCGGGACATGGCCCCGTCCCGCCAGACGATCGGCTCGATCAACGCCTCGAGGTGGGAGGCCCGGGCGTCCTCGAGCACCCGCCCGAGCAGCTCGAGCGCCGCGGCGCCGGCGGGGTCGGTGTAGTCGATCCGGGTCATCAGCTTGACCCCCGACCAGCCGTCGTCGACGGCGCGACCCACGCTGGCCACCAGCCGATCGTCCAGCTCGAAGGTCGAGCCGGCCAGTCCGGTCCGGTTGATCGAGAGGTACGTCCGCTGGTCGGGACGGAGGGCCCCGGCCCGGGCCAGGTCGCTGAGGGGTTGCGCGGTGGCCAGGATCCCGTCGCAGTGGGGCAGGGCCTCCCCGGCGGCACGGAGGTAGTCGGCGTAGCGTTCGATGGTCATCACCCCCCGGGCCCGGTGGTCGGCTGCCAGCACCAGCGCCGGCGTGCCGAGGGAACCGCCGGCCGTGCCGACGTCGTCCACGCCGCTCACGTCAGGCCGGACCGCGCCAGGACCACCTTGGCCACCGCCGAGAAGTCCTCGCGCCCGTAGCCGGCCTGGCTGGCGGCCCTGAGCGCCTCACGCGCCACCACCGTGGTGTCCAGGGGAACCCCGGCCGTGGCGGCATAGGCCAGCGCCAGGTCGAGGTCCTTGGCCATCAGGTCGGTCATGAATCCGGGCCTCCATCCGTTGGAGGCGGGGCTGTCCGGCACCACGCCCGCCACGGGCAGGCGGGTCCTGACTGCGACGCAGTCACCGGTGGAGTGGACGAGCACTTCCTGGAGCTTGGCCATGTCCACCCCGGAGGTGACCGCCAGCGCCGCGGCCTCCGCGGTGGCCAGCATCTGGGCCGCGTAGATGAGGTTGTTGCACAGCTTGACTACCTGGCCCATACCCGGTCCGCCGACATGGACGACCAGCCCGGCGAAGGGATCCAGAGCCGGGCGCGCCGCCTCCAGCGTCTCCGCGTCTCCCCCGACCATCAAGGTGAGCGAGCCCTTCTCCGCCCCGGCCGTCCCCCCCGAGAGCGGGGCGTCGAGGAATCGGGCGCCCGTGGACGCCACCCTCCGGTGCTGGGCCCGGGACACCTCGGGGTCGATGGTGGAGCAGTCCACGACGATCTGGTCCGGCCCGAGTTCGGGCAGCATGGCCTCCACCACCTCGACGACCTGCGGCGAGCTGGGGACGCACAGGATCACCACCTCGCTGGCCTCGGCGACGCGGGCCGGGCCGGTGCCGTCCACGGCGCCGAAGCCCAGTGCCCGGTCGACCGGTCCGGGGCTGCGCGACGACACCGTGACCCGGTGACCGGCCTCGACCAGGTGGCGAGTCATGGGCAGCCCCATCGCCCCGAGTCCGACGAAGCCGATATTCATTGGGTTCCTCCTCGATCGGTCCCGGGGCCCGCTGAGCGGTGCTCGGAGCGGCCCTCGCCCTCGGGACGGCTCAGTGGGCGAAGGCAGGCAGCCATGCCGCGGTGGCCGACAGGAGCTCGTCCACCATGGTTTCGGTCTGGTGGAAGTCTCCCCTGCCGGCCAGCGGGTCGAGGAAGAACGCGGCCTCGGCCAAGGACCGGTCGCCCCCGACCGCTGCGGCCACCGTGAGCTCGGCGACGGCCACGTGGCGGCGGACCAGCTCGTCGTAGGGCTGCGGGAGCAGGGCCACGTCGCGACCACGGATGCCGTCCCCGTCGATGACGCAGATCGACTCCACCACGGCATCGGCAATCACGTCCGGCACCTGTCCGGCGTTGGGGATGTTGGCCGGGAGCTCCCGCCGTTCGCCGGTCACCAGGGAGTCGATGACCAGTGCCGGGAGCTCGCCCGACGACCAGGTCTGGAGGGTCTTGGTGCCGTCCAGCCAGGCGTCCACGTCGGCAATGTAGCCGGACTGGTGCCCCTGTCGGACGCCGATGGAGGTCAGTTCGAGATTGAAGTCGGCCCCCCATCCAGAGGACTCGGTCAGTACCCACGGGAGGAATTCGGCGATGTGGCGGTCCCCGGCTGCCGGGAACGCTCCCCACTTGTCCAGCATGGTGAGCTGGAGCGCATGTCGCTGGACGAAGTCGAGCCGCGAGAATTCCTCGGCAACCGGGCGCCGCGGTCCGGCGGCCAGCGCTGCCAGTCCCCCGGCCTCCTCAACCATCCCGGCCATGATGTCGAAGCCGTCCTGGCCGTCCACGTCCAGGGCGGTGACGACCGGGAAGTGGTTGACGCCGGCCACGGTCGGTCGCACGGCCTCCATCGGCTTGCCGAGCGCGATGGCCAGGTCGATGGACCAGTTCCCGACCTCGTGGCAGAGCCCGACGGCCCGGATCGAGGTCTGGCGGCACACCGCCCGGGTGAGGCACGTCATCGGGTTGGTGATGTTGAGGAGCCAGGCGTCCGGGCAGACCTTGCCCATGTCCTCGGCCACGCCCACCAGCACCGGGATGTTGCGAAGGGACCGGTTGATGCCTCCGGGCCCGACCGTGTCGCCCACCGACTGGCGGATGCCGAACCGTGCCGGCACCTCCAGATCGAACGTCATCGAGTCGAACCCGCCGGTGGAGATGGTGACGATGACGAAGTCGGAGCCTTCGAGGGCCCGCCGCTGGTCGGTGGTGGCGGACACGGTGGCCCCGGCTCCCATCGACTCGTTGAGCAGGCCGGCCAGCCGCGACATCTTCTCGAGCGGCACGGGGTCGATGTCCTCCAGCACGTAGTGGGCACCGTGGAGGCTCTCCGTGCCCAGGAGGTCGGCGAGCAGCTCCGGCGTCCACTGGTAGCTTCCGCCCCCGACGATGGTGATCTGCATGGCGGTCAGTCCCCCTGGCCGGTCGTGCCGTGGCGTCGGCCCGTGGTGCCCACTCTACCCAGCCCGCCCGGGGCCGGACGTGCCCGTGGGGAAGGACTCGGCGGACAGGTCGACGGGGTCATCCGGACGGGACCTGCCAGTGCCGCAGGTCACGGCTTCGGGCCACCCCGATGGCGGCGTGGCCCCATCCACCGAACTGGGTCAACTCCGAGCTTCCGGCGTACAGCAGGTAGACCTCCCGGCCCCGCGAGGTGCCGGTGGCACAGAGGTAGGCCGAGTTGGCACGCTCGAACCCGATGCTCGAGATCCCCGGACCGGTGTTGAAGGGCTCGGCCGGGACCGCCAGCGGATAACCGTCGGTCCAGTGCAACCACGAGCCGGCGCGGTCGGGGGCGGAGGCCAGGGTGAACAGCCAGGGCTGGTCCAGGTTGTCCGAGGTCGCCATCAGGCGCCACCGGCCCGCCGCCACCAGGAACTCGAAGTTCTCCACGGTGCCGCCGTTGACTGCGATGTCCGGGCGGCCCACCAACCGCCACGGGCCCCGGAGCCGACCGGTGGTGGACCGTGCGATCTCGAACACGTCGGACTGGGTGGGCGACGAGTACTTGAACCCCACCAGGAGCTGGTGTCCGGTGAAGACGAGCGCGCCATCGATCATCCGGTCGGCGGGCGACGGGGCGAGACCCTGCGCCAGGGGGTGTGGGGACGACCAGTGCTGCAGGTCGCTCGACGTCCGGTAGTACAGCCGGGCCTGGGTGCTCGAAGGAGGTGACCCGCCAGGATCGGACTGGTAGGTGACCACGTATCGACCGGCCGGGTCCCGGACGATGTCGGGCGAGGCAACTCCCTGCACCCCCGGCTGTCGGGACCACGGATGGGCCGATGACCAGTGGGCCAGGTCCGGGCTGGTGGCGTCGGCGATGTCCCACTGCACGCCACCGGCCAGCGACGGGTCGTCCTTCACGTAGCTGAAGAGCATGTGCCAGGTCCCGTCCGCCCACACGACGGCCTGGTCCTTCACCCCGGCCGAGGGCTCGGCCAGGATGGGGTTGCGGAGCTGGGACCAGGCGACCCTCGGTCGGGACGAACCGCCCACGATGCAGGCGTGCGCGGCGCCGGACCGCAACTGCCGGACGGTGAGCGGGGGCGGAGGGGAAGCGGACGCCGCCACCGTCCCGGCGAGGCCCATCGTCCCGACCAGTCCGGCCACCACCGATGCCGCGGTGCGTGCGGCCCTCCGGCTGCGCCTCATGACGCGGTCGTGCTGCGGAGGGCGTAGGCACCGGAGCCGAGCCGTAGGCGGGCCGTCCCACCGTTCAGGCCGAGCAGCCGCACCCCCTTCACCCGATGGATCGGCTGGCCGCTCTCGGTGATCCCGGCCGGGCCGTTGCTGGCGACGGTCAGGGTGGCCGTGCTGTTCGCCGGGACGGTGACGTCCACCGAGAACCGGGGGTCGGCCGGAGTAGGCTGCCTCCAGGCCACCGAGACGGTTCCGCGGGGGGTGGGCACCGTGCCCAGTGCCCAGTCCAGGCCGGCCGGTGGCGGGGCCACGTCGAAGGTGACGAAGCCGGGACCGGTGGGCCGCACGCCCAACAGGGACCGTTGGATCTCGGGGACCATGGTGGAGCCCCACCCGTGTGACATGCTGTCGCCGACGATGTCCGAGGGGTTCCACACCTCCCAGGTGAACGTGGCGCCCCGGGACAAGATGTTGGCCCATCCGTCGGTGGTGGCGTCCACCAGGCGGGTCACCAGGTCGGGGTACAGGTCGGCCAGGGCCAGGGCCCGGAGGACCTCGCCGGCGTTCTGGGGCGTGGCCTGCATCCCGAGGCTGCTGACATAGCGACCGACGGTGCCGACCGATCCGGCCGGGACCACCCCATAGGCCGCGGCACAGGCGTTGGCGGTCTGGGAGGCAGTCGGCGTCGGGGTGCCGTCGTCCATCAGGCCGTCCACGTACGTGCCGTCGGTGCGGGTCAGCCGAAGGTTCACCGCGGCCGTCAGGGCACCGTGCCGCCGCCGCTGGACCGCCAACTCACGGGCCGGCCGGTCGAGGGCCACCCCCAACGCCGCCGTCCGGCGGAAGACGTTCGCGCCGAGGACGTTGAGGCGCGTGACCACGGGGTAGTCGTAGTAGACGTTCGTAGCCGGTAACGACGTCACCAATCCGGTGTCGGTGGCCACCGCTCGCTGGACGTAGTCCGAGATCCGCCGTACCGCCGGGTAGACCGCCTCCACCAGGGCCCGGTCTCCGGTGTGCAACCAGTACTGCCACACCCACTCGGGATAGATCTCGGTTGACTCGTTGATGTCCAGCGCTCCGAGGCCGGTGGGATAGATCTTGTTGACCGCCCCATTGGGCCAGTAGCGCTTCTGGGACTGGGCGAACTCGATCAGCGACTTGCGGGTGAGGTTCTGCTCACCGAATGCCACCATGGCCGTGCGCGACTCGTTGAAGCCGTCGAAGAGCCAGGAACCCTTCTCTCGCGTGGGTGTGTCGATGTACTGCTCCTGCGCGGTGTAGAGGGCGGAGTGGGCGCCCAACTGGAATTCGGCGTCGACCGTGGCCTCGGACGAGGAGAACGTGGCCGGCGCCTGCACCGGAGTGGCGGTGTGCCGGGCCAGGGCCACCACGTCTCGGGGATCCAGCTCCTCGCCGGGGTCGTCGATCTGGAAGTACCGGAACCCCAGATAGTCGAAGGGGTGGAACTGCTCGACCCCTCCTCGCTGCACGTAGCTGTAGCTCATGTCGGTGTGCTGCGTCCCGTGGGCCACCGACACCTGGCCGGGCACGCCGTCGAACGGCTGTCCGGCCTGCGGCTGGTCGAGGAGGAACCCGGCCCGCATCGTCACCAGACGGCCGGGCACGCCCCGGTGGAAGGTGACGGTGGGGACCGCGGCATAGACCTTGCCGAAGTCAGCCACCACCGCACCCGATGCCAGGGTGGTGAGGGACACGGCTGTCACCGGCTCCTCGACGATGCGGGTCCGCACCGGCACCAGGTGGGTCCATGGCGCGGTGGGTGCCCGGCCCAGCACCACGGCCGGGTCCCAGGTGCCGTCATCGAAGCCCGGGAGCTGCCAGCCCGTCGGCTGTGCTGGACCGTCGATGTTCTCCGTGTAGTCCACCAGGTCGCCTTCGAGGTCCCGCTGGGTGCCGGGGAGCCAGGCACCCTTCGCCACCCGCCACGTCCCGTCGGTCGTCACCCGCTGCAGGCGGCCGTCGGGGAAATGGACGACGAGCTCGGCGATCACCCCGGGGCTCCCGGCCGGATGTCCCTTGGTCGGCCCCTGCCAGTTGGACACGATGCCCACGGCATTGGCCTCCCCCGGACGCAGGAGCCGGGTGAGGTCGAGCGCCTCGTAGTACATGGAGTCGGGATAGCTGTAGGCCTGGCCCTTCCCGGCACGCACTCCGTTGACGTAGAGCTCGTACTGCTGGTCGCCCGAGACGTAGGCCCGTGCCCGGTCGATCGGGCCCCGGGGCAGCGTGAATTCCGTCCGTGCGTAGGTGTACTGGTCCGGCTCGGCGGTCTCGCTCTCGATGCGGCGGATCCACGAGGCCCGCCAACCGTCGTTGGCCAGCCCGGTCTCGAAGGTGGCCTCCGATGACGTCGGTCCGGGTCGGCCCGACGCGTCCCAGGTCTGCACGGTCCAGCGGTATGCGGCGTCCGAAGACAGCGCGGGCCCGGCATAGGGCACGAAGGCCTGGGCCGCCGAGGCGACCCGGCCGCTGTCCCACACCGTGGCACCGAACTGCGGGCCGACGACCGGTCCCGAGACGACGACCCGATAGGCGCTCTGGCGGGCGCCGCGACGGGCGTCCCGGAGCTGCCACGAGAAGTAGACGTCGTCGACGGCGAGCCCGAGGGGCGCCACCAGCCCGTCGACGCGCAACACCGTGGGTGATCCGGGTCGGTCCGGCGGTGCGCTGACGCCCCGGGCTTCCGCCGCCCCGGCATCGGCCGGGCCACCCGTCGCGCTGCCGGTCACCAGTGGGGCCATGGCCATGCCCGCCGCCCCGAGCAGGCCTCCGCCCAGCAGCTGGCGGCGGTTCATCACCCAGCTCGCCGATGGTCGGCGATCAGCCCCCTCCACCATGCCGACCACAGTAATTGGTGCCGGGGCTCCCGTACCGGTCGGGGGGCCGGGCCTGCCCACCGGCAGGACGGGCCGGCCTGGGCCGACGGTAGGATGCCGCCATGGTGGCCCGGGAGTTGGTCTATGTCACCCAGGTCTCGCCGTACCGGGACGGGCCGGCCGGGGCCCACGGCGTGCTCGACCAGTCGGCCACGGCCATGGTTGAGCTGGCAGAGCTGGCCGGCCTCGGCTACCGCCGGGTGACCGACGTGCGCACCCTCGACCCCGACGACCTCGGATCCGCCGCCGTGGTCGCCCTGTTCACCATCGGCGAGACCCCGTGGTCGACCGATCAGCGATCCGTACTGCTCGACGCCGTCCGCTCCGGTCGGACCTCGGTACTGGCCGTGCACTCGGCCACCGACGCCTGTTACGGATGGGACGAGTACCGGCTGCTGGTCGGAGCACGCTTCGCCGGCCACCCCTGGACCAGACGGTGCACGCTCGACGTCGTAGACCCGGCCCACTCCTCGGTAGCCCACCTCGGAACGACCTGGGCGTGGCACGACGAGGTCTACACCTTCAGCGATCTCCGCCCCGATGCAACGGTGGTCCTGAGGGCTCGACCCGACGAACTGCCCATCGACCATGTGGACGGTGACGGCCGGCGGCCGTCGATCGGGTACCCGTTGTCGTGGTACTTCAACGAAGGGCAGGGGCGGGTCTTCTCGACGTCGCTGGGGCACTTTCCCCATGCGTGGGAGAGCCCCGATTACCTCACGCACCTCCGCGGCGGCCTCGAGTGGCTGACCCGCCCGACCACCTGAGCGTCGGGGTCATCACCCCCGGTCGTCCAGCCGGTCGTCGGTCCTCGCCACCACCACACCTTCCCAACCCTCGAGCCGCACGGTGCCGGCCACCGCATCCCCGTCACGACACCGGTCCGTCCCGAGGAGTACCGACCCTGTGACCCGGTCGACGGACCCCGGACGATCGGTCATGTTGACCGCCACCAGCGTCCGTCCACCGCGGCTCCACGCCCATGAGCCGGGGGTCGACTCGACGGACCGGTAGGCGCCGGAGTGGAGGTCGGGACTCCGGCGCCGGAGGGCGATGAGGTCTCGGACCAGGTGGAGCACGGAGTCCGGATCACGCCTCTGGTCCTCGACGTTGCAGGCGGCGATGTCACCGAACGGCAGCCATGGGCGCACTCCCGGCTCGGTGAACCCTCCCCCTGGGGAGTTCCTCCAGGGCATGGGCGTCCGCATGCCGTCCCTTCCCGCGTAGGCGGGCCAGTAGCGGACGCCGAGCGGGTCACGCAGGTCCTCTCCGGCCACCTCCACGTCCCCGAGGCCGATCTCGTCCCCCTGGTAGAGGACCGGGGTTCCCCGCAGGCACAGGAGCATGAGCAGCGCCACGCGTACCCGTGCCGGGTCGTCCCCGGCCCACCTGGTGGCCAAACGGGACATGTCGTGGTTGGACCCGGTCCACACCGGCCAGGCCTCCTCGGGCAGGACGAGCTCGGTGGCCTCGACGATGGCCCGCATGGCCGGCTCCTCCAGGGGAGCACTGATGAACGGGAAGTTGAAAGCCAGGTGGAGCTGGTCCCGGCCGTTCCCGTAGAAGGGGGCCAGCGACTCGACGGGCTCCACCGGGGTCTCCCCCACCAGCACGCACCCGGGATAGTCCTCGATCAATCGCCTCCATCGTCGGAGCACGTCGTGCACCTCGGGCCGGTTGCCGCTGTAGACCGGGCGCTGACCGAACAGCTGCATGTCGAGGGGATCGTCCTCGGTGGCGGGCGGATTGTCGCGCAGCTGGGCGTCCTTGACGATGATGTTGCACACGTCGATGCGGAATCCGGCGACGCCACGGTCCAGCCAGTGGGCCAGGATGCCGTCGAACTCCCTCCGCACGTCCTCGTTCCACCAGTTGAGATCGGGCTGCTCGTCGAGGTGGTTGTGGAGGTAGTACTGGCCCGTGGCTCCGTCGAGCGTCCACGCCGGCCCCCCGAAGCTCGAGACCCAGTTGTTGGGTCGGGAGCCGTCGGCCTTGGCGTCGGCCCAGACGTACCACGACCGGTACGGCGCGTCCCTGCCCGACCGGGCGTCCACGAACCAAGGGTGCTGGTCGCTGGTGTGGTTGGGGACCAGATCCATGAGCACCCGGATCCCCCGGCCGGCGGCATCGGCGATGAGCCGGTCGATGTCGTCGGAAGAACCGAGGTCGGGCTGGATGGCCCGGTAGTCGCTGACGTCGTATCCCCAGTCGGCATTGGGCGAGCAGGTCACCGGGCTGAGCCAGATCCCGTCCACCCCCAACCACTCGAGGTGGTCGAGATGTTCGATGATGCCGTTGAGGTCGCCGGTACCGTCACCGTCGGAGTCGGCGAACGACCGGGGATAGACCTGGTAGAGGACGCCGGTCCTCCACCACGGCCCTCCTGCGCCCGCGGGATGGCCGTTCACGCTAGGGCCGTGCCGCCGCGGCCTGACGCCACGGCGTCATGTCCAGGTTGGGATAGCGCGCCGCCACGCCGCGCAGCGTCTCCGCGTTCCAGTAGGGATGGCCCGGCTCGGGAAAGCCCAACACCGTCAACTGTCGGAGATCGGTGTGGCGCATGAACCGGTGCCAGGCCATCCCCTCGGCCGCTTGCGGCCAGGCCTGAAAGCCCAGCCAGTCGGTGCCGACCGGTTTGAAGGCCACATGCAGGAGGAAGCGGGCGGCACCGGGCTCGGTGAGGGAGGTGCCACGGTGGTAGACGTCGGGACGGTAGGCCAGGACCGAACCGGCCGGGCCTGAGGCCGCCTCCTCCTCGGCGTAGAGCGGGGCGTACTCGGAAAGGCTGAGGTAGGTCCGCTCCACCGGGATGTCGGAGGTGAGCCGGCGGGACACGATGCGGGTGGCGGCCCGTTCGGGGGTGACGTCGCTGAGGTAGACGAAGAGCTCGAGGTGCTGGAAGCCGACGTCGGCGCGCGGCACCACCAGCGTGTGATTGCCGTAGTCGACGTGGAGGAGCTGCTCGTAGTCGGGGTGACCCTCGAAGTACTTGGCGCTGGCCAGGCCCTGGTAGAGCCGGACGTCTTCGGTCTCCAACAGGTCCTGGGCCAGATCGATCAGGGCGTCGTGGACGCACAGGCCGTTGAGGGCCGCGCTCTCGAAGGGGAAGACCGGCTTCTCGGCGTCCCACCGTACGTCGAGGCCGGTCCCGGTGTCCGAGCTGCGGGCGTCCTGGACCGCCTCGGGCGAAGGGAAGAGTCCGGCCAGCGCCGCCTGTGCCGCCGCGACCTCGTCAGCCGGGAGCAGGCCCTCCAACACGCACCAACCGTCGGTGTGCCACCGGTACCGCTGTTCCGCATCGAGTCGAGCGTGATTCACCGGCCTTGTCTACCAGCGTTGCGGCGGGAGGCGTCCGTGCCGGTGGCGCGACGACGGTCCTGGGTCGACCCGGACGCCCGCCTCAGCCGGTGGGCAGGGGGGCGAACGGCTGGACGTTGACCCAACAGGTGAACTGGGGGATGCCGTTCTTGGGCATCTTGCACTGGGTGGAGACCGGTGCGTTGATGTGCAGCCGTACCACCTGGTACTGGGTGGGGCCGTACCGCTTGTTCGGTCCGTAGGTCAGTACGGGTGTGTTGGTCCCGGGGAAGTTCCTGATCCTGGACAGGGCGGTCACGAACGTTCGTCGGTTGAGATCGGCACCCGCGTCCCTGGCCGCGGTGGTGAACAGGCGGATGGCCTGGCACCAGCCCTGGATCGGCCCCTGCTCCTCGATGAAGTCGCTCAGGTTGCCCGGCGGCACCTGGGGGTAGGCCCGGTGCCAGATGATCCAACAGCTGCGGACGGCGGGATCGTAGCCACCCTCGCTGGCGGGCCGGTCGTCGTCGATGCCGGCCAGCGTCTCGGTGGTCAGGCCCTCCTGGCCGTCGAGGGCAGCGGCATAGGGGACGGGGAGCAGGCCCAGCGCCGACTCGATACTCGACTCGTAGTCGCTGAGGAGGAGCCGTGGGAAGTACTGCTGGTCGGTCTCGGCCTGGAGGTACGGGTAGAACACGTTGAAGGGGATGAGCGGGATGACCGAGGTGACCCCGGCACTCCGGAGCTGCTGGACCACCAACGGAGCCTCGCTGTCGGTGGTGGCGGTGTCCGACGGGTCCGATGCGATGGTCTCCACCACCGGGGTCACCCCGGCCCGGCTGAGGTCGGGGAGCAGGTACTTCTTCAGGGCCAGCTGGTCCGAAGCCCGGTCGCCGACCACCACCGCCACCTTCTTGCCCTCCAGCAGGTCGGAGCTGAGGCCCCAGTCGACCACGGCCTGGAGCACGGTGGCCTGGTCCGGACCCGTCCACCACAGGTAGGGCGATCCCTTGTCGGTCCAGTCGGTCACCGTGGTCCACTGCCCGATCATCGGGGTCTGGCCCTCCTGGGTGATGCACAGCTGGTTGTCCCCCGTCCAGTCCCCCACGCCGTCCAGCACGGCGAACGCGGCCGGCGATCCCTCGGTCCAGGTCTTGCACAGGGCCCGCATGGCCGTCTCACTAGCCGGGTCGAAGTTGGTGATGATGGGGTTGATGCTGCGTCCGTTGATCCCGCCCGACTTGTTGACGGCCCTGACGAACAGAAGGATGGCCTTGGTCTGCTCGCCGAACTCGGCGTCCTGGGCGAAGCCCTCCTTTCCGGCCAGCGAACCGAGGGACACCACGGGGAACACGACGTTGACGGCATGCCTTGTCACGCCCCGACTGGACGTGCTCGCTTGCGTGATCGGGACCGGGCCGCCCGGGGGACCGCCGGTCGTCGCCACTGCCGGCTGCGAGCTCGACGGGGCCGAGGCCACCCATACACCGGCTCCGACGAGGACCACTCCCACCATAACCAACGTTCGGACCTGGGTGGCCCGCGGACGCCGGACGAAGTGGCCCCACGATCGGACCAGACCGGTCAGCGGATTCCAACGGCTGGTCCCTCGCATGTCTTCGCTCCTCTCACCGCCGCCCGTACCGTAGCGTCGTCGGGGTGGGGAGGCCCGAACCGGGCGGGGTGTCGCGGATCGGGCCGCGTTGGTTAGGTTGGATGGCGGTCCCCGTCGACAGACCGGAGTGGCGGATCGGGGCCGATGCTGCCCATCCGGTGGACCGGACGTCGATCGAGGCCCGAGAAGGAGAGCACCCCAGATGAACGCAGGACCCCACGATCGGACCGGCGAAAGCCTCCTCGATCCGGGCCTGAGGGGCCAGGCCGGCCGGAGTCCCGGCACGTCG
>Ga0307373_10011840_pt1 | contig 12557 bp, 10 predicted proteins | sample OX2MG_FD_202534 | JGI IMG/M metagenome (GOLD analysis project Ga0307373, IMG submission 202534) | Soil microbial communities from Risofladan, Vaasa, Finland - OX-2 | ecosystem: Environmental > Terrestrial > Soil > Coastal area > Acid sulfate soil | place: Finland: Risofladan, Vaasa | collected...
CATGAGAGGACATTCGAGTATGGTACCTCTGGCGCGATACTGATGACCGAGCCGGCGCCTCCTGAGATCAGAGACGAGGATCACCTTCTCCCTCGCAACGTGCGCCACGTGCGAGTGCGGATGCACCACACCGATCTGGGGGGCGCCGTCTATCACGGCGCCTATTTCGACCTCTTTGAGGACGCCCGGACCGAGGTGTTCCGGGCCCTTGGCTACACCTACCGTGATTGCGTCGAGGCGGAGGGACGCCTGATGATCATCGTGCGGGCCGCCTGCGACTACAAACGTCCGGCCCGGATGGACGATGAATTGGCGATCGCGGTCCAGGTGGACCAGCTGACGCGGGTGCGCCTGGGTTTCGCATACGAGGTGTCACTGACGGCCACCGGACAATCCGTGGCTTTTGGCCAACAGGTGTTCGCGTTTCTTGACACGCGGACGAATCGCCCCACGTCAGTGCCGCCCAGGCTGGCCGCCCTGGTGCGAAAGACCCCGGAGTTCGGCCTACATCCCGACGGAAGGTAATCCTCGGCGGTGCTCTCCGTTCATGGGGCCACCCCCGATCCCCAAGCCAGCTGACACGCACAAGCACCAAGCGCACGTTGAGCGTTCAGGGCCGCTCGAATACCGCCGCCATGCCCTGGCCGCCGCCGATGCACATGGTCACCAGGCCGTAACGGCCGCCGCGGCGGGCCAGTTCATGCTGGAGCTTAATCACCAGGATCGCGCCCGTGGCCCCGATCGGGTGGCCAAGCGCAATGGCCCCACCGTTGACGTTCACCCGGTCGGGATCCATGCCGGTCTCCCGGATCACCGCCAGCGCCTGAGCCGCGAAGGCTTCGTTTAACTCGATCAGATCCATCTCGTCCAGGCGGAAACCCAGGCGGTCCAGCACCTTGCGCACCGCCGGGGTTGGTCCCACCCCCATGATCTCCGGCGCCACCCCCGCCACGGCGCAACCGAGAAAGCGGAGCACGGAGGGCAGGCCCCGACGCCGCGCCTCGCTTTCGCGCATCAGAACCACGGCGGCCGCGGCATCATTGATCCCAGAGGCATTCCCCGCCGTCACCGTGCCGTCCTCGCGGAATGCCGGCTTCAGTTTCGCCAATCCCTCGATGGTGGAATTGGGCCGCGGATGCTCATCGGTGGCGATCTCCACCTCTTCCTTCCCTTTCCGCACGGTGACCGGCACGATCTGTTCCCGGAAGGAGCCGGCGGCGATGGCCGCCGCCGCTCGGAGCTGGCTCTCCAGGGCGAACGCATCTTGATCGGCGCGGGTTATCCCATGGCGCTCCGCCACGTTTTCCGCCGTACAGCCCATTTGGTAGCGGCCAAAGGGGTCGGTCAGGAGCGAGAGCGTGCCATCGAGGAGAGTCCGATGGCCGAGAGTCTGGCCATCGCGGGCGGAGAAATCCAGGAATGGCTGCATGCTCATGTTCTCATCGCCCCCCGCCACCACGACAGCGGCGCTGTCGGTGCGCAGGATCTGGGCAGCGGTCCAGATTGCCTGCATCCCGGACGAGCACAGCCGGTTGACCGTTTGCGCGGTGGAGGTGACGGGCAACCCAGCGGCAAGCGCGCAGCGGCGCGCGTTGTAGGCATCGGGGCCAACCTGCCCCACCTGGCCCATGACCACTTCGTCTACCTCCGCCGCGTCCACGCCGGCCCGAACCAGGGCGGCGCGGATCGCCGCCGCGCCCAACTCGTGGGCCGGCACGCGGACGAAGGCGCCGCCAAAACGGCCGATAGCCGTGCGCGCGCTTCCTACCAAGACCACGGGATCGGTTGTCATGGATATGCTCCCTTATCCAGCCTAGCGGAGGAGTGCCGGCCCGGCGCTCCACCGGCATCAACGAGTAACTCGCGCGCGGAGGCGAAATGAGTCAGGCCGCAGCGCTCCGCTACCCGCCGGGACGCCGCGTTTCCGGTTCGACTGCGATAGAGCGGACGGTGACCACGGGCGATGATTGCCCGCGCGGCGGCCAGGGTGACCGCCTGGGCCAATCCCTTGCCGCGCCAGGTGGGCGCCGTGTAGACATGCGTGATCTCTTCCACCAGGCCGGCGGGAAAGCCGCACGCCGCGTGAGCGACCAGAACGCCCTCCAGCACCACGCCGTATGCCTCACCGCCGCGGGCCGCCTGCTCGGCCAGAGCGGTCAGGTTCCAGGCTGGGGATCCTCCACGTACGGCATCAATGATCGCCGAACTCAAGGGAAGGACAGGGGCAACCGCCGCGCCTGCTGCCTGGATAACGTCACCCGAAAATAGTTCTATCCCGTGACGAATGCGCACGGGGCCGGATTCACGCGACACCACGGCGTCCATCCAGGAGCGATGCACCAGGAACCGGCGAGGCGCGTGGCGGAGGGTCGCGAGGAGGCGGCGCAGAGCTATGGGGCCGATCGCGTCCAGCCAGACGATCGGCGGCTCCCCTGCCAGGGGCTTGCCGGCGATCGCGACCCCCACCACGGCCTCTCCGCTTTCGGCCATTCCTGCCACCGAGGCGCTTTCATACAACAGCGCGCGCGCGGCGGAGTAGTTCAGGAGCGGGTCGCGGTCCAAGAACCGCGGAGCCCGCTGACTTGACGCATGGGGACGGTTGGGGGAGGGAATCAGGGCGGTACTCATGGGTTCACCTTTCGAGCAGGTGATGTTCGCTTGGTTCGAGCCCGGCGTAGCGTGGGAAGTCCTCTTCCTATGGTACGCCAATCGCACTGGTTTGTTTTGGTGAAGAGTAAAGGCCCAAGTTCGAACGGTGGTCAACGGCGTCGGGAGGAACCGTTGGACTAGCCCACCTTCTCCGTCATCTTCGCGCGTGCCTGGCGTGGCGCCGGCACCACGGCGGGAGACTGGTCGAGTTGTGCCTGCTCGAGAGGCAACGCGCGTCGCAGCCACACCATGGACAACCCAATCACGCCGCCCTGTATGGCGAGCACCGGAAGCGCCGAATGCACGCCGGCCTGGGCCAGGGTGAGCTTGGCGACAAAGAAATAGTAGAGGTTAAAGGCGACCACCGCATGGCCCAGCAAGAGTTGATGCGGTGAGAGGGCTGCCAGCTTGCTGATCGCGGAATAGAGCACGATGCCAAGCGAGACAAACAGTAACGTTCGTCCATACAACGTAGCGATAGATACCAGGGTGGGGCTGGCGAGGTCAGCCTGGGTAAAGAAGGCAACGATAAGCCACGGCATGGCGCCCGCGAACCAGGCGCGCGGTCGCCCCGAATGTCCACTATCACGATACAGATCGGCGAGGGTCGCGGTTGCCGGGCGGAGATCATAGCAGTTGCTGGTGCAGCCGACACAGGGCCGACAATGACTGTTTTGCACTACCCGAAGTGGGCTCTGTCCATAGAGACGCTCGACTTGCAGCATGGGGCAAAACTGGCTGCACCATCCACTCTTGCCGCTGAACAGGACACCGCCGACAAAGCTGAGAGCCAGGCAAATCAGCAGGAAGACGGCGAGCGCGATCCCACTCTGGTCGAGCAGAAGGTGGCGCAGCGGCACGACCAGCAGAAAGAGCCCGGCACTGATGAACGGCGCCTTGCGCTGCACCGAGGCGGGAAGCCGTAGTCCGCGCGAAAACGAGAAGCGCGCTGGGAGCTGACCAACGGCGGCCATGGGGCAAATGTTGCGCCAGAATCCGGGGACAGCGAGGAATACCAGTGGCAGGAGCGGCACGTACAGGCCCCAAAAGAGGCGCAAGCCAAGCGAGGGCCTGATCGCGGCAATGACGACCAGAATGACCGCGGCCGCGATACCGCTCCACCTGAGCAGGCTATCCGTCCTACTCGCGGCGCGGCGCGGGGTAGGCCGCGATTCGGTCCCACCGAACTTGGAATGAGAGCGCTCCAGATGGATCAATCGCCCACTGTTCGGCGCGCGCCCAATGTCCAGCGCCATTTCCGCTCCTTTGTCGCTCATCTTTACCAGGAAGGGTACCGAGCGATGTGTCGTTACCGGGCCGCCCCAGTGAATAGCACGTAACTTCCAGGCATGGCTTGGGGGCAACGTGGTTCCGCCATAGCGTAGCAGCGTCATACACCGTAAGCAATTAGCCTTTTTGTCCTGGCCCATTACGGCTAGCCCGTATGACACCCTCGGAAGGGAAGATCCGGACGCCTGCGTCAATCGCGCCCTCGCGGGAGCCTTACCGAGACTGGGCGCCGAGGGAATCCGCTATGGGCCGCGCCCCGTACCCAAACTATGAGAACTCTCGTAGGAAAGGAAGACGTAATCATGGCCGTGGCGACATTTGGCGCTGGTTGTTTTTGGGGTGTGGAGGCGAGTTTTCGGCGCATCCCTGAGGTCTCTGGGACTCGCGTGGGCTACGCGGGCGGCGCTCTCGACAATCCCACCTATAAGGATGTGTGTTCGGATCGGACCGGCCACGCGGAGGTGGTCGAGGTCACCTATGACCCGGCGAAGGTCTCGTACGATGACCTTTTGCGGGTGTTCTGGGATAACCATAATCCCACCTTGCTTAATCGCCAGGGGCCGGATGTGGGGAGCCAGTACCGATCGGCTATCTTCTTCCACGATGCCGAGCAGGAAACAGCGGCGCGCGCGTCCAAGGAGCGCCTGAGTCAGGCGGGCCGCTACCAACGGCAGATCGTGACCGAGATCACCGCGGCCCCCACCTTTTACGAGGCCGAGGACTATCATCAGCAGTATCTGGAGAAGCGCGGCCTGGCAAGCTGCCATATCTAACGAAGGCGAGAAACACCATGGAGGATTTGCGAACCAAGCCAGACGAATACTGGCGGCAACAGCTTACCCCCGAGCAGTATCAGGTATGCCGGTTAAAAGGGACCGAACGGCCCTTCACGGGAGCCCTCTGGGATAATCACCAGAGCGGCATGTATGAGTGCGTGGCCTGCCGGCAGCCTCTCTTCTCTTCCAGCGCCAAGTTCGAGTCCGGCTCGGGCTGGCCCAGCTTCGACGACCCGGTAAACCGGGAACATGTCGAGGTGATCGAGGACCGCTCCCACGGGATGCTGCGCACCGAGGTGCTGTGCAAACGCTGCGGGGCGCATCTCGGGCACCTCTTCCCCGATGGGCCGCGGGCAACCACCGGCCAGCGCTATTGCATCAATTCCGCCGCCCTGAAGTTCTCGCCCGGCGAGTAATGCTGGATCCTGCGCTTAAAAGCGCATGGAAGCATGATTACTGGCTAAAGCCGGGTCTACGAAACGCTGAACCGGATTTATCTGGCCCGTCGTCCGTTCCATGCGCTTTTAAGCGCAGGATCGGGGCCATTTTCAGATCGTGCTTGCTGACCCGATCACTGCGCGGTGGCGGGAACCTTCGCGGCGTTGGTCACTGGATCGTCCAGGTTCGCGCCCGCGAACTGGCTGTTATAGAGGTCGGCATAGAAGCCGCCGCGGGCCAGCAACTCCAGATGCGTGCCCTGCTCGATGATGCTTCCCTGGTTCATCACGAGGATCAGGCCCGCGTCGCGGATGGTGGAGAGCCGGTGAGCGATCACGAAGCTCGTTCTGCCAGTCATCAGGGCGGTCATCGCGTGCTGAATCAGTACCTCCGTTCGGGAATCGACGCTGCTGGTCGCTTCATCGAGGATCAGCACCGCCGGATCGGCCAGGATTGCCCGCGCGATGGTCAGAAGCTGCTTTTGCCCCTGGGAAATGTTCGAGGCTTCCTCGTTGAGAATCGTATCGTAGCCTTGCGGGAGGGTGCGGATGAAGTGATCGGCGTGCGCCGCCTTGGCCGCCTGGATAATCTCTTTCTCGGTCGCTCCCTCGCGGCCGTAGCCGATGTTATCCCGGATCGTGCCGTTGAAGAGCCAGGTATCCTGGAGCACCATGCCGAAGAGGCTGCGCAGCGTGCCGCGCCGCAACTCCCGGATATCCACCCCATCAACCAGAATCCGCCCGCTGTTCACGTCGTAGAACCGCATCAGCAAGTTGACCAGGGTGGTCTTACCCGCGCCCGTGGGGCCGACGATGGCGATCGTCTGGCCTTGCTTGACATCGATGTTCATGTCCTCGATCAGGAGGGTGTCGTCCTTATAGCGGAAGCCAACATCCTCGAACCGGACCTCACCGCGCGGCGCGTCCAACACGGGAGCCGACGGGCTGTCGGGAATCTCCTCAAGTTCGTCCAGCAACTCGAACACCCGTTCCGCCGAGGCGATGGTGGACTGGAGGACGTTGGCGATATTGGCGGTCTGCACGATCGGCATGGTGAACTGCCGGGAATAGGAAAGGAACGCCTGGATATCACCGATCTGGATCTGGCCCTTGGTCACCAGGACGCCGCCGACCACGCTCACCATCACATAGCCAAGATTGCTGACGAAGCTCATCAGCGGCATGATCACCCCGGAAACGAATTGCGCCTTCCAGCCCGCGTCGTACAACCGGGTATTGATGGCGTCGAAGGTCTCGATGGACTCCGCCTCGTGGCCGAACGCCTTCACGATCGCGTGCCCGGTATACATCTCCTCGACGTGACCGTTCAGCTGCCCCAATTCCTTCTGCTGGGCGACGAAGTACGCCTGAGAGCGCTTGGCTACCATCGTGGTCACCAGGATGTACAGGGGCAGGGTGACCACCGCGACCACGGTCAGGAGAAGGCTAATCGAGAGCATCATCACCACCACGCCCACGATCGTGACGATGGAGGTGATGAGCTGGGTGAGACTCTGCTGCAGGGTGGTGGAGATGTTGTCGACATCGTTGGTCACCCGGCTCAAGATCTCTCCGTGGGTGCGCGCGTCGAAGAACTGCAAGGGGAGGCGGGCGAGCTTCGCGTTGGCGTCCCGCCGAATGTCGTAGACCGTCTTCTGCGCCACCCCGGCCATGACGAATTGCTGGAGATAGTTGAACAGGGAACTGATCAGGTACAGCACAATCAAGATGAGAAGGATGTGCTTGATATAGTCAAAATCCATGCCGGGAATGGGCCGATGCAGGCGCGCGGCGGTGAACTTAGCCAGCATGCCCGCGAATATCTTGGTCGTGGCCTGTCCCATGATCTTGGGACTGACGATGCTGAACATCGTGCTGATAATCGCGAACACGAATACGGCGATCAGGTTCCGCCGGTGGGGACGGAGGTATTTGAGGAGGCGGAAGAGGGTGGCCCGGAAGTTCTTCGCTTTTTCCGGTGGTCGGCCCATCGCCCCCCAGTTGGCCCCCAGGGGACCACCAGATCGAGCGCCCTCGGGCGGACGGGCCGGTCCCTGCCGCGCGGGTTGCATACTCATGCGATTTCCTCCGCCGAAAGTTGCGAGGAGACAATTTCCTGGTAAATCTCGCAGGTCCGCATCAACTCGCGATGCGTGCCCATCCCAGCGATCCGGCCCTCGTCCAGGACGAGGATTCGGTTCGCGTCCATCACGGTCGCCACGCGCTGCGCGACGATCAGCACCGTGGCGTCGGCCGTTTCTCGCTTCAGGGCGGCCCGGAGGCGGGCATCGGTCTTGAAGTCGAGAGCGGAGAAGCTGTCGTCAAACAGGTAGATTTCCGGCTTGCGCACCAGGGCGCGGGCAATAGCTAGCCGCTGTTTCTGCCCGCCGGACACGTTGGAGCCTCCTTGCGCCATCCAGGCTCCCAGACCGTCCTGCATGGCGGCGATAAACTCCGTGGCCTGCGCGGTCGCCGCGGCGTGGCGCATCTCCTCCTCGGTGGCATCCTGCCTCCCGTAGCGAAGATTGTCGGCGATACTGCCGGTAAAGAGCATCGTCTTTTGTGGCACGAAGCCGATCTTGGCGCGCAGGACCGCTTGGGACATCTCGCGGATATCCACCCCATCCACCAGCACGGCCCCACTATCCACGTCGTAAAAGCGCATAATCAGGTTGACCAGGGTTGACTTACCGGAGCCGGTGCCGCCGATGATCGCCGTCACCTCACCGGGCCGGACACTGAAGGTAATGTCGCTGAGCGCCGGTTGCTCGGCCCCCGGATAGCTGAAGCTCACATGGGAGAACTCCACGAAACCTCGCTCGGCATCAGCCCGACTGGGATCGGCGGGGTCGGTAATCTCCGGCGCGGTATCCAGCACTTCATTGATGCGGACCGCCGCCGCCGCCGCGCGGGGAATCATGACAAACATCATGGAGACCATGAGCAGCGCGAACATAATCTGCATCGCGTATTGAGTGAACGCGATCAGCGAGCCCACTTGCATGTCGCCATGGTCGATCCGGATCGAGCCAAACCAGATGATCGCCACGCTGGTCAAGTTCATCACCAGCATGAGGACCGGCATCAAGAGCGCCATGATCCGGTTGGCCCGCACCGCGTTGTTGGTAAGATCGGCGTTCGCGTCCTGGAAACGCAGCCGCTCATGCTCGATGCGATTGAAGGCGCGGACCACCCGGATGCCGGTCAGGCCCTCCCGCAGGACCAGATTCAGCCGATCGAGCTTCATCTGCATCAGCCGGAAGAGCGGGATCGCTCCTTTGGCGATCAGGGCGATCGCCAGGATCAGCACCGGCACCGCGACCGCCAGCACCAGGGTCAGGGGCCGATCCAGGGAGAGGGCCATGATGATCCCGCCAACCAGCGTGAGGGGGGCGCTGAGCATCATCCGCAAAATCATGATCGTCACCATCTGGACCTGCGTCACGTCATTGGTGGTTCTGGTGATCAAGGTGGAGGTGCCAAAGGTGTCGAACTCATGCTGAGAGAAACTTTCCACACGGGTGAAAAGCTTGCCGCGGACGATCCGGCCGAAGCCGGAAGCCGTTTTCGAGGAGAGGAAACCGGCGGTAAGCGAGCAGGTCAATCCCCCGGCGGCAATCAACAGCATCAGGCCGCCAATCCGCACGATATAGCCAATATCCTTATGCACGATCCCATCATCGATAATCCGGGCCATCAAGGTTGGCAAATAGAGGTCGGACAGTGATTGCAGGAGTACAAGCACCACGATGGCGACCAGAAATCGCCTGAAGGGTTTCAGATACCGGTAGAGCTTGAGCATCAGGGAATCATCTCCAGGGAACTGGGATACAGGTCACTATCCATGGGCCATTCCGCCAACTGAGGGCAGGCGGCCAACCTCGGAAAGGCGGCGCGATAGGCGAACCCCATGATACCGCGCGACACGCTCCATGGATTGTAATGCACGGTGCATCTCACGGCATCGCTTCGTATCAAGATTTACCTAGGCATTCTCCTACTCTTGCCGGGTGAACATCACCGTGGAAACGCTCAGGGTGGCGAGCGCGAAAAGGGTGATCACCCCCAGATCCAGACCGGGATTATAATTCCACACTCCATCCAAGAGGCCCCGCAAGAGATCCACGGCGTAGCCCAGCGGATTCAGGGCGGCCAACCCCTTGATCCAATTCGGCGCGTGATCCAGGGGAAACTGGGCGGCGCTGAGGAAGTAGAGCGGCAGCACGACGAAATTGTTGATCGTCCCAAATCCCTCGAATGAGGTCATCCGGACCGCCAGCACCAGACCCAGCCCGGTGAGCCCCAGCCCGGTGAGAAACATCACCCCAATCGCGGCGAGCATGGTCAGAGGATTGAGCCCCACATCGGCAAAGGGCGCGAAGATGAAAATGATCGTGCCCAGCACGGTAGAGATCGTGGCGCCCGCCAGGGCCTTGCCCAGGATAATCGAGGTGCGGGGAATCGGCGCCACCAGCACCTCTTTGAGAAAGCCGAATTCGCGGTCGAAGATCACGCTGATCGCGCTTTGCAAGGAGGAAAAGATAATCGCCATCGCCATCATGCCGGGAAAGACAAAAGCCAGGTACGAGATATGGCCCGGCACCCGGACCGAACCGCGGAGACCGGCCCCGAGAATGAACAGCCAGACCACCGTCCGCGCCAGGGAACCGTAGAGCTGCGTCCGCTCGCGCGCGAAGCGCACCAGATCGCGCTGCCAGAGCATGCCGATGGCGTCCAGATCCACCAGCGAGCCGATCCCCGTCGCGACCCGCCCCGCCGCCACGCGGGGCTGGGAGCTTTCCGTCGTCACCATCTCAAGCTCTACCCCCACGCTTCCGCAATTGGGACCGTAGCCGCTCGTTCCCCGCCCCCTCCTCTCGGATACTCCGCCCGGTGAGTTGGAGGAAGACATCGTTCAGGGTGGGCCGGGTGATTTCGATGGTCGATACCGGCGTGGGGATGCGGCGCAGGAGGTCCGGTACGACCTGATCGGCATGATCCATGGTCAAGCGCAACCCATCATCCTCCTCGCTCACCCCAAGCCCGCCGAACTGGCGCGCGAAGGCGGCGGCGGCGGCGTTATCCGCCGTACGCAGCCGGACCACGTCGCCGCCGCTCCCAGCCTTGAGCGCGGCCGGAGTATCGAGCGCGATCAGATGGGCATGATCCATGATCCCGATCCGATCACAGTGTTCCGCCTCGTCCAGATAGTGGGTGGTCATGAACACGGTAATCCCTTCCTGTCTTCGCAGAACGTGAATGTGCTCCCAGATAGTCTGCCGGGTCTGCGGATCCAGTCCCACCGTGGGCTCGTCAAGGAAGAGGACGGCGGGGTGATGCAGCAGGCCACGAGCGATTTCCAGCCGGCGCCGCATGCCGCCCGAAAAGGTGCGCACACGGTCCGAGGCGCGCTCGGTGAGCCCCACCATCTCCAGCATTTGCCGGATCCGCGTTGCTCGTTCCCGCCTCGGCACATGGTAGATCATGCAATGGAAGCGCAGATTCTCCTCGGCGGTGATCCGGTCGTCCAGGCTGTAGTCCTGAAAGATAATCCCCAAGGAGGCGCGGACGGAGGCCGGGTCGCGCCTCACGTCATACCCATTGACCGAGGCCGTACCCGAAGTGGGACGGAGCATGGTGCAGAGCATTTTGATCGTGGTGCTCTTGCCGGCGCCGTTGGGACCGAGGAAGCCGAAGATTTCTCCCGCGGCCACGGTGAACGAGAGATCCTTGACGGCCGTTACCGTCTCGAAACGGCGCTCCAGCTTCTCCACGCTGATCGCGTGAACCGCCGTGCCGGGCGCCCGGACGACCGGGCGATCCATGACCAACTCGGCCATCACCACGTGTCCTTAATTAACTAACCTAGTTAAATATATACGCTATTGGTAGAATAACCGCGTTGGGTGTCGTGGTCAATCTTGGGAAGGCCAGGCGAATCGGGATGGATGACGAGACGACCATACAGACGATCGCCGCGGCCCTGGAGGTCTGGTTCGCGCTCCTGGGGCGGCAGTTTGGCCCGCTCTCGCGGCCGCAACGGCGGATCATGCGCCTGGTAGCGAACCAGCCGGAGGTAAGGGTGGGCGATCTCGCCTCCAGCCTGGGGCATAGCACGGCCGGGGCCACCAAGATGATTGACACGCTGGAGAAGGCGGGTTTCGTACGGCGCGGCCGCTTGCCCGACACCGATCAGCGGCAAGTCTACGTCGTGCTGACCCCGGCGGGCGCCGAGGCGGTGCGCGAGGCGGACCTGGTGTTCGTCGCCCAGGTGAAACGGTCGCTGGACGCGCTCGCCCCCAGCGAACGCACGGCCCTGGCCCATCTTTTAGGCCGGATTCGCGCTAACTCGTAGCCTGTCAACGGTCATGCGCCCCCTTACGAAGATAGCCGCTCCAACGGCTCGCCCGCCCAGGGGCTCTCGCGGAGCCAGCCCTCCAACTCCCGTGGGGGGAGGGGTCGGCTCAAGTAGTAGCCCTGGGCGACGTCGCACCCCATTAACCGGAGCCGGTCCCAGGTCTCGTGATCCTCCACCCCTTCGGCCACCACCCGAAGGCCCAGGTCATGGGCTAGGCGAATGGTGGAGACCACGATCGCGGCGTTGGCCGAGTCGGCGGCCAGATCCATGATGAACGACTTGTCGATTTTCAGTTCATCCACGGGAAGCCGCTTCAGGTAGGCGAGCGACGAATACCCGGTCCCATAGTCGTCGATGGAAAGACCCACCCCGAGATCCGCCAAGCGGGTCAGCGACTCGGCGGTGCGCGTGATGTTGGCCATGATGCTGCTCTCGGTGACTTCCAGCCGCAGCGTACTGGGCGGAACGCCCGAGTCCTCGATCAGTTTCCAAATAGTGGGAAACAGGTCGATATCGTGCAAGTTATGCACGGAGAGATTGACCGCGATGGGGAGGTGGATGCCCTCCCGCATCCAGTCGCGGCACTGGCGAAGCGCCTCGCTCAGGACAGCGATTGTCAGGGGAGCGATCAGATTGGTTTGCTCCGCCAAGGGAATGAATTGGTCGGGGGCCATGAACCCACGGGTCGGGTGCGGCCAGCGGGCCAATGCCTCAACTCCTACCACCCGCTGGGTGGCCAGGTCAATCTGCGGCTGATAATGCAGAATCAGATCCCCGTTAGCGATCGCGGCCCGCAGGTCCACGATCAGGGAAGATCGCTCTGGACTGTATTGGTCGTGCGTGGCCGCGTAAACCGCGTACCGCTGCGTTTGCCGCTTGGCCACATACATGGCCACGTCCGCTCGGCGAAGCAGCGTCTCGGCATCCACGCCGTGCTGGGGATAGAGGGCGATGCCGATGCTGCAGGCGGCCGGGATGGCCTGCCCCTGGATATGGATTGGTTCCTCTAACGCCGCGGCTATCTTGCGCGCCACGAGCGCCGCCCCT
>Ga0307373_10011842_pt1 | contig 12556 bp, 8 predicted proteins | sample OX2MG_FD_202534 | JGI IMG/M metagenome (GOLD analysis project Ga0307373, IMG submission 202534) | Soil microbial communities from Risofladan, Vaasa, Finland - OX-2 | ecosystem: Environmental > Terrestrial > Soil > Coastal area > Acid sulfate soil | place: Finland: Risofladan, Vaasa | collected...
CGGACGGCCGACGCAGGCGATCGCCATCCTCGAGCCGGCGCTGGGCGATCGCAGCCAACGCAAGGACATCGCGGATCGCCTCGCCGCCGCTTATCGGAGCGCAGGTCGCGACGCCGAGGCCAAGGCGCTGGAGGCTCGCTTTGTCTGAGGGCTCGCCTAGGCGGCGCAGCGCCAGCTGCCGGTGATGCGCACACTGCTGCCGGCATGAGTGAGCGAACTCAAGCTCGCATCCAGCGTCCCTGACTTCATGTCTCGAGCGATGGTGAAAGTGCCGCCGCTGCCCATCCAGAAGACCTGATCGTCGGTGACGAATTCACCGTGGTTGGCGGCATCGGCGTAGCCCAAGAACAGGACGGCACCGACCGATGTGCCGGTGGTCTGGGCTGGGTATCGGCCGGGTAGCACAGCGGGGTAGTTGCTGACGTCCAGATCGAGCAGGAAGCTCTCATCCCCAACCGAGAATTTGAACGTCGCCGTGTACTCCTCACCAACACTGCCGCAGAAGTTGTCACCTCCGTAGCCCGGCGTCGGCGCCATCGTCCGGTCAGTGACGGCACGCACCAGATGGGCGCTGATATCGCCGCTGAGGCTCAGGTTCTCGACATTGCAGGCCCGTGCCTTCATCCTCGCCACGTCGGCGGCATGAAGTTGGTTGAGAGCGTAGAAACTCGCGCACGGCACACCGGCAGCAACGGCTGGCAACGGCAGCGGCGCCCCGCATGCCCACTGGCCGCTGATATGGACTGGCTGCGCGCCGCTGGCATCGCGCAGCAGGCTGGCATCGATCGTGCCGGTGACACCATCCGGGTTCAGCGAAATCGTGCCGGTTGCCTGGCTCCAGTCCGTGCTCGGATCGACTATCGAAGCCAGCTCGACCGCGCCGGCCAGGTTGTTGAGACTCACCGTCTGGTGTTCAGAGGTCCCCGGCATGGAGATCCGAAGCCGGTAGGCCTTGACGCCGACCACGATCGCCAGCAGCGCCTGCGGGTAGCCACTCCATCGCTTCGGCACCGCACACATCGAACTCGGGCTGGCGTCGTCAGCGCTGACTGAGTAGGCCTGGGCGACGCTGCCAGCGAGCTCGCCACTGAACTTCAACGACTGGACTAAACAAACTGGATTCGCCGCGCTGATCTCAGAGGGACTGAGCGCAAGCAACCGGTAGGCATCTGTACAGGTGCTCGGCTTGGGGGTCGCAACAGCGACCGGCGTGGTCCCTGACCGGGAGTGGGAGTAGGCCACGGCGACGCCGCCGACGCCAAGCAAGAAGACGACGCCGATCGAAGCCGCCACCGTCCAGCGCAAGCGCGACGCGTCGAGCATCAGACAGCCCTCCTCGCAAGCCAGGCCCCGGCTCCCGGGGGCCACCTTCTATTACGAGTACAGATCTAGCGCGATTCAGTAGCTGGTGTACATCCTTGAATCCCATGCCTAACCTCACGGATTTCCATAGGTCGGGTCATGGATTTCCATGGCGTAGGTGAGAGGATGAAGTCGCAGGCATGCCGGACTTGAGCACGTTGCAGACGATGACCGTGTGGATCAAGATTGCGGGACCTGAGTCGCGCGATTCGATCGTAGGAGATGGCCTTTTTGACACGTAAGTTGCTGGGGGGACTCCGACCCAAGAACTGGCTCGATGGGCTGGGCTTGGCCGTACAAATCGTCAGTTTCGCTGGCTGGATCGACACGATCGTTCACTTGCCGGACTATGAGTCTGGAAATGGGTGGTCGTGGCAGGTTCTCAATGTGGCTTTCTTCACGCTAATTTTTTGTGGCTTTGTCCTCAGGCGCTTTGCAAATAAAGAGCCGATCTTCGGCCGGCGACGAAAGTCAAGGAGCTGAATCCTGACGCCAAGCCGATCCTTGCTCACCGCCTTCAAGTGCTAAAAGGAGACCGCCGCAGAAAGGGAACTTTTGACCTCCTGACGGAGGTGGCAAGATAACGCGATTGCCGCGATGCGTCACCGCGGGGGGATGAAGCTGTCCGTGGTGACGGGGCAGAGCTCGAGATCCGCCCTGGTGCAAAGGAGCTCGAAAGTTAACGTGAGCCGGCGGCTGGTAGGCACCGAAATGATGTCGCACTGCCATCGGTGGCAGAAGGACGCAGGGGAATGTCTTTGACTGAGCGGCCGCCATCCCGCCACCGCCAATACTCGACAGGAGGTGGTTGCCATGCAGGCGGTGCACGAGCGGTGTTGTGGGCTCGACGTGCACAGCGTGCCCAGTAGGCACGCGATCAGAAAAGGAGGTGGTGAGGATCGGAAGGTGATCGCGTAGTCGCAAGCTTGCATCCGCCAGCCGGTGGAAGTCCGGTCCGGGTAATCGCCAGGGAGCCTGGTAGCAGACTGCCGGCGTCGGGTGGAAACGCCTGGCGTCGAAGCGCAGTGTCGAAAGCCTCATTGGAGGGAGCGACCGGCCGGTCCGCAGCATTACGCGAATCCTGCCTCCTCGTGAACCAAGCCCCTTCGGGGGACGAGCGGGTGCCGAGCCGAGTGTGTCACGGCGAAGGCCGCAGAAGGCGCGAAGAACCTGGAACCGCAGCGCCGAAGGACCCGCCGGGGTATAGGGAGTGGAACGGTCGGAAGGTGGATGTAGGAACTGGGGAAGCCCTCCTCGGCCCAAACCTGCGGTGGTGTGGAGCGAGTCGACGTATAAGCGGTGCTCCCGTGAAATCGTCGGCAGTCGAGAGGGTGACGGAGAGGGTCGTAGTAGCGAAAAAGGCAGTGGACAACAGAACCCTGCCCATGCAAAGGGCCCTTGCTTTACCGACGTTTTCAAAGGAGGCGGCGCCCACGAATGCCATCGGCTAATGACGTGCGAGGGAGAAAGGCGGAAACGCCTGATCCGGTGCGTGCTCTCCAGAGGAAGCTTTACGTGGCGGCCAAGCAGAATCAGCGGCGTCGGTTCCACGCGCTTTACGACAAGGTCCACCGCAAGGACGTACTACGGAGAGCGTGGGAGGAGGTCGCCCGCAACGGCGGGGCTCCCGGCAGTGACGGTGTCACCATCGAAGCCATCAAGGAGGCCGGGTCGGACGGGTTGTTAGACGAGCTCCAACTAGAGCTCGTTGAAGGCCGGTATCGACCCAGGCCGGCGCGCAGGGTCACGATTCCAAAGCGCAGCGGAGGGGAGCGTCATCTCGGCGTTCCCTGTGTTCGCGACCGGATCGTCCAGGCGGCCGCCAAGGTGGTCATCGAGCCAATCTTCGAAGCGGACTTTGCCAGTTGCTCGTTTGGGTTTCGACCCCGGCTGAGTGCCCAACACGCGTGCGAGCGCGTCCGGCGGGGACTCTGGGGCGGGAGCTGGTGGGTGGTTGATGCTGATATCAAGGGCTTCTTTGACAATCTGGACCACGGCCTGTTGCTCGCGCTGGTGCGGGCGCGGATCAGTGACCGGAGAGTCATGGGCCTTATCGCTGGGTGGCTTCGTTCGGGCGTGTTGGTTGGGACGAGCGTGCTCAACCCGAAAACCGGCACGCCACAAGGCGGCGTCGTTTCGCCCTTGCTGGCGAACATCTATCTGCATTACCTCGACGCTCAGTGGCAGGCGTTTCACCAGCGCGAGGGGCAGTTGACCCGCTATTGCGACGATCTGGTGATTGTGTGCAGGACGGAAAGTGGCGCGAAGTCCGCCAAGGCATCTCTTCAGTGCTTGTTACAGACACTGAAGTTGGAGATGGCGGAGGCCAAAACCAGAATCGTGGACCTGCACCATCTCGAGGAAGGGTTCGTCTTCCTCGGTTTTCACTTCGGCAAGAGGACATCAAGGCGAAACCCGAGTCTTAGCTATCCGGCGCGCTGGCCGTCCAAGGCAGCAGTTGGAGTCGCTCGGGACCGGATTCGCGAACTCACCCGCACCGAGCGAGTGAGCGAACCGCTGGCCTTCGTCGTGAAGGACCTTAATGCCTTCCTTCGAGGCTGGGGCGCGTATTTTCGGCACGGCAACTCAGGGGTTCAGTTCGCGCACCTTGATCGCTTTGTCTTCGAGCGGCTCTCTCGCCTCGCAGCGAGGAAGCGGAACGCGAGAAGCATGCGACGCGGGATGGCGGAAGTGATTGACCTGACGCGAAGTCTTGGCCTCTACCGCCTCTCAGGAACTGTGCGGCATATGGATGCGCATGCTTCCACGTGAACGGTATCGGGCAGCCGTGTGATCGAGAAGGTCAAGCACGGTTGGATGGGGAGGGGCTGGAAACGGACGCCCAGTGGAACGAGGTCGGAGTTGCGCACCGCCGCGAAAGCTACGGAACAGGCGCCGACTCTCTGGCCAGTGTGGTGTACCGCGCCAGTCCTTCACCCTACAGAAGACGGTTCAGTAGTGAACTGAGCCGTCCTGAGGATCCATCTCGTCACCTTCCATGTGTGGTGATGCTCCGACACGCCAGCATTTCAGTGAGAGGTCGGTCTTGGGCCGCCCCGAGGGTCTGTTAATGGCTGGCGGAGCTGTGGACGAAACGATCTCGGCGCGCCGCATTGGTGGTAGAGGTCTGACCTCGCCGTCTTCTCAGGCGTCGCCGAGACCGAGATCGCGCAGGTGGCGCTTGGCGTCGTAGGGCTCGCCCCGTCTCAGGCAGAAGAAGAGTACGGACACCAGCTTGGTGGCCAGGTGGCCGATTGCCGTGTGGCCTGCCATGCCACGATCCCGGAGGCGCTGGTAGTAGATGCGAAAAGGAGTCGAGGCGGTATGCGGGCCAAGAAGCTGCAAGCTCCACAGCCAGAACTCGCGGCGAGCCAATCGGTTCCCGCTGAGTCCCAGCCGATGCTTGGACATGCTGCTTCCGGACTCGCGGAGCTCGGGATACCAACCGAGGAACTTCCGGAGTTGGCGCTCGTCGCGGAAGCTGCCGACGTCTCCAATGGCGGCGATCAGAACGGCTTGCCGAAGACTCGTCATTAAAGGCAGGCTGTTCAGGATCTCCCGCTCACGGGGCCACGCCTGCAGAGCGATCGCAAGGGTGTCCTCAGCGTGATCAATCTGTTCATCGATCAGACGGAGTTGACCGAGAAGCCAGGTCTGAGCCTGAAGGATCGGTTGAATATCCTTGACTAGTCCGGCGCTGTCATAAGCGGCCAGCTGAAGATCCGCCAGCTTGCCGGCCTTGTTGCCTGCCCGGCCTTCCACGACCAGGACCTGTCGAAGTTCAGCCGGTGTGGCATTGAAGACATCTTCGGGAGTTGGAAAGCGCCCCAGCAGATGCCGGGCTGCCCGCCCCGTGATGCTGGTGGTGAAGAAGTCCTTGAGCTCGGGAAAGAGCACGTCGACAATAGAGGTCAGCTGTAATCGGTACCGAGTTCGCTGCTCGATCAGCTGGTTCCGGTTGCGAACAAGCATGCGAAGCGCATCGGTGCTGCGTGGCGGCACTTGCAGAAAGCCACGACGAAGCCCAAACGCCTCTCGTTCGTAAAGCAGCCGAGCGATAAGCCGAGCATCGATCGCGTCGGTCTTTGTTTGTTTGCCGATAAGCAGGTCGCGTCGGGCATGTAGGGCTGAGTTTTGGAGCCAGGAGACCACGTAACCGTGGCGCTCCAACCACGCAGCTACAGTCTGGGCGTGCCAACCGCCCGTGGGTTCGCAGCCGACCTGAACCCGGCTCTGGCCGACACCCAACGCGAGGAGCCAGTCGGTCAGTTGCCGAAAGCCGTTGGCGTTGGTTGCGATCTGGCGGACGCCGGCCCGCTCCCAAGTGCCGTTCTCCATTCGTTCATGCGGGATGGCTGCCACTACATGATGGCGGCGCCCCACATCAATACCGACATAGAGACGCGTGCCAGCCGGGGCCGTGCCGCCCCGGGTTTCAGTCAAGGCTGCGACGGTGGACTGCGCGCCCATGGGTCCTCCCGTGAAGGGTCTGGACTCCGGCTCCCGGCCGGTGAGTTGAGCATCGCGGCCGCCACTGGGTTCGACAAGTGCGCGACGGGTGGAACCTTAGCAAGCAACCCGCCGGCCGACATCTCGAGGCGCTGCAGCCAACGCTTCAACGTCGAAATCTCGAGTTGATGGTCGGCTGTGCAGGAGGCTGCAGCTCGTTCCCAAGTCGCGCCGGCCTGCCGCTTGGACAACCCAGTCGCAATTACCGCGCGTGAGTACAAGAAGCGTGGCATCACGCGCCCGTCGAATGCGGTCACCGCCTTTCGGCAACCGCGACAGCGCCACCGCTGTTGCCGTATCTGCTCCTCGCCCGCAAATTCGCGTAGCCGGCGAGGTCGGCAGCCGTGCTTTCTCCACCGATTGCCGCCACATCGAGGGCAGCCAAATCTTGGCGGAAGTAGTAGGCTCGTGGTGGTTCGTTACCAAGCCTTCGGAGTTGCCGGTCAAGCAACACTCCGAGGGCTTTTCTTCCCCCTCCGAGTCTACTGGCGCATCAGTTCACTACAGACCCGGTCGTGGCGTGTGTGCTGACCTCGACCAGGCGGGAGACGAGGACATTTGGGACGATGACGTTCGAGCTGATGCAGCTAGTCGAATGGCTCGAGCAAGAGCGCGTCACGCACGTAGCGATGGAAAGCACGGGAGTCTATTGGAAGCCAGTCTTCAATCTGCTTGAGGGCCGGGACTTCGAGTTACTCGTCGTCAACGCTCGTCACGTCAAGGCGGTGCCGGGCCGCAAGACAGACGTAAAGGACGCCGAATGGTTGGCGGACCTGCTGCGCCACGGTTTAATGCGAGCGAGCTTCGTACCTGACCGCAATCAGCGAGAGCTGAGAGAGCTGGTGCGCTACCGACGCACTTTGATTCAGGAGAAGACGAGGCTGATCACCCGAGTCCAGAAGGTCCTGGAGGGAGCCAACATCAAGCTAGGCGATGTCGCCAGCAACGTGGTGGGCATGTCCGGTCGGGCAATGCTGCGAGAGCTCATCTCCGGCAATACCGACACCCAGGCCATAGCTGAGCTCGCGATGTCCAACATGCGTCCCAAACGCCAAAGGCTTGCACTGGCGCTCGAAGGCACGGTGGGTGCCCATCAGCGCTTCTTACTCCAGAGCCAGATTGAGCTCATAGAGGTGATGGAGAAGCAGATCGAAGCCATCAACGAGGAGGTCGAGCAGCGAATGCGCCCTTTCCAGGCCGCAATCGATCTGATCGACCAGATCCCGGGCATCGCCCGTCACGGCGCTGAGCAGATCATCGCCGAGATCGGGACTGACATGAGCCGGTTTCCCACGCCGGCCCACTTCGCCTCGTGGGCGCGCGTCTGCCCCGGCACCAATGAGAGCGCAGGCAAACGGCGAAAGGCCTCGACGGGCGACGGTAACCCGTGGCTTCGCTCGGCACTCATCGAAGCCGCCCTTGCCGCGTTGCGAGCTGGGCGGGCGCACCCCAATTTCTTCGCCGCTCGCTACCGCCGGCTCGCCAGCCGCCGAGGCCCCAAGCGTGCCCAGATGGCCATCGCCCACTCGATGCTCATCGCGATCTATCACATGCTCCGCGACGGCGCCCACTTCGTCGACCTCGGCCCAGAGCACTGGGACTCCCGGCATCGCGAAAGTGTTGCTCAGCGCAGCATCCGCCGCCTGGAGCAGCTCGGCTACAAGGTTACGGTCGAGGCAGTCGCATGATTAGCCCGTAGTGGCAGAGGGTTTCAGGGGAAGCGGGCTGCGCCCGCCACAATCCCACGGATGACATGGGGGTGGGGTGCTATCGGCATCCTAGTGGACGGCCACCGGGCACTCGTTCGGCGCAAGTGGTTCCTTGGGTCGCTTTTTCCCAAGCCATATGATCGGCGCCGTGGCCGAGGCGGCGATCCGGAACCATGCGGCCTTCATTTGGTCAGTGGCCGACCTATTGCGGGGCGACTACAAACAGGCCGAGTACCAGCGGGTGATCCTGCCACTCGTGGTGCTTAGGCGGCTTGACTGCGTTCTCGAACCCACCAAGGTGGCAGTTCTAAAGCGAAAGGCTGAAGTCGAGGGCAGGATCGAGAACCTGGAGCCTGTTCTGCAGACTACGGCTGGCCAGCAGTTCTTTAACACCTCGAAACTCGACTTCCGTCGGCTTCTCGACGATCCCCCCAACATTGCCGACAACCTAAGGGCCTACATCGCAGGGTTTTCAATAGCGGCGCGGGACGTCCTCGAGAAGTTCGATTTCAACACTCATATCGCCCGTCTGGACAAGGGCAACCTCCTTTACCACGTCGTCTCTCAATTCGCGGACATCGATCTTCATCCCGAGGTGGTCTCGAATCTCGAGATGGGCTACCTCTACGAGGAACTCATCAGACGCTTCTCCGAACTATCGAACGAGAAGCCAGGTGAACACTTCACGCCTCGCGAGGTCATACGATTGATGGTCAACCTCCTGTTTGTCGAGGATGAGGAAATCCTCACGACGGCGGGGATCGTGAAGACAATGTACGACCCCGCCTGCGGGACGGGAGGGATGTTGTCCGTTGCCGAGGATCACCTCCGTGCTCTAAATCCCGCAGCCCGCCTTGAGGTATTCGGCCAAGAGGTCAACGCCGAAACCTACGCCATCTGTCGCTCGGACATGATGCTGAAGGGGCAGGACGCCTCGAGGATCCATTGGGGCAACTCATTTACCGAGGATGGCGTTATAGATGGCCACTTCGACTATATGCTCGCGAATCCGCCGTTTGGAGTCGAGTGGAAAAAGGTCGAGACCGAGGTACGGGCCGAGGCTGAGACCAAAGGCTTCCGCGGCCGCTTCGGTGCCGGATTACCCCGCATCATCGACGGTTCGTTTCTGTTCCTACAGCACATGATGTCGAAGATGAAGCTTCCCGAAGAGGGTGGCTCGCGTCTTGCGATTGTTTTCAACGGCTCACCCCTCTTCGTTGGAGCTGCCGGCTCAGGCGAGTCCGAGATCCGAAGGTGGATCATCGAAAACGACTGGTTGGAGGCGGTCGTTGCCCTCCCAGACCAGCTGTTTTACAACACGGGAATCTTCACGTATTTCTGGCTCGTTACCAACCGCAAGTCCCCCGAGCGCCGGGGAAAGGTTCAGCTTCTGGATGCGAGGGAGTATTTCGTCAAAATGCGCCGGTCGCTCGGGGAGAAGCGCAAAGAGATCTCACCCGCGCAGATCGAGGCGATCACTCGCCTCTACGGCGATTTCACCGAGGGGGAGCAGGTGAAAATCTTTCCGAACGAGGCGTTCGGCCACGTGAGAGTCACGGTCGAGCGGCCACTGCGACTCCGCTGGGAGGTCACCGAGTCGACGATCGCGACCGTCATTAAGGCCAAGCCAGTCGAGAAGCTCGATCCTCAGGTGCGAGAGCATCTCCGCAACATACTCACTGCCCATCGTGGTACGAACAGCGCAACCGAAGCCGAGATGGTCAGGAGAATTGACTCCGACCTATCCGAGCTTCACATTTCCGGCACAGCGCTCAAGGCAGTGTATGCCGCGCTGGCGGTTCCGGACGAGAATGCACCACCGACCATGGATCGGAAGGGAAGCCCCGAACCGGACCCTGGTCTGCGTGATAGTGAGAACGTGCCGTTGCCTGGCATCACGGACGACTTCGCAGTTAACACGACCGACCGCCTCAGCCGGCTGGAGCTGCGCTCCGCGGTACATGAATACATGAGGGCCAACGTTTTACCGTACGTTCCGGATGCTTGGGCAGACCTCGATTCCATGAGGATCGGCTACGAGATCCCGCTTACCCAGCACTTCTACAGACATACCCCGCCCCGCCCTCTAGCAACGATCGATGAGGAGATCAAAGCATTGGAAGCTGAGATCCAAGGTCTTCTCAACGAGGTGACTTCATGAATGTGGACCTAGTCCCGTTGAAGTATTTGGTCGCGATCAATCCTGAAGTCTTACCAGAGGACACGGATCCTGACCTGGAGATCCGGTACGTCGATATCGGTTCGGTCGGGCGCGGAATGATGCTTGACTCACCAGAGGTGATGACGTTCGGAGTTGCACCGTCGAGAGCTCGCCGAGTCGTTCGTCTGGGTGATGTAATCATCTCAACCGTCCGTACATATTTGCGGGCTGTTTTGCCAATTGGGCAGAACGAAGACGGTTTGGTTGTCTCGACAGGATTCGCCGTAATCCGCCCAAGAATCCTCGACCGCGGATACGCGACTTGGTTGATGCAATCAGATCTTCTGGTCGAGGAAGTGGTGGCCCGATCGGTTGGCGTTAGCTATCCCGCGATTAATGCCCCGGAGCTAGGGACAATTAGAGTGCCAGTTCCATCAATTCCTCATCAGCGAGCCATCGCTGCCTTTCTCGATCGGGAGACGACCGCGATCGGTGCCATGATGTCGAATCAGCGTCGCTTGGTCAGCCTACTAAACGAACGGATCGATGCCCTCATCAAGATTCAGATTGGACTGAGCGCCATCGCTGCACCTGCATCGGGTAGAACGGTTCCACTAAAGCGAATACTGCGAAAAGTGATGCGGCCGTTCGAGCCTGGATCGCCGGTAGTAACGGCGTACAGAGATGGCGAGGTGAACGCGCGCGCTAATCGAAGGGCCGAGGGGTACACCCTCGCTTCGGACGAAAGCACCTATCAGGGCGTGACGCGCGGAGATGTGGTGATTCATGGTCTAGACGGCTTTTCGGGAGCAATCGGTGAATGTCGAGTTGAGGGGTGTTGCAGTCCGGTCTACCACGTGTGTGAAGTGATTGACAAGAACTTTTCTGCGTACATAGCTCGCATGCTTCGGATCCTTGCACTGGACGGCTACATTGGCGCACACGCCACGTCAGTTCGCGAGCGCGCTGTCGACCTGAGGAACTGGGCCCTGGTAGGCGCTATCCCCGTTCCAATCGTTGCGCCGGATGAGCAAGCCAGGGTGGTTGGGCTCATTGATAGGGCGTTGGCAATCAGCGAGGCGACGACGCGCATTTACTCGAAGCTTCAGGAACGTCGCCAGGCCGTCATTACTGCCGTCATCACCGGCCAGATGCACATGTCGGCGCTTCCTGCCGAATGAAAGCGAACGAGGCGCTATTCGAGGATGCAATAAGCCAGCACTTAGTCGAGGGGGCAGGCTACCAGGCCTGCAAGTGGGGGAATCGACCCCAGTGGAGCGAAGACTTCGACGCCACGAAGGGTATCGACACCGCCGAGCTCTTTAGTTTCATCAGCGCTACTCAGGCCGTGACCTGGGACCGAATGGTCAAGACGCACGGCGGCAACCAAGCGACGGCGGAGCGCAAATTTCTCCAGCGCCTCACCGAAGAACTCGACGATCGGGGCACGGTGGATGTCCTGCGGCACGGCGTCATGGATCAGAACTTCGAGGTCCGCCTCGCATATTTCAAGCCGGCTCACGGGCTGACCCCAGACCTGGTCAAGCGGTACGAGGCGAATCGCCTGACCGTAACTCGCCAGTTGCCCTTCGAGCCGGGAAGCTCTCAAACCCTCGATCTTTGCCTGTTCGTGAACGGCCTACCAGTGGCAACGGCTGAGCTCAAGAACGAGCTAACGGGTCAGGGCCTTGATGACGCAATAAAGCAATACCGGACCAACCGCAACCCGCACAACGTCACTCTTGGTCGCCGGGCCATGGTCCACTTCGCCGCCGACCCGCTGCGGATTTCGATGACAACCAAGCTAGCGGGGAAGGACACCAGCTTCCTGCCTTTCAACCTGGGCAGTGCTGGGGGTCCCGGCAATCCAGTCAACCCCAATGGCCATCGGACCTCGTACCTGTGGGAGCGGGTATGGGCCCGCGAGCCATGGCTAGACCTACTCGGCCGCTTCATTCACGTTGAGCGCCCGATAAAAGGCTCCACCGCGCAGAAGAAGGCAGCTGAGCGCGTGATCTTCCCCAGGTACCACCAATGGGATGCGGTGCTCAAAGTGGAGGCAGACGCCCGCGCGAGGGGTGCCGGCCAGACCTACCTGATCCAGCACTCCGCCGGGTCGGGCAAAAGCAACACCATTGCCTGGACGGCCCACAGGCTGTCAAGCCTTCACGACGCAACTGACAAGAAGGTCTTCGACAAGGTGGTGGTGATTACCGATCGCGTAATCCTCGACCGCCAGCTCCAGGACACCATCTACCAGTTCGAGCATGCCCGCGGGGTAGTTGTGAAGATCGACCAGAACTCACAACAGCTCGCGGAAGCGCTTGCTGGCGAACAGGCTCGGATCATCATCACCACGCTTCAAAAGTTTCCGTTCGTGCTAGACAAGGTGAGCGCTATACCGGCGCGCCGATATGCGGTGATCGTGGATGAGGCGCACTCGTCACAGACTGGCGAAGCGGCGAAGGACCTGCGAGTAGCCCTAGGAGCAAGCGAGGAGCAGGAATTGACGGTCGCCGAGGCCGAGGACGCTGGATTCGTCGCCGTCTCGGAGGATCCGGTGGATGAGGCGCTGGCCAAAGCTGCGGTTTCAAGGGGCAGGCAAGGCAACCTATCTTTCTTTGCTTTCACAGCGACGCCCAAGCAGCGAACACTCGAGCTCTTCGGTAGCTGGAACGAGATCGACAAGCGCTTCGAGCCTTTCCACCTCTACTCCATGCGCCAGGCGATCGGCGAAGGATTCATCCTAGATGTGCTAGCCAACTACACCACTTATCACACGTACTGGCGAATCGAAAAGTCGGTCAGCGAGGAC
>Ga0307373_10011844_pt1 | contig 12555 bp, 14 predicted proteins | sample OX2MG_FD_202534 | JGI IMG/M metagenome (GOLD analysis project Ga0307373, IMG submission 202534) | Soil microbial communities from Risofladan, Vaasa, Finland - OX-2 | ecosystem: Environmental > Terrestrial > Soil > Coastal area > Acid sulfate soil | place: Finland: Risofladan, Vaasa | collected...
GTTTTCTGCCGCATCGCGATTGAGCCGGGCGAGACCGCGTCTGTCGAATTTCGACCGCGCCCGCTTTGGCCCCTCGGGCATGCCGAGGGGTTGGGGCGGCGATCCTCAGCTTTTGGCGGCGGTCAGCTTGTCCTGCGTCTTCGTGTCGAAGTCGCTGGCGTCATGCCGTTCGTGCAATTGATCCGCGGGATCGCCGCTCAGGCGGTTGACCTTGCGGCCGCGCTTCACCGCCGGGCGCCCACCGATCAGCGTCGTCCAGCGCTGCAGATTCTTGTAATCCTGCACCGACAAGAATTCGCCGCCGCCATATTGGTTGTACTGGACCAGACCGCCATACCACGGCCAGACCGCGATGTCGGCGATGGTATAACTGCTCCCGGCGACATAGTCGCTTTCCGCCAAACGCCGGTCGAGCACGTCGAGCTGGCGCTTCGTCTCCATCGTGAAGCGGTTGATGGCATATTCGATCTTGGTCTGCGCATAGGCGTAGAAATGGCCGAAGCCGCCGCCGACATAAGGCGTGCTGCCCATCTGCCAGAAGAGCCACGATAGGCATTCGGCGCGCGCGGCGCGCTCGGTCGGCAGCAAGGCGCCGAACTTTTCGGCAAGATAGACGAGGATCGCGCCCGATTCGAAAACGCGAACCGGCTTGGGCTCGGAGCGGTCGAGCAAAGCAGGGATTTTGGAATTCGGATTGACGGCGACGAAGCCGCTGCCGAATTGATCGCCGTCGCCGATCTTGATCGGCCACGCATCGTATTCGGCGCCTTGGTGGCCGAGCGCAAGAAGCTCTTCCAGCATGATGGTGACCTTCACGCCATTGGGTGTCGCCAGCGAGTAAAGCTGCAACGGGTGGCGCCCGACCGGCAGCTCCTTCTCGTGGGTCGGCCCGGCAATCGGCCGGTTGGTGTCGGCGTAGCGCCCGCCATCGGGCTTGTCCCAGGTCCAAACCTTCGGCGGCGTGTAAGAGATATCGGTCATTGTTTCCCTCATGGCGATGGAGCGGCCCCGCTCTCCGCCAGACTACGCCCGGCGAGCGTCGCGGGGCAAAGCCCTTCAACGACGCACAACCCAGGGCTGCTCAGGCGGGGGACTTGATTGAGATCGATCCGGCGCGATAGAGAAGGACCCAGAAGGCTTATCGAGCGCCGCCCGCGCGGGGCGCGCTGGCAGTTTCACGGCGGGGGATACGACGATGACGTTTACACGAGTTGCAGCACGCCTGTTTGTCGGGTTTGCCGCCGCTGCAATCGTCTTTGCCGCGCCGAGCGAAGCCGCGACGACGCTAACCGTGGGATACGGGACTGCCGGCGATTTCCTGCCGCTGCTGGTTGCGAAAGACAAAGGCTTTCTCGCGCAGCACGGTCTCGATGCGAAGCTTATTCCCATTCCCAACGGGTCGATGTCGCCGAGCGCCGTTGAATCCGGCAGTGTCCAGATTGCCTATACGACGCCCTCGATTTTGGTCCTGGCGGTTGCCGGCGGCCTCGACCAGGTTGCCGTCGCCGGCGCCGCCCGTCTCCTTGCGAGCAATCCTCGCACCGCGCTGGTGACGCGGCCGGGCGTCACCGTGACGAAGCCCCAGGACTTGATCGGCAAGCGCGTCGGCGTGCCCGGGCTGAACCAGGCGCTCGACCTGAACATCAAAAAATGGATGCTCGATCACGGCATCGGCCTCGATCGCTACACGCTCGTCGAAGCGCCGTTGCCGCAGCTTCCGGATATGTTGAAGGCCGGTCAGATCGACGCCGCGCCGCTCGTCGAGCCGGTGCTCGGCCGTGCGCTGGCCCAAGGCGACGGCACGAAGTCGGTCGATATCACCTCGATCAACAATCCCGACGAGCTCGGCTCGCTCTGGGAAGCGGGGGGCGCCTGGGCCAACGCCAATAAGCCGGCCGTTGCCGCCTTCCGCGCCGCGCTCGACCAAGCGATCGCCTCTATCGTCGCCCATCCCGACGACGCGAAGACGATCGAGAAGAAATATCTGAAATTCGCCGAACCGACCCTACCGAATTTCGCGACCAAGATCGCGCCGGCGGACTTCCAATATTGGATCGATATTCTGACGCGGCTGAAGCTGCTGCCGCAGCCCGTCGATGCGGCCAAAATCGTCTTCGATTAGAGCGCGCCCGGCAAGCGCGCTCTTGAAGAGGCCGAGAGCAGGAATCCCGCCGTTTGCCCTGGATCCCCGCTTGCGCGGGGATGGCGGCGCGCGGCGACGTCACTTCACCCAGCTCAGCCGGTTGAGCAGGAAGCCTTCGGGCTTCATGTGGTTGCTGTCGACGGCGATGTCCTTGCTGACGACGAGGATCGCCGGCAGCTCGACCAGCGGCATGCCGTAGCGCTCGGCCGTTACCTTGTCGAAGAGCTTCTTGTAGATGGCGTCGCGCTTCGCGGGGTCGAGCTCGCGCGCGGCATCATTGGTCCATTGCGCGAGCTCGGCATCGCCGGTGTAGTTGCGCGAGCTCGGCGCGTAGAAGAACTGCGTCGTGGTATCGATGTCGGGCGCGCCGCCGCCATTGTCCCACAGCGTCACTTGCGTCTGCGCCTTGCCTTCGCCGCGCGCGGTCTGGAACACGTTGACGGTCGCCGCGTTGACGGTTGCGCGCACGCCGATCTTGCGGAAATCGCCCGCCACCGCCTCGGCGATCTCCCGGCCCTGGCCCCAGGTGAGGAGCTCGAGATCGAAGCCGCCGCCGAGGCCTGCCGCCGCGAGCAACTGCTTGGCCTTCGCCGGGTCGTAGCTCACCGGCGGCTCCGACCAGTTGCAGCCGACATGCGCCGGGTGGCACATCGCCTGCATCCGCGGCTGGGCGGCGAATTCCGGCGGCAGCAGCGCCTTGCGCATCGTGGCGACGTCGATCGAGCGCAGCAGCGCCTCGCGCACCCGCTTGTCCTTGAAGACATGAATGCCCGAGCGGTCGGCCGAGTCGAAGAAGATGTAGGAGAACGAGATCGTCGGCGCGACGAACACCTTGTAAGCGGGATTGCGTGCGACGATATCCTTGGCCTCGTCGTAATCGACATGGAAGACGAGGTCGAGATCGCCGACCAGAATCTTGGCGAGCCGGGTCTGCTCGTCGGGAATGGTCGTCACCTCGATGCGGCCGATCTTTGCCGCCGGCTCGTAGCCGCCCCAGTTGTAGTAAGGGTTCTTCACCAGCACGATCTTGCCGGTCGCGGGATCGAAGGATGCGACCTTGTAAGGCCCGGTGCCGATCGGCTTCTGGCCGAAAGTCGTCTTGTCGGCGAGCTGCGAATGATAATGCGCGGGCACGATCTGCGGGCCCGACCAGAGCCGCGCCAGCATGATCGCGGTCGGCTGCTTGGAATAGACCCGCACCGTGTCGGGATCGATTTTCGCGACGTGATCGATCCAGCCGAAGCGCGAATCCTTGAACAGGAAATTGACCTTGGGGTCCATCGCGAATTGGAAGGAGTAGATCACATCGTCGGCGGTCATTTCGACGCCGTCCGAGAATTTGACCCCGCGACGAAGCTTTATCTCCAGCGTCTTGTCGTCGATCTGCTTCCAGCTCTCGGCAAGCTGGCCGCGATAGGTCTTGGTCGCGACGTCGTAGGAGATCAGCGTGTCGAGCACCGCGCGGTCGATGAGGTTCGCTTCCGGGTTGGGATTCAATGTCCCGTCGATCAGGCGGATCGGCTGGTCCACGGCGAGCCGCAGCGTGTCCGTTGCCTTCTCGGCCCGAGCCGTGCCGCCGAGCGCCAGCGGCGCCGCCATGATCGCCGCCAACAGACAGCGTGCCCATATCCGCATCATCGCGATCCTCCCCCCATGTCTTCGTTGCGCCACAGGGTAGCGCGTTCAGGCGCTATGCCAAGGGCGGCCGGCGCCTAAATGAACGGCGGCGGCGTCATACCGAGCAGCGCCTGACCGACGATCTCGTAATTCGTGAACCGCGCCTGCATGTGCTGGGTCACCGTGTGGATGTCGCGGAAGCGGCGCTCGAACGGATTGCCCTCGAAAATCGCGGTCGAGCCGGCGAATTCATAGACCGTCGCGACCACGTCCTTGGCCTCGCGGACGACATGCGTCGAGGCCAGCCTCAAGGTGAGGCGCTGCTCGAGCGTGGGCTCGCCCGAGAGCAGGACCGAAGCCCAGCTCTCGTCGAGCGAGGACATGAGGAACAGCCGCGCCGAGCGCAGCCGCGCGTCGGCGATCGCCATCTGCGACTGCACGGTCGGATTCTCGCGCAAGGTCGCGGTGAAGCGGTACGGCACTTTCGCGCTCGCAAGGCGGATGAAGGCGTCGAGCGCGGCGCGGGCGATGCCGAGCGCCGCGCCGGCGAAGGCATAACCGTAAAGGCTCAAGGTCGAGAAGCGATAAAGCGGCCCCGGCTCGCGGCGCTCGGCGGGGCTGTCCAGCACGAAGCTATAGGCCTCGGGCACGAACAGATCGTGGACGGCGTAATTGTCGCTGCCGGTGCCTTTGAGGCCGATCACGTACCAGGCATCGGCGATTTTGGCGCTGGTTTTCGGGAATAGCATCACGCGCCGCGGCACCGGCGCGCCCTGGGCGTCGAGCCGCGGCGTGCCGTCGGCCTCGGCGATCTGGCAATGGGTCGCGCCGAGCCAGTTGCAATGCGGGCTGCCGCTGGCGAATTGCCAGGTGCCGGTGAGGCGGTAGCCGCCTTCGACCGCCAGCGTCTTCGATCCGGCGCCGAGCGGCGGTCCCCAGGACATGACCGATTGCGGATTGCCGAATATCGCGCGCGCGATCTCGGGCGCGAGATAGGCCGCGGCCGTGGCGCAGCCGCCGCCTTGCGCGACGCACCAGGCGGTACTGGCATCGGCGGTAGCGAGCGCCTCGATGGTCGCGACGAAACCCGGCAGCGCAATCTCGGCGCCGCCAAGCGAGCGCGGCAGGCAGAGGCGAAAGAGGCCGGTGCGATGCAGCGCCGCCAGCACCTCGGCCGGCAATTGCCGCTCGCGCTCGATCCGCGGCGCGGCTTCTTCCAGCAGCGGCGCGAGGTCGCGGGCGCGCGCGCGATAGTCGATGGCGTCCGGCGTCTCGTCTTTCATGGACGGGTTTCCTCCGATTGCGTCATAGTGTCGTCCCGCGCCGCCGCCGATTCAAGGACGCGCCGAGGAGGTCATTCATGGAAGCGAGGCTCAACCCCTACAAGCTGGCGCCCGGCGCCTATCAGGCGCTCAGCGCGATGCAGAAATATGTCGGCGAATGCGGGCTCGAGCCCGCGCTGATGGAGCTGGTGAAGACCCGCGCCTCGCAGATCAATGGCTGCGCCTTTTGCCTCGCGATGCACACGCGCGATGCGCGCAAGGCCGGCGAGAGCGAGCAGCGGCTCTATCTGCTCGATGCCTGGCGCGAGGCGCCGCTTTACAGCGCGCGCGAGCGCGCGGCGCTCGCCTGGACCGAGGCGGTGACGCTGGTCGCCAATGGCCATGTGCCCGATTCGATCTTTGCCGAGGCGCGCCGGGAATTCAGCGAGACCGAGCTGGTCAATCTGACGATGGCGGTGATCGCGATCAACGGTTGGAACCGCATGGCGATCGCCTTCCGCGCCCAGCCGCAAATCGCTAGCCCGTGAACACTTCCATGATGTGGCCGTTCGGATCGAGGAAATAGAAGCCGCGGCCGCCGCGGCGGTGATTGATCGTCATGTCGTCGAGCGCGTCGGGCTGGCTGCCATAGGCGATTTTCTTCGCGCCGATGCGCTCGAAGATGCGGTCGAATTCGTCGCCTTCGACCTTGAAGGCGTAATGGTGCCAGTTGAAATGATCGAAATGATCGTAGTCGAGCGTCAGCCGCTCGTTGATGCGAACCACCGCAAAGTGAGAATGCGCGCCTTCGTAGCGCGCGCCCAGTATCTCGGCGAGCCACTTCGCCGAGGCTTCCTTGTCATGGGCCGGGACAATCGTGTGATTGAGCTCGATCGTCATCGCTGCCTCCTTGCCGCTGCTTAGACGGTAACAATCCTATCGACATAAAGCTTCCAATTGCCGCGTGCGCTGGCGCTCGCCGCTTCGCCCGACAGCCAGGTGCCGGTCGGCTTTCCCGCGCATTCGACGGGCAGGATCATGCCGCGCATGAAGCGCGTCGCCATCTGCGCCGAGCCCCAGGCAACGACGGTGTCCGATCCGGTCTCCCACCACGCCTCGCCCGGCGCCACGTCGCGCACCGATTCGGCGTCCTGCTGCACGTTGAAGCTGCCTTCGAGCAGGCAGCGGATGCCGGGGCCCGGGTGCTGGTGCCGGTCGGCGATCCGGCCCGCGGGCGCGTTGATCTGGTCGAGCCGCAGCAGCCAGCGGCTGGCCGCCGGCATGTGCAGCGTCGAGATGATGCGTGCCATGCGGTGCTGCGACAGCACGCCCTCGCCCCGATGCAAGAGCGGCGCGGCGTTGGGCAGCGCGAGGTCCCAGCGCCACACCTGGCTCCACGCACCGGTCGATTGCAGCGCCACCGGCGCGTCGCAATAGATCGCCTCGTCGGCGCCCAGTGCCTGGCCGTTGATCGCGACGCGGCCGTGGCGCACGTAAAGCAGCCGCGGCGCTGCCGGCAGCGCCGCGCTGGTCGCGCCTTCCGCGCCGATCTGGTCGTGATAGAGGTTGAGGGCGAAAGGCATGGGGCGATCCTTCCGTTATCGATTGCCGCCAACTCTATAGTTTTCATCGTCCCCGCGAAAGCGGGGACCCAGGACAACCTGCTGTGCGGTGACCCTGGCACGACCCGTTCGCTCGCTCTTCGCGAGCGAACCCGAGGGCACGGCCGCGAACAGCGGCCGCGCGGGTCGCGGGCTCGCGCTTCGCTTGACCGGGGTGACGATAAAAAAATTAAGAGCGCGGCCGGTCGCCGAAGGCCTCGAACTCCTCGGCGCGGGCGGCGAGGCCCTTCTCCACCAGCGCGCGCATGAGATTGTCGCCGAGCCGCGCGGCGTTGACCAGCATCTCCGCCGGCGTGCCGAGGATCGCGGCGAGGAGGCTGGCGCGCGTTTCCGCGCTCGCGCCCTCGAACACCGCGCGGCATTTCGCAATCGAGAGGCGGGCCGCAAGCTCGGCCTCGCCGCTTTCCTCGAGGATGCGCGCGGCGATGCTGAAGGCGGCGAAATCGAGGATACCGGGCGTCAGCCGCTCGATCTTGGCGAGGAGCGCGACCGCGGCCGCGCGATCGAGCTTGGCCGCCGGCGCCGCATAAAGCCGCGATTGCTTCAGGCGATCGTAGACCTGGAGGCTGTGCTTGCTCGCGCGCGCCGCCCATTCCGCCTCGGTCAGCATGGCGCTTTCCGCAAACTCGGTCTCGGCGCCGCTATCGGCGGTGCAATAGACCGTGCCGTCCTCGACCGCCTCGACGGTGTAGCTGCGGCCGTTCGCGGTATAGGCGACCGCGCCGCGCCAGAATTTGGATGGCATGAAATCCTCGAAAAAGCGAGCAACGCCGTGCTCGCGGCGCGCTCAGTCTAGCGTAGCTTTGCGGCGAAAACGAATGCGATGCGCAGCGCCGCGTTGTCTTTCGTCGCGTCGCGGGGGGCTTCGCCGCCGCCGCGCATGGGGGAGCAAGACCGCCGCCCGAAGGGAGTTCGCGGGTCAGCCAATGACCGGCTAAGCTGAGGGCCAACGGTCTCGATCGAGGGGGAGGCTTGCATGCCCGATTCAACGCCCGTCACCGCACCCGGCCCGCGCGTTGCCGAGCCCAGCGCGGCCGAGGCGGCGGCGCGTTTGGCGTTGAAGCGCCGCTTTCCGACCGCGGCGGATCTGCGGGCGCGGGCGAAGCACAGGCTGCCGAATTTCGCTTACGAGTATGGCGATGGCGGCGCCGGCGGCGCGGATACCGGCATCGCGCGCAACAACCACGCCTTCGACGCGATCGAGATGATCCCCCGCTATGGCAAGGTGGTGTCGCCGCCGCCGGCCGATTGCAGCTTGTTCGGTCGGCATTACGCGGCGCCGATCGGCGTCGCGCCTGTTGGTGGGCCGGGGACGGTGTACCCCGGCGCGGAGACCTATCTGGCCAAGGCCTGCCAGGCGGCCGGCGTGCCCTACACGCTCGGCTTGCTTTCCGGCATCGGCGTCGAAGAAGCGGCCAGACTGGCGCCGGACGTGTTGTGGTTCCAGCTCTATCGCTTTGCCCGCAACGAGCACGCCATCGGCTTCGATCTCGTGAAACGCGCCGCCGCCGGCGTTCACGTGTTGATGTTGACGATCGACACGCCGATCCGCACCACGCGGCCGCGCGAGGTCAAAAGCGGCATCGTCACGCCGTTCCGCCTCACCAGCCGCATGAAGCTCGATGCCCTGACCTCGCCGCATTGGACGCGCGCGCTGATGCGCAACGGCATCCCGAAATTTGTCAATCTGCGCCCCTATATGGGCGCGGATACCGGCGTCGCGGCGGGCGCGGCCTTCATGCAGCGCGAAGGCGGCGGCGCCTTTACCTGGGACGAGGTCGCGCGCTATCGCGACAAATGGCAGAAGCCGCTGGTGGTGAAGGGCGTGCTTCACCCCGAGGACGCGGAAAAAGCCGTCGCGCTCGGCCTCGACGGCATCGTCGTTTCCAATCACGGCGGCCGCCAGATCGACGCGCTGCCCGCGCCCATCGACACCTTGCCGGCGATCGCCGCGGCGGTCGGCAAAAGAGCGACCGTCCTCTATGACAGCGGCGTGCGCAGCGGCGTCGATGTCGCGCGCGCGATCGCCCTCGGCGCCGATGGGTGCCTTGCCGGCAAGGCATTCCTCTGGAGCCTTGGCGCGTTGGGCGAGCAGGGCCCGGCGCATATGCTCGGCCTCTTCATCGACGAGCTGCGCGCGACGCTCGGCCAGCTCGGCTGTCCGACGGTGAGCGATCTGCGCAGCGTGCCGGTTCGCCATCCCGGCGCTTATCGCGCGGCGGATTTTGCCGCCCGCGGGTGACGGCGAGCGCGGAGCGCGGGGAGGCCCATCATTTAGTCGTCGCCCCGGACAAGCGAAGCGCGATCCGGGGTCCATGCTTCAATCACGTGGTGGACGAATGGACCCCGGCTTTCGCCGAGGTGACGGTCGCTTCTACTTCCTTCTTCTCTTCGGTCGCCGGCGCCGTGCGCCGCATCATCTCGGCGCGCCTCGCCAGCCGAAAGGAACGAGAATGCCGATCGCCCGATATACGGCTCAGCAGCTTCAGCGCCGGAAAGGCCGCACGCGGCCCAAGGCGTTGGCGGCGACCCCCTTGGCGGCTATCGCCGGCCACGCGCGCGCGGACCGTTCCTCGACCGCGCGCGAAGAATTGCGCCGCTGGCACAACGTGTCGCCGGTCGAAATGGTGGCGATCCGCGCCAAGACCGGCCTCTCGCAAGAGCGCTTTGCCCGGACATTCCGGATTTCGCCGCACACGCTGCGCAATTGGGAGCAAGGCCGCCGCATGCCCGAAGGCCCGGCGCTCGTGCTGTTGCAGGCAATCGACCGCAACCCGCGCGTGGTGATGCGGCTGTTGGAGGGGTAAAGCAGCGGCGTCGCGGTAATCATTGAACGGCATTATCGTCGAATGATTCCCGTATCGCGGGCGCCGATGGGAAAACCTCATGGCCGACTGACCATGAGCCTATACTCGCCTTTGGCGCAGCGATGTGAGGAAAGCCATGTCTAGAATTTTCGCCGGATTGTTCGCGGGTTTCATTGTCGTTCTGGCGGAGGCTTTCGTCCCCGCAAACGCCGCATCGCTACCGCTTCCGGCCAAGCTCTGCCCGCTGATCGGCGAAAAGAATGGGGGCGACCAAGCGTGGCAGAAAACCGCGGCGAGCGACAAGCACTGGATGTGCGGCGGCACAACCCACCTGTTTGCAACCCTCGATCAAGTCCGGCAAGGCGATGGCGATGTCTGGATGATCGATTACAGCGTGGAAGGCCTCACCAAGGCGCGGGCGACTCAATTCTATCTCGATCTCCATATTTATTCCGCGACGCTTTGGAACGACCGGATCAAAACGGCGGTCCTCGATCGTCTCGCGGCCGTCTTTGCCGCCTCGAACGCCGGCCCCGTGCCGAATGATGTTGTGCAGGCTATCGCGCAGGTGAAATCGACCACGGTATCGACCGCGCTCGGCTCGGTGCAGACGCGCTTCACACCCGGAAGCGGCGCGCAGTACCCGAATATCGGCTCGACCTTTGAAGTGATGTTGATCGAGCGGTCATCCTGAGGCACGCCCCGATCGCCCCGAAGGAACGCAATGCCTATCGCGCGATATACGGCTCAGCAGCTTCAGCGCCGGAAAGGCCGCACGCGGCCGAAGGTGCGGGCAGCGACCACCGAAGCGGCTGTCGCCGGCCACGCGCGCGCGGACCGTTCCTCGACCACGCGCGCGGAGCTGCGCCGCTGGCACCAAGTGTTGCCGGTCGATGTGGTGGCGATCCGCGCCAAGACCGGCCTCTCGCAAGAACGCTTCGCCCGGACGTTCCGGATTTCGCCGCACACGCGGCGCAATTGGGAGCAAGGCCGCCGCATGCCCGAAGGCCCGGCGCTCGTGCTGTTGCAGGCAATCGACCGCAACCCGCGCGTGGTGATGCGGCTGTTAGAGGGGTAGATAGCGAACTCATGCTCGGGAGTGTCTTATTTTGATTTAGGCCACTCGATCCAGCCCTTCGTATTGAACGCGATTGGGGTGCCTCGCGCTTTCAAATGTTCGGTTAGATGAGGGTACGTACCGGGGACGATTCCATCCCTATTTCCTTCTAGGCAGCTTTCGCAAACCATGATGCCGCCCCAGGCCTTCACCGGCTTTCCTTGGTATATATGAGGGCCGAATTGAAACGGCCTTTTGCAAAGAAAGCAGTCATACATCACTCTGTCATCGGCCATAGTTTCCCTCCTTCTGCTCCGCTATGATTATGGCTCCTATCGCCTCAGTTGCCGACATGGCGATTAATCCACGCCGACCTCAATCCTCTTACCACAATTCGCTTCATCTGCGCGGCCGGTCCAGAGGGCCGGCGTTCCTAGTCGCAAGACGACGAAGCCTTAGGGCCTATTCCTTGTCGGGCTGCCCACTCAAAAGTTGCGGTGGCAACCGCAATCGCGAACCGTTCGGATCGGGAGCAACTTTGATCACGACATAATCGTCGTCCTCATTAGCACCTTGTGCCTCAAGCTCGATGTCCGAAATGGCATATCCTTTGGCGAGCCAATGCTCGAAAGGATTGTGATCACCAGTGATCCATTTCTTAATATCGTCGTTGGCCATTCGTCCGGCGAGTAATTCAAGCAATGCACGAGCGGAGAGTTTCATAAAAGTGTGTCCCATAATTGCAGGCAAATATTGTCCTCGGGCTTGTGGATCGAGCATCCCTTGTTGTTTCCAAGATCGTGCTTGGTACCCGTGGAGATATGGCTTCGGAAGCCGGTCACAAAGTTCTCTCAATCCAGCATAAAAGCTTTCGGCTCTTTTCCATTTGTCAAAGATATCGATCTTCCAGGCACGAGGATTATTGAACACCGACGATGAGTGTTCGTTCTCGCGGCGCGGACTGAAGATTACGACCATATCCACGCACGAATTTTGTAAGAAGTATTGAATGATATCCCGCCCGTTAACGCGTCTGCGGGTGGCGTCCGAAGCAAAAGGATCGCGAAGGAGCGTGCATCCGGCGTCTCCCAAAAAAATGCACTTCAGATGATCATCCGGTACCGCTCTAAGCTGTTTTTTCTCTTTTTCCTTCAATCTCTCATAGACCGGATTATCCTTGAGGTCGTGCACTTCGCTTGGCATCGAGGAGAATGTCTTTATGCTTGGGTGGACATATTCTTTCCAAACTATCGTTACGGCGGTTCCCTCGCCCTCGATTCGAAGTGGCTGAGATGGTGGCCACGTCGCTAACCAATGCCTCAATTCCGATTTATGTAGATGGGTAAGTGTGAACTTCAGTGAGGTCAGGCGCCTTCGGAAATATTGGTCTCTATGCGTAAACGGTCCCCACGCTTTTTTCATCTTCACGCGGTGGTGCCCTGACGTTTCGCCGAATGTGTAGTGGAGATGCGTATTCGCCCCTTTGCGGATAGTGTCGGCGAACTGGTTGATAATATTTGCGGTTCGCTCCATGGAAGCTTCGCCAGACAGTGCCGCGTCCGATAGCGCCGTCACTTCGATTACGGCGGGCTGCTCGGGGAATAGGCCTATCGAGACAAAATCGGGTTCAGAGCGCCCGTAGACGTGACCGATCTCAAGATCGGTAAGCTTCGAAAGACCCCAGCCTATGCCAAGTTCATATTCGCCAGGGATCGATTGATCCGGGTCCTCCATTTCGATTCGTTTCAAAAGGTCCTTGGCCTTTCCTTTAGTAAGCCAAGGCCCCAACTCGTCGAGCATTAATTGCAATTGGCGGCGGGGGAAAATTGGCATCGCAGGCTTTCGTCGGGCGGGTAAAGAAATGGCGGCGGCGATAGCTCGCGAAATCAAGGCGAGGTAAGATAAGGTAGAGTTAGAGCCGACACCGCGAATCGACCTAAGGTCAAGTGATTCTAGTTGGGCCGAGTCGCGATATGATGGCCGCGTGAACGCAGAGAGGACTGCCACGAATTCGGTGCTGAAGAGATCGCAATGCGCATGAATCAAG